>Ga0181520_10006412_pt1 | contig 17998 bp, 11 predicted proteins | sample PEATcosm2014_Bin_29_FD_132451 | JGI IMG/M metagenome (GOLD analysis project Ga0181520, IMG submission 132451) | Peatland microbial communities from MTU Mesocosm Facility, Houghton, MI, USA - PEATcosm2014_Bin02_30_metaG | ecosystem: Environmental > Terrestrial > Soil > Wetlands > Peat | place... | reverse complement strand
TTCAAGCGGATAACCGTGCGCCCTGCGCGCGCGTGGCCGATCATCAATTCGTCGATCTCTTCCTGGGTAATGGACTTTACGCCGCAGCGTTTGCCCACATTCACGACCACTGCGTGGGGCGGAGCCAAGTCGAGGATTGGCTTTGAGACGAGGTCGTCGTGCAGGATGACCTCGGCTGCTTGAATCAGCCGCAGGGCTTTCACGGTGAGCAGATCGGGATCGCCGGGACCAGCGCCGACAAGGTAGACCTTGCCGCGTTCCGCGCTTTCACCAAGCGGCGCAAGCGCCATTTGGCGAGAGGGGCAACTGCGCGACTCGCAAACCGGCCGCTGGGCCAGTTGATGCAGTAGCGCCTTGCGCTCTTCGCCGCGTGGATGCAGCGCGAGAACCTGGCGGCGAAGCTGGCCAAGGTTCTCAAGCCATGGCCCCAGGTCCTCCGGCAGTTGCGCGTCGATCTCGCGGCGCAGTCGCTGGGCCAGGGCAGGGCTTTCCCCGCCGGTGGAGATGGCTACCTGCAAGCTTCCGCGTACCACCACCGCGCCAAAGAAGAAATCGCAATTGGGAATATCGTCTACGCTGTTGGCCGGAATGCCGCGGGCCATCGCTTCGCGATAGACAGCCGCGTTGACGGCGGGAAGATTTGTAGCGGCGATGGCCAGCCAATTGCCGTCGAGATCGGCGGGGCTGAATTCACGCTGAGCCCATTCAAGCCGACCCTCCACGGCCAGCCTTTGGATCTCTGGCAACGCCTGGGGCGCAACCACTTGAAGCCGCGCACCAGCCGCAAGCAGGCTCGCGACCTTGTCATGGGCAACGTGGCCCGCGCCAACCACCAGGCAGCGGCGGCCATCGAGCTTGAGAAAGATGGGCAAAAGGCTCATGGCTTAGCTCCTCAATCGGCCACGGCGTGCGGCACGCGGCCTGAGGGCAGGTCGCGTTCCACGGCCTCAACCGCCTCGCCGGCCAGGTAACCGCGCAGTTCGTCGTTGGAGGATCGGCTGAACCATGCACGCAGATTCTCGTCTGGTTGCCGGTTGGAAAGATAGTTGCGCAACAGACGTTCTATTGCTTCGGGTATCAGCGGCGCGGGGCAGCGATAGCCGACGGGGCGCGCGATCTGCGCATGCTGGCCCACCGCTCCGCCCAGGCAGAAATAGAAAGCGTCGGTCAGCTTGCCTTCATACTTGATCTTCTTGCCTTCCAGGCCAATGTCGGCGATCCAGTGCTGGCCGCACCCATTAGGGCAACCTGTCACGTGCAGCTTCAGCTGCTGGTCGAATTCGGGCAGTCGTTCTTCGAGTTCATCCACCAGCCAGCGGGTAAAGCCCTTGGTCTCGGTAATGGCCAGCTTGCAGAACTCGGTGCCGGTGCAGGCAATGGCGCCGCGCCAGAATGCCGACCCCTCCACATGCAGCCCAATCCGATCCAGTTCGCGCGCCAGCTCCGCGGTCTTGTGGTTGGGAATGTCAATGAACAGCAGATTCTGGCTCACTGTGGCGCGAAGGGCTCCGCTGCCAAACCGCTCCGCCAGCTCCGCGGCTGCCTCTAGCTGTTCGCCGGTTAGCCGGCCGCGCAGCACGCTGGCTCCCACATAGCTCAGGCCCGCCTGGCGCTGGGGATGAATGCCCGCATGGTCGCGCAGAATGTCATCCGGAACCTGCTCGGGCGCGCCGGGCGCCAGCTTGAAGTCCAGCCGCGACTGGAGTTCGGCCAGAAAGCTCTCGGGCGTCCAGCCTTCCTTCAGGAAGAGATGCTTCAGCCGGGCGCGGTCCCGGCTTTCGCGCAGTCCCTGCTGGTCACGAAAAATTTCGGCCACAGCCTGCACTACGCGCACGGCCTGGTGGGGCAGAATGAAGGCGTCGAGCCGTACGGCCAAATGCGGGTCGGCAGACAACCCGCCGCCCACGCGGATGGAGTAGCCCGTTTCGCCATTCAGCCGAGCCGCGGTCAGACCAATGTCGTTGATCTCGGGGTAGGTGCACCAGGAAGGGCATCCGGTAGCCGAAATCTTGAATTTGCGCGGCAGGTTATAGAAAGCTGGGTTGGCCTTGAGCTGATGAGAAATCTCCAGGGCCAACGGCGATGCGTCAATCAACTGGTCCGCGCCACTTCCAGCCAGCGAGCAGCCGGTCACATTGCGCACCGCGTCGCCGCAAGCACCTTTAGGAGACAGCCCTGCGGCGTCGAGCGCATCGACGACTTCGGGCAGCGATTCGATGGTGAGCCAGTGGAGCTGAATGTTCTGGCGCACGGTAATGTCGGCCAGGTTGCGTGCATACTTGCGCGTCAGTCCGGCGATGACGCGAAGCTGGCTGGCTGAGACAATGCCGTTGGGGATGCCGATCCGCATCATGAAGTAATCGGAAACCAGCCCCTCGCCGCCCTTGCCGCCGGTGGCGCCCACGCCGTCGCCCTGGGTGTAAATGCCCCACCATTTGAAGTAGGTGCCGGCCCATTCCGGCAGAACGCTGGCGCGGCCCTGGCGGGCGAATTCACGCACCTCGTCGAAGGCGTTCCAGGGGTTCATCTCGCGTTTCAGGCGCTCGGCGCGCTGGGCTTTGGTCTCTTTTATCTCAGTGGACGAGGTCATTTTTCACCTTTTCGGGTAGAAATGGAAAGCCCGCGACAGCTAGGGCTGTATCGCGGGCCTTGGGGAAACCGTGGATTTGGATCGGACTTTTTTAGACCCAGATTACCCCTGCGCGCGAGACGGCACCGAGGGGCAACAACAGGTCAAAGAGTCCATGAATGGATAATAGGACCAAATGAGTCCAAAATGCAAATCCGCTCCCAAGAACCTTATCCATCCCTGCCGGGAAGGCCCCGGCGGTTGCCTTGAAAGAAAGTTGCTTCCCGCAGTGGCCTGGCGTACGATGATGCTTCCCCGGATAGCTGGACCGGACCTTTGACCAGCTATTGAATTGTTTCTTTCCCCAAGCGCAATTGAATTTGAAACATCTCCTATCCCACGGCGCCAGCCACTCCATTCCACTGTTCATGCGAACGAATCAATCGAAGCAGCAGCCAACGGGCCCTCTCAAGACGTAGCTGGGTGTCAGCGCTTCCAGGCCCTACTTCAAGAGGTCCCTGGATTCCTGCTCCTGTGATGGATCAGGAATCCAAGGAACACGAGAGGACCGGGTGGGGCGGGGATGTCATCGGGATCAATTCGACAAGCCGTGGGAGAAAAGTCACGTCATTTCCCCTGAAAGGACACTGTATGCAAGGACGGAACACCGCAAGGCTCGTTCAGATCTCGTTAGCCGCAGTCCTGTCTGCAACCCTGGCGTCGATGGCATCAGGCCAGGCTAAACCAGAGCTCGTTGCCACGAGTGTCATCCATAGTGCAACCGCCGATCTAAAGGCGGGCACCATCACCATCATCGGACTCAATTTGGATTCCTCGGGGAAACCTTCTGTTTCGCTTGGCGGAGTACCGCTCACCATTCGTTCAGCCAGCAACACCGCCATTGTCGCATCACTGGGATCAGTCACTGCTTCAAGATCCTATGTATTGACTGTTGTGAACAAGCTTTCCAGCGTGGATTTTGATGTGACGATAGGGGCCGCCGGTCCTGAGGGGCCGCCAGGCCCCGTCGGCGCCACCGGGCCACGAGGTCCCACTGGCCTGACGGGTGCGACAGGTCCGGCAGGTCCACGCGGTCCAACTGGTCTGACGGGTGCGACAGGCCCGGCAGGCCCCACTGGCTCGACAGGAGCAGCAGGCCCAGCCGGACCTGTGGGTCCCGCTGGCCCAGCCGGTCCAACTGGCCCTGCCGGTCCGGCGGGATCCGGGCTTACCGTCAAGGACGGCAATGGCAACGTGGTAGGCACGCTGCTGTATGCAGGCTACGGCGAATACTTGAATCTGAAGAACGGAAAGTACTTCTTCACGGTGGGCTTTGATGGCACCTTTCCGATTGGTCAGATTTGGTGGTCGGGTCTGAACTGTACCGGCACGCCTTACCTTAACGATGGCCAGAGCGGTCTGATTGGTACGGCGTCGTACTACACAGCACAGGCGTCGTATGTCAACGAACCTGTCTATAGCGCGGCCGCAAACAAGCTATATTTGCTCTCTGGCGGCAATTCAAACTCGATTGCGCTTTCCCAGAACATGCCGGGCGGCTCTTTGAGCATCGAGAATCCGACCTGCATGAACAATTCCCCGGCAACCTCGACTCCCGCCAGCGGATGGCCATTGACTCCAACCACCCCGGCGGCCATCGGATTCAGTGCTTCGGGCACCCCGTTGGCGGTGGCCACGCCTCTGGAGTTGCCGTAATCGGCAATCTGACCAGTGCGAGTTCATCTGCAATCAGCAGATGAACTCGCGCCCGTTTACTCCCCGTTCAACTGGTATCCTAGCCTGTAGCATTCTCCGTGGTGCTGCCGGCTGCGTGCAGCGCGCTGCTCTGGAAGCGACGTCTGAAGACGTCGAACCTGGGTTCTCTATCTTGCCCCGGGCGTTTCCTCTGACACGCTGCACTTTTTGCCGTCAATGAAGTTGTCCGCGGGAAGAGAAGAATCCAATTTGCTGAAGGAAGCCCAATGACCCCTCCAACTCTTCTTGTTCTGGCCGCCGGTATGGGCAGCCGTTACGGTGGTTTGAAGCAGATTGAGCCCGTTGGCCCGGGCGGCGAAACCATCATCGACTATTCCATCTACGATGCCCTTCGCGCGGGCTTCGGCAAACTGGTGTTCGTCATCCGCAAGGACATCGAGCAGCCCTTCAAGCAGATTGTGGGCGCGCGGTTTGAGAAACAGGCTGCTGTCGAGTATGTCTTTCAAGAGCTCGACGATCTTCCGCCGGGGTTCAAGGTGCCGGCCGGCCGGACCAAGCCATGGGGCACCACGCATGCCATTCTCCTGACCGAGAACGTCATTCACGAGCCCTTTGCCGTGATCAATGCGGACGACTTCTACGGCGCGGGAGGCTATCAGGCGCTGGCGAAGCATCTCCAGGCGGGCGCGCCAGAGTACGCCATGGTGGGATTCGTGCTGCGCAACACGCTTTCAGAGTTTGGCACGGTGGCGCGCGGGGTATGCCGGGTGAGCGACACAGGCTACCTGGAAAACGTAAACGAATTGACCGCCATCGCACGCGATGGCGCCCATGCCAAAAATACGGATTCGGAGGGCCGCGAGACACGACTGGAAGGCGATGAGGCGGTCTCAATGAACATGTGGGGATTTACGCCCCGCATCTTTGGCCAATTGCAGGTGAATTTCAAGAAATTCCTTGAGCTGAACGGCTCGGCCCTCAAGTCGGAGTGCTATATCCCCACCACCGTGAACGAACTGGTTCTGGCCGGAGAGGCACAGGTCAAAGTTCTGCGATCTGATGATTCATGGTTCGGCGTTACTTATCGCGAGGACCATCCGCGGGTTGTTGAAAGCATCGCCCGGCTCATTCGTAGCGGCGCTTATCCGGAGAAACTCTGGTCATGAACGACGGACCCGACATCGGCGCAGTAGCACGCCAATTTGAGATTCGCGGCGAGTTTCTTGACGCCAAACGCTATGGCAGTGGCCATATCAACGACACCTATCGCGCCGTTTTCAATGAGGGCGGAGCCGAAGCGCGCTGCATCTTGCAGCGCATCAACAAGCACGTTTTCAAGACGCCGCCCGCGCTGATGGAGAACATTCAGCGGGTCACCGCGCATCTTGCCGAACAGGTGGCGGGCGAGCAGGACCGTGGCCGCCGCGTGCTTAATCTGATTCCGGCGCGGGCCGGCAAGTACTGGCACCTGGACGATGAAGGCAACTATTGGCGGGCCTATCACTTTATCGACAAGGCGCGCACCTACGATTGCGCCGAATCGCCGCAGCAGGCCTTCCAGGCTGCCCGGGCTTTTGGGCAGTTTCAGCAGCAGCTCTCCGGCCTTCCAGCGCCGCGGTTGCATGACACAATTTTGGATTTTCATAACACGCCCAAGCGATTTGCGGCGCTTGAGCAGGCCATTGCCGCGGACGTGGCAGGCCGTGTGGCCCTGGCCGCGCCAGAAATTGAATTTGCCATGGCGCGCCAATCCATGACCGGCGTCTTGCTCAATGCCAATCTGCCTGAGCGCGTTACCCACAACGACACCAAGTTCAACAATGTGATGCTCGACGATGAGACCGGCGAGGGCATTTGTGTCATCGATCTGGATACGGTGATGCCGGGCCTGGTGCTTTACGATTTCGGCGACATGGTGCGCACCACCACCAGCCCCGCACAGGAAGACGAGCAGGACCTCTCCAAGGTGACCATGCAATTCTCCATGTTCGAGGGCCTGGTGCGCGGATATCTTGCCTCGGCGGGCGGGTTCCTGACCAAAGAGGAGAAGGAGTATCTTGCCTTCTCCGGCAAGCTGATCACATTCGAGATCGGTGTCCGCTTCCTCACTGACTTCCTGTGCGGCGACACCTATTTCAAAGTGCATCGCCAAGGGCACAATCTGGATCGCTGCCGGACGCAATTCAAGCTCATCGAATCGATTGAGCGCCAGGAAGAGCCAATGAACCGCCTGGTGGAGTCGATTGCGGGCTAGCTGCAATAGGAAGACCCGGCATCGTGCAGGTTGCGGCTCCCGGCCGGAACACCTTCCGGCCAGGAGCGGACAAGAAGCGTAGGCCGATCAGGCAGGCCGAGACGTGGGAGCCGGCTTGGCAAGCAGCACGCCCAACGCGCAGCTTGCCATGCGCGCCAATTCGCGGTCGGCGCGGCTGGTTAGCACCACAGGTACCTTGGCGCCCACCACGAGACCCGCCGCCAAGGCACCGGCCAAGTATTGCAGTTGCTTGAAGAGGATGTTTCCCGCTTCCAGGTTGGGAACCATCAACAGATCCGGGTCTCCCGCTACCGGCGACTTGATTTTCTTGATCCGCGCGGCATCGGTGGAAATGGCGTTGTCAAAGGCCAGCGGACCATCGACGATGGCTCCGGTAATCTGGCCGCGGTCGGCCATCTTGCACAATGCGGCAGCATCTAGAGTAGAGGGAATGGCGGCATTCACTGACTCAACCGCCGACAGGATTGCCACCTTCGGGTTTACCACGTCGAGCGCCACCATCATGTCGATGGCATTTTGCAGGATGTCGATCTTGGTCTCCAGATCCGGCTGAATATTGATGGCCGCATCGCTCACGTAGAGCGTCTTGTGATACGACGGCACATCCAACCAGAAGACGTGGCTGATGCGCCGTCCGGTGCGCATTCCGCCTTCGCGAGAGACCACCGCACTCATCAGCTCGTCGGTGTGCAGCGAACCCTTCATCAGCATCTGCGCCTCGCCCTTACGCGCCAGCTCGACTCCCCGCGATGCGGCCGTGCGGCTATCGGCGACGTCAACAATCTGCACGTCGGTCAGGTCGATCTCCATGGTTTTCGCGAGGTCTCGGATGATGGTTTCCGAACCCACCAGGATCGGAATGATCAGCTTGTCTTTGAATGCCTGGATGGCTCCCCCAAGCGAAACCTCGTCGCAGGGCCACACGATCGCCGTCTTAACCGAAGCTTTGGCGGAAGCGCGCGCAATCAGGCCATGGTAGCGGCGATAAGGATCGTTCACAATCAGCCGCGGCACGGGCAGGGTGGACCAGCGCAGCTTGGCCAGGGGAGCTAGAAGCTGTGCGGTGCCGGAAAAGATCCGTATCCCGCCATCGTTATTTGCTTCGCAATCGAAGGTGATGGTCTTGGTGGCATCGTCCTTGCCCGTGACCTTCACTTGAACCAGGATGCGGTCGCCGACGCGAATGCGATTGAAGAATGAGAGCGAGATGCTGGTCAGCGTGCATCCGGGCCCAGGAATATTCATGCTGAAGAGACCGGAAACAAGCGAGGCGCACCACATATTCGGGCCCGTGGGCGGCACTCCTCCGGCACGCTCAATGAGCTCCTCGGATTTCAAAACGGAGTTGAAGCCCGAAATCGAGGCAAAGGCCATCGCGTCATCGGTGGTTAGAACGTGCTCTGTGGCGGCAGTTTCGCCGATTGAAATTTCGTCGTAAGTCTTGCTCTCAATGAATCCCAGATTCATACCAGCTCCTTTTAGATCGGGTGCGGCCTCATGTGGCCCGGCAGGGTTATCGTACTTATTCCTGAGCACACCCCAAGGTGATTGTAGTCACCGATGCATTCGAAGCGTCCAAGAGCTTGATTCAGCGTGTGAAATGGGCAAAACGTGACACTGCGGAATACGACGCGAAGACTAGAAGAATGAGGCCGAGAACCATGTTGGCGAGACGGGAAACAGTGCGTCGCAAATGCCGATACGTTTGTCTTCTAAAAAGTGCGCGACATCGGCCGTGCCGAAAGCGCTGAAAATGCGGGGCTCGGGCATTATTCATTTCTGGACAAATCATGTTCTTCCGCCGTCCCCACGGGACTCCGTAACAAACTTGAGGAATCCCGTTTCCTCACGCTGAAGCGCGGGGCTAACCAACTCTGCGCCTCCGGCGGGTTTGTGCGGATATTACTTATACAGTCCTCAATCGCCCCGCTACTCTTCGACTCTCCGACGTGCCCCGCTGGCGAAAAGATAGCGAATGGTTGGCAAGATTTTTCGCCGTGCATTGCAGAGAGAATCCATGACTTCGTTCACCGATGCAGCAGTCACAGGAATGCGCACCACAGTGCATCTGCACAATCTTGCCTGGAAAGAGTTTTGCGGTTGAACGAATCGCCACCGTTTACCGGGCAACCCAATGAGTCTTGCACTTAAGATAAAAGAGGAAGGTGCTACTAAGATGCACACAGTAACAGGACTCAATCCCCAGGATGGGAAACCGATCGAAATTATCGTGCGCGATGGAATCATTCATGCGATCAATGCAAGCGGCCGTGACGAAGAGCAGTGGGTTTCACGCGGATTTGTCGATCTGCAGGTGAATGGGTATGGCGGCGACGATGTGAACATGGAAGAGCCGGATCCGCAAGCCATCGTCTCACTTACAGCGAAGATGATTGCCGCGGGCGTGACCACATATCTGCCCACGATCATTACCGCATCGGAAGAGAAGATCACCGCGGCTTTGCGCGCCGTTGCCAGGGCGCGGCAAAGCAACAAACTCGTGGCTGAGTGTGTTCCTTATGTTCATGTTGAAGGGCCTCACATCAGCCCATTGGATGGCTTTCGTGGCGCGCATCCTGTGGAACAAGTTCGACCGCCGAACCTGGCCGAGTTTGCGCGATGGCAGCAAGCCTCAGGCGGGCTTGTCGGCATGGTTACGCTTTCGCCGCATTTTGAAGAGTCAGAGGAATATATCTCCAGGCTGACAGCTCAAGGGGTGCATGTTTCCATCGGGCACACGCACGCTTCTGCGGACCAAATTCACAAGGCGGTGGACGCCGGCGCAAGGCTCTCGACCCATTTGGGCAATGGCATTGCAGGCATGATTGCGAGACACCCTAATCCCATTTGGACGCAGTTATCGGATGATCGCCTGACTGCGTCGATGATCGCGGACGGGCACCACCTTCCCGGAGACACGCTCAAAGCAATGGTCAGGACCAAGGGGATAGACCGCTCCATTCTAGTTTCCGATGCAGTGGCTCTTGCGGGGCTTCCGGCGGGGATATACGATGCGCCGATCGGAGGCAGGGTGGAACTTCGCTCCGATGGACGCCTCAGTCTGTTGGGAACGGAGTTTCTTGCCGGCGCTGTTCTGCCACTAAAGGACGGAATTGCGCGCGCCATGAGCATGGCGGGGATCTCGCTGGGCGAAAGCATCCAAATGGCTACGGTGAATCCGGGCAGATTCGTGGGCGGTGCAGGAGTCCTTGCCGTTGGCATGCCGGCCGACCTGGTAAGGTTCAACATCGAGAGCGGAGAAAGCGGCCTGCGGATCGAGAGGGTTTTCGTCAAAGGCAAGGAGTGGTCATAACTTGAGCCAGGCCGGTTTATCGATCTGGCCCAATTGAGTTACAGCAAATTCGGGTGCGACGAAAGAGACTGCAACAGGTCCTTCGACTGCGTTTGGCGCAAGAAGCGCGCCAAACTTCGCTCAGGATGACACCTTTGTTGTGATGCATTTCTTTGGGGCGGGATCAATCATGTGAATCGACTGTCGCTATGGCATGTATGTCGTGGAGCCGCTTCTGGCGCTGGCCGCGCTCGAATAGCTTCTCAATCTCTTCCAGCGTCTTGCCCTTTGTTTCAGGGAGGAAAAACGCGCTGGTGATGAAGTACAGCGTCGTGCATCCAGCCCAGAACAGGAAGATGGCATAGAAGCCCAGGTTGCCCACGACGGGAAGAAACAGTGCGGCAATAAGCGTGGATACGCCCTGGTTCAATACCAAGGCAATGCCCATGCCCGTCGATCGAATACGAGTGGGCATCAGTTCGGAAAGCGCCAGCCAGACCACAACACCGGGCCCGAGAGAGAAGAATGAAACGAATGCTCCCAGAGAGAGCATCATGAGCCAGCCTGTGGTTTCCGTGGCGATGGGTCCGTAGAAGGCTCGCTTGATGGTAAGGGGCCTGCTTGCATCAATTCCCTCCGGGATTATTTTGAGCACAGCGGGCTGGTCTGAACTGACTGCGGTAGCAACTCGATTTCCGCGGCCATAGGAATACAGCACGGTTAGAGCCATGGGACGGGCTCCCGGCTTGCGATCAAACATCGCTGTGCTGACCGGCAGATTCAACGAGTTGCCCTGCCGGGCCTGCTGAATCTGCTCGCGCAAATCGACGCGTTTCGACTCAAAGGAATAAAACAAGATGGCGCAAACAAGCAACGAGCAGATAATTCCGCCCGTCCCCACTTTCAATAGGAAGGTACGCCCCTTGCGATCGATCAGGGCGGCAGCTACGAATGTCACAAGAAAGTGGATCAGCTTTACTGCGAAGTCGCCCATTGTGGCGTGGGTCGCACTCATGCCTGCCTGTTTGAGAATGACCACGAGGAATCCAAGGATCGAGTTAATGCCGGTGGCCTGAGTGCATGCCAGAATCACGCAAGCAAGGATGAATGGGAAGATGTATTTCTTTTGCAGAAGCGAGTCGCCTGTGCCAGCCGAAGTCGCCGTTCCCTTGGCTGCGAGCGATTGCATCTCGCCAAGTTGCAGTGCCGCTTCCTCTGGCGAGCAAAGCCTGAGCAGGGACGTCATGGCGTCCGCTGTTCTGGCCTTGCGATAGAGCCAGCGAGGCGACTCAACCAGCGGCAACGTGCCGGCGAAAAAGACAATCCCTGGGTAAACCATGGCCAAAAACATGCTGCGCCATGCGTGATTCTGCGCGGCGCGAATGAGAATTGGATTGCCAGCGGCGGCGGCAATGGCGGCTTCTGCCTGGTGGGTGTAGAACCATCCTGCCGTGGCGGCCACTGCGACCCCGAAAGTGACCATCAACTGGAAGATTGCGGTGCCTTTGCCTCTCGACTCGGGACGTAGCGATTCCGCCAGATAAAGCGGGATGACAACGGCAATCACCCCGCCGCTCATGCCTTGCAAAAGACGCCCCGCCAGCAATGTCGTGAAGCCTTGAGAAGTGACGATCAGGCACACACTGGCAACGAACATCAGTCCGCTGACGATCATCATTTTCTTTCGGCCCAGCCAGTCGGCCAGCAACCCGGCGATAAGCGAAGAGACCATGCTGCCGCCGAGTACCGCCGCGACCAACAGCCCCGTCTGCGCAACGGTCAAGCTGATGGTCTTGCCAAGATACAACAATGCCGCGGCAATGATGCCGAGATCGACTCCGTAAAGCAGACCGCCGAGGCCGGCAACCAGAAGAACAAATCTGCCATATCCCCGGGTGCTGAGTCTTCCACCCATCTTTGCGCCGCTCCTGACTAAATGGATAATTTCTTAAGGGAAGAACAGATATAGCTTGGAAATCCTTTCGTCCTCTCCCAGATACACGGTGCCTCGATCGTCGGAGACTATATCTCCAATTACGTATGCAGCCCAAGTGAAATAGGGGCGGCGATTGACGTCGATGAAGCCTAGCAGATCGTAGGAACCGTCGTTTGGATCATAGGAGAACAGTCGAGACATTTCGGACTCATCGCCGCCCGCGCCATATATCTTGCCGTTGAGGCCCCAGGCAAGGCCGGCGATCCGGTACTGATTCAGCGGCTTGCCAAGATTCATCACCTTGTGCGTCTCGGGATCGAGGCGGAAAAGGTACCCGTCGGAGGTCCCACCGTAGATTGCTCCGGATTTGGCGGTCAGAAAGGCATCGACCCGCGTGTAGGGCTCACGCCCGGGAACCGCAGGCGCGCGAATGGGAAGCTTTTGCAGTGTCTGCTCTTTGCCGTTGACTTCAAAGAAATAGCCATCCTCGCCAGTTACGAATACGTTTCCCTGGCCATCGACCGCCAGCATTCTCGACATCATTTTGTCATGTTCGTTTCTCTCGCCCCATGGCGCCGAATGCGCAACAATGCCGAGTTTCTGGAACATATGAGTAGAAATCGAGTAGCTGAATAAATGCGCGTTTGGTGACGTCAGGCCATAGATGCGGTTGGCTTTTCGGTCAATTGCCAGCGCGAAGATGCTTTCGCCGGGCACCGGCGTGCCGTGATCGGTGACCGCCAGAGGCTTGCCGATTTCGATGCTCTGCTGGTCAAAATCGCCGGGGGTATATTCCAGCAGATGTCCGCTGGGCGCGGCGCCAATAAAGGCATGCCCCTCGTCAGAGATAACGAGCGAGTGTGTTACCGATGTCGCGCCGGGAATCACGCCGATGGGGAAAACATAGCCATGCAGCGGGTTCAAAACAAAGAGGTGCGAACGAGTCCCACTTGTTGCGCCATAGATATCGCCATTGGGAGCTACGGCCAGAGAGGTAACTCCGGACTCGCCATCGGGAATCAAATCCAGCGGACTGTAGCCCAGGTCGCGAAGATCGATCCTTGTTTGCGGAACAACGACGCGATCGTGTCCGGGGTCTCGCTGCGCGAAGGCGGCCAGCGGGAGCGCAGCACAAAGGAAAGCACTAAGGCCGGCTCTATTCATGCGCAGCCTCCGCCTTGGGGTGATAGATGAACAGGGCCAGCCGGTAGGGCATGCCGCCAATCTTCCCGGCATTTTCATTTCCCTCGGTCGAACCTTCCTTGACGCCGATTGCACCCACAAAATAGATGGTCCCATCGGGGCCTGTATCCGCGGAGTTTGTGCCCAGGACCGGCCGCCCGTCGGGCAGCCGCATTTCACCCAGATCTTCGGTCTTTCCAGTGTGAAGGTCGTAGGTCATCAAATGCGAGGGTTCGGCGACACTGCTTCCGCTATAATCGAATTCTTTTGCTGCGGCGGCGTAATAAAGTTTCCGGTCGTGCCCCAGCGTGAGGCTCAGTGTTGCGTAAGGCACGTCGCGCCGGGTCGCAAGCTGCGGAATGGCCATCGATCCGAGGCGCTTGACGGCTTCCTCGGGCTTGGCGTATGGGTCGAATGAAAAGAGGGCCGATTCGCTCTCTTCTACTCCATAGAAGCGTCTCGTCGTGCGATCCCAAATGACCACGCGCCAGGCCGTCTCGGATTTTCCGTAATCGCGGCCTAGCGAAATGCCTTTCTGGCGAATCGGCAATTGCACGCTGAGTTCGCTGATAGCGTCTGTTCGCGGAGAGTAAACAAAAACCCGCCCTGCTCCAAAACTTCCGTAGACATTGCCTTCATCGTCGATGCCCAGCGTGCGGCAAATTGAATCGACGTTATTCACTCTCCCCTTGTCTACCTTGGCGCCTGTCGCGACATCGTAGTAAACAAAATGACCGCGCGGATGAGTCAATCCATAAATGCGGTTGTATTTTGGATCGTAGGCGCCGGTATTCATTCCTTCGAAGCGCGGCCCAATCCCAAAGTCCTGGATCTTCCCGGACTTGGGGTCGTATGCCATATAGTGCGAGCCGGGATAACCCTCCGGCGTGGCGAATCGAGCATAGTCGAACCACCAGCCGCCGTGGGTGGAGAAGTAGATGCGCCCATCCTTACCCTCTCCGAATTTGGCGTGTATCTTCGACTGCGGCCCAACGGCAAGGCCACTTTGTCCCGTAAGGCTGTTTAGATCGCCCACGTCAACCATCTTGTCTATTGCTGAGTCATAAAAGACAAGGTGTCCACTGCAGCCGTGGCAGGCAAGACCGACGTAGACCTTCCCGTCCGACGCGGCAAGCAGAGCTGCCCAGTTCCCGTCCATTTGCCCGAGCCGGGGAAAGACACGATAATCCACTGTCACTGTGGATTCTGCCGGAGACATCCTGACTCCGGCGATCGTCAGAGTGGCTGCAAGGAATGTAAGAGTCCATCCGAATCGCATGCCGCAGTGTCTGGGCAGAACGCGAGGTCCATTGCCTTTCATTTCCAGGTTTCCTCGATTTGGACCAGTAAGGAGTTCACGGAAAGCGAGCGAAGGTCAACCGGGCAGCGCGAAACCCTCAAGTTCAGCGGCCGATTCCAGATCGAGGTAGACCGTAACATCGGGATGAGTGCGAAGAATGGAAGCGGGACAGTCAGTCGAGATGGCTTCCTCAAGCGCACGTCGAATGATAGCTGCTTTACGGCTACCCGGAACAGAGACAATCAGCTTTGGAACCCTGAGCATTGCCGGGATGGTCACGCTGATGGCGCGCGCGGGAACCGCCTCGAGGCTGTCAAACCAGCCCTCGGCTACCTGCTGGGCGCGGCAGGCCGCGTCCAACTTCACCACTTTCACGTCGCGGGAATCTTTAAAATCGGCAACGGCAGGATCCATGAATGCGAGGTGCCCGTTTTCGCCGATACCCAGCAGGCAGAGTTTTGGATCTGCGGCCGCAAGCGCTTCGCCATAAAGGCGGCAAACAAGATCGGGATCCGGCGCCGTGCCATCGACTTCAAGAAACGACCTTAAATCGACCTTCTGCGTAAGGTTCTCCCGCAGGTAGCGGCGAAAAGATGCGGGGTGCTCCATGGGCAATCCCACATACTCATCCAGGTGAAAGCCTCGCACTCGATTCCAGGGTATGCCCTGCATGCGCGTGAGCGCTTCGAGGGTGTCCTGCTGTGAAACGCCTGTAGCAAAAATGACTCCGAATGAATCCAAGCGGCTGCCCAGTTCCTTCATGGCCTCGGCCGCGGCCTTTGCTGCCGCAGCTCCCAGCGATTTCCCGTCAGAGTGTACCTCGACCGAAAGATTTTCAACCCGGAAACGTTTCACCTTCTCACCAAGTGCAGTCATTCCTTCTCCTCGAGAGATTGCAAGGACTCTGCCGCTGCGATCAAAAACGGCTACCTGGCTCACGTGCGGCGTGGAATTTGAATTGCGCCATCGTGTGCAGATATTGAGACCTTACCCAGCGGAAGTCTTCGTGTCAAGAAAATTTTCACAGAATAGAGAAAATGTTGGAAATCAAAAGGAGAGACCTGCGCCAGAAAATCCTCGATTGTAGGGGCAACCGGGTTGCGCAGGGAGAGGAGTCCGCTTTGGTGTGCTGACACGTTTGTGCCTGCATCCGCTCCCCGGCGGCCGTTGCGTTCTGTGGCTCTGACATTTCCAGCAAAGCGCGCGCCGGCCGCCTAATCGACCTGCAATACGTTCTCAGTGAGCGGGTTGCCGGATACGGCGAGCGGCTGGCACGACTCCCTTTTGATCAACTCAGTAGGTACGGTAATCTGGCGAAATTCGAGTCCCGGCTTGGCAATGCGGCTGAGAATCAGCTCGCCCATCTGCTTCCCCAAATGCTCAGGGAATTCGCGGATGGTAGTGAGGCCGGGATAAAGCCACTCGCCCACCGTGTCATCGCATCCTGCGACGCTGATGTCATCGGGAATTCTCAACCCGCAATCGCGGAGCGCTTTATACACCCCATGTGCGGTGGCGTCATTGCCGGCGAAGATTGCCGTTACGCGTTCGCCGCGGGCGATCAGGGATTTGGTTGCGATGTACCCGACCTCCGCGTCATCCTCAGAGTCCACACTCAGGTGTTGGGAAGACAGGCCGGCGTCATCCATCGCCTGGCCATAGCCTGCAAAGCATCGCGCGAACCACGGAAGACGGGTATTTCCCACAAACCATATGTCACGATGGCCGAGGCCGATGAGATAACGGGTCATATCGCTTCCCCCCCGCGTCTCATCGGAGAAAACCAGGTCCCCCTTGGATAAAGACGGGAGGTTGAAGATGTTATTACCGAGTGCGACGTAGGGCACAGCCTCGTGTTCGAGCAACTCGATGAGGCTCCCCGAGTTTGTGCCGGCAACAATGACCGCGCGGATCACATCGCGCCGCTCAAGAATCTTGGGAAGGTGAAGCTGGTCCCAACGGGCATTGAGGGGGTAGTTGAAAGAGAGGAATACGATGTCCCAGCCCTGCGCCGCGCAATAACCCTCTGCGCCGCTAAGTATTCTAGAATGAAATGGATGAAGCATGATTCGATTGCTGAGAAGAAAGGCAAGAGACTTGGCCTTGTTGCGCTGCAGCAGATCGAGGTCAAACTTCGCTGCCGCCTCGAGAACGGCCATTTGAATGGCTGGATCGACGCGGTTGTTTCCGTTCAGAACTCTCGACACCGTCGCAATACTGACCTTGGCCTCAGCCGCGATCTCCTTCAGGCCGACTTTATTACCACGGGAAGCTGACTTTTTCATGCCGAATCCAGAGGAACAGTATTGAGAAAGTTTTCACGCGTATCACCAATAGACTATATCCCATCGGACAGAATTCAACACATCGGAATTCCAGGCGCTTTGTTGGAATGCGCCTTCTGCAGCCGCAGATTGCCCGGAAGCACGGTACCGCGCCAGACGAGCACTTGAGCCTGACTCTAGGTCTCCTTTCAATAAAATTTCACATCGATGAGAAATCTTTCTTGACATTGAGAATTCGGGCGCGTTATGTTGTTGCGAACATCGCTGGTTCGCGGTTTCGCGCATTTCGCACCATCCCGGCCGCCTGATTCGCTGTACATGTCGTGCCAGGGAGCAAGGAATCCGCGGTTTTGTGACTTTGGGAGTCAACTGACGCAGGTCAAGGAAGGGTTTTCATGAGAAAGAACATGACAGTAGTATGGCTAAGTTGCCTGGCTTTAGCTCTTTTCTTGAGTGGGGCGGCAGCGGTGGCTCAGACGATTACCGGCTCGGTACGCGGAACCATCTCCGACCCGACCGGCGCGGTTGTGGCAGGAGCAAGTATCACCGTCACCAATGTGGGCACCGGCCTGGTGACCCGCACCACCAGCGATGGGGCCGGGTTGTACAACATAAGCTTCCTGCCCATCGGCCCTTACAAGATTGAAGCCACGGCTCCCGGATTCGAGAGCGTGTCGCTTGGTCCGATCGACTTGCAGATCGACCAGGTCGCCGCTGCCGACATTCAGCTTCAAGTAGGCAAGAGCACGACCACGGTCAGCGTTGAAGCGTCCATGTCGTCAAGCCTGAACCTTGAGAATTCCACAGTGAGCACGTCCATCAGTTCAGAGACGCTCGAGAATATGCCGCTCAACGCGCAGAATATCCAAATCGCGACACTCTTTGTGCCTGGAGCAATCAACCCAAATCTCTCTGCGATGGCTGGAGCAATGGGCACGGAACGCGATGCCTACCAGGGCTACAGCGAGGCCGCGGATGCCGTGCCGTCTTTCAACGGCAATCGCCAGCAATCGAACAGCTACATTCTCGACGGTGTCGATGTCAACGAGACACTTCAGAACTCGCTAGGCTACAATCCGTCGCCTTTCTCGATCGCGGAAGTCCATGTCATCACAGGCAACGCCGATGCCGAGTTCGGAAACGTAAACGGCGGCGAGGTTGTGATGGTCACCAAGGCCGGGACCAAAGACTTCCACGGCAGCGCCTTTGAATATCACGAAGCCAGCGGGTTGACAGCCAACACCTGGTCGAACAACTACACCGGAACGGCCAGGACGAACTTTACCCAGAATCAGTTCGGCGGAGCTGTAGGCGGGCCGATTCTCAAGAACAAGCTTTTCTTCTTTGCCAACTACATCGGGCTGCGCTACAGCAATCCGCCCAGCCAGAAGCTGTATAGCGTTCCCACATTGGCCGAGCGCGGTCTCGACACGAGTTCGAGCT
>Ga0181520_10006411_pt1 | contig 18000 bp, 15 predicted proteins | sample PEATcosm2014_Bin_29_FD_132451 | JGI IMG/M metagenome (GOLD analysis project Ga0181520, IMG submission 132451) | Peatland microbial communities from MTU Mesocosm Facility, Houghton, MI, USA - PEATcosm2014_Bin02_30_metaG | ecosystem: Environmental > Terrestrial > Soil > Wetlands > Peat | place... | reverse complement strand
CGCGTAACCTCCGGCCCAACTCCATCTCCGGGGAGAACTGCAATATTCAATTTCATGGTCGTTGCGCCGCCACCAAATTCTGCGATTTGCCCACCGGACCACGATGGGTGAGAACCATCGAGATTAAGTCTTGATCGTAAACCGTTGGGGTGGTTCTGGGCAAATCGACTGTGGGCATGGAGGATGTGTCTGGACGGCTATCCATGCTGGTAAAACGTAGCATGGACACAGGCGAGAGTACAAGTGAATTTGTGTCCACCATTGGACACAGTTGGACACACGGCGCAGGATTGCCCTTATCGGTATTGCCTGATTGGTAACCCTGTTACTGTTCAGTTATTCGCTTTTCATGGGTGAGCCGCATGAACACTGCCTGTGACCCATCACAGGTGTCCATGCGGCTCAAGATGCGCGCATGGAGCCCTGTCGAAGGTCAGCGCACATTGCTGAAAGTTATAGCACAATAGCCCGAGACTCTGGTACTTATTGCCGCCCGAGCGCCGCGCCGACCGCGCCGCCAGCGGGTTTGACTTGCGTCTATCCCCAGACGCCTTGGCCTTTGGTTTTGCGGTTGCCTGTGCCTTGCGCGGCGCGCCAGCACCGCCTGTAGGCAACCCCGCAGCCAGGGCCACGGCCGAGCCAGTTGCAAGGATGGGGCGAGACCTTGATTGCCGCGCCGCAGGACATGCGCGGTGAGTCCGACGGAGGCGCGGCAATGCCCTTGTCGTTGCCCTTGCCGTTGCGGTTGGGGTTGGAGTTGCTGTGAGGGCAGGGGTGAGCGAAAGGGTTTTGCTTTTGAAGCGAACCCCCGCAGGCCCGAAGCCGGGTGAGCGCAGCGAGCCACGGTGCGACCGGGGAAGCGACAAAGCGCTTTAGCGCGGAGAAGCGGCGGCGGGCGCAGGCCGGAGCCGAACAGCGGGGCGCGGACACACCGAGCCCGGAGGCATGACAAGGGCCACCGTTTTTTGGTGGCCCTTGGCGTGCTTGGCGCAGCCACCGGGTGAGGAGCACAGGCGGTGGCCGCGCGGGTTTGAATAAGACGCGAGCGCAGCGAGCTACCGCTTTGCAGTCGGTGTCCCGGCCTTTGGAGCGGAGCGACCCGCTGTTGACGTTGCGGTTGCGGTGGTCACCACCTCGGAAACGTACGCGGTGGACGGACGGCTGACGATCCGCGCCGACGCCGGAGCGCAGGCCGTCAATTCATGCAGCAACGGCCATGCGTTAGCGATGGTGCGGCGTGCCCGGCGAATCGCCAGTGCTTCGTCCGGCGCATCCTGTAGGCAGCGCAATTGCACGTCCGTCTGGTCGGCGAGCCAGAGGGTGACTTGCCACGTGAAGCCGCTCACGCTGGATCTCCGTGCGGCGTAGCGAACAGCGCGCCCTCTGGAGCCGTGGTGCGAATCGTGGGCGATGGTGACATGGCCTCTAGAACTTCGATGGTGGCTTGCAAGGCGTTGGCCGCGTCGAGGAATTTGCGGCGCTGCTCGTGCAAGGTGCTGATCAATTCAGGAGTGGTCATGGCTTGGCCTTTCTGCGAGCCGCTGTGTGGCTGCTGGGATGGAGTTGGACGAGCAGGCGGCGCACCACGGCAAGCGCGTCAGCGCGTGCCACGGTGAGCGATTTGTATTCGGCGGGCTGGACGCCTGGCGAGAGCAAAGCGCCGTTGATGACACGCACGGTGGCGAGTTCATCGCGTAGCGCTTCGCGTAGGTTGGCGCGGATCTCGCTGGAGTTTTTTGGTTTCATTCCGGGAACCTTTCCGCTGTGGCCGTGATGGTTTCTATTGACGTGGCGAGGGCGTCGAAGCTGGTATTGGCTTGCCGTTGGAGGTAGTGCAGGGTCGACCCTAGGTTGTCGTGACCGAGAAGCGTTTGAACGACGCGGAGGTCACTGGTTAGCGCGTAGGTTTGTTCAGCCATCGTGCGGCGAAGATCATGTAGCCACAGGGTGGAAGGCAGGCCTGCCGATTGCAGGAGTTCCTTGTGTTGGCGATAGAGAGCGTTGTAGCCAAGGTGCCGACCGAAGAGTAGCGAGACGAGAGGCAGGTCACCAGCTGGACACAGCTCCAGTAGCGCATGGATGCGACCAGAAATCGGAAGTTTCACAACGGTTTGGCGTTTCGTGCGGATGGTGAGCGATAGGCGATCACCGGAGATGTGCGACCACGCGACCTTGGATGCCGTGTCTGCACGCAGTGCGCAGTCGTGGCAAAGCAGAATGAACAATTGCATGTGTGGCTTCGCGTGGGAGAGTTGCAAGGCGAGTTGATCGGTTGTGACCGTGTCCGGACGTGGAGCAGGCCGGGCAGGGCGCGGGATGCACTTGACGAGTCCGTGTGGTGCGCCGGAAGCGACGAGATGGCCGACCAGTTCCTTCAGACCTGCGATGGCGACGTACTTGGACGTTGAAGCATACGCGGACTGAATGATGCTTGCGTGGGCACTGGCGACGTGCATCACCGTGAGTTCCGCTGGGGTGAGCGTACCCGCTTCCGCGACGAGGGCCTTGGCTGCGATTTTGCGACCGAACGCGAGCCTTTGGCCCTTGGTGTGGAAGTAGTAGGGCCGGAGCAAGTGGGCGAGACTTGCGCGGCCTTCCGGTTTTTTAGGCGAGTGTTGATCGAGCGGCGCTTAGCCCGCGCTTCGAAGTCAAGGGCTAGTGCCTCAGTCGGGAAGGGCTGACGCTGACGTTTTCCGTTGGCGTCGTAGTAGTCGGCGTACCATGAGTCTCCGCGTCTATACATTGTGACCGTTTGGTCACAGTCGCGTGGTTTTCTGCCCAGAAAAGCCCAATTAAGTCTTGATCGTAAACCTTTTTCTTGCGGTCGGCCAAGTGGGTAAAGCGGGCATAAAGCGCGTCGAGCTCGTCAAAAGCGACATTGAGGCCCAGTTCGGTGAAGCGATGCATGAGGGCATGGCGTCCGGAGTGCTTGCCGAGGACGATACGCTCGTTGGGCATGCCAACGGATTCCGGGGTCATGATCTCATAGCAAAGGGGATTACTGAGGACGCCGTGCTGGTGAATTCCGGCCTCGTGGGCGAAGGCGTTGCGTCCGACGATCGCCTTATTGGGCTGCACGCTGAAACCGAGAGTGCGGGAGAGCATCTGGCTGGCCGCGTAAAGCTGGGTACGGTCGATGGCACAAGCGAAAGGATAAACGTCCGGGCGAACATGCATTGCCATGACCAGCTCTTCGAGGGCGGCGTTTCCGGCGCGCTCGCCAATGCCGTTGATGGTGCACTCAACCTGGCGCGCTCCGGCGCTGACGGCGGCCAAGGAATTGGCGACGGCCATGCCGAGATCGTTGTGGCAGTGCGAGGAGATGACGAGGTTTTCACCCTTCACGGTCTGGCGAATCTTGTGGATCAGACGCGAGTACTCACCGGGCATGGTGTAGCCGACGGTGTCGGGAATATTCAACGTGGTGGCTCCGGAATCGACGGCGGCCTGGAGCACTTCGCAGAGGAAATCGGGATCGGAACGGGTTGCATCCTCGGGAGAGAACTCGATGTCATCGCAGAGCGAGCGGGCATGGGCCACGCACTCGCGGGCGGTGCGCAGGGCGTCCTTACGAGAGAGCTTGAGCTTGAAGGCGAGATGAATGTCACTGGTGGCAAGAAAGGTGTGAATGCGCGGACGGGCCGCGCCTTTGAGGGCCTGGGCGGCAACGTCAATGTCATTGCGTACACAACGGGCCAGGGCGGCGATGCGGGAGCCGCGAATTTCACTGGCAATGCGCTGGACGGCTCCAAAGTCACCACGGGAGGAGATGGGAAATCCGGCCTCGATGAGGTCGACGCCGAGACGCTCAAGCTGGTGAGCAATGACCAGCTTTTCGTCGGTGTTCATGCTACAACCGGGCGACTGTTCGCCGTCGCGGAGCGTGGTGTCGAAGACTAGGACTTGTTCTGGGGGAACTACGTCAGCTTCCATCTAGCAATTTTGGGGGCTAGCGACGCATTAGTCAAACTACTTTTCTTTTTTCGTACATAAGAATCTATGATTTAATAAGCACTTCTAATTCGCGGAGCGGGATGACTAATCATGGACTTGTATCAGCTTGAGGCTTTTGTGGCGGTGGCGCAGGAGCGCAGCTTTTCGCGGGCAGCACTGCGGCTGCACCGTACGCAGTCCGCAGTGAGCCAGACGATTGGCAAACTTGAGGACACGCTGGGTGAGAAGGTGTTCGAGCGCTCGTCGCGCGATGGCACACTGACGGCGGCCGGGAGGGTGTTGCTGGAGTATGCCGAGGAGTTGCTGAATCTGCGCGAACGGGCGCAGGAGGCGGTGGCGGAATTGCGCAGTCTGCATGAGGGCAAGCTGACGGTTGCGGCCAACGAGTTCACGTCGCTGTGCCTGCTGCCGGCGCTGCACCTGTACCACCGGATGCATCCCTCGATCAAAATCCAGGTGCAACGTACGCTGGCGGGTGACGTGCGCAGGCTGATCCTGATGCACCAGGTTGAGTTTGGCGTGCTGTCATTCAAGCCGGAAGACGAACAGTTGAGCTCGATCGTCTTCTATCGTGATGAGCTGGTGTTTGTGGTGTATCCGGGACACTCGCTGGCAACGGCCGAGAAGGTGAGCATTCACGACCTTGGAGCGGAGTCTTTTGTGGCGCACAACGTGACCTCGCCACTGCGGATCAAGGTGATTGACGCATTCAAGAAAACGCACACCACGCTGCACATGGACGTGGAACTGCCAACCCTGTCGAGCATCAAGGATTTTGTGCGCATGGGCAACGGGGTGGCGCTGATTCCGAGAATGTCTGTGGAAGGCGAGCTGCAACGCGGCGAACTAGTGGCGGTGACCGTGGAGGAACTGCGGTTGGAGCGCACGCTGCGGCTGGTGATGCGCAAGGGAGCGACACTGTCGCACGCAGGAATAGCGTTCCTGAATGTGTGCCGGAGCATGGCGGCGGACCCGAAGAATCGGGCGGTGTTTGAGCCGGAGGGCGAAACGGAGCGCAAGAAGGGAGTCAATCCCAAGGTCAAAAGCGCTGCGCAAGCAAAAGAGAGTTGAACGGGGCACCCGGTTTGCTCAGATTGCAGCGTCGGCGGGAGAACGGGAAGACTCCACCTAAACAGTTCCAGACTCGCCAATGGCAGCGGGTGTGGGACACCGGAAGGCTGCCGAGTGGGTGGCTTGCATCTCGCTCAAGCGCAGGACCAGGCACTTGGCTGCTCCGCCAGCCTTCAGGAACTCCGTCAACTGCAGTTGGACTACCTGAAAGCCGCGTGCTTCCAGCTGGCACGACAACTCGCGGCTGACCTGGTTCAATAGAATGACCCGGCCCACATTGATGGCATTACAGGCAAAGCGGAGGGCATCGGCTTCGCCGACCGGAACGCGCTTTTCTTTGGCGTATCGCGTTTCGATTCTGGCATTGGATTCTGCATCGAAAGCCGCGGGAAAATACAGGAGGTATCCGTTCCGCAGCGGACAGAAACAGGTATCGAGGTGATAGAACCGCGGGTCAACCAGCCGCAAGGAGATCACTTCGACGCCCCACAAATCATGGAGACGGCGATGGCTGGACTGCATGGTGCGCACGCCATGGCCTGCCCATAGACGCGAGCCGTCGGCCTCAAAGAGGGCATCGCCCTCGCCTTCAAATGGTGTTTCCAGGGGCATGTCGCAAACATCAAAGCCCAAATCATGGAACCACTTGCGGAAATGCGACTCCTCGCCTTGCCGTTCCGGATGGAGAAACCGGCTCAAGGCCACGACGCCCTCGCGCACCAATCCTGCATTTGCGGTGAACACCATATCGGGCCAACCGGGCTGGGGCTCGACCAGCAACACCCGCGCGACCTGGGTCAGGGCGTTGTGCAGCTTCTCCCACTGCGCGGCAGCCTGCGTGCGCGAGGCCTGGCGAACGTTCCCCGCCATCCAGGGATTGATCACGTAGTTCACGTCGTAAAGCTTGGGAGAACACATCAGGAAAGTGGGTTCCGGAAAAACAGGTGCGAGTTCGCGGCGCAGAGAGTTCGGATTCGGATGGCTCATGAACAGGAGTTCCCATGGGACTCAAGGTGCTTTCTCCTGATTAGATGCTTGCGGGTTGTTTGAGGCGCTATTTCAGTGGGAGGCTTCTGGGAGGCTTATTTCCGGAGACGGACCAGTCCGTCAGCTTGGGAATTCACCGGCGCGGGAGAGGCATCTGGCTCCTTATTGAAGCTGGTGACAAAGTTGCGGTAGAGCGCGATGGCACTGAGGGCAGAGAGGGCCAGGAGGGTGAATCCTTGCGTGGGGTGGTGGAGGAGGAGCTTGCCGGTGCCGAAGAGGCAGAGGTAGACCATGGCGCAACCGAGAATCCAGGCGGTGAGGTTGCTGCCGAGATCGCGGGTGGGGACCATATCTTCGATACCGGCGGCAATCGGCTGCCAACCGCGAACGTCTGGACGGACCAGACGGTAGAAGGCTTCGAGGGTTTCGCGGGGCTCGGCGGGAGTGAGTAGAGTAACGGCAAGCCAGACCAGGGTGGTGAGGGCCGTGGTGGTGAGGGCGGTCTTGGCGAAGAGGACAGGCGCGGCTCCGTGGAAGGGATGAAGCGCGTTGAGCGTAACGGTGACGGCAAGCGAGCAGGCCATGGCGGAGATTTCAGACCAGGCATTGATGCGCCACCAGTACCAGCGCAGGAGATAGACGGCTCCGGTTCCGGCACCGACCTCCATGACGACCTGCCAGCCGCTGGCAATGGAGTCAAGATTGACGGATACCCAGGCGGAGGCGATGACGAGCAGGATGGTGGCGAGCCGTGAGACCACTACGTAATGGCGATTACTGGCCTGCGGATGCAGAAAGCGGCGGTAGAAATCGGAGACGAGGTAGGAGGCTCCCCAGTTGAGTTGGGTGGCCACGGTGGACATGAAGGCCGCGAGAAATCCGGCGATGGCGAGGCCGCGCATGGAGTGCGGCAGATAGTTGTTCATCACCAGCATGTAGCCGATTTCCGGATGCGCGAGGCCGGGATAGAGGACGATGACACAGAGGGCAGTAAGGATCCACGGCCAGGGTCGAATGGCGTAATGCGCGACATTGAACCAGAGGACAGAGAGCAGGCCCTGACGCTCATTGCGGGCGCTGAAGATGCGCTGCGCGATGTAGCCTCCGCCACCGGGCTCCGCGCCGGGATACCAGAAGGCCCACCACTGTAATCCGATATTGACCAGAAAGGTGGCAACGGGGATGGTCCAGAGCATCTCCGTCGTGAGGCCGGAGGAAAGGCTGGGAAAGAACGCGAGCGGATTGCCGGGGGCGTGCGACGGCGCTGCGTTCTGCACGGCGTTTTGCATAACACCCAGGCGGGAGATGAGGGCGGACATTCCGCCGACGGCGCGGACGCCGTAGTAGGCGATGGCGATGACAATGGACATCTTGAGGACAAACTGAAAGAGATCGGTCCAGAGAACTCCCCAGAGTCCGCCGAGCGAAACGTAGAGTCCGGTAAAGGGGATGAGGAAGAAGACGCAGATGGCGAGCGCAGCGCCATCCGGACCAGCCCAGAGGCCGCCGAGCGGCGCGACCCAGCGGCCAACGGTGATAAGTAGAGGCGTGCCACCGAGGGTGGTGGCGACAATACTGGTCATGGCCTTGGTGACCCATCCGAGGATGATGCAGTTCATGAGAAGTCCGAGATAGATGGCGCGGAAGCCGCGCAGGAAGGCCGCGGGTTTGCCACTGTAACGGATCTCGGCAAACTGCACATCGGTGAGCAGTCCACTGCGCCGCCAGAGGCGGGCGAAGAGAAAGACGGTCATCATGCCGGAGAGAAGCGAACCCCACCAGAGCCAGTTTCCGCTGATTCCCTGGGCATAGACGAGTCCGGTGACGACCAGAGGAGTGTCGGCGGCGAAAGTGGTTGCGACCATGGAGGTCCCGGCGAGCCACCAGTTTACGTTGCGGCCGGAGACGAAATAGTCATCGACGCTGCGGGCGGAGCGCTTGCGAAACCAGAAGCCGAGCAGGATGGTGATGGTGAGATAGGCGACGATCGCGAGCCAATCGAAAAGCGAGAGGGTCATAGTTTCCAGCAAAGGATGAGATGGCTTTACGCGCCAACGGCCGCCGCACCGGCTGCGGGCGCTCGCCGAAGGCTAACACGAAGGCGAGGCGCGACGGTAGTGGAGGCGATGGGACGGGAGGATGGGAGATAAGCATAGTTTTCTGGCCCCGCATGAAAGGAGTCAGTAAGTAATGCGCCTTCAAGCGAATGTGGACTGCGTGGCCGTGGCTACGGGAAGCCGCCGGTATTGGCCTATTTCGTGAGGTTATTTCGCAAACCCGTTCCCATGAAACTGGATAAAATGAGTCCATGGCTGCCGCGCGCATTTTAATTGTGGACGACGAACAGATGATTGCCGATACGCTGTCGGTGATCTTTCGCAGCGCGGGGTATGAAGCGTTTACGGCATACAACGGACTGCTGGGACTGGATGCGGCGCGTAAGCTGGCACCGAACTTAGTACTGAGCGACGTGGTGATGCCCGGATTGGACGGGATCACGATGGCGATCGAGATTCGCACGGAATTGCCAGACGTTCCGGTACTCTTGTTCTCCGGACAGGCGGGCATGGCGGATTTGCTGGAAGGGGCCGAGGAAAAAGGCTTCCATTTCGAAATACTGCAGAAACCAATCCACCCGGCGGAGATTATTCGCAAGGTAGCATCCACTTTGTCGAACTATCGGCAGTCCAAGCCCGGCACGGATTCGCGCCAACACTGACGCAGAGATCGCTCGCGGCAGTCCTCATCTGCATCCAAACAAATAGATCTCAAAAAACGACAGGCAGCTCGCACGTTCCGCGAGTGATCGTCATTGGACCAGAAGAGGAGCCATGGCAGGCGAGAGAACTCCCCGAAAACAAGGTAGTCCACAGATTCAACACAATGAGCGCGAGGATAGCGGCTCAGGACGCGATCCGGAAGAGCGGCCGCGCAGCGAAAGCGAACGACAGGACGAGCGGCGGCGGGTGCGGGAAAGAGCACACGACAAGACGCTGGCGGATTCATTCCCGACCAGCGATCCGCCTTCGACGATTCCCGACCCCGGCGAGGAAGATTCGGACGCCGCCTAGCGCGGGCAGAGCACGTTGGACCAATGAAGACGCTTCCGGAAGGGGAGCGTCTTTATTGTGCGCAGCGTGGTTCGAGCGCGGTGAGGTCATCAAGGGCGCGGGTGAGGCGCTCGAGTGATTCGCGGAAGAGCCGTGGGTCGCCGCCCAGGCCGATGCGGAAGTGCCGGGGCATTTCAAAATAAAAGCCGGGAACGACCGCGAGTTCATAGCGGGCGCGCAGCATTTCACAGAAAGGCTCGACGGGGTTGTGGAGAAGACGCGGAGCGAGGGTGGTTCCGTGGGCCGGGATGGTGAGTTGCAAATCGTGGCGCGCGGTGAGGAGTTCTGCGGCGATGGCGCGATTGGCCCGAAGGATGAGGCTGGCACGGTTTTCGAGCTGTCCGATGGAAGCAAGGGCAATCGCACCGAGACGCTCGGCGATGTAGGCTCCGGTGGCGCCGAAGAGATCCTGCATCTGGCGGATGCGGGCGGCGAGGACGGGCTCGGCGAGAATCCATCCACAGCGCAGGCCGCCAAGACCGTACGCCTTGGTAAGACTGCTGGTGACGACAAACTGGGGACCGAGCGCGAAGGCATGACGTTGGCTGGCTCCCCAGATGGCTTCGCGATAGACCTCATCGACAAGAACGTGGGCGCCTACGCTTGCGGCGGCTTCGCCGATGGATTGCAGTACTTCATCAGAAACGGCAGCGCTGGTGGGGTTGTGCAGATTGCAGAGGGCGACGAGGCGAGTGCGCGGAGTGATGGCGCGGAGGACATCGGCTGGATCAATGGCAAAATTGTTCTCTTCATGGCGGGGAAAGCGGCGGACTATGGCACCGAGCAGGCGGGCAGTGTGCAACAGGGGATCGTAAGTGGGCTGCTCAATGAGAACTTCGTCGCCGGGATCGAAGAGGGCGGAAAATGCGAGATGATTGGCGAGCGAGGTGCCGATGGTGGGCACGACGCAGTCGGTGGAGACGGCGGCGCGAGCGGCAAGGCGCTCGATGAGGCTGGGATCTCCATAGGGGGCGTTTCCGCTGAGCTCCAGCTCGTCCAAGCGCACGGGGAGTTGGTTGAGCGAGACCGCCTGCACAGCGCTGGAAGTGAGGTCAAAGCGCGCGGCGGGGGCAAGTTTGGACGCGTGCGTGTAGGGAGAATGCACAAGCGAACGGGCGGCGTAACGCATAGAGCATTATAGCCAGCAGTGCGGTCGGCGCGATGTGCGCACACGAGAATGCCGCGGGAGTTGCACGATCCAGTACACTAGGCAGAGGAGCCGCGCCGCTTGCATATTCCAGACGGATATCTGAGCCCTTCGACCTGCGCTGTGATGTATGCGGCGAGCGCTCCGTGCTGGTGGGCGGCGCTGCGGCGGACGCGAAGAAAACTGTTTGGAAAGACGCTGCCGCTGCTGTCGCTCTTCGCCGCATTCTCATTTGTGACCATGATGTTTAACCTGCCGTTGCCGGGCGGGACGACCGGCCATGCGGTAGGGGTGGGAATTGCGGCAATTGTGCTGGGACCATGGGCTTCGTTGCTCGCGGTCTCACTGGCGTTGGCGATCCAGGCGTTGTTTTTTGGCGATGGCGGCATCACCACACTGGGCGCAAACTGCTTCAACATGGCGATTGCGGGCTCGTTTGCGGCCTGGGGAATCTACCGGTTGGCAAGCCTGGGGGCGGCGGCGGATTCACGGCGGCGGGTGGTGGCGGCAGCGCTGGCAGGCTACGGGGCGATCAATGTTTCCGCGCTGCTGGCGGCGATTGAGTTTGGCATACAGCCGATGCTCTTCCACGACGCGGCAGGCTCTCCACTCTATGCACCGTATCCACTGAGGATTGCGATTCCGGCGATGATGGCGGGGCACCTGACGATTGCGGGCGCGGCCGAAGCGGTGATGAGCGCGGGGTTGTTCAGCTACCTGCGGCGCAATGAGCCGGCGCTGGTAGGAATCGCTTCCGTCCCGCTGGCGCGGCAGACCACGCGAAATCTGTGGGGTGCGCTGGCAGTGGTCCTGCTGCTGACGCCGCTGGGAATCCTGGCGAGCGGGGCGGCGTGGGGCGAATGGGCTCCGAAGGACTTTGCCGATGCTGCAACGCGAGCGCAGATTACGGCGGCGAGCGGAAGTGTGGCGGCTCCGGCGGCGGCTCCTTCCGGACTGGCACGGCTGGCAAATGTGTGGACGGCTCCAATGCCGTCGTATGCACCGCATTTTGTGAAGAGCGCGGGGTTCGGGTACCTGTTGTCGGCGATGTTTGGCGTGGGATTAATTCTGGCGGTAACGTGGGTGGCACGGCGGGTGGCGCAAGATTCCGGTAAGCGGGTTGAGCCATGAGCGCAGGCGTAATTGCGAAGACAGTTCGGGGCTTTACGGGGGCGCTGGCACAAACATTGGTGGCTGAGAGCTCCGCCCATGAGCACGGTCTGCTGCAAGGACTGGACCCCCGGGTGAAGCTGGTGGGAATGCTGGGACTGGTGGTGGCAGCGGCGCTCTCACGCAAGCTGGTGGTGATGGCAGCGTTGTTTGGGCTGGGACTGGTGCTGGCCGTGGCGTCGCGACTGAGCTTGTGGTCGCTGGCAAAACGGGTTTGGCTGGTGGCGTTTGGATTCACCTTTATGATTGCGGCGCCGGCGCTGTTCTTGACGCCGGGAGAAGCAGTGTACCGGTTGCCAGTGGGCTCGCTGGCAATTACCGCACAGGGCATGCGCAGCGCGCTGGTGCTGGTGGCGCGGGTGGAGACCGCGGTGACCCTGAGCACGCTGCTGGTACTGACTACGCCGTGGATGCATCTGCTGAAAGCCTTGCGAACGCTGATGGTGCCGGTGGAAGTGATCATATTGCTGGCAATGACGCACCGCTACGTGGTACTGCTGACGGAGACGGCGAACGCAATGTTTGAGTCGCGGCGGAGCCGTATGGTGGGACGGTTGAACGGCCACGAGCAGCGACGTTTGATGGTGAACACCGGCGGAGTTCTGCTGAGCAAGACGCTGGAGATGGGGAACCAAGTTTTCCTGGCGATGCAGGCACGGGGCTTTCGCGGCGAGGTACGGCTGCTGACTGATTTCCGGATGCGCGGGTGGGACTACGTGGCGATCTGCGGCTTTGCGGCGGCGGCGACGGCGGCGGTGGTGGCGGGACGGTAGGAAAGGGAGAACGCGTGCCGGAAGGTAAGTGGTCGGAGGTGGGGTTGCAGCCAGAGGCGCTGGAGTTTGAGGCCGCAGGCGTGCGCTACGAATACGAGCGCGTGGCGGCCCTGCAAGGACTCTCGCTGGAGGTACGCGCCGGTGAGCGGATTGCGCTGCTGGGAGCCAACGGCAGCGGCAAAAGCACGCTGCTGCGGCTGATGGACGGGCTGCACTTTGCGTGCGCGGGCACACTGCGCTTCCGTGGCGCGGCGCTGACCGAGGCGGCGATGGAGGACGATGAGTTCGCGCTCGGCTTCCGGCGGCGGGTGGGAATGGTGTTTCAGAATCCGGACATTCAGCTATTCAATCCCACGGTGTTCGACGAGGTTGCGTTCGGACCGCTGCAACTGGGCTGGCCGCGGGAGGAGATTCTGGAGCGGGTGCATGGGACGCTGGAGTGGATTGGGGCAGAGCACTTGAAGGATCGCGCACCGTACCGTCTCTCTGGCGGAGAAAAGAAACGGGTGGCGCTGGCTTCGGTGATTGTTCTGGATCCGGATGTGCTGTTGCTGGATGAGCCGACGGCGTCACTGGACCCACGCAGCCAGAGCCAGGTGATCGAGCTACTGGAATCGTGGAACGACGGGCAGAAGACAGTCATCACGGCGACCCATCAGCTGGAAATACTGGGCGAGATCTCCGGACGGGCCATTGTGCTGGAGCAGGGCGCGGTGGTGGCCGACGCGACGCCGGCAGAGGTGCTGGCAAACGCAGAGCTGCTGGAGTCGGCAAACCTGATCCACTCGCACCGGCACCTGCACGGCGGCGTTCCGCACAAGCATCCCTCGCCTTACCTGCGGCACGAACACCACAAGCACTAACGTTGCTTCCGCTCCGGCTCAGAAGGCGGCGGCACTTTTGCACTGCGACAAACCCCGGTTTTCCGAGAGCTCGTAAGCCACGCTGCACAGCGCCCCAACCATGGACGCTCGCCTCTCTTCCTCGAATCGGAAGGCGTGACCAGAGATGCTGATGGCGGCATTGGCCTTCCCGCTGCAATCGAATATGGGAGCAGCGATACAGTGGATGCCCTCCTCGGCCTCCTCATGATCGAGGGCGTAACCACGCGCGCGGGTAAGCTCGAGGTCGGCGATGAGAGCATCGGGTGAGGTAAAGGTGTGCGGGGTGCGCGGAGCCATGCCGCGCTGCTGCAGAATGTCGCGGGCGGCCAGCTCCGGCATGCAGGCTAGAACGGCCTTGCCGGCGGCGGAGCAGTGGACGCCGACACGCTTACCAACTGTGGTGAAGATGGGCACGCTGTGCTTGGGTTCGAGCTGATCGATGTAGAGCATCTCACCACGATCCAGGAAACTGAGATGAACGGTTTCGCTGGTATGGGTAACCAGCCACTCGAGACGAGGACGGGCGCGCTCACGAAGGTTGAGGGTGGCGACGGCACGGTTGCCAAGTTCGAAGAGTTTCATGCCGAGGCGGTAGCGGGCGTGAAGCGGACTTTTGTCCACCAGGCCGTGGCCTTCGAGCACCATCAGGAGGCGATGCACGGTGCTTTTGTGGAGGCCGATGGCGGCGGTCAGTTCGCCCAGACTCATCTCACCGGGGGAGTTGGATAGGAGTTCCAGGAGAGCGACGGTGCGATCGAGTACCTGGACTTTGTACGGACCAGAGTCGGCCTCCGGAATCTCAGGTTGGTGCGTAACTATCTGCATCTTATGGGCCCCCTTCAAAAACAAAGTGGATCAATCGAAGTGAATCAGTGAAAACTGCGCAGAGTTGCAGAAAGCAAAGTATCAGATTTCCGGCAGTTCTGAAATGAGACGAAAACCCCAATTGCCTCCAGAAAACGAAGAAACTCCGCAAAGCACGCCGCGAGGCGGCAGGCGGTCAGAAGCTGTATCCAAGTTGCCCGGAGAAAGTTCGCGGAGACAGAAAGTGAGTCCCGCTGAAGGTGGAGAGGAAGTTGAAAAGCGCCTCTTTGTTAGTGAAATTACTGACGGTGAAGCGAAGTGAAACCTTGTGCTTGTCAGACTTGAAGAGGTTGTCATCGCCGACGGCCGCGTCAAAGACGTTGCGAGAGGCAATGCGAGGAGGGTTTTTGTCATCGTTCTCAGTGCCGGGAGCGGGGATGCGAACGCGGGTTGCACCATACTGCGCGGCGGGACACAAGTTCGGCCCAAGTCCTGAGCTGATTGGCGTGGTTGGAGTGGCGTAGACGTTGCCGCAAAACAGTCCAGCCTGGAATTGCTGGTCCGGGCTGATGATGGAGGCGTCTACCACCGAGAGACTGCCATTCGGGCCGTTGGCGCAATTTCCCCCGGCGCAGGGGACCTGACCGGCAACCATGCCGCTTTCATAATTCCAGGTCAGGCCGATCCACGGCAGCTTCTTGCCGAACTGATACTGCACATGAGTGTTCTGCTCGAAGGCCTGATCGTGGTCGATGCGGAAGGGTCCCGTGCTAATGGACGAGTTGAAGAGCAGGCCACCGGTCTCCGGGGGAAAGAAGCGGGAGCGGGTGTGACCCATGATGGAGCTGGCGGACCAGCCGTGAAACTCCGGCACCGTCAGGCGCAGCGAAACGCCGTCGATCTTGGACTTCTGCCACTGAATCGGGAAGGCCAAGGGAGTGTTGAAGAGCACGTCGAAATCGTAATCGCCGTTGGTGTACTTCCAGAAGTAATTGGCGTCGGCGACGAGGTAGCGGCCGAATCCCTGCTGGAATCCGGTCTCAAACTGATTGCGGTGGGCGGTGGTAAGAGGCTTCTGCCCTCCTAGCGCTCCGGAGGCAAGTCCGCCGGAGCCGGTGGAGCTGGAGAGAACGAGGTTCTCGTTGTAAGGAGTGAGCAGGAGGCGTCCGTAGGAACCGCGCAGGACGGTTCCGGTGCGGGGTATGAGATAGCTGGCGCCGGTACGCGGCTGGAGGGCGTGATCGCTGGTGAGCCCGTTGTAGAAGTCGTCACGAAGCCCGCCGGAGAGGGTCAGGTTCTTGAGCTTGACGGTGTCCTGCACGTAGACCGACTCCTCCTTGATATCGGCGCGTCCGCGGAAGGTGAAGAGGGAGCCGCCACGGGTGAGATCGTAGGGAAGAAGGCCGGGCAGGAAATTGGGATTCGCAACATCGCCGAAGCTTGCGCATTGTGAAGGGTCGGTCGTCGGCGTGCCAGCTACCCCAACGCAAACTTCGTTGTAGGTAGGGTCGGTAATACCAGTCTGGAAGAACTCGGAGAGGAAGGTGTGCTGCCACTGTGCTCCGGCTTTGAAGGTGTGGCGGCCCTTGGTGAGAGAGTAGTCGGCCTTGAGTCCGGTACTGGTGAGGCGGCGCTGCTGGTTGAGGGTTGCGGGGAGATCGTCGAAGATGTTGGCGCTGGGATAGTAGCCGACGCGGTCTTGACGCAGCCAGGAGTTGGCGGTGAGCAGCGAGCTCTCATTGAACTGGTGGGTGTAGCCCGGAGCGATATTGAAGCTGCGAACCTGCTGGCGCTGGTCCTGCCCGAGGGCCTGCTGGTCATACTGGTTGGGCTGCTGGAACCAGGAGCGGGCCAGGGAAAGATTGAGGTGCAAGGCATCCCTGGGCGAGAGCTGACGGTCGATGCGATCAAAGAAGTTCTCCGCATTGCCGTGGGCGTGGAGGGGGCGAAATTCGGCGGTGTCGAGAAAGCGCCCGGAGTTGGTTCCGTCAATGGCGGCGAAGTTTCCCCAGCGTTCGTTTCCGGCACTGAGGTTCATCGAGGTAGACGCGGTGCCGAAAGAGCCGTACTCGCCGGAGATGCCGCCGTGCATGCCCTTGGAGCCGAGTCCGCTCTTGGTGGTGGTGCGCACGACGAGGCTGGCTTTGTCACCGAATTCAGCGGGGGCGACGCCACTGATGGCTTCCATGGAATCGATGGTGCTGGTGGCGATCTGGTTGGAGAAGTTGCGGCTCTGCTGGTCGTTCACCGGCTGATTGTCGATGACGAAAGCAGTGTCAGAGTGCTCACCCAGGGGATGGAAGCTGCCGTTGGAATCCGACACGACGCCGGGAGAGGACTGCTCGATGACGGAGCTGAGTCCGGCACTGGTACTTTTCGGCATGCGCTCGATAAGGTTGCTGTCGATATCGACGTGGTTGGTGGTCTCGGTTTCGAGCAGGTCGGAGCTTCCTCCCTCGACGTTGACAACGGTCTGGGAGGAGGCAATGTTGAGGGTGAGCTTGAGCGTCTGGGCAACGGGCGAGGTGACATCCAGAGCACTCTCTGCATTGGCAAAGCCGGCGGCGGTGACAGTGAGCCGGTAGTGGTTGAAGGGCACATTGCGGAAAACGAAGAGACCGGAGGCGTCCGTAACCGCAGTGGCGGCGTAGTTGGTGACGCGATTATTGATCTGGACGGCTGCACCGCCGACGACCGCGCCGGTCGGGTCCGCGACCGAGCCTTGGATGGTTCCCGTGGTACCCGGATTCTGCGGATCAACGCCAAATGCGCTGGCAAGAAACAGGGTGAGTAGAGCTAAAACTGTGGCGATTCGCGCCTTCATTCCATGATCTCCAAACTGCTACGTCGTCTCGACAATGCAAAGAGGTCACCCGGCTGGTCCGCTGCGCTTGAGGCAGGGGCAGCGCCGGAGTGAGGCCTGGATTCGAGGTATTAAGAACATTGCGGCAGCGGTGTTGCGGTGAGCCGCCGGAAGTTCAGATTCGGGTAGTTAGAGATGAATGGAAACAGGAGGTGCGCGGGGAATCCTATGGACGCGCGCTATGGCGCGGGGAGCTGCGGGGGTCTCCAGCCGCTGGCTTCCCACCTGGAGCAGGAGTCCGCTCTCAGCCGGGGCCGGGACGGGCGCGTGCAGGGAGTTCGCCACACGGCAGAGCGAGCAGACATCGTCGGGATTGGCGGCTTCCTCACGGATGAGGTTGTGCTGGGAGGAACTGGCAAAAAGCTCGGGAAGCCGATGGACGTGAATCGCCGGATGCACCAGCAGGTGCAGCAAGAGCAGGAACGCAAATCCGGATTTCCATCGTCCCAAGCGAAGCATAAGCTTTAGTATGCGATGAGCATTGGCAAATGTAAACCGAGCCCCCAAGGGCGGCATGACCGTCCCCCGGAGTCCTGGGGACAGTACTTTCATACTCCTTATGATGGCGATTTCGCGCTAGAAGGAAGTACACTAATCCGCAATGCCGCCTCGATCGCTGAACAGTCCGGAGTACTACCTGAATCGAAGCCTATCGTGGCTTGCCTTTAACCGCCGGGTGCTGGAGGAGGCGGAAGACGAGGGCAACCCGCTGCTGGAGCGGGTGAAGTTCCTGGCAATCACCGCGAGCAACCTGGACGAGTTTTTTGAGATCCGCATTGCCGGACTGCTGCAACACTTGGAGGAGGGACAGGTGGATCCTGGACCGGACGGCCTGACTCCGATTGACGAGCAGGAGTTGGTGGCCGAGGCAACCCACGAGTTTGTGCGCGGACAATACGACTGCTGGAACAAGAAACTGTTGCCGGCGCTCGCCGAGCACGGCATCCGGGTACACTCGCTGGCCGACCTGAACGACGAGCAACGCGAGGTGGTGGACGATTACTGCCGCAACGAGCTGGACGCGCTGCTGACTCCGGTGACGGTCGATCCGGCACATCCATTTCCGAGGGTCATTCATAAGGCACTGTGCCAGGCGCTGCTGCTGCGCCGGCGGCGGCGCTCGGCCGCGAACGTGAATTACATGGGCGTGGTCACGGTGCCGCGCGCACTGCCGAGGCTGGTGCGGTTGCCGGATGCCAAGGGCGATTCGTTTATCGCGCTGGCCGACCTGGTAGGG
>Ga0181520_10006409_pt1 | contig 18005 bp, 10 predicted proteins | sample PEATcosm2014_Bin_29_FD_132451 | JGI IMG/M metagenome (GOLD analysis project Ga0181520, IMG submission 132451) | Peatland microbial communities from MTU Mesocosm Facility, Houghton, MI, USA - PEATcosm2014_Bin02_30_metaG | ecosystem: Environmental > Terrestrial > Soil > Wetlands > Peat | place... | reverse complement strand
AACGTCGCGTCATAACGCTTACGACTCCGTCGCTTTGCCATCGCAGAATCCTTTCTGAAACTTGGTTAAGGGTATCCATTCTACACCTTAACCGCGCGCCCAGTTTTCCGGGTCCCGCGCAATCATCCAGCAGCGACGAGTGCAGACGCATCTTCGGCGTGGTGGTACCCGGACGTGGAAACTCCCGGACAGACTTCTGCAAAACCAACTCGAAGGGCGCGCGATTGTGGAGCTTCTTCAGTGCCGTAAGAAACTCGGGCCGAAAAATGGCAGCCTTGAGCCGGTCGTTGGCTGGTTTAGTGTCTACGTTCACGAACATTCGCAGGCCGTTCGCGCCGATGGCGACCGTTTGGTGCGCAAATCTCTTGCACTCCTCGAAGGGATCGGGACCGAAAGCGACCCAGCAGTACGATTGCGAACGCGGCAGCGCACCCACGTGTGGCAGTTCGTAGAACTTGTCGATCTTGCGTAATTCGGTCTGCACACGGGCCGCAAAGTCATTCATCTGGTCGAGAACCCAACGTCGTGCATCCTCATCGTCGTGCAAGAGGAAGTAATCAAAATGGTCGCGTTGAAAGCCAGTGAACCCGCTCATTTCGTTGTACTCCAGGAACTGGACAAACTGCCTTACCAACAGGCACGAGGAAGCGTCCGTCAGACTGGGCAGGAGTTTGTGGAAGAAGCTGTGGACGTCTCGCCAAGTGTGCAGGACGATCTTCGGTGGCACATGTTCGGCGGACCCGAGGCGAGAAAGGTGAGCCTGCATGTGTTTCGGAGTGAAATCGTTGTCGCCAACTTTGCTCTCTACGAGAACGGCGAATCCGTCGCCGTACACCCACGCGTCCGGAAGGCTTTCATAGGTTGGCCCCGCACATTGAGTGGGCGGCCAAACCGACTTCCGCTTGGAAATGCCCAGCAGCACGCGGTGCCGCTTGTGTGCCGCGTGCCCCGAGGGAAGGTCTTGACGCTGTAATAGAAAGTCGGCTCCAGTCGCGTTGGCAATGCCGAGCCAAGCCAGAAAAGGACGCCACACAGCCTCGCCGCCGAGGCGTAGCGTATTGATGAGCGCCTTCGTGACATTGTTCTCAAGCTGCCGATCGCGGTCGGTGTCTGAGCACGGGCCATGATAGGTATAAAAGAGGTTATGGTGCAAATCCATCACGGCACAATCTCCCGCACGACGCGCCACCCAGAACCTACGCAGCTTGGCACGCCGCACCTTAGATATCTTAGACTACCATGCGGCGATCGTCCTTTCAAGGTTCCTTGAAATCACCGACATTAACTTTGTAACCGCTACCCACAACCAGAAAGGATGGCAACATGCCCCTCACAATCAACGTCGGTCTGTCCGAAAAGCGTGGCACCGCAAACTACGGGTCCGTCGGCGCATCGTGTAATGTCAGTTTTGAGGCCGGGCACGACCTGCTCGACAACGACCTCGCCGGCTTCCATGCCAAGGTGAAGAACGCTTACGTCGCCTGCGCTCAGGCCGTCAAAGACGAACTTGCTCGCGAGCAGGGGGCCGAGAACGCCGCCAGCGGCAACGGTTATGCTGCAGCGAATGGCAATGGCCGCGCCGCCAGCAACGGTCACTCCAATGGCTGCACGAACAGCTACGGAAATGCAGCGCCGCCGTCGCAAAGCGGTAACAGCAGTCGCAACGGCCAAGCCGGAAACACCGCTTCCGAGAAACAAATTGGCTACGCCAAGCAACTCGCCAAGGGCATCCCCGGCCTCGGCATCCGGCGGCTGGAAACGCTGGCGCAGAAGATGTGCGGCAAACCGTTGGCGGCCCTGACCACGCTCGACGCTTCGGCGTTAATCGACACGCTAAAGGCCGTGAAGGCCGGCGAGATCAACCTCGACACGGTGTTGGAGGGCAACGCCGCATGAGCACCGGTCTACTCGGATTTGAAACGATCGCAGAGCGCAAGGAAGGCTCCGATGCCTACGTTTCGGCCTCGCGGTTGAACCTCTGGCTCAAGTGTCCTCTTGCGTGGCGGCTGCGTTACCGAGATGGCATCCGCACGCCGACATCGCCGGCTTTGTTGCTTGGCAAATTTGTCCATGCGGGTTTGGAGGCCCTTTACCGCCATCGGCAGCTTGGCATCCAGCTCGACGCCGAACAAGTCACCGGCAAGATGCTCGACACGTGGGCCAAACTACTCGATGAGGAGGAGTTCGTCTTCGATTCGGTGGACGAGGAACAGGCCATGCGACAGCAAGGTTGCGATCTGGTAAAGGCGTACCTCGCCTACGCCCCCGCAGACGAAAAGGTGCAGGCCGTGGAGGTTGCTTTGGAATCGCCGCTAATCGACCCCGAGACGGGCGAAGACCTGGGCATGCCTCTGGTCGGAGTCGTCGATTTGGTCCTCGACTACGAGGGCGGGCCGTTGATCTGCGATTTCAAAACGGCCTCCAGGAGCAGCGAGCCAATGCAGATCGCAAACGAAATCCAGCTTACCAGCTACGCCTACTTGCTCCGGCACCACAACCGCTGGGCGGAATCGGGGCTGGAAATCCGGTCCCTCATCAAGACGAAAACGCCGAAGGTGGAGTTCCATCCGTATCCGCCGCGCACGGATGCCCATTTTCGGAGGCTGTTCGCCGTGGTGCGCGAGTATTTGGAAGCATTGGATCGTGGCCGATGGAATTACCGGCCAGGCTTTGGCTGTGCACTTTGTGACTACCGTCGCGAGTGTTCGGATTGGAGTCCATGACCATCCCAGGCCGGCGTTTCCGCTGTCGCCACGGCAGTAAATGCCGAAGATGAGCAGCTAAACGAATACGCCCGACGGTGGCCGCGCTTAGCGCGGCCCTTTTAGCCGGGCTTTTCTTTAGCTCGCCGGGCGGGCGCAGGGGCCTCCTACTCGTCATCGTGCCAAAGTGGGCCGTAAGCAAGTGTTGTTGTTCTGAGCAGGTTGCCTGCCTCGTTATTCTTCGGTTCGAGCTTTAGAACCTTCCTGCAATCAAGCTGTGTTCTGCGGTAGTCCTTCTTTGCATAATATTGACTTGCCCGGCCGAGATATGCCTCGACGCAATCAGGCTGGAGTCGAATGGCCTCGCTATAATCCGCAATCGCCTTGTCCACGTCTTTCTTTGCCTTATAGGCATGGCCGCGACGGCAGTATACATAAGCAGCCGTCGGATCGAGCCTGATAGCATCGCTGTAATCCGCAATCGCCTTGTCCCACTCTTCTTTCCCCGCGTAGCCAGTGCCGCGACCACAGTATCCTAATGCGTTCTTTGGATCGAGCCGGATAGCATCGCTGTAATCCGCGATAGCCTTATCGAGATCTCCATCGTCCCGGCGGGCCCACAGGTAGGCGTTCCCCCGGGTAATATGGGGGCCAGCGGCACTGGGGGCAAGCCGAACAGCTTCCGTGGCGTCGGCAATTGCCTGCTTGAAATCGCGCTTGTTAAAGTAGGCCGAGGACCTACCTTCGTACGCCGAGGCCGACTGAGGGTTGAGTCGGATAGCCTCGTCGAAACAACTAATCGCCAAGTCATAATCCGCCTTGGCCAGCGCCTTCTCTCCCTTTGTCTCAATGGCGTTATCAGCCTTCGTCAGACCTGCCGTGGACAGGACAGACAACATCACAAACAACAGACGAATCGCATTTCGCATCTTTCACTTCTCCCTTCGTTTTCTGAAAGTGTCATGGGATATACTTGGCCGGCAAAGCAGACATGCGGATCTCCTGTCGGCCATTACGCGCAAACAAAAAGAAGGCACGTGTCGGGCTTATTCTTTAACCGTTGGGCTGCTCGGTTTCGATGGGCGACCTATCGTGATGGCCTTATCATGCCCTTCCGATGCAGAGAAGAAGGGGTGCTCGACAAAGCCGAACTTCCTGGCGATAAGCATGTCGGGAAATGTGCTGATCCTCGTGTTCTGCTCCATGACCGCCTTGTTGAATTCGAGACGAGCTAGCGCAATGCTATCCTCTGTCTCCCGCAGTTGATCGAAGAGGTCGCGATATGACTTGTCTGCTTTCAGTTTCGGGTACGCCTCCGCGATGGCGACAAAAGTCGGCGCGACCCTTCTGGCGACTTCTTCCGCCTTTGCTGCCATCGACGATGGGGCTGTCGCCCTTGACCTGTACGCCGCCACTTCCTTGAATGTCTTGTTTTCGTGCGTGGCATACTGCGCGACAACGGCGACAAGGTTGCCAACGAGGTCAAACCGCCGTCTGAGAAGGACATCCACATTGGACATCGCCATGTGGCATCGGTTCTTTCCCGCGACAAGCCGGTTGTATATGGAGACTAGAAATAGACTCAGGCCAAGTCCGATCGGGAAAATGCCCGCGAAGAAGAGGAAGAGGAAATAATGCGATGGATCTGAGGTCGCCTGTAGTGTGAAACACGTACCCATAACCACGCCGGCCCCAACAAGCAAGCCAGCAACCCATGTCATAGTCGTTCCTTTATTGTCCGTCCTAATTTGTCCAGTCGTGATGCTGCCGGAAACAGTTGCGGTTTGCGCACAAGCGGCGATGGGACCGTCCCGTCCTGTGGCAAACGCGTCTTCCTCGTCTTGAGGGCCATGCATTACCCAACGGCAGACGCGGCAGATCGTGGCCACGGTCGCGAACACGAAGGATGCAACAGCGCATATGACAAAGAACACCGCCGGCGTGTAGGCCAGCAGCGCCACAACGCTGCTATTGGCCTGCTCAACTGGTATGCCGGTAGCTATGCCAGCAAACAAGACACTCAAATAGGCGAGAGTAAGGAGGCCTACGGCAAGCGCAAAGCCGCCTCCGTTCTTCCATAGCTCAACGAAACCATTCTTGCAGTAGTCGAACAAATACACGTTGCGCTCCCAATGAAAAAAGGGCGCCGTCCGATGCTGCCCGCCGAGCCCCGACTAAGAGGCATAACAGAACAGCATGGCCGACGCCCCGTTCTCACGGGGCGCGGTCCAGAGGCTGCTTCTGTTATTCAAGAGCTTGCGCTCAGGTTAGTCGTTTTCGGCGAAGCAGGTGGACGCTTGCGCGTCGATCAAAATATCTTCATGGCCGTCAAGCGGCCGTGTTCACTCTTACATTACGAAAATCCGTGGTTCCGAATGTTCAAAATCAGTCGCGAGCCGAAGGCCCACGTATCGCTTAGTTTATTCTCGCAAGCCTCGCTACGCAAGCGTCCCCTACGAAATTAATTGACAGCGCGGTGCGCCACGTGATTTCGGGGCGTAAATGGCTGGCGGCAAGGAGTTTGGGCCAGGTGGGGGAAGTTTAAGGACCGCCAATTCTGGCCCGCCGCTGCCTGTGCGGACACGCAACCACCACGCTGCGCGACAGACAGCTACCGTCCAAATTCGGCCATGAGCATGTCAACGGCGTGCTTTTGCATGTCCTGCGTGTTGCCCAAGGCGGAGGAATTTTCGCTGCTGGCAAAGCTCGCCAAGACATCGGCGCCTGCCGCGCAGTTCGGCTTGCCCATCGACGCGAAGACCGTTGCGTGCGCTTCCACATCTGTCGCCGCGTTGGTCGCCGCGGTAGCCCCGGCCGTCATGGAGTCCGCAGCGACTGTCCCTGACGTGTCGGCCACCGCGATCCAACCATAGGCGCACAACTGGCTCCAGGAAAGCGGAAGTGGCTCATGTTCGCCCCAGGGATTCTCAAGTTGGAACGTGTCGTACGTCGGGCTGTTGGGGTCGGCATCATAGCTAGCGATCTCGTACGCGTGGCAGGAAACCAACTGCATGTCATAGAAAACTTCGGGGTCGCCGCTGAGGAAAATCGCCGCCGTCACCGCCTCGTGGTTCTGAATCGCGGTGATCACGGCCTGCTTGGTTGCCAAGTCGCTGGCCGCAGGGGAGTATGTCGTCGCGGCCGTGCCCAACACTTGTTGATCAACCAGGTTCATGTAGCCAGAATAGAGGCCGGAGTAGGTATTCGTTCCGTCCCGTCCCTCGTGCCCGGTCTCGTTCCACTGGGCATAAGCCTTTTCGATAATGGGCAACCAGTAGGACCCGTCGGGGCCAGGCCGGTCGTATACCAGGCCCCCGGTTTGCCAGGCCGGCAAGAGGCCATTGACAGTGACGTAATCCGCAATGTACGGCCCCGTCCCGTTGTTCTGATAGTAAAACCTTACCGTGTAGCTGGCGATGCCGTTTTCAACTCCGTTGGAAATAATCATGTTCTCGATGGCGCCCGGGGAACTATCAGCGATTGCGCCCAGGGCCGCGATCAAATAGCAATCGCCCAAGTTGCCTTGTTCATCGTCGCTTGACGACGGGATTTGCAATTCTGGATTAGGGTTATCGCCATAAAGCGGGCCGGCCACCGCGCTATAGCTGGCCGACAAGGAAACGAAAGTCGGATCAATCGCCGGAAGATCCGTGCCGTAGAACCATTTGTCGACCAGATCGGTCAAAGCTGTGGCCCGCGTCCCGTCGTCCGGTTGCGCCGCCAAATTTCCCAAAGGCTGCCCTTGGTAATTCGCGTTGGCGGCGTTGCCTTGCACGACATCGCTCGCCAGCACGGCCACGTAATTCGGCATGGCTAAGAAGGACTCGTTTTGCGGCGTGGTCAGCATCTCCAAGGCCGAAAGCGCAGTAGTCGTGACTGCACCACCAACGTCGGCACTTTGCAGGATCTGGATCATGTCCTCGCGATCAATCGTCTGGTCGACGATGAAGAGGCTTTGGACGAGGCCGAACATGGCCGGATTGAGGGCGGCAAGCGACTCGTCGCCGCTGAACACCGCGCCCGGCCCGATCGCCTGGCCGCCATCTACCGCCGGAGGCGAAGCCAGCGGGGCCAGAAAATCGGCGGTGCCTGCCCCGGTCTTGATCGGATTGCCTCCAGCGATCGCAACTTCGATGGTTGCCGTGCCCGCCGTCACGTTGACCGTCGAGCCGCTAGCAGGCAGAATGATCGTGCCGCTGCCCTCGATCGTGGCATCGCCCTGAACGGTGATCGCGCTCACGTTGACCGTGGTCGAAAGGCTGAGGTCGGAGCCGGCGGCGATCACCACGCTCGCTCCGTCGACCCACGATGTCGGCGTACCGTCAAGCTCCCAGGTTCCTGTTGTCCAATCGCCCTGACCCGACCAACAGAGCGTAGGCTGGACGATGATCGTCCCAGCACCAGTCACCGTTCCAGGCAAGCTGGTCGAATAGGCAGCAATGAGCGTGCCGGCCTGGGCGATGGTCCCGCCGGAGTAGGTGTTGTTGCCGCCGAGCACTACAGTGCCGGTGCCAAGCTTCTCCAGCGCGGCCGTACCCGTAACGTCGGCAGATACGGTGCCAGCATAAAGTTGCAACGTGCCGCTGACGTTCAGCGTGCCGCCCAGGAGGCTGCCGGAGGTCAACACGACCGAACTGACCGTCGTCGTGCCGCTGCCCAGATCTAACACGCCGGCCCCGACGCTGATCGAGGAGCACGAACTGATCCCGCCGGAGAGCACGAGGCAGCCATCGCCCGTCTTCGACAGGTTGCCGACGAGGCCGCAAAGCATGGTTGTCGTGCCCGCAGCGACATCCACTTGGCTGGTCGCGCCACTGAGTTCGATGGGAGCACCGGAGAACACCCAACCGTCAGTCAGTACGGAAATCGAGGAAACGGTTACTGCGTTGGTAATCGAGACGCTTTGCGGAGCACCAACGAAGAAGACGTCACTTCCATCGCACCACGCTTGCAATGGTCCTGTCGGGCTACCGACCCGCCAATTCTGTCCTGTGTCCCACGTGCTGGATGCGATGGTGGCAGCATTGCCGGCCCAATAAAGTTGGCGGTCGATCGTATATTGCTGGTCTACGGCGATCGTTGTCATCGCAGCCAAGGGTGTGCCGGCATCATCCGTAATACTGTTGTCCGCTGCAATCGCCAAGCCGACATTTCCACTGCCAGTGATCGAGGTCACCGTAACGAAGTATTCAGAGCCGGAGCCGCTAATCGACGAAACGACGCCGGGGAGGCCGGTCACCTCAAAATCACTGGTCGCCGGCGTGCTTACGCTCTTGTTGAAGTCCACCTCGAAGGAGACACTGTTCGTGTCCACCAAACTCGGGCCAGTCAATACCGGATTCTTGCCATCGAAACTCACGCATTGGATGGCGGTGACGACAGGCGCAATGTCCTGAATCGCAGGCGGCCCGTCTGTGTCGTCGAGCCCACCGCCGCTGTCTCCCAACTCTCCGCCGGCGCCTGGCCCTGTTGAGACTCGGTTTGGCAGTTGCGTTGGGAGTAAGTAGCTCGGGTCGAAGATGAAAGTTGCACCGGCCAGCACAGTCAACCCACCATCCGGCTGGGCGGCCGCGGCGGTAATCACCAGCGTGCCGCTTGAAACCATGGTCCCTGCGGAATAGGTGCTGATGCCCGACCCAGTAACGATCACGGTGCCGGTGCCTGCCAAATCGATGGCCACGGTGCCAAGCCCATCGACGACAGTCCCATAATACGCGGTGGTTACATCCTGACCTTGGGCGCTTTGATTCAGCGTCAACGTGCTGGTGGTTCCAGACGCGTTATTTGTAATGATCCCAGTATCGGTGCTATCGTTGCCGAGCCAGTTCACCGTGCATGAGAATCCATCGAGATCCACACTTCCTTGCACGACAAGGCCCGAGTACTGACTCAGTCCACCGATGGCTCCGACGACGATGGTGGAGTCGCTCGCGACCGTTGTACGGCCGCTGAAGCTGTTATTGCCAGCGAGAACCACCGTGTTGCCGCCATCCACTGTCAGCGCCAGCCGTCCGTCGTCGCCGTCCTGGAGCGTGCCGTCGAAATTGCTCCATCCGCCATCGCCGGCTACCCAGAGCGTGGCGAGAGCGGAACTGCTTTGCACCGTGCCGCTACCCCAGAGCGCGGCAACCGCGACGCTGTTGCTGTAACCTTCCAGATCGAGCGTGCCGTTGACCGTCAGGCTGCCGGCGCCCAGCGCCGTCGTGCTGGCCAATTGTGCCGCACCCTCGATGTCCAGCCCGCCGGTGGATAAGTTGGTCCCGCCGAGAATCGCAGTCCCGCTGCCCGTCACGATGACCGAGAGCGGCCCCACGCAGTCGGTCAACGTGCCGTAAAATGCCGTTCCGCCTCCGGCTACGGTGAGGGCCGCGGGGCCGACGCTGCTTTGGATCGTGCCGTTGCCGGTGAGCGGGCCAGCAGCTTGCGGGAATCCGCACAGGTCAAACGTCCCATTGACAAGCAGCAGAGAATTCGCGCTCAGTGCATCCTCCGCTCCGGCGTCAAGCGTCGATGTCGAGTCAATCGCCGTATTGCCGCTAAACGTGCTCGTGCCCGCCAGGACGACCGTGCAGCCGTTGGCGACGGAGAGCGCTAGTTGCCCGTCGCTGCCGTCTTGAAGGGTCCCGTCGAACTCGCTGGTTTCCCCGTTTCCGTTGACGGTGACCGTCGCCGTGGCCAGGCTGCTCTGGATTGTGCCGCTGCCCCACAGGCCGGCAAACTCCAAGTTGTTGCCGCAGGCGTCCAGCCGGCCGTTGACCGTCAGGTCGCCCGTGCAGTTGATGCTCGCCCCGAGGTCCACGTTGCCATTGACGACAACGCTATAATCGCCGCTGAGCGCGGAGGCCAGCGTCAACGTGCCCGGCCCACCACCCAGCATATAGGTGTCCGATGCCGGCGTGAGCGTACCGTCGAAGGTAACATTGCCGACCGCGCCCAACGACAGTGAATCATAGCCCGTCATATTCACGCCATCTTCGTCCGCGGTCAAGGCCAGCGTCCCCGTGGAGTCTGTGTCGATCACGGTGCGGCCCGCGGCATTGTCGTTATTCAGCCAGGCGGCGGCCGTGGAATACGCCCCGGCTGCTTCCAGCGTACCACCAGTGTCGATCATGATTACCGCCGTTCCGGGCAGCGAATCGGTCGTCTCAAACTCGGCCATGCCGCCGGCGATCTCCACGTTGCCCTGGAAGAGGTTGGTGCCGCTGAAGCGGACCACGCCGCCCCCCAGGCTGTCCATGACCGTGATGCCGCCCGCTGCGCCGCTTGTGTCGCTGCCGTTGACGACACCCATCGCGGCGGTGACGGTCACGTCGCAGCCGTTGGTATCGAACTCGGCCCCGCCCGCACAGACCTCGATCACCTTGCCGGCGGGGATATCGAACGCCGCGGTCCATTGCAGCCCGCCGCCATCAAAGATCAGCGTCGAATCTTCCTCGTTGCCGAGGCTATCCAGACTGTTGGCGGCCACGAACCCGCCCTGCACGACCAAGTTTCCGTCAAGACCGCTGTTGTCTACTCCGCTGAGGTCGAGCGTGCCGCCGCCGATCTTCACCAGGTCGTTCGGACCGCTCGCGCCCCCAGTCAACGTGACGGTCCATCCGTTCGTATCGATCGTTACCTGGGTCGAGGTGACGATCGCTTGAGTAATCGTCAGATCGGCGAGCGCTTGCAGCGTGCCCGGACCGTAGAACGTGATCGGCCCGCTTCCGAGCGAACCAGTGCCGACGGCCAACGTGCCGATGTCTGCGGATGTGCTGCCGATGGTTGTGCTGCTGAAGCTGTTGGTTCCCGTAAGCCCCACGTAACCGTCGCCGCTCATGGTCAGCGGGCCACCCGTCAAATTCGCGGAGATCCAGCCGTTCTGCACGTTGCACGACGTGGTGTTGACCAAGCCGCCGCCCTGGCTGTCGATTATCGTGCCGTTGACGAGGGTCACAGTGCCCAGGTCGAGCGCCTGGCCGTAAGCGTCAAGGCAAGTGTCGTTGGCGATCGTCACGTTGGTGCCGTCCGGAATCTCGTCCAGCCCGTAGACGACCGTGCCGCCGTTGTCCAGGACCAGCGTGTTGCTCGCCCCGTTTACCAGACAGGTCATCGAGTTCATCGCGCCAGTGTAGTTGATCGAGCCTCCCGAGGGCAGGCCGATGACCGACCCTGTCGTCGTGGTGCTGCCGCTGGCGGGGAAGTCCGTCAAGATCAGATCGTTGCCGCCGGAGTTCGCGGAAATGCTCCAGGCGCACGTGCTCCCGGCATCCAGGAAGAAGGCGTTCTCACCGCCAGGAGCGTCGACGGTGATCGAGGGCGCGTCGCCGCTTTGGTAGTCGGGCGCTGTTTGACAGAGCGTGTTGCTACCGCCGCCCAGGGTTATATCCTGCACGCCCGCGCCGCTGAAGTCGATGTCGTTATCGCCCCCGCCCGCGGAGAGGGAGAAGTCGAGGCAGTCTGTGAGGACCACCACGTTGTCCCCGTTGCCCAAGGTCGCCGAGCTGTTGCACGTATTGGCGAGGTCTACGACGTTGTTTCCGTCCGTGGCCGTAACGCTGTCCATGCCATCGCTACACTGGACGGAATTATCTCCGCCTCCCAGGTGCAAGGAGTAGTTTCCTCCCGAGCCTTGGATACCGTCGTTTCCCCCTCCCGCGGTAAGATACACGTTCCCCGAACCAAGGGTAAAAACGTCATTTCCATTGCCCGCCGTCACCGTCCAGGGGCCGCTGTCCAGGTCGATCGTGTCGTTGCCGTCGCCCACTTGGATCGTGCCATATCCGCCGTTTTGGTCGCTGATAACGTCTGTGCCGTTGCCCAAGAGCAGCGTATTGGAACCCGCCCCACCATAAACCACGTCGTCGCCGTCGCGGCCCGACACGTAGAACGAGGTATTGGCATTGGTGATGCCGGACCCGTCGATCGTGCTGTCGTTGTCGTAGGCGTAAACGTAGACCGAAGTACAATTGCCCAAGAAGGTTTGCGCGAACTGCAGGGGCGCATCGCCGTCATCATCGGAGATCGTGCCATCGACAGTGACGCCAGTGCCCGCCGAAGCGATGGTCACGTTGTCGGTGAAGCCGGAGGTTTGCGGCCAGTCCTGATCGAGCGACGCGCCGCCGTAGACCCAGGCGATACTATGGCCCGCGCTGTCCGTGGTCTCAAAGGTCCCGCCCTGGAAGCGGAAGGGAACCGACAACTCGCCCGTCGGATCGCCGTCGAACACGACTTGTCCGACGAGGAAACGGTCACCGCCCGGTGCCACTTCCTCCAACAGATCGGCGTTGATCGCGCTGGCCGGCAGGGATAGTGTACGCGTGTAATCGTCCGCCGTGCCCGTAAGGTCTTGTGAGTCGCTCACGTAGTAGGATGCCACCTGCTGGCCTTCGACCACCGCGTCGTTCAGGTTGGCATCGCTACTGCCGTAGACATAGACAGTGAAGGCGGGGATGGTCACCGTGCCAGCGCCCGTCCAGGTGTCTCCCGGCGGTAGGATATCGTAGGACAAAGTGAAGCTGTTGAATGTTCCGCCGCCGCCGTTGAACGTCCTCAGCTTGAACGGCTTGCCCAGCGAAAAGTCTTGCGACGCGCTCCAGTACATGCAATTCGCTGGGATGTTGGCGCCTTCGCATGCGGAAATCACGTAATGCACGCCGCCTTGCGCGGCAATCGTCTGCAACTCGGCCGGCGATAATATCAGTTGGTAGTCGATCGTCCTATCGTTGACAACTTGTTTCAGCGTACCGAGAAGCGTTCCATCAGCCTTGTACTTCTTGCCGGGATCGAGATTGATTACCGGAGAATCATCGTAGACCTGCTTCCAGTCGCCGTTGAAAACCAAAAGTTGGACATGGTCCAACGTCCCTTGGCCCTTGATATAGCTCGGATTGCCGCTGTACAGGTCGCGCACGGTGAAAGCGAACGCTCCGTCCTTGAAGCCCGTGTTTTGCGCGGAGACGCCGTTGTTGGCGAAGACCGTCCCAAGCGAAACGGACTGTTTCACCGCTTCGGGCGTGCCTGTCCCGGGGAATATCTGTTTCCAGTACTCCATGAGCGTCTGGGGCCCGTTCGACGCCCCGGAGGTAGTGTCCATCCTCAAGGAGTTGATGACCTCCTGCGGCCCGGAAAAGACCTCATTTTTCTGTTCCGCCAAGGTCCAAAGAATATCCGTAACCGAACCCTCGTCGTCCTCGCCCTTGCCGGTGCCGTAGTAATTCTTCGGGTCGGCCATGCTCGCGCCGCCGCCCAAGCTACCCTGGCTGAGCCAGTTGAGGTCCTTGATGTTGAGATACTTGAGATCCTGCTTATAGGCTGCCTGCAATGCGAAGTACGTTGCCCAGCCTTCCGTCAATGCCACTTGCCTGTCGTCCTCTGTCAGCGTGTAGTTCTTTGGCGCGTTCTGTGTCCGAAGGTTGACGCCATAACAGTGCCCGTGGCGGGACTTGCCGTTGGCGAACTTTTGCCCAAATGCGACGGCATGGCCAAATTCGTGCCCGATGGTCTCCGCGAACGGTGTCAGATCGTCGGCGTAGAATGTAAGTACGCTTTGCAGGATATTCGGGCGTCCGGCATTCGTGGACTTCCCGAATGGCATTGTCTTCCCAGCATAGTTTATAATCACGGTCGGCGGCGGGATCAGCATCTTGATCGCATAGTCCTCGTAGACCTTCACAACCGAGTAGATGGCGAAGGCGTAGCCCCGCGCCGACTCGGCCGGGACGGTGCTTCCCGCGTTGATTGTAATGTTTCCCAGGACATTGTTGGTCTTCGTCGCAAGCTTCGCCTGAATTTGTTCGTACTTCTCAGTCTTGTCGGGGTTCTGTATTTCATAAAGCACGTGCCCGTCGGCGTCCTTGCAAATTCCTTCGACCTTCACCTGAAGGATCTGGCCGTTGTTTATGTTCAGGGTAGGAAATTCATAAGCGCCCTTCGAGTTGGTCGTCGTTTGGTCAATAATGACATTGGTGCTGGCGTTGATCGCGACGACAAGCGCGGATTGGACAGGCACATTCTGGGTCGTGTCGGCCAAAAAAGACGAGGGCAGTCCTGTCACGCAAACGGTTCCGTGCAGGTCGATTGTCAGCAACCTTCGCGATTCGAGCTGCTCGATCAATAGCCGACGTCGGGCATGCCGCCGGTGCGCCGGTTGGAGGGAACCGGCGGAACCACGCTTGCGTTTTGCTTTCGAGAATAACGACATGATTGTTCTCCTGGTGGCTCTTGTCTTTGTTAGGGATATTCCTTCGCCTCGCCTTGCCCGTACGGACGCCGCCGAATGTCCGGCATGTCAACGTTCACCATCGTCTTGCTCGGGAACCTGCGTCGTACCTTGTACGTGACCTTGGTCATACTCACGTCGAGGGTTTCCAGGTTCTTTAGCTTCGTGAGCTTGAGAACGCCTTGGCCGGTTACGCTTGTGTTGACGAGGGATAGGAGTTTCAGCGATTGCGCCTTGGCGAGCGACTCGAGGCCGGCGTCCGATATCCGCGTGCTTGAAAGCTCCAACCATTCGAGTTTCTGGAGCCGGCCGATCCTCTCCGCGGTGGCGTCGCCCACCTGCGTGCGGTTCAGGTGCAGCGATTCGAGCGCCAGCATTCCGTCGAGGCACACGGTTCCTGCATCCGTCACGTTCGCGGAATTCAGCGCCAAGTAGGCGAGCACGGCCAGGGGCTTGAGTTGGCGTACGCCGTCGTCGGCGATTCGCGTTTCGGATAGATCCAGCGACTCAAGGCCCTTCAGCGCGGCAAGAAAGGCACCGCATTTGTCTGTGATCTTCGTGCCACGAAGCAATAATTTCCGGAGGTTCGACATGCCGGTCAATTGTCGCACGCCGTCGTCGGTAATCGGGAGAAAATCTAAGTCAAGTTCGCGGAGACTTGTGGTCTCGCCCAGGTAGCGCATCCCGGTCGTAGAGATATTGCAAAGCGTCCCCAGCGTTTGGAGACTCTTGGAAGCGCGGAGCGACTCGAGATCGCGGTCGCCGACGCCGGACCAAATTTGAAGATCAACGAGCTTCGGCAATGTGGCAATGGAATCAAGCGCGCGCTTGGAGACTGGTCCGTCAAGCGTCAAGTGACGCAACTTGCGCCACTTGACGATTATCGCCACCCCTTCGTCATCGAGTCGATGGGGTGCTACAAAGCGTTCGATATCTGGAAGCTGAACAAGCTCTTTAAGTCCCGCGGTAGTCACGTTTGGCTCCCGTACGGCGAGGTACTTCAAGGTTTTGATCTTTCCTATTGTGGCCATTCCTCGGTCCGTGACCAAAGTGTTGCCCAGGGAAAGCGACGTGAGCTTGGGAAGCGCCACAAGGTATTTCAACCCCTCGTCCGTAATGGAGGAGCCCGGGAGGCCAAGCTCTTCGAGCTGCGCGAACTGCGCAACGTACGGCATTTGGGCATCGGTAATCCGCTTGGAGTTCGCAAAGACAGACACCACGTGGCCCGCCGAATTGCGGCGAAGTTTTCCCTCGGCGGCAACGATCGCCTTGACCGCTTGGCCTTCGGCGGCCAGGTCGGCTGCGCGACCGACAACAGCAAGTGAAGCCAGGCAAATCGCCGCGAACAGCGAGATTAGAGCCACGCGGCGCAAGTTCCTCCGCTTGCAGGACGCAGATACCGTCTTATGCACGCTATGGCCCGTTCCTCGCGACGATTGCGGATTCAATGTGCTTAACCTCTGCCACATTTCTTAGGTCCTTTCAAAACACCGTGTTCGAAACAATCGCTCTTTGCTTGGCTGGCTAGAGTTTTCCGCTTGCGGTCGTCCCTTTTGGGCACCTGCGACTTACACCGTTTAGGAGCACGCAGGGTTAGTTTCTCGCAATCACTGATGGTTAGTCGCCTCAACTGGCGGGACAGGGAGGCCAGCAAGTCCGGCAGGCATGCCCTGTCTTTAGCGCTCATCCGGTTCCACAACTTCGTAAGCAACCGCCCTACTCGCCTTTCCGCTGCGGCCAGCGAGACCGGCGATTCATCCTCCTGCCGCGCCAGCGCACGCAGGCCGGCGGCCGTGAGCATCCGGTCGTCGCTGGCTATCACCTCCCGCACCCATTTCTCATAAAGGCTCTGAGGCACGCTGGCTTCTTTTTGATATCGTGAGGATTGGTTTGCGGTCAAGTCGAGGTCTTTGAGTGTTAATATACCACGCTGGTATATTTGTTTTTTTCCGCGTTCGGCCAACTCGCCCCGCTCGCGCATCGTGTTTAGCGTCGCCCCAGCCTTTCGGCGGGCGTCCAGGGCATAACGTGCGGCAGCATTGACGGAATCTCGCCCCATCCCCGCCGCCTTGGCGTACTCGCGGGCTCGCTGGGCGAGGTTCTCCACGTTGCGGATTTCCTCGATGGTGGTCGCCCTTTCCAGCGCCCGCTGGACCTTGGCAATCATGGCGATGCCGGAATGGCTCGCCGTAAGCCTGTCCGCCGTGGCGATCATGGCCTACCTCCTGCGAAAGAACGGAGCGGGAAGTAACTGCTCGAAAGAGGGCCGAGCCACGCGAGAGCGTCTGCATCCCAGCGCAATCCAGTGCCACGGGCAAACAAGGCCCTAACACCCTGCGCGAGCACCTTGAGAACAATTGAACCCATAGCACACCCTCTGCTCACTCGAAGGCAACATGATCCAACGGAACGCAACTTCCCAAGCTTAATCACCCGTACAAGCTCCCGCAAGGGGATCGAACCCAAAAATCGAACAATTTGTGGAATCACAGGACTTAATCGGTGACGACGCCACGATTTATTGCCCTGAGCGCCATGTTTCGCTAGGATTGTGTTACCAAGCCAGCCTAAAGATGGGTAACAGAATTGGTCGTAGACTCAGAAGATTGTTCCGGCGGACACTCGAACGACCACGTGCGCACGATGTTACTTTGATCAAGAACACGCTTAATTGTGCAGCGAAAGCCGCAAACAGCGGCCAAAGTTCTCCCGCGGCGAAGATCAAGATGCAATGACAGTCTTGTGCCCGCCGAAGCGTCCTACGGCCAGACGCGGAGATCGATAGCGAAGTTCGATTGCCGACCGGTTGCATCCGGCTTCGCCGATGTTAGAATGACTTGTCGTGCTATCCTGCCCAATTTCCCGAAAGACCCTATGGCGACCCCAACGAGAGATTCACAGGTACTCCTGAAGGCACGAAAGTCCCTGGCAACATGCGAGGACTTTGAGGAGATCAAAGGGATACGGACCCAAGCTGGGGTGATCCAGTTCGAAGCGAAAGCGGCGTCAAACCGCAAGCTGATGGTGCTTGCCGCGGAAGTCAGACTTCTCGCGGAACGCAGATTAGGCAAACTCCTGACAGCGTTGTCGCTCGTGGGCGGCGATCACAAGTCCCAGGAGTTCGCCAAGTCAAAGCCGTTGACACTTGCATCCCTTGGCATATCCAGGATACAATCAGCCCGCTGGCAGCGCGAAGCGTCGGTCAGCCAAAGCGAGTTTCACCGGTATCTGCGGCAGGCAGCTAAGCAGCAAAGCCCCGCGACCTGTCGCGGTCTTCTCGATCTTGCCGAGCCACGTCGAAACAGGGTCAAGGGCGATCCGTGGATTGAACTTGCCGCCACGCTGCGCTCGTTGGCCCGTCAGGGCAAGCGGTTCCCCTGCATCTACGCTGCCCCGCCGGATGAAACACCCATTAGGAAGCACCGATTGTATCTGGCCGCGCTGCCTGTGAAGCGGATCACAGCGCCCGATGCCCACTTGCACCTCCTGATTCCAGCCGACGACTTGGATGAGGGCGTCAAGCTTCTGAATGCCTGGGGCTTTGCCTATTCGGGGAATCTGGCCTGGGCAACGGCGGTGAAAGGTTTCGCCGACCTGTGTCGCCCGCATACGCTCCTTCTCATAGGCGAGCGAGGCACTCTGGCATTTCGCAGCGACGGTCCCTGGAACGCCGTGACCACGCGTCGCCTGACGCGTGACGCAGTGCTCAAAGCAATCAGGCAGCTTAGCCCTGGTCCCTGCTTCGATCTGTTCGGTGTAAAGGTGGTACGGGCTGCCCCACGGGGGCGTCGCAGGGCGGCGACTGCGCGACGCGCACCGTAATGGTTCGTCATGCTTGACTGCGTCGATACAAGGCGATTTCCACAGCCCGATCGGCATCGTCGACGGAACATCGGAGCGTTTGTCAGCACAACCTCCAACTGGAGGTTTTGCTCACCAAAGGTGGGGTGTTGCCCTCCGTGAGCTTCTGGAGGGCGGCCTGGCTGACAGCATTGCTAGCAAGCACTTCACCGGCACTCACATGAAAGGTCCAACCACGAAACCCGCCCGATCTCTCATCTGCACCGCCAGGGAACTTCACAATGGGCGGGTTCGCCGCGGTT
>Ga0181520_10006408_pt1 | contig 18006 bp, 15 predicted proteins | sample PEATcosm2014_Bin_29_FD_132451 | JGI IMG/M metagenome (GOLD analysis project Ga0181520, IMG submission 132451) | Peatland microbial communities from MTU Mesocosm Facility, Houghton, MI, USA - PEATcosm2014_Bin02_30_metaG | ecosystem: Environmental > Terrestrial > Soil > Wetlands > Peat | place... | reverse complement strand
CGTGTCGTTTGATTCATGTCTTTATCCATTCCGGCCACGGTAACCCGACTTCTGGCACAACGTATCCTTTTCCCCAGCTTTTGCCCCAACCCCGGGTAACAATACTTTTGTCTCAATTCGCGGGCTCATCTATTTTAAATGTTTACTTGATTATCCCCCCCAGTGGCCCTTTACTGATTGATTGTTGCAGACAATTTTGTTGGCTATTTGCGCATTCTCGATTCAGTCGGCTGTGTCAAAAGTGTGACACATAATATACATCACCCCTTGACCTCTACGAGGCAGGAATCTCACTTGATTTCCTGTTCAATCTGCTCGTACATGCTCGTACAGTCTGGTTTCCGATTCGGCGGCAAGCGCGACATTCTGCGGCGCGACATCCCGCCACTGGCTGCAATTCCCAACAGTTGACCCACCCGCCCTTGATGCCACCAGTTCCGCTACGCGGCTGCCGTCAGAGCTCGGCCTTGGCTTGTGCCTGCTGGATTTCGGCCTGGACATCCTGGATTTCCTGGTCCAGTACTTTTACTTTTTCCGCCTTGGTCTTGGAGTCGTCCGTTTTGCTGTTGTTTTCATCGCTTAGAGATTTCTCCAGATCCTGCAATTTTTCTGGAGTTGGGCCACAGTCGTAGTTCCGCTGGATGGGAACGAACTGGATGCCGTCGAGGTCGTGGATGAAGCAGATGAGATAGTCATAAAGTATCTTATGATTTGTTGTTTCGGTTAAGCCAGCACGCTGATCGAACTGCTGTTGGCGGTGGTGGAATTGAAATCTCCATTTGCTAAATACGTCCCGGCACTTGCCGCTTGGGATGGCTGATTGGCGGCCAGGTAATGTTGGAGCGAGGTGACAATGCTTTGGGCGCTGGTCGTATCGCCAGAAGATAACGCGCTCTTGAGGGATTTTAAAAATGTATTGAACGTATCGCTGGAACTGGATGTGCTGGCAGTGTTGCTGTCGGTGCTGGAATTGCCGGAGTTTTTCGACGTGTGGGAAATGATGTCTGACAACAAACTGGTGGCATCGGTAGTATTGCCGGAATTCAGGTCGCTTTCCAAGGATTTCAGAGCCTTCTGAAGCGGATTGTCATTCGCGGAACTGCTGCCGGCGGCATGGCCGCCGCCGGGCGGCGTTGGCGGCGGATTGGCAGTCACATAATCCTGTAATTTGGAGAGAACGCTTTGGGCGCTGGTAGTGTCACCGGCAGTAATCGCGCTCTTAAGCGACTTCAAATACTGTGTAATTTGGTCACCGCTGTTCGTCGTGCCCGAACTGGTGTCCGTGGGCGAGGCGCTGCTGGAGGTTTTTGGCGCGTGTGAAAGAATATCGTTAACCTCGGTGGATGCACTGGTGGTATTGCCGGACTCCAAATCGCTTTCCAACGATTGAAGAGCCTTTTGGAGTGGATCGGATTTGGTGGATTTGGTGGATGAACTGATTGCGCCGGAATAGTAATCAGTTGAGGAGACGTTTGAAACGTTCATAGGGAGTGGTTGGTTTAATGCACCTTTGTCGGCGCATGGTTATAACTGGGTTGTCTAAACGCAATGTTAGCTGGCAACTATTTTGACAATATGCTGCACCCTCGGTCCAGAAGAACCGGTTCACTCCCACTGAGGTTATCGGCACCACGCTGGCGGACTTAAGAATTATTTTTGCGACAAATACACGGAGCTGGGACCGCAACACGTTGCAACCCCTTTTCAATAATGCGGTGTGAGGGCAGATTGCCAGTAATTCATGCAGCGCGAAATCTTGAGGAGACATAAAATGATCTCAGGGAATGAGATATAAACGCCTTTAGCAGAAAGATTCCAGCCGTTGCTGGACTTCGCGCACGCCGCGCGTAAGCGTGAACTTCCGGCCATCTTTGAGCAGTACGACATGTTCGCCACGCGTCGCAGGTTCCAGGGCCTTGATGCGATCCAAGTTCACAATCGCTGACCGGCTTACGCGTAGAAATCGCTTTGGAGAAAGTTTGGCTTCAAGGTTCGCGAGCGTTTCACGCAAAATATGATTTGTCGCGCCGACGTGCAGGATAGCATAGTTGCCGGCAGCCTCGATGCAATCCACATCGCTGATTTCAACGAAAACCGTGCGCTCTCCCGATTTTACGGTAAGGCGACTGGGATAGGCAATCTGCTCCTGCGCCAACAACCATTCCCGAAAACGCTGCTTTTGGCCATTGACATCCTGGGCGTTAAGGTTTTGCCGCGCCCGTTGCAAAGCCTGCCGAAACCGGCTCAACTTAAATGGTTTCAATAAATAATCCAAGGCATGAACTTCAAAGGCTTCCAATGCGTGTTGATCGTGAGCCGTCACAAAAATAACCAGCGGCCAACGGTCCGCCGGCAAGGCGCGCAAAACATCGAAACCGCTGACTTCAGGCATCTGCACGTCCAGAAACACCAAGTCGGGATTGTGCCGTCCGATTTGCTCAATGGCTTCCGCGCCGTTGACGCATTCCCCGACGATTTCCAAATCCGGCTCGTCGAGCAAAAACAGTTGAATCCGTTTCCGCGCCAGCGGTTCGTCGTCCACAATCATCACGCGAATTTTCATGCAACGGGTTTTGCCACCGGCGCGAAGCGCAAAGGAATGTTGATTTCCACCGTCCAGCCGCCCAGTTTGCCATCGCCGATGGAAAACGATTGCTCTTCGCCATAAAGCTGTTGAAGGCGCGCCTGGGTGTTGGCCAATCCAATGCCAGGCTGTTTGTTCGCCACGATGGCAAGGTCAAACGGCTTTTTTCCGTTGTCACTCACCGACAGCTTAATCTGGTTGCCATCGCGCCCGACATTGACAGCAATCCTGCCGACACTGGCTTGAGGTTCGATCCCGTGACGAATCGCATTTTCGACGATTGGCTGCAAGATCAGCGTGGGCACGAGCGCCTCGATAATCTCCGGGTCAATGTTTTGTTCTACTTGGAGCCGTTGCCCGAAGCGCAGTTGCTCGATGGCCAGATAACGCTGAAGCAATACCAACTCGCGTGACAATGTAATTTCCTGGTCGTCCGAACTTTCAAGGGAAGCGCGGAACAATTCGCTCAAGTCCGTGATCATTTCGTCGGCCGTGTGCGGGCTGGTGTGGACGAGCGTGGAAATGGCGTTGAGCGTGTTGAAAAGAAAGTGCGGATTGATCTGCATTCGTAGTGCCTGGAGCTTGGCTTGCGCGAGGCGTGCTTCCAGTTCGATGGCGCGGCGTTCCCGCTCCTGCGATTTGCGGGAATGGGCAAACGCCACGCTGACACTCATCGTCAACAGGTAAATCAGGATGTCCGGCGCCACGCGCATTCCAGCCGAACCTATTGGCCGCATTGCAGACGGTGGTGGTCGTGGCGGCGGTCGAGGTGGCGGCAGGAATGTACGATAAGCCGCTTGACTGATGATGACAACAAATGCGCAGGCGACCAAATGAAAGCCGATCTGCGAAAATATTTTTGGACGCTCCAGTGGAAACAGCAAGGAAAGCCAGATAATGATTGGAAAGAAGAAAATCCACAAAAACCAGAATGAACAGGAATGATCGAGCGAAACCGTCCACTGTTCCGAATTCACAACCGCAGCTGTGAAGGTGAACAAGGTTACCAGGCCGCCCCATAAACATAAGGCAAACCAAAGAGGCGCGAGCCTCAGCATGGTCCGTCTATCTGTTGCAGAAGCAGTCAATGGCTCTAGAATAGCTTGTCCGCGACCAACCTGAAACAATGAATTCTCGCTAGCATTTCACATTCGATAATACTATTGGCCCAACATTCAAAATCATGTAACAAAAATGGGATAAACCGGGCGAAAGATGGGGTAAACAAAAAACGGACACCTAGCCCAGACGTGCCCAGCGGTTGGTCAAAAGGACGCCTTGTCCACGCTCACGGTGGCAATCCGGCTCTTCTCGATTGTCCCGTATGGCGATTCCAAAACAGTGCAAATCCCAACACTACACTCTGGCGATTGTCAGCCTGGCGGGCGCATCCTCGTTTCGAGGTCAAGAACCTTCGCCAAGATGTGCCACTCGGCTTCGGTCGGGATAATCCGGTCGTGTTCCCACGCTTTGATCTTGCGCACGGTAAAGCCGGTTTTTGCGGCCACTTCTGGCTGGGAAAGGTCGGCTTTGATCCGCCTTAAGAGCAGGTGGTCACCCAGGGTTTTGACCTCTGTGGGGATGAGCTTCCGGGCGCTGTATTTTTGCTTGAAATCAGGCAAAAGGGCTTCTACGGTGCGCTGTGCAATTCCCAACAGTTGACCCACCATATTGCTGATTTGATCGCAGGTGTCGTTGAGTCGCCATCGCACGAGGTCGTTCTTGCCGTTGGCCGATTGTTGCGAGAGCTTTGGACAGCCAAACTTTCCAGGGACTTCCCCGACCGGAAGTTTGTGGTTAATTTTCCCGAAGATTACAGCGAAGATGTGGTTGATTATGAGATTACATTTTACCAAGTGACCTAACCAACTCGCCGGAGTCGCCGCCGGGCGCATGCCTGAGTTCATCGAGATGATGCAGGCTGGCACAAACTTCAAATCCGGCTATATTGGGCGTTAGCCATTGAAGCGAGATCGGACCGCGAGTTGTCCCAACTCGCAGCACCCGCGCCAGGAAGAAGCGCGTTCATCTAATCCCAAGGTCTCGCTGGCTTTCCACGCGCTGCGGATTGGGGACAATCCGTGCTCCAAAACAGCGAAATGAGCGCATTTCCCCCCGCATTTGACAAAAGCCGCTGCCTGTGGGATTAATTTGCCCGGAGGTTAAAGTTTCCATTCCCGAAAATTACCCACATGAAAAATATACATTTTGCATTGCTTCTGGCCGTGGCCGGTTCCCTTCCGAATTTTGCATCGGCGGATTTCAGCGGGTCAACCTACACCCTCAACAGCCCGTATTCACTCTATGTAACCAGTGCCAGCCTCACCATCAGCAATGTCGTGCCGGCAACGTCCAACGTCAGCACCCTGATTGTCAGCAACTCAGCCGCCAGTCCGATCACCATCAACTGGGCCGCGCCGGGCCGGGCTATCGGCGTCGGCACCACGAATCAATTGGTGCTGCCCGGCGGAGAACTCGCCGAGATCAACGTCAATGCCACCTTTCCGGGGCTGGTCATTTACCAGACCGAACTGGAACAAGTCCTGCCGTCGGCTCCCGTCAATCCTGTAAATCCTTTAATTCCCGACTTGCTGTACTACGAATTGACGGAAGGCGCGCAGTCTTATGAAAACGCCGCGGGATATTTTGAAAATCCTCCCGTGTACCTGGCCGACAGCTCCACGCATGGGGGAGACACCGGCACGGTCACCGCCACGGCTGTTCCCATTCAATGGGTGCCCAACCAGAATGCCACGCCCGTCAGCGCCATTCATTTTAATGGCGCTTCGACCATGATCAACGCCGGCAATTCGCCCCTCTTCAACTTCACCACCAACCTGTTTTCCATCAACATTTGGATACGAAATTTGACCTACCCCTGCCCCATCTGCGGCAACGGCGTTTACTTGAGTTCCGGCTGGTACGTCATCGTCAATCCCGCCGGCGAGATCGTCGTGGCCGCGGAAAATCCCGGCTCGGATAAATACGTCGCCACTTCCAGCACCGTGGCCTTCAACGGACAATGGTGCATGGTCACCGTCGTCCGCGTGGACACCAGCACAATTTTGATTTACCGAAATGGACTGCTGCAAAATACCGTCGGCTCGTTTGCCAATCCCGGCTCGTCCGCTAATGACCTGATTTTCGGGGATAACTATAACGGAAACCATTACGACGGCGATCTGGGCGCCATCCGCATCTACAGTTATCCCTTGTCAACCAATGAGATTAATGCGCTCTACCTGAACGACACCACCCCGTAATAATTATCGCCCTTAAACGCCCGCCCCCCCGCCCGAGGAGCTTCACTGCGCGGGGAGTGTCCCTGCCCGGGGAGCGCACCCGCCCCGGGTGCAGTTTTCCGCGCCTCGCGGAAAACACGCGCGCACGCAACGCGCCCAAGCCCTCCCACCGCACGGCTCGCACTCAGCGCCCGCCCGCCCGTGACCACACTCCACGTTGTAGCCGCGGTCTGCGACCGCCGTAATGCCCGGGGAGCGCACCCGCCCCGGGTGCAGTTTTTCGCGCCTCGCGGAAAACACGCGCGCACGCAACGCGCCCAAGCCCTCCCACCGCACGGCTCGCACTCAGCGCCCGCCTGCCCGTGACTACACTCCACGTTGTAGCCGCGGTCTGCGACCGCCGTGCAATACCCGGGGAGCGCACCCGCCCCGGGTGCAGTTTTCCGCGCCTCGCGGAAAACACGCGCGCAAGCAGCGCGCCCAAGCCCTCCCACCGCACGGCTCGCACTCAGCGCCCGCCTGCCCGTGACCACACTCCACGTTGTAGCCGCGGTCTGCGACCGCCGTGCAATGCCCGGGGAGCGCACCCGCCCCGGGTGCAGTTTTCCGCGCCCTCGCGGAAAACACGCGCGCACGCAACGCGCCCAAGCCCTCCCACCACACGGCTCGCACTCAGCGCCCGCTTGTCCGTGGCCACTCTAAAACTTGAGACGCGCTAAACGACCGCCCGCCGCCCCCGGTGTTGTAACAAAGAACTTGTTGAATTTGATCCGCCAAAAAATTATTGTCCACCCATGCGCAGGAGACTGCTCATTCCACTGGTTCCCGGCCCGGATTCCGGGTTTGCCAACGCTGCCCGGCGCCTGACGGCAGGCGCGCTGGCCGCCGCGCGGCCCGGCACGAAACCGTTCCTGGCATGAAGCCCGCCGCGCTCCTTTGGCTCTGCGTCTTCGCGTGGCTTGGCCTGTCGCTTCACGCCCGGGAACTCACCACCTATCACCTCGGCGACACGGTGGATGCCGACCTCACCACGCCCGTGGCGCTGGACGTGGTGGATGCCTCCGCCACCGCCGCCCTTCAGTCGGCCCGGGCACAGCAATTTCCGGCCATCTTCCGCCACCTCCCGGACGCAACCAACGTGATGACCCGCGATTTTCTCGCCGCATTCGCCCAGGCCCGCACCAATTTTCTAACCGATCTCACGATTGAATTTCATTCCGCCACCGTGCCCGAGGCAACCATTCAATCCGCTGATTTTGGGCGTCTGGTCACGGTCTTTGGCGTGGAAAACCGGAACTTTCCGATCTCGGATGAACTGGCTGCCGAATGGGCGCGCGGCGGCGATGGCCAGGCCATCCGGGAAAAACTGCTGGCCACGCTCCGCTGGGCGGCGAACCGGCCGGTGCGACCCGATGCGTTGCCCCCGGGCATGGCGATCGGCGAAACCGTCCGCCTCGTGCCCGTCACCGGCATCACTCAAAAACTGTGGGTCGAGACCGTGGAACACGGCCCGGTGGTGCCGGCGGCCAGCCTGATGACCGTCGCCAACGTGCAGGCGCTCTTTCGCCGCGAATTTCCCGCCGGGCAGCAGTTGTTCGCGCAGGCGCTGGCCGCGTTTCTCCAGCCCAATTGCTTCCCCGACGCCCCGTTCACGCAATTGATGCGCGGCGCCGCCGTTTACAAGCTGGTCGTATCCGATCATTTTGACGCCGGCGATGTCATTGTCCGGCAGGGCGACACCATTGATGCCAAAATGCAGGCGGCGCTGACGGCGTTAAATGAAAAATTACAGGCCCGTCCGCAGGCTCCGCCAGCCGCCGTGGCCAGCCCTCAGCCACCGCCGACACCGACACCACCCCCGGCGGCAACCGCAGCGGCCACCCCGGCGCCAGCACCCGCACCCGCCGTGGTGGCCACCAGTCCGGTTTTAAATCCGCCCAAGCCCGCTTCAAAAATCACCATGCGCCACCTGGGCTTGATATTAACGCTGGCTGCCATTTCGGCCCTGTCACTGCTCGTGGCAGCCTGGCAGTCAATAAAGGACAAAAAAGGACAACCGACGCCCACGGCCATGCCCGTGACCCAAGTAGCCCTGGCCTTGACCAACGACGCCAAGCCCGCTCTGGCCCCCCAGGTGGCCCAGGCGGTGCGCGAGGCGGTGCAGCAGGAGCTGGCCATGCAACGGCGCGAACTGCTGCGGGCGCAAGAAGCCGCCACCAATGAAATCACCGCGCTTGTCCATCGGCTCGACGAGTTGCAGGTGCCCATGCAGGAGCGCCTGCAAACCTACGAAGCGCGCATTCAAATGTTGGAAAAGGAGCTGGCCCTGCGTGATGAGGAGAACCGCGAGTTACTAAAATTGAAGATCGAAATGGTCACCCGCCAGTTGGAAACCGAACGGGCTACCACGTTCACAACTCAGATGACAGCTTAGCCGTGACGATTCAATTAACCACAGGTGGGTACGGATAAATAGTCGGGGAGCACACCCGCCCTCGGGTGTGGCGGGATGCGCCTCGCATCCCGCAGTAAGGCGTGCGGGGCTGACACAAACGCTCGAACCGTTGCAGCACGCACGAGGTTTTCCGCGGGGCGCGGAAAACTGCACCCGGGGCGGGTGCGCTCCCCAATCGTTTCGCGGATCTGCACATTTTTTAAATCGTACAGATTCGTGACTGCACCAGCACACGAAAGGCCCGGCCCAGATGCTCGGGATGGGTCAGCGTTTGAAACTGTCGCACTTGTTTTGCGTCCAAACGGACAAAGCTTTTTTCCGCCACGGCTTTTTGCAGGATGCGCGTAAGAAATTGCGGCTGCGTGCAAAACTGTTCGGTCTGTAGGCCCGCCACCTCGCCCGCCTTTTGGAGGGCGGCAAAATTGACGTGCGCGGTCAAATCCTGCCCGCCGGGACTGGCCAAAAGGTCATCGGACACATGATGCCGCTGATAGGCGCGCAGCGTACCGCGGGTGCGGGCCGGTGAAAACATTTCTTCGGCCGCAAAGCCGTAATCAATCGTCAGCAGCCTGCCCTGCGACAGGATTCCGGCCGCTTCGCGCCACCAGTTTTCAGCGGCTGGGCTGGTTTCAATCGTGTAATTATCCGGCAAAACACGTTCCAATTCCGGCGGGCAAAGGCGCGGAATGCCCGCTGCTGGATTCTGAATTGTGGTCCAGCAAAAACTTTCCCCGGCCAGCGCCACGCCCCACTCAAACCATTCTCTTTTCGCCGCATCCCACCCATAACGGTGGACGGGGAAAGCGTCGAGGAGTTCGTTCGAAAAAATGAGACCGGAGATGGATTCCTGATTTTTCAATTCGGAAAGTTGCGACACCCAGCGAACCTTGCTGGACAACTCTGTCAACGTCTCCTGCTGCCATTCCCGGCGGCGGGCTGAAGGCTCGACCATGACATATTCGATTTGCTCAAACAACCGTGGCCGGTTCGCTTGCAACCAGCTTAAAATATCCTTGGCCAGTTGCCCGCCATGCGCTCCCGCCTCAACCATCGCCAATCGGCAACCCGCCCCGGCGAAGCCATTGGCGCAGCCTGGGCCGGCAATCGGCCATTCTTCCAGCCATGACGCAAACTGAAAAGCGAGCAGTTCGCCGAAGAGGGCGGCGCTGACGCTGGTGATGAAGTCGCCGCGAGGGCCGATAATGTCCTTTTTTGTTTCGTAATAGCCAGTTTCAGGACAATACAGGGCCAGTTCCATGAACCGCGCAAAAGAAATCACGCCGCTTTTGTAAATTTCTTCGCGAATTGCGGTGGCGGGCATTTTCATTGCTTGCAGAGCAGCATGGCATTGATTAGTTTCGCGGCAATCGAGAAGACATATGGCCAAAATTGACGCGTTTTTCAACTTGATGTTTGAGCAAAAGGCTTCCGACCTCCACATGGCGTCGGGCAACCCGCCGATGATGCGCATTCACGGCGAGCTCCAGCGCGTGGATTATCCGCCGCTGGAAAGCGATTCGCTCAAGGCCATGCTCTACGAAATCGCGCCGGATTACAAAATCAAACAGTTTGAAGAAACCGGCGACGTGGATTTCGGCTACGAAATTCCGAACATCTCGCGCTTCCGCGTCAATTTCTTCAACCAGAAAAACGGCGTGGCGGCGGTGTTCCGGCAGATTCCCAGCCGCGTGCTGTCGTTCGAGGATTTTGACAAGCTGGAGGCGCCGCTGCCGGTGGTGTTCAAAAAATTTGCGATGCTGCACCGCGGGCTGGTGGTGGTGACGGGGCCAACGGGCTCCGGCAAGTCCACCACGCTGGCCGCCATCGTGGATTATTGCAACCGCAACCGCAAAGACCACATCATCACGCTGGAAGACCCGATTGAATTTGTCCACGAAAGCAAAAACTGCCTGGTGAACCACCGCGAGGTGGGCGTACACACCAAGTCGTTCGCCTCCGGCCTGCGCGGGGCGCTGCGCGAAGACCCGGACATCATTCTGGTGGGGGAAATGCGCGATTTGGAAACGATTGAGCTGGCGATCACGGCGGCGGCGACGGGCCACCTGGTGTTCGGCACGCTGCACACGCAGAGCGCGGCCAAGACGGTGGACCGTATTATTGACGTTTTCCCGGCGGACCAGCAGAACAAGATCCGCCAGACGCTTTCCGAGGCGTTGAAGGGGGTGGTGGCCCAGACGCTGTTCAAGCGGTCGGACAAAAAGGGACGCGTGGCGGCCTTTGAGGTTTTGGTGTTCAACACGGCGGTGGCCAACCTGGTGCGCGAAGGCAAGACGCACCAGATTCAGGGCATGATCCAGGTGGGCAAGAAATTCGGCAACCAGCAGCTCGACGACCATATCATGGAACACGTGCGCATGAAGCGGATCACGGCCGAGGACGCCTATGACAAGGCGCTGGACAAGAAAAAATTCCGCACGCTGCTGGCGCATCCGCCAGACGACGAAGAGAATGCTGTCTGATTTATGCGCCGCGCCGAACTTGATCAGATCATGACCACCATGCTGGCGTCGCAGCCGGAGGTTTCGGATTTGCTGTTTACCAGCGACCGCCCGCCGCAGGTGGAATCCTATGGGGAACTGAAGCCGGTGGCGCTGGACCCGCCGATTGACAAGCTGACGCCGTTCCAGATTGAGACCATCGCGATCAACATCATTGGGGAAAATCTCTGGCAGATTGAGGATTTGCTGCGGCACGGCTCGTGCGACGCCTCGTATGCGCTGAGCGACAAGGCGCGGTTCCGCGTGAATGTGTTTTCGCAGCGGGGAAATTATTCGATTGTCTGCCGCCAGCTCAACACGCAGATCCCGACGCTGGACCAGTTGAAGCTGCCGCGGACGCTGCTGCAAATTCCCCGCGAAAAGACGGGGCTGGTGCTGGTCACCGGCGCGACGGGCTCGGGCAAATCCACGACGCTGGCGGCGATCTTGAGCGAGATCAACCGCACGAAGGCGGTGCATATTGTGACGCTGGAAGACCCGGTGGAATTTTTGCATCCGCACGCAAAGGCCACGTTCAACCAGCGGGAGATGGGCATTGATTTTGACAGTTATGTGAACGGCCTGCGCGCGGCGCTGCGCCAGGCGCCGAAGGTGATTCTGGTGGGCGAAATGCGCGACCGGGACACGGTGAAGATCGCCTTGAGCGCGGCGGAGACGGGGCATCTGGTGCTGAGCACGCTGCACACGATCAACGCGGGCGAAACGGTCAACCGTATTTTGGGCATGTTTGAACCGGACGAGCAGGAGCAGATTCGCATCCGGCTGGCGGACTCGCTGCGGTGGGTGGTCAGCCAGCGGCTGTGCCCGCGGCTGAGCGGCGGACGCCATGCGCTGATTGAAATCATGGGGTCCAATTTGCGCACGCAGGAGGCCATCCGCCTGGGCGAAAGCGAGGGCAAGACGTTTTACGAGATCATCGAATCCAGCTACACGTTCGGCTGGCGGCACTTTGATGCCGCGTGCCTGGAGGCCTTCGAGCAGGGGCTGATTACGGAGGAAAACGCCATGCTTTACTGCACCAAGCGCAGCGTGGTGTCGCGGGGAATTGACAACTTGAAGAAAGAGCGCGGCGAAGTCACGTCGGATGTCGGCTCGCTGCGGATGCGGCATGGCGGCCATAGCGTGAGCCACAGCACGGATGCGCCGCCCACCTTGAAACTCAAATGAATTTTGATTTTGTCAGCAACGAGGACAAGCCGGCATTGATTGCCTTTTCCACGCCGGAATGGCTGCAGGAGGCCAAAACGGCCTTGCAGGAACTGGGTTTCAAGGTCCATACCGCCGCCACCCACAGCGATTTCCTGATGCGCTTCAGCCAGGCGCATTATCAGGTGGTGATTTTGGAGGAGCTGTTTGGCGCCAACACGCCCGACGAGAATCTAACGCTGAAGGCGCTCCAGGTCATGCCGGTGAACCAGCGCCGGCACGCCACGGTGCTGCTGATTGGCAATGCGTTCCAGACGTTCACGCCCATGGAGGCGTTCCGGCACAGCGTCCACGCGGTGATCAACAGTTCTGAACTGTTCCTGCTGAAGCAACTGGTGGAAAAGGCCGTGGCCGACAACCAGCTTTTTCTGCAAAGTTACCGCGACGTGCAGGCGCGCATTCTCGCCAGCGGACGGTAGCCCTTTCGGAAATCCGAAGGCCGAGTCCCCGAAATCCGAAAGCAGGGCGAAATCCGAAGGCCCGAATTGGGTTTTGCGTTGTTGCGGGAAAAGTGCTGTCACCGGTCACTTCAAAACCAGCCAGTCGGGGTCGAATCAAAACCGCCACGCATACGGATTTGCTTTCAAAACGCGATTAACCGCAGTGCGCTGCTGGCTGGGAAATTGGACACGGACTGGCGGGCGGGAAAAAGCGGCGGAGGGCCGCCGCACCAGGACGCTGGCGCGAATGATAACCGCCCCGCGTGCGCGAAGCGTCGTGGAGTGCGGCGGCCCTCCGCCGCTTTGGCTGGACGCACGCGACCAACCCTGCTGCCGAGTTGCCCAAAGCCATTTATCCGACTAAATCCCAGTAAATCCGACTAAAAAAACACAGAATGACCCATAATGTCAAAATAGACAGTTCGTAAAACCCGTCGCCGCCGACGCCAGGCTCCAACCCTCTTCCTGTAGCGCACGACGTGAGAAGTGCGTCTTTGGGATTCATTCAACTTTGGACTTTGAACTTTGGAGATTGCGCCCATAAACTTCCATTGTGTTTGTTCCGTGTTACCTCATTGTGGCGCTCAGCGCGTATCTGCTGGGCTCCATACCGTTTGGCTTTCTCGTGGCCAAGGCCAGGGGCATTGACATCCGCAGCGTGGGCAGCGGCAACATTGGCGCGACCAATGCCATGCGCGTGCTCGGCAAACCGGCGGGAATCCTGGTGCTGCTCCTGGATGCATTTAAAGGCTATGCCGCCTGCGCCTTGCTGCCGGCGCTGATCTTTAACTGGCTGGCCCCCCATTTTTCCGGCCTGTTCATCTATTTTCAAAATGAGCCGGTTGAGTTTCAGGTCAAATTGAAGGTGATCGCCGGGGTTTGTGCGGTGTTGGGTCACAATTACACCTGCTGGCTGAAGTTCAAAGGCGGCAAAGGCATCGCGACGACCGCCGGCATTTACATTGCGCTCGCGCCCTGGCCGCTGCTGATTGCGCTCGGCGTTTTCATCCTGGCCGTGGTGCTGACGCGCTACATCTCGGTCGGTTCCATCACGGCGGCGATTGCCCTGCCGGTGGCGGTCTGGCTGATGCCGCCGCATAATTTGCTGCTCGGCCTCGTGACGACCGCGCTGGGCGCGCTGGCGGTTTACAAACATAAATCCAATATTCAGCGGCTTATGGCGGGAACTGAAAACCGGTTCGGCAAAAAACCCGAGGCGGCCAAATGAAAATCTGTTTATGAGAATCTGCATTCTAGGCGCGGGCGCGTGGGGCGCGGCGCTGGCCAAAGTCCTGCATGAAAACGGCAACTCCGTGACGCTGTGGGACATCAATGCGTCGCTGCTGGCTGAATTGCAGCAGGGCCGCAGCGAAAAGCTGCTGCCCGGCGTCGCCCTGCCGACGGATTGGAAGACCGAGCCGGATTTTGCCAAAGCCATTGGCGGACGCGAAGTGCTGGTGCTGGCGATTCCCTCGCAATTTTTCCGCGAAGTGGCGGTGAAGCTGAAAGGTCATCCGGGCGTTTTTGTCAGCGTCACCAAAGGCATCGAATTCGAGACAGGCGAGACCATGAGCCGGATTTTGCGCGAACAAGCGCCGGCGGACCGGGTGGCGGCGCTCTCCGGACCCAGTTTTGCGCGGGAAGTGGCACTGGGCATTCCCACGTCGGTTGTGTGCGCGTGTGAAAGCGAGGGCACCGCCAAAACGGTGCAGGGACTGTTTCACCGCCCGGAATTTCGGATCTATCGCAGCCAGGATGTGGTGGGCGTGGAATACGGCGGCGCGCTGAAAAATGTGATCGCGATTGGCGCGGGCGTGAGCGACGGCCTGGGTTATGGCGACAACACCAAAGCCGGTCTGGTGACGCGGGCGCTGTCCGAAATGCGCCGGTTGGGCGTTGCCTGTGGCGCGCAGGCGGAGACGTTCGCCGGCTTGAGCGGCCTGGGCGATTTGATGCTCACCTGCTTCTCCAGGCAGAGCCGCAACCGCGATCTGGGCGAGCGGCTGGGACGCGGTGAATCCATGGCCGCCATTCAGGCCTCCCATCCCAAGCTGGCGGAAGGCCATCCCACGGCGCGTTCGGCGCACCGGCTGGCCAGGGAGAAAAATGTGGTGACCCCGATCATTGACGAAGTCCATGCCATGCTCTACGAGGAAAAAAATCCGAAGCAGGCCGTGCGCGACCTGATTTCGCGCGCGTTCAAAGCCGAAGACTAATTGAGTGCGGAATTCGAAATGCGGAGTTTTTAATTTATTCCGCGCTCCGCACTCCGGACTCCGCACTCGACCCGCTCCAGGCGGTGAACGGCGCAGAGTGACCGCAATCCAGGCATTGCATCGCGCTGTATTGGGCTCCGCAGTGCGGGCAGACGGCCTGGGTTTGAAATATGTCAAACGGTTTGCCGCATTTGCCACAACGCCAAAGCTCGCCGCGCGGCGGGGCAGTCTTGCAAGACGGACAGGCAAAGCCGTCGCGGCGCGGAATTTTGGCGAGGCGGGCCAGCGCCCGCGCCTGTTTCAGGCCACCCCAGCAATTTATCAGGATAAACGCTGACATGATGCCAAGCCACATTGACTGCAGCCAAATTGCCATCAGCACGAGAACTCCCACACCGATGAATCCAATAGTGCTGGCTGCCAACAGGCTGTTTGCGCGACCAAAAACAAACCAAAGCAACGAACGCAGAATCTGCCCTCCATCAAGCGGGTAGATTGGCATCATGTTAAAAACCAGCAGCATGATGTTGATCGCTTGGACATGGTACAGCAGCTTGAACGTGTCGGGTGCAGTTTCATCCCAGCCCATCTGACCAGCAACAAGCCAAAGGCCAGTCAAAATGGGGAGCAGCACCACATTCACCAAAGGGCCAGCGGCAATACTCCAGAGTTGCGCGCCCGGACGCTGCGGCGGCGCAACATAAGCCACACCCCCAAACAGCCATAGAATGATTTGGTTTGCCTGCCCGCCGACCGACCTGCAGGCAAAGGCGTGACCAAATTCATGTATTAATACAATTAGAAACATCGAAAGACATTCACCGACACTCCAAATCAGTGAAGAATAGCCTTTTGTCTGGCTGACAAAATACATGACCGCAAGAAACCAGGCGTAATGTACATAAACATCAATTCCGAAGATGCGGAACAAATGAAATGAGCCTGCGCGCGTTGGCATTACATCGCCCCCTTGATGAGCTCGAGCAGTTCCGCGTGGTTCTCCACGGCTTTGAACTGCGGGAATTCCTGCTTCACCTTTTCCGGCGCGTGAATGAGAAAGCCCACGTGCGCCTCGCCCAGCATGGCGGTGTCGTTGTAGGAATCGCCGGCGGAAATGACGTGGTAGTTCAACGATTTCAGCGCGGCGACGGATTTTTGCTTCTGGTTCGGCTGGCGCAGTTGGTAGCCGGCAATGCGGTCATTCTCCACGATGAGCCGGTGGCAGAAAAGCGTGGGCCAGTTCAATTTTTTCAGCAGCGGCTGCGCAAACTGCTCGAATGTGTCGGACAAAATAATGACCTGCACGAGCGACCGGAGTTCGTCGAGAAATTCCCTGCCGCCGGGCAGCGGGCTGAGCGTGCCGATGACTTCCTGGATGTGCGAAAGCTTGATGCCGTGCCGGTCGAGGATGCCGATGCGGTAATTCATCAGCTTGTCGTAATCCGGCTCATCCCGCGTGGTGCGGCGCAGTTCCGGAATCTTCGTCTTGTCAGCGACGGCGATCCAGATTTCGGGCGTCAGGACGCCTTCCATGTCGAGAGTGACGATTGCTTGTTTCACGGGCGCGCAGTTTTCCAAAACCCCGGCAGCATGTCCAGCGATTCACGCCCGGCGCCGCGGGCGCGGAAGCCGATGGAAATCCAAACTGCGGCCCGGCGGTTCGCCTTATTTCAAATCCGGATGGGCGGAAAGAATTTGGTCCAGTGCGGCTTTGGCTTCTGGAAAGTCAGGTGTTCGCCGCAGGGCTTCGCGGTAATGCGGCACGGCCTCGGCGAATTTCCCCTGTTGTTGCAGGGCTTCGGCCAGCCGGTAATGCGCCTTGGTTTCATCCGGGGTAAGCTGGAGCTCCGCGACAAACTGCGCGGCCGCCCCGGCAGGTTGATGGCTGTCGAGCAAGGCGAGTCCAAAATTGAACCGGAATTCAGCGTTGGTCGGGTCAAGGCGCACGGCTTCGGCAAAGTGCGGAATGGCGTTGGTGATTTTGCCCTGTCGGACCAGCGCAACGGCCAGTTGGCCGTGGGTCTCGGCAGAATCTGGTTTCAGCCGCAGCGCGGCGGAGAACTCATCCACCGCCTCAGTCAACCGGTCGTCACCCAGCAACAGCAAGGTCGAGCCAAAACTGCTTCTGGTTTCGTAATGGTTGGGCACAAGTTTTGCCGCTGCTTCAAAATGTTCCGCGGCGTCCGCCAATTGACCCCGCTCGCGCAGGGCCACGCCAAGATTGAATTGGGATTGGGGAAAATTCGGATCCAGCCGGACGGCCTCCACAAAGCAGCCCAGCGCCTGATCCTTCAGGCCAAGGTCAGTCAGGGCGCGACCGAGGCCGTCGTAAGCTACATAATTGTCGCGGGTGACTTCAATGGCGTGCCGCGCCACCGTGAGGCTGTTTTGCCAGTAGCGGATTTGCACGGCACTCGCCCCCAGACAGCCGATCAACGCCAACCCGCCCAACACCGGCAGTAATTTCCGACGCGCCGGCCAGCGTTCAAACACATCCTTAAGGCCCCATACCACCACCATAAACAAGCCGATGCTAGGAAGGTACATATACCGGTCGGCCCGCGATTGGCTGCAGTATTGGATCAACCCGATCGTGGGTACCAGCGTCCCCATAAAATACAGCCAGCCCGTCAGCAGATACGGTTGCTGGCGGACCCGCAAAACCAAACATCCCGTCCAAACCGCCAGCAACAGCGCGGTCCCCAACGTCGCAGCCAGCGGCAAATCGAACGAATACGGGTAAAAATAAGCCAGCCCAGCCGGCCAAAACGTCTCGCTGAGATAACTCTGGTAGCTGGCCAGCGCGTTGGCCACCCGAACATGCATCGGCAACCCCGCCACGTTGGCCAGCGTCCCGCCCGCGTTTTCCGCGTAGATCGTGATGGCCGTCATCCCCAGGCCCAGCACAAAGAACGGTATCTTTTCGAGAATCAAAATGAAGCTTTTACGAACCAGGGCCCGACCATTGAATTTTCCGCCCGCAGTCAGGCCGGTGTCCGGCTTGACCCGTTCCAAATCTCCCAACCATCCAAACCGGTTCAACGGCCAGAAATCCACCAGCAGCAAGACACACGGCAAGGTGACCACCATCGGTTTGGACATCAGGCCCAACGCAAACAGCCCCAACACCAGCCCATATCTCCCCACCCCCGGCTTCCGCGCATAACCGGTATAGGCCACCAAGGCCAGCAGCCAGAACAATGCGCTTAACACGTCCTTGCGTTCACACACCCACGCCACCGATTCGACATGCAGCGGATGCCACGCAAACAACGCCGCCACAAAAGCACTGCGACCGGTCGCTTTGGTCAGATTGTCCAGCCACAGAAACACCAGCAGCGTGT
>Ga0181520_10006407_pt1 | contig 18008 bp, 11 predicted proteins | sample PEATcosm2014_Bin_29_FD_132451 | JGI IMG/M metagenome (GOLD analysis project Ga0181520, IMG submission 132451) | Peatland microbial communities from MTU Mesocosm Facility, Houghton, MI, USA - PEATcosm2014_Bin02_30_metaG | ecosystem: Environmental > Terrestrial > Soil > Wetlands > Peat | place... | reverse complement strand
GTTCGAGACCTGGGGCTTCAGCCCCAGGTGCTTAACCTGAACGACCAGCGCCGACTTCAGTCGGCGAACCCCGCGTCCGCGTTCCCGGAGTCCTCGCCGACTGAAGTCGGCGCTGGCGAGACAGGTCAAGTACCGGGCACTGAAGTGCCCGGTCTGGGAACGGCCACGGCGCCGCGCCATCTCATCTCCTCTTGCCCTGAATGCCCGCTTGTGCGCGAGCCGGGAGCCTGCTGCCTGGGGCTCGAGGCTGAGGCGCGAACGCCATTGGCGCGCCTGGCCATCCCGGTCAGGGAGGCTAGTGTGGTCCTCGACGGGGCGGGGTACGTCTTCAGCGCCACCAGTCTGAACTCTTACTGCAAGTGCCCGCGGGCCTTCTTCCTTGGCGAGGTGCTGCGCCTGGTGGAGGAAGAGGAGAGCGACGCGATGGCCCTCGGCATCGTCGCGCACCGGGTCCTGCGGCGTATCCACGAACCCTCCCAGTCGCCGTCGCTGGAGGATGCCTTCGCCTGGGCTGCCGAGGACTTCCGCTACTACACTGACGAGTTCACCAGCGCGGTGATGATGGAGTACCAGCGCGGCGTCTTCCGGGATGCGCTCGCCAACTACTTCGAGCTTGGGCACCATAGGAGGTCGGTCCTGCAGTGCGAGGTTCCGTTTGGGAAGGAGACGCCCGTGCTGATCGCCGGGCACCGCTTTACGGGGCGGATTGACGCGGTCGCCGAGGGTGATGGCGGGCGGGTGCTGGTCGATTACAAGACCAGCCGCACGGCTTACGATGCGGTAGGGGCGGCAACGAACAATGCGAACCTGAAGCTGCGGTTCACGGACCCCGAGGCGAAGGCCTCCATCGAAGCCGACTACCAGTTGCCGATCTACACGCTGTCCGGGGTCGTGCCGCGCGAGCAGATTCGGGCGTTGGAACTGCAGTTCGTGCGGCCTGCGTACAGCGCGAACGGGTGTATCCGAGTGACGGTCGGGCTTGGGGACGCCGCGTCCGCTACGGACCTGTCCTACGAAGAGCTGCGCGAGATCGAGGCGACTATCGGCGGCTACTGCGACGAGGCAGTGAGTTGTGCCACCTTCGAGCCGAATCCCGACCGATGCAACAGCCCCTTTCCTTCCGGGTGCGTGTTCCGGGACCTGTGCCAGCGGACGAACGGAGGGGAGGAGTAGCCGATGGCGCTGAACCCCGAGCAGAAAGCCGTCGCCGAGGCCGCCCCGACCATGCCGCTGAAGGTCATCGCCGGCGCGGGGACGGGCAAGACCGAGACCCTCAAGAGCCGGTTCGTGCATCTCGCGGAGGAGAGCTGGGACCGGGCCGCGACCATCCTGTGCCTGACCTTCACCGAAAAGGCCGCGGGGGAGATGCGTGAGCGCATCGAGGCGGCGCTGCCGCCTAACGAGGCGCTGCTGCACCCGCCCCTGTGGATACACACGTTCCACGGCTTCTGCCAGCGAATCCTGGGGGAGTTCGCCTGCCAGGCCGGGCTTTCGCCCGGTTTCGAGGTGAGGGAGGACATCGAGCAGGAACTCCTCATCACCCGGCTCATCCAAAGCATCCTGCACGGCGAATACGACGACGAAGGGCCGCTGGGAGCGCGCACCCTTGCGCGCCTGCGGCTGAGCCGTCCGGATGCGATGCTGCGCGATGTGATGGGCTTTGTGATGAAAGCGAAGAGCCTCGGCTGGTCGGCGGAGCAGTTCGAGCAGCACACTTCCGACCGCTGCCGGCGCTTCTTCGAAGGCCTGCCGAAGCCGGAGGCGATTGCGGATGCGCTCGGCGACCGCGACCTCGTCGAGGCGCGGATGCTGCGTGCGCTGCAGACGCCTCTAGGTCTCTCCGGCGACATCTGCCCGGATCGCAGCAGTACCACCGACCTGCGTGGCATCTACCGCGAGAGCGCGAAGTCGGTCATCGAGCCGGAACGCTGGCAGGCGATCCGGGATGACGAGCGCGAGCAGGAGCAGGTCGTCATCGCGGCCACGGCGGCGGCGTACCGCGAGTACCAGCGACTGCTGGCGGAGAACGCGGCGCTGGACTTCTCGGACCTCATCATCAAGGCCATCGAGCTGTTGCGGGGCAACGAGAGCATCCGCCTGCAGCTCGAAAAGCGCTTCAACTATGTGATGGTCGATGAGTTCCAGGACACGACGCCGGCGCAGATGGAGCTGCTGAAGCTCATCACCCGCCAGAAGCCGTGCACTGTCGCCGACTGCCCGAGCGCGAAACCGGGCAACGGCCGCGACCCCAATGCCTGCGTGCTGCACACGAACCTGATGATCGTGGGCGATAAGAAGCAGTCGATCTACGGGTTCCTGCACGTGCGGCCCGAAAATGTGGACGACCTGGTGCCTTGCAATACGCCCGGAATCCGGCACGAGTTGAGCACGAATTACCGCTCGGCGGGCGTGGTCGTCAACCTCGGCAACCGCATCAAGGAAGAGGCCGAACCCGGCGACCCGGACCTTGCGCCGCACGACGCGGCGGCCTTCATCGACCTGCAGCACCCGGACGCCGACGGCGCGCCGCAGCCCGACGGCTGCCCGATCTGCCGACAGATGGTCCACACCTGCGACGCACCCGAGGTGCAGGTGACCGGCGCGTTCATCGGCGAGGACATCGGGGCGCAGCGTAAGGCCGAGAGCCGCTGGATCGCCGATGAGATCGCCTGGCTGTCCGCCGAGCAGGGGTACCGGCAGGGCGACATTGCCGTCCTGGTGCAGCGCAACAGCCGCTTCGCCGACTTGAAGAACGCGTTCAACGAAGCCGGAATTTCGTATGTCCCGGTCGGCGGAGTCGGCTTCTTTGCTGAAGCGCTTGTCCTGGACACGATCGCCTACCTGCGCATCGTCGAGGACCGTTTCGACGCACTGAGCCTCGCGCGCATCCTCACCCGGCCGCCGTACAACCTGACCGACCGACAGCTCTACATATTGGGTAGCCAGGTATTGGAGATTCCGCAGGGCGAGGGCGGCGAGGAGCCTGCCGGACATTCACTGCCACGCCTGCCGATGTTCGACGCGCTGGCGGACCTCGCCGAGGAGCCGCGTAAGGTCTTCGTCGGCGAGAAAGCGGCGCTGGCGGATGAGCTGCCGCTGGAGGAACTGCGGACGCTAGGGGCGCTGCTCAGCGATCTGCACGCGCATCGTTTCGAGATGCCGCCGGGCGCGGTGATCGAGGAAATCCTGCGGCGCACGGACCTGCTGCGTTACGTCGCGCCTGCGGACGACACCACGGCGGCGATTGCGCTTGGCATCCTGCGACATCTCGCGGCAACACTGGAGAGCCGGTCGATCCGCGCGACGCTTGGGGAGTTCCTCGCGCTGCTCGACATGTACCGCAACGCGCCGAAGAGTATGCCGACGCCGGAGATCGACGCCGGGGACGCGGTTCAGGTCATGACAATCCACAAGTCCAAGGGACTGGAATTCCCGGTCGTCTTCCTGCCCTCAGTGACGCGCAGCAACCGGGAAAGCGGCTGGGTATTCGACGAGAATCTGGGTCTGGTGCTCACCAACGTCCGTGGGCAGCGGTGCTCGAAGCGCCTGGTCTACTACGCGCTCAGCGGCGAGCACCTCCAGCGGGAGAAAGGCGACTTGCGGCTGTTCTACGTCGCGGCGACGCGGGCGATGAAGCGGCTGGAAACTTCGTATGTCGCCTCGGCGAAAGCCAAGGTCACCGGGCCGGAGGGGCATCCATACGGGCGGTTCTTCCGCGAAGACGAGCGCCTGCAGACGCCGGAAGTGCCGGAGACACTGACGAAACTCGAAGGCGCCGGGGCGCGACTGGGCTTGTCAGAGCCGCGCGCGATCGAGGCGCTTCCGCCTGCCGAGTCGCTCGCGCAGCCACTGCAGACGAGCTTCTCCGAGTTGCGACTGCTCGATCAGTGCCCGCCGCGGTTCTGGATCAAGCGCCGGTGGGGATTCCCGTGGTCGGCCTTCGGGTCTGATGACGAGCATGACACCGACGCGACCGCCATTGGCACGGCGTTCCATAATCTCGTGGCGGAGTTCTACCTGAAGCCGTGGTCGGCGGCAGAGGATGATGCGCACATCGGGGCCGTCGCTGACAGGTTGAAGGCACCGGACGACCCGCGGCAGGATTGCCGGGGCCACAACGGCGACGAGGACGGCCTCGCGCGGCTGAAGATGCTGTTCGTCACCTTCCGGTCTTCGGAGTGGGCAGACCTGCGCCCGGAGGCGGGGGATGTCGAACGCCCGGTGCGGCTGGGGCTTCGACTGGACGGGGCCACGGTGCGCTTGACGGGGAAGATCGATGTTCTGCGCAGGCAGGGCGGGCCGGTTATCGCCGACTTCAAGACCAACGCGCGGCTGGAGGAGGCTGAACTCGGCGACTACGCGCTGCAGCAGTACATTTACGCCCGCGCGGTCGCCCAGGAGATGGGCGCGCAAGTCCCGGAAATCGGTGGCGTCCTAGTCCACGTTACTGCCCAAGGCTGCCGCGACATTGCGGTATCGTTCGATGGCTGCGAGGAGCGGCTGAACCGGTTGCTCACCACAGCGGTCAACGTCGAGGGCGCGGAGGCCCTGCCCGACCCGGGGCCGACGCCACCGTGCGACACATGCCACTACAGCGACCTGTGTCCGAAGTCTACGCAACGGTAGTCTCCCGAAATCCGGTTTGCGTTCAACGCGCAAAGAGATGAGCATTTTTGACCACGAAGACACAAGAACACTAAACGGCACAGCGGATGTTGACGTGAGGCCGTATCGTGTTCTCGTGCCTTCGTGGTCAATCTCTCCTCTGATTCCGGCTGTGCCAGGCAAAAGCCTGAAGACCTCAGTCCAGCTTGTAGATGTGCACCTCATCAAACCACGCGGCATCGTCTGCGGATCGCTCTCCGCCGACACATAGCAGCAAGACCAGTTTCCCCACGCCCTCAGGCGCCTCGACCACATCGAACATCTCGCCCCACTGGTCGGTCGGGGCGCTCGTGTAGATCAGCCGGTCGCGTTCCTCGGCGATCCACTTTCCCTCGGCGGTCTGCCAGCGGACCCTCAGCCACGCGCTGCCGCTGCCCTTCAGCTTGCGCAATCCCTGGACGGCGTAGTGCTCGCCCGGCTTGACCGGCGCGATGGCCTGGAGGAAGCAGCCGTCGGCCACCGCCGCCGCGCATGCCGAGCCCTTCGCGGCTGCGCCGGTCTCGCGATCCCAGGTGAAGCTGCCCTTTGAGTTGTCGGCCTGCCACGATCCCCAGCCGGCGGGCGTCGCGCCCTCCTTCCACTCCATCGTTCCGCCACCTGGAAGGGTGGCTTTCGCGGCTGTGAAGTCGCCGTTCAGGATAAGGTCGTTCAGCTTCCCGGCGGCTTTCAGGTCGGCGATGCGCTGTCTCCCGAAGCTCACCGGGTCGCGGGCGAAGGCCAAAGCGGCGGAGCAGCCGGGCATGGTCTCCTCCCAGGTCTTCGCCAGGTCCGTGCGGGGCACCGGCCACCAGCGCGATTTCTCGCCGTAGATCCACACGTACTGGTCCGCAACCCGCAGGGCTGTGGCGACGTTTCGGCGTAGGCGGTCGAGGCGCGGCGCGGCCTTGTCGGCGTCGGTCTTGGCGGCGGGGTCAGCAATGTACCACGGCGAGGTCGGCGGGTTGGCGTAGGCGTCGAGGTAGATGCCGAAGCTGGTTTGCACCTGGGCGCGGTACTTGCGGCGGTTCTCCGGCGAAACCAGCGACTGCGCGTCGCCCTTCATCATCACGGCGGATTCGAGGAATTGCCCCGGCGAGTTGTATAGGTACGCGCTCTCGCAACCGTCCACCAGTGTGATGGTCGGCGGGATGACGTCCAGCCAGCCGTCGATGAAGGCCGGGTACAGCCCGTAGCCGCCGGCCTGGAGGCTCGGCACAGGATCGGCCTGCCCGGCGGCTGAGGCGTTGACGCTGTTCATGAAGTAGCAGTAGAGCGTGCAGTCCGGATACTCTTGCGCGATGGCCTGCATGACCTCGCGGCCCCGCTGGCGCGCTTTGGCGCAGTACTGCACGAACGTGTGCTTGGCGGCCCCGGGCTGGGCCTGATACCTGAACTGCGCATACGGCTCGGTGTACGGCTCGGGGTCGAAGAGGATGCCTCGCGCGTTCCCCTGTTTCGCGATCCACGCGGCAATGCGCCAGTGCTCGACCACATTCTTCCATCCAGCGTCGTCGAACCAGTCCACGTTGCCGGGGTTCGCGCCGGTAGTCACGAAGTTGTCGGTGAGACGCGTGAACTTGCAGGCCTTCAGGTCATCCACGCAGGTCTGGAACCACTCGCGCTTCCAGGGGTCGGGGCAGAGCAGTCCCCGCAATGCGCAGGTTTTCGCGGCGTCGATCCTGCCGACCGCCCCGAAGAGGATGCCGTCGAAGGGCTGCTTCTCGATCTCGGCAAGATTCTGGCGCAGCCAGGCGGTAGTCGGCTCATCCCAGCCGGTTTCGATGAGTTTCTTGCGCGTCCAGTTGGCCGGGCCGGGCTGGGCGAGGGCGGCCGAGGCCGCGAGAACGACCAGAAGGGCAGAGCAGATGGCAGCGTGTCTCATCGGGTGGCTCCTGTTGGGTGCGATGGCAGGCGGCTGTAGGAGCACTCTCCAGAGTGCGACCAGGCCGTCTTTGCATGCCAAAACTGCGGCCATAGTGGCGATTTAATGTCGCTATGGCGACGCATCAACGGCAATCGCGGTCTGGAGACCGCTCCTACAGACGGCCCTGCCGTCTTGGTTCGCGATGCCGATCAGCAGGCCTTCCCGCCCGGCATTTGCAGTTCGGCCAGCGTCCGGCGCAGGTAGTGGAGGTCTCTCTCGCCCGCCACGCTCGGGTCCCCCAGACCGCAATACTCGCAGCATACATCGCCTGCGAAGCCGACTTGCTTGAGCGCCTGGAAGATGCTGAAGTAGTCGAGATGGCCGGTTTCGAGGTCGTAGGAGTAGTCGGTCGTGCCGTCATTCAGCCGCCGGCAGTTCTTCGCGTGGACATAGCCGATCTTCTCGCCGAGGATGTTCACGGCCTCGACGGCCTCTTCCGCGTGCGGCGTGCCGTACATGTTCCCGGCATCGAGGTTCGCGGTGACGAGCGGGCTGCCGATCATCTTCAGGAGCTTGTAGGTCGAGCGCGCGGTGTCGTGCAGGCAGTGCATGTGGATCTCGAACGAAGCGGTCATGCCCTGCTCGGCGAGAGCCTTGGCAACCTCGCGGTAGGCCTCGGCGGCGCGCTCGTAGTGGTGCTCCTCGGCGATGGCCGAGCCGCTCTCTTTGCGATCCGGGTCCATTAGGCCGCCGCAGGAGCAGTTGGCCTTCGTCACGCCGAGGTCCTTGAGGTGGGGGAGACCCGCGATGATGAAGTCGAGGTTCGCCTTGCGCACGTCCGGGTCGTCGGCCATGACGTCCGCCCCCCAGGACGCGACCGGCGCGATGACGCCGTACTTGGCCATCGTGTCGCCGAGGCGCTGCTTCTCGCCGGCGAGGTTCTTGGTGTCGAAATGGCTGCCGACGAGTTCGATCCCGTCCCAGCCGTGCTCTTTGCTCTTCTTGCAGGCACGGTCGAAATCATAGGCGCGGTAGGTATAGGCGTGCATGATAAGCATGGTGATTGGCTCCTGTGATAGGACTTATGCGTGTAGCTGTCCGTTGGTGACAAGACAATATCGGCAAGAGAAACGACGGATCACCGCAGAGACACAGAGGGCACAGAGAACGGCTGGGAAACGGCTGGCCTGCCCCACGATAGGCCTTTGGACGACGTTGCCGTACACTGTGTTCTCTGCGTCTCTGTGGTCGATTGCCGTGAGTCGTTTCCCGACCCTCCGACTACACATCATACTCCCGCCGCCGGTGCAATAGGTACAGAAAGAACGGGCAGCCGACGAATGCCGTGATGACCCCCACGGGGATCTCCCCGGCGAGGTTCGCCGCCATGTCCGAGAGAACGAGCACGATTGCGCCTCCGGCGGCGGCGAAGGGCAGCAGAACACGGTGATCAGGGCCGACCAGAAGGCGCATGATGTGCGGCACGATCAGCCCTACGAACCCGATGATCCCGCTGACGCTCACCGCCGACGCCGCCAGCAGCGATGAAAGCGCGAGCAGCGCTAACTTCACCTTGTCTACATCCAGCCCCAGGTACCGCGCCGACTCGTCGCCGAGAAGCAGCACATTCAGGTCGCGCCCGAAGACGTAGATCGCCGCCAACGAGAACACCGCATACGGCACGACCATCCGCACCTCGGGCCAGCCCCGGTTCGACAGGCTGCCCATCATCCAGTACACGACCTGGTTCATGTCGCCGCGCTGGCCGCGCAGCAGCACGACCGCCGAGATCGCCGAGGCGAACGAAGCGACCGCGACGCCTGTGAGCAGCAGCACGGTCACCGGCGTCTTGCCGCCCCGCCGCGACAGCAGGTACACGACCGTGGTGGCGATCAGGGCCCCGATGAACGCCGCGATGGGAACCGGGCTGAGGCCGGCGATCCATACATTCAGTCCGAAGATCGTGGCGATGGTTGCGCCGAGTGTTGCACCCGCCGAAACCCCGACGATTGACGGCTCGGCCATTGGATTCTGGAAGAAGCTTTGCATCACGCACCCGGCGACCGCCAGGCCGCACCCGACGAGCAGCGCCAGGACGAGGCGGGGGAGACGCAGGTTCAGGACGATGTCGCGATGCTGGGGATCGACGCCGGCGGCGAGCGAGTCCAGACCCGGCAACTCGGCCAGAAGCACCCGCGCCGCGTGGGACGCCGGGAGCATCGACGGCCCGACGCACAGGCCGGCCAGGCACGATGCGACGAGGGCGAGAAACACGAGAACGCCCGCAATCCGCCGCCTTCGCGCGGTCATCGCACAGCCCCCCCGGACTTCAGGCGCGTGATCGCGGCCTCGGACAGCGGGGTTACCCTCGGACGCCCACTTGGGCCCTCATCGACCAGGACTTTCGCGCCGTAGACGTCCGCGATCCGCTCCTCGGTGATGACTTCGGCGGGAGCGCCGTCGGCCACCACCACGCCGTCGCGCATCAGGACGAGGCGCGGGCAATACTCAGCGGCCGAATTGAGGTCATGTGAAACGCACAAGATCGTAACGTCTCGCGAGGCGTTCAGGCCCCGCAGAAGCTCGAAGATCTCGATTTGGTGGTTGATGTCGAGCATTGCGGTCGGCTCGTCGAGAAGCATGATGTCCGCCTGTTGCGCGACCGCCCGCGCGATGGTGACGCGCTGCAGTTCGCCCCCGGACAGCTCCGTCACCGGCCGGTCGGCAAGCTCGAACGCCTCGGTGAGCGCCAGCGCCTCGGCCACGATCTCGCGGTCCTCGCGGCTTTCGGCCTGAAGCCGCCCGAGATGGGGCGCGCGGCCCATCATCACGTACTCGTGCACGGTGAAGGCGAAGCTGGGGGAGGTCATCTGCGGGACCACAGCCAGTCGCCGAGCGACCGTTCGGCGCGGCAGGGCGGCGATGTCGTGGCCATCGAGGCGCACTTCGCCGCCGGAGGGGTGGATCACCCCGGCCAGGAGGCGGATGCAGGTGCTCTTGCCCGAGCCGTTCGGGCCGAGCAACGCCATGAAATCGCCGCGCTCCACGGCAAGGCTGAAGCCATGCAGGACAGGCTGAGCGCCGTAACCGAAGACGACCCGCTGTGCCTCGAGGGCGGGGCACTGGCGGGTCGCCGATGACTGCGAAGATTCGGGGTTCATTGGACCGCAGGGCCGATCATCGAGTGACGGCCAGTGAAAGGTAGGCGACGACGTCCGCCATGCGCTGCACATCGCCCGAGGTGCTATATGCCAGCACCTCCGCGCCGGTCGCCCCAAGAATGCGGGCCGCGGTGAGCATCGCCCCGACCGGCCCGTAGCCGCACATGCTCATGTCGCGGCGCGAGGCCCGCTCGCAAAGGCCCTCCGCGTCCAGTTCAAGCATCCTGTCGATGAGGGTCTGATCTCGCCGCTTCGCCTCTTCGGCGCTCATGTAGTGCGTCATGTCGGTGCTGGCGACGATGACCGCGTCCAGCCCCTCCAGCGCCTGCGCGAGGGCCCTGCCGACTGCCGCGGCCCTCTCCGCGCTTTGCTCGAACATCATCACCGGCACGAAGGTCAGGCTCTCGCCATACACATACTGCAGGAACGGGACTTGCACCTCGAGGCTATGCTCATCGCTGAGCGCCGAGGCCTCGTCGGCGACGGCATCGGAAGCCGACACGATGGCCTGCGCAAGGTCGGTGTCGATGGGCACATCCCCAAGCGGCGTGCGCCAGGCCCCGGAAGTCTGCGTGACGGCGACAGTTCCCCAGGCCCGGTGACTCGGGCCGATCACCACGATGTGTTTCGGCCTTCCGTCCGCCGCGAGGGCGTGATAACCCTTCGCCGCAGGCGCGCCGGAGAAGAAGTATCCGGCGTGAGGACAAGCGAGGCCGACGGTCCTGCGCGGCCCGGCCTCATCGACCTGCGGCAGGCTGCCGGGGCCGAGGCGATGTAAGAAGCAGCCCTCGATCTCGCGCCGGAGGGCGTCGGCGGCGCCCTGGTAGAATTGTCCGGCAACGGACGGTCTGCGAACCGGTCCCGTGGTCATGTTCAACGCCTCTCAATGACCTGCAGGTGTCGGGGCACGAACCGGCTTGACGAGGATGCCGGGCCGTTGCCGTAATCCTCCAAATCCTGCCCATCCTGTCAACCCGCCGTTCGCCGCAGAACTAGCCGCTCGCCAGCTCGGCAACGGCATTGACCGCCTCCGCAATCGGCACGATGCGCTCTTCGCCGTCCCTGCGCCGCTTCACCTCGATGTTGCCGGCTTCAGCGGCCTTCTTGCCGACCACGACGCGCATGGGATAGCCGATGAGATCGGCATCCTTGAACTTCACGCCGGGGCGCTGGTCGCGGTCATCGAGAAGCACCGAGTAGCCGGCCCCTTCGAGTTCGGCGACGACGGTCTCGGCGGTTGCGGCCAGTTCGGGAATCTGCGGATCGAGCAGCAGGACCGCGACCTGGAAGGGCGCGGCTGCCAGCGGCCAGACGATACCGTTGTCGTCATGGTTGGCCTCGACCAGGGCGGCGAGGCAGCGGCTGACGCCGAAGCCATAGCATCCCATGATGATCGGGTGCTGCTCGCCGTGCTCGTCGAGGTAGTTTGCGTCCAGATCGACCGAATACTTCGTCCCCAGCTTGAACACGTGGCCGATTTCGATGCCGCGATGGGCGACGAGTTCCCCCTCGTCGCAGCAAGGGCAGTGGTCGCCGGCCTCGGCCCGGCGCAGATCGGCGAACTGTGCGACCTTGAAGTCCACGTCGAGGTTCACGCCGACCAGGTGCGCGTCGGCCTTGTTCGCGCCGACCACGAAGTCGCTCATTGTGACGACCTCGTTGTCGGCGATGATCGTCACAGTGCTGCTCAGCCCGACCGGGCCGCTGAAGCCGACCGGCGCGCCGGTGAGCTTCTCCACCTCTTCCGGCAGGGCCATCCGCAGTTCTTTCGCATCGATGGCCCGCGACAGCTTGATCTCGTTCATCTCGCGGTCGCCACGGACGAGAGCGGCGTAGAAACGGTCGTCCGCTTTCACGAGCAGCGTCTTGATGAGCTTCTCCGGGCCGACCTTCAGGAACGCGCAGACTTGCTCGACGGTCTTCATGTCCGGCGTTTCGACCAGCGTCGGCCCCGCTGTCTCCCTCTCAGGCAGGGCGGCGGGGGGCAGGGGCCTTCTGGCCGTCGCGCACTCCAGGTTCGCGCGGTAATCGCAACTGCTGCACATGAACACGGTGTCTTCGCCGTGTTCGCAAAGCAGCGTGAACTCGCGCGTGCCGAAGCCGCCCATCGAGCCGGCATCGGCCTCGACGATCACAACGTCGAGCTGCAGGCGCGCGAAGATGCGCACATACGCATCGAACATCGCGATGTAGGACTTGTCGAGGCCCTCCATGCTGGTGTCGAAGCTGTAGGCGTCCTTCATCAGGAACTCTTTGACCCTGATGAGGCCGCCGCGCGGGCGCATTTCATCGCGGAACTTCGTCTGTATCTGGTAGAGAGTCAGCGGGAGTTCGCGGTACGAGGTGATGTCCGCGGCCACCAGGTCGGTCACGTTCTCCTCGTGGGTCGGCCCGAGGCAGAACCAGCGGCCCGCGCGGTCCTTCACCCGCAGCGGCGTCGGCTGGAAGTCGTCCCAGCGGCCGGTGCGCTCCCACAACTCGCGCGGCTGCAGCACCGGCATGTGGATCTCCAACGCCCCGGCGCGGTCCATTTCCTCGCGCACGATCCTCTCGATGTTGCGCAAAGCGCGCAAGCCGAGGGGCAGGAATGTATACGTGCCGGAGCCGAGCGGGCGGATGAACCCGCCGCGCAGCAGCAGTCGGTGGCTCGGCAACTCGGCATCGCCGGGCGCCTGTCGAAGCGTGGGGGCATAGAACTGTGTAGCGCGCAAAGCGGTAGACCTCCGGACGGCAGGTTTCAGGGACGGCGGGTTTTGGGAACGGCAGGAACGGCAGGAACGGCTTCAGCCCAGTGGCCGCGACAATCCTGTCGCGGATCGCCGTTTGCCCTCGGGACGGCCCCACCCCGCCCCCTTTGGGGGCACCCCTCCCGTGCCGGGAGGGGAAAGGCGAACGGCCATCCCCGGGCAGGTTCAGGCTTGAGGTACGGCACGGGAGGACGACGCAACGGGGACCGATCACGACAGTGACCGTGAATTACTCAAGCGTATCGGTGTCCATCCGCCGCATCTCGTCGATGAGCCGCTCTACGGCCTCCGCGACCGGCCACGTCCCGAGCTGCTCCCCGCGGCGGAATAATACCGCAGACTTGCCGCCTGCCGCAAGGCCGATGTCCGCCTCCCGCGCCTCCCCCGGCCCGTTGACCTCGCAGCCCATGACGGCCACGATCAGGGGCGAGTGCACGGTACTGAGCGCTTCAGCGACGGTCCGTGTAATCGGGGTCATGTCCTGCTTGCAGCGCCCGCAGGTGGGGCAGGATACAAGCTGCGGACCGGACAGAAGACCCAGGCTCATCAGTATCTGCCGACCCGTGCGCACCTCATCCACCGGGCTGTCGGTTAGCGAGACCCGCAGCGTATCGCCGATCCCCTCGGCGAGCAGGATCGCCAACCCGCAGGAGGACTTAATGATCCCCGATTCGCCGAATCCGGCCTCGGTGATGCCCAGGTGCAGCGGGTATTGCGACTTTTCCGCGAACAGCCGGTTCGCCCCGACCGTGCGCGCCACATCCGAGGCCTTGATCGAGACCACGATGTCCTCGAATTGCAGCTTCTCCAGCCGGGCGACGGACCGCAGGGCGCTTTCGCACAGCGCCTCGGCGCACGGATGTCCGTACTTGGCTAACAGGTCCTTCTCGACCGAACCGGAGTTCACCCCGACGCGGATCGGGATGCCGGCGGCTCGCGCCGCGTCCACCACTGCGCCCACTTTGCGGTCATCGCCGATGTTCCCGGGATTGATCCGCAGCTTCGCGGCGCCGCTCTCGGCGGCAGACACGGCGAGGCGGTAGTCGAAGTGGATGTCGGCCACGATCGGCGCCGGGCTGCCCTCGACGATCCGGCCGAACGCCGCCGCCGCTGCGTCGTTCGGCACCGCAACGCGCACGATGTCCGCCCCCGCCGCCGCAGCCCGGCGGACCTGATCGACGGTGGCCTCAGCGTCGGCTGTGTTCGTCTTGGTCATCGTCTGCACAGACACGGCAGCGCCGCCGCCGATTTGCACATCGCCGACGCGGACGGGACGAGTCTGTTTGCGAGGCCAGGGGGAAAACATAAGGAAACGCTGAACGCAGAAGGCTGAACGCTGAATCCGGAAAACGGCAGAAAAAAACGGCGGAAAAACGGCAGAAAGAAACGGCAGAAAGAAACGGCAAAGAACGGCAAAGAACGGCATTTGGGCCGGGGGCAGGAAGCCCCTTCTGCTACGGCGACCCGTGCACGGCTATGTTCCAGATGTCCTTGTAGCTGAGCACGAGGATCAACGAGATGACGAAGATGAAGCCGCCAACCATGGCAATGACCTGTAACCTCGCGTCGATACGACGCCGGATGAGGCCCTCAAAGCCCAGTAGCACGATGTGGAACCCGTCGAACGGCGGGATCGGCAGCAGGTTCACCACCGCGAGGCTCACGCTGACCATCCCGCACAGCGACAGGACTTCCATCCAGCCTTTCTTGGCGGTCTCGTAGCTGATCGCCATGATCCCGATCGGACCGGAGGCCGACTCGACGCTCACCTGCCGCCGGATCATCGCCCGAAACGCCTGGATCGCTCCCATGAGAGTGTCCCCGGTGGCGCTGAAGCCCATGCGGACGGCAGCGCCGAGGGGCACGGGTTCGCGCGCCGCGCCCAGCAGTATCCCAATGCGACCCACCTTCTGCCACGGGGTGTCGAGCTGGCGATCGGGCCGAATGACCGGCATGCGTTCCGACGTGCTCTGAGGGGTGACCGAAAGCGTCGTCTCGCTGCCCTGCCGCTGCACCGTCAACTTGACGGGCGTATCCGGGTGGTACGACACGTAGGAGATGACGGTCCCGCTGTCGAGCGGCTCGAACCTCAACCCCAGCACGTCCCGGCACCAGGCCACCGAACCCTCCGGGCTGACATCGGAAGGGCGTGGGAGGGCCGCGAGGGGCAGCTTGATGATCTGCGCCTTCTTGGCGATGTCCTCTTCATCGGCATCGATGCAGTACAATATGACCTCGTTGCCGGGAGCCTTGATGTGGGAAGCGAGGTCGGAGGGCACGGACACGCTGTCCTCATCGATCTGCAGGATTCGCGTGTGCGCCGCGATGCCGGCCAATGCCGCCGGCGAGCCGGCCTTAACGTCGGCGACGCCCAGGGAGAAGCGGTTGCCGTCAACTGCGACGATCCGGTCCGCCGGCTGCAGGCCGGCATCCTTGGCGACGCCTCCGGGCACGAACCCCTGCACGAGCGTGCCGGGGTCGCCCGCTTTCGCGATCCCCGTGACATAGATGACGATGGTGAGCAGGAGCACCGCAAGCACGACATTCATGAACGGGCCTGCGAAGATCACCAGGGCCGCTTGCCAGCGGGGGCGGGAGTGGAAGCCATCGACCACGTCCGCCTCGCCCGGCTCCATCCCCGCGATGCGGACGAACGCGCCGAACGGGATGATGCGGACCGCATATTTCGTCTCGCCGCGCACCCACGAGAACAGGGCAGGCCCAAAGCCGAGGGCGAACTCGTAGACCCGCATTCCCCACAACTTTGCGACCATGAAGTGCCCTGTCTCGTGGAACATGAGACACAGTCCCAGGACGATGACAATCGCGACAACCCCGCTGATGCCACTGCCAATCACATCCGGCATGGTGCTCCTCTAGTCTGATCTACCGCACACTGCCATCGCGCACTTCATGGGCCACGAACCGCCGGGCCCATGTGTCCGCCTGCGCGACGTCATCGATGCTGGAGATGTCGAACGGCTCGTGCGCCTCGAGCGCTCTCTCGGCCAAAGCCGGGATGTCTGTGAAACCGATCCTGCCCTCCAAGAACAACTGCACCGCGGATTCGTTCGCCCCGTTCAGAACCGCCGGATAGCTGCGGCCCGATTTCCCGGCCTCGAAAGCCAGCCGCAGGCTCGGGAAGCGGCCGACATCCGGCCTCTCAAAGGTCAACTGGCCGATCTCGGCAAGGACCACGCAGGGCAGGTCGTTGGCGACCCGCTCCGGGTAGAGCAGCCCGTATTGGATGGGGACGCGCATGTCCGGCGCCCCCATCTGGGCAATCATCGAGCCGTCATGGAACTGTACCATGCTGTGGATGATGCTCTGGTGGTGGACGACGACTTCGATCTGCTCGAACCGTAGCCCGAACAGCCACTTCAACTCGAAGACCTCGAATCCCTTGTTGGCGAGGGTCGCGGAGTCGATGGTTACCTTCGGCCCCATTTTCCAGGTCGGGTGGCTGAGCGCCTGCTCGGGGGTGACTTGCGCCAATTCCTGTTTGTTCAGCCGGGCAAACGGTCCGCCGGAGGCTGTGAGCAGCACTTTCTCGATAGTCCTGCGGTCCTCGCCCCGCAGGCACTGGAAGATGGCGGATATTTCGCTGTCCAGCGGGATGATCGTGGCCCCGGACCGGCCTGCGGCCTGGGTAACGATCTCGCCCGCCGCCACCAGCGGCTCCTTGTTCGCCAATGCCACGTCGATCCCATGCTGAAGCGCCGTCAGCACCGAGGCAAGCCCTGCGATACCCGAGACGGCGCCCACAACCAAGTCGGCCCCCGTGGCGAGCGCCAACTCGCTCAGCCCCGACGCCCCCTCGAGGACCTGCGCATCTGGAAGCTCGGCCCGCGCCTGGGCGGCGGCATCCGGGTCGGCGAGGGCCACAGTATGTACCCCAAACTCGCGTGCCTGTGCGATGAGCGTCGGCGCGCCGCGGTTCGCGGCCAAAGCCACGATCTCTAAGCGTTCAGGGTGCGCCCGGGCAACCTCAAGCGTCTGGGCGCCAATCGAGCCGGTGCTGCCGAGGACAGCAATGCGACGCCGCTTCACGAGGCTGCCTGCTCTTTTGCAGCCGCCGCTGCGGCGGCTTTCTGCGTCTCGCGCAGGTAAATGTAGGCCGAGGCGGTGGCGAGCAAGAGCAACATGCTGACAAAGCCCCCGAGGCATCCGACGATGAACTTGCCGGCCAGAGTCTGCGAAAATACGGTCTCGGAGATGACGACGAGCAGCGCCAGGGGCATCGCGACCGCAGCAGCCCGCAGGACGAAAACAAAGACGCCGAGGGCATTGCGGCGGATAAGCCGGAAGTTGCGCCTCAGAGCCCGCCAGGCCCCGTCATTGTCGGCGACAATGCCCCAGGCAACGAACAGGAATACGACGGACAGCGCACTCGAAACGCGGGTGAGAATACCGCCGACGAGCACGATGTTGAATGACTGCGCCAGCTTCTCGGGAGGCAGGACCGTCGACAGGATCGGAACCGCCGCGACCAGGGGCAGGAAGAAGAGCGCTCGCACCCATAGCAGCGGCGCGAAGGCGTTGGCCGCAGTGCCCAACATGCGGCGCCATTGCCAGTCCCCGGTCGCCGCCACCTCGTGCAGCGCGGCGAATGAGCAGCTTCCCAGAAGCGCCGAAAGAGGAGCTTGCAGAACCAGAGCCAGCACCATCAGAAGCTGCGGGCTTGGTCGGAAGGTGAGCGTCTCGTGTCGAAGGTCCGCGATCTGCACCGTGCGCGCGACCCAGGGGATCGCCCCCCACACGGCGGCGCTTACGAAGCCTACGACAAGCATCGTGCCCAGTTTGGCCTTGCCGCTGCGTTCGGACGGCCCGCTGCCCAGGAACAGCGATACGGCGATGGCGCCGCAGATCAGCAGCGCAGGAAGCAGCGCGCCCTCGTACCCCGCGGTGAAGGGCTCGGTCAGCTTGGGTAGAGACCGGATGAAGGCGTCGGTCACCGCAGCCTTATCTTGCAGCACCTGTAGCGTAGACCACGGGTCGTAGAACAGCAGGCCGATGCGCCGATCGTCTCGCTGCGCCGGAGCCGCAAGCATGAATACGCGGATCCAACCGCCCATTGCGCCGGTGACCCACAGCACGAACAGGAGAAACAGAAGCGTCTGCTCGTGCCACACGGCCTTTGCCGCGCGCCACATGGTGGCCAGCGGGTTCGTGAGTGGCGACAGGGGGCTGTCCGTGCCCCGGTGCCGTATGTAGTCCAGGATGTACCACACATAGACGGCCAGCGTCGCTACGGTCAGTACCAAAATCGGGACATAAGACCCTTTTTCGTTCATGGAGTCCCTCTCAGCGCCATATCAGGTGAGCGACAAGGCTTTTAGCCAAGCGAACGCCGGTCATTGTACGACAAGCGTCCCGGTTCGGCAAGTGTGGCTGAACACAGTGCAGGAGCATCGTTTTTACGCAGGGGGACATCGAGGCGAAGGTAAGGCTGATTGCCGTTCAAGGAGAGGCCGGACTACGAGAGCGCCAGTCGTATCGGCGGTCGAAGTATCCGGCCCCAGCCGTCCCGCAGGGTGAACGGCAGGGCCGGATACTTCGCTGCGCTCGTAGTCCGGCCTCTATGAAACGGTT
>Ga0181520_10006405_pt1 | contig 18016 bp, 16 predicted proteins | sample PEATcosm2014_Bin_29_FD_132451 | JGI IMG/M metagenome (GOLD analysis project Ga0181520, IMG submission 132451) | Peatland microbial communities from MTU Mesocosm Facility, Houghton, MI, USA - PEATcosm2014_Bin02_30_metaG | ecosystem: Environmental > Terrestrial > Soil > Wetlands > Peat | place... | reverse complement strand
GTAACCAGGACGGGTCGGTCGGCAGGTTCTGGCCGCGGAAATTTGCGACCAATCGTTCACCCGCCGCATCGATGAACACGCCGGAAGTCGACGACAGTGCACCCGGAAAGCGGCGCACATTCGTCACATCCACGCCCTCGCGCGCCAGTCCCTCGCGGATGGCGATGCCAGCGGAATCCTCGCCGACCCGGCTCCACAGCGCCACCTGGCCGCCAAGCCGCGCCGCCGCCACCGCTGCAGTCGCCGCCATGCCGCCGCCAATTTCCTCCATTCCGATGGCACGCAGTTTCCGTGGCGCTGGCGCGAATTCCGCAATCCGCCAGATACGATCGAGCGCCGCGAGACCAAGGCAAATCACGCGCCGCGAGGCACCGATTGCGGTGGTCAAACGTCAATCCTCCCATCCCTTATCGGGCTTGTTCGATACGGAACCACCGGGTGCCACCCTCGTCAAGGCGATGTTCGAAACCAAACGGGGTTCAGGCTGCCAGTACCCCCACGTGCCGCCCGCGTCGGCTTGCGCGGTGAAGCAGCCACCTCAGGGACGGTGAGCAACGGCTGGTGGCGCATGGAAAGTGCGGACATGGCAGGCTTCCTTCTGCTTGGCGGTCGCGGGATGTGATGTCCGGAAGCACTCCGCCGCCGCCTGGCGCGCGAGAACTCGGGCAAGGGCCAGGAGTGCTGGATGAACCGCTGTCGGGCTGTCGACCCCGAAGCAACGCATGGAGACCCCAGCCACCGGTTCGTCGCCGGTGGCAGGGAGGCTCGACATCGTCGGTTTGCAACGCCTGGCCATGGAGCCAGCAGGGCGTCACGACCTGCCGCGGGGAATAGGGCCAAGCGATCGAACCATCACCGGGTGACGGGTCGCTCCCCGCCCCAGGCTGCCTCCCCTGGCGTGCCGCCGCGTACGACTATTGGGGCTTGGACGTTCGGACGGTAGCCTCACGCCCTGCAGTATCACCAGCATCGTCTGCCCCCGAACGAGGTCTCGGGGGCGGTGTGCCGAGCAAGGTGTTGAAGTCGGATTGCTCCGGTGCTTTCGCCATTACGAACGATTTCGGGAGCTGCCGCCGGCGGCCAGAATGAAGCACTGCAGCGCCGCCAGGCTGGGCTCCGGTGATAGTACCAGGGTCATCACCGGGTGACGTTACCGGCTTCGGCTGGGAGGTCGGCTCCTTGGTCACCTCCGCAGTGGCACGCTTGGCCGTCCGCACCGTAGTGCCGCCCGGCGGGGCTCCGCCGAGAGCACCAGGAACGTCACCGGGTGATGTCTTCGCCCGCGACTTGGAGGTCGGTTCCTCGCCCAGCTTCGCGCCAGCACGCCTGCTCGTCTGAGCCGCGGATTTGCCTTTAGGCCGCTCTGCGCCGGGGACGTCCGCAGATGCGTCGCTTGCCGCCGTTGCCGCTGGAACGGAGGACGGATGGCCCAGGTGTTCGGTCAGCAGCAAGAGCCCCCGAGACAAGAGCTCGTCATTGTTCAGACCGGTCAGGGCTCGCAGGCGACGCAGCATCGCCAGGGTTGAAGTAGACAGATCGATCGACCTGAGTGCGTGCGCTGTCCGATAGCGACCCTGCCGCTCGGGGCCGGTGAACGGACGGCTGTGGCCGGGGCCTTGCGATCGTGGGGTGGTGGTCATGCTCGGGATGCCAGTCGTGGACTTCGTCACCCGGTGATCGTAAGCGCGGGTGTCTGCACTGCCAAGTGATCTCAATGGAAAGGGTGTGGTTCAGCCCGATCGGGCCGCTCTACGCGCTGGGATCGCGGCACAACCCACTCTTGCCACGGGCGAATAGTGAGCTCTTCGGGGAAATCCTGGATCAGTACGTTCCCGCCAGCGGACTGATGGGGGCAGGTGGACTCGGCTCACTGGAATCAAACACGACCAGCATGGCGCCGGCCAGCGGCGTCGGCGTTCGGCCGGGCAGCAGCAGTTCGCGATACCGGCCGTCGGTTTGCGCCGCCAACTCGTAGGCCGCATCGATGATGCCGTGCTGGTCGAGGAACCGGTTCAGCGCGGCGGAGACATGCACGCAACCCTTCGAGGCGGGCTGGCCAAGCCGGGGCTCCAGCATCACCGGGTCGGTCGCGTGGATCTCCAGACGGATGCGGGTCCACCCGTTCCGCTCGCGCCAGTCCTCGGTGGTACGCCAGCCGAAATCCCACACCCGCATGCCCTTTATCCCGAGACCGCGCGTGTGGTGGCGGTCATACGTTCCCACGGCGCGATAATCGAAGATGCGCCTGGTGTGTTCGAACACGCCGTTCGGTGTCTTGTAGTGGCCGATCAGGCCCGGCTCGCCGGTAGAGATGCGGGCGGCCCCGATGAGTAGCCATGGCGCGCCCTGCCGCGCCAACACGATGCGCAGTTGCTGGACGTCCGGGTTGCGATCCACCGACACCAACAGTTGCGGGTGGTCGATGAGGCTCCCGGCGCCGGCGAGCTGATCGGCGACCAGTTGGTTCCAGCCCAACTCGTCTCCCTTCCGCACGGCGAGCAGCCCAGGCACCTCGCGCACCATGGCGGCGCGCAAGTCGGCGACCGCGTCGTCGATCGACATCGCGGCGCCTGGTACGGCGGAGGGGTGGGCATCGGGCCGGGCTGCCGGCACCAGGAACGTTGCCACATCGGCGCGATCCGGCGGTGTGGCTGAGGCGGTCAGCTTTGCATGGAAGCCGAAGAACGTCGTCAGCGAAACGGCGAAAAGAAACGGCACGGAACGCATGGGCTGGCACGACCTGTCGAGAGAGCGGCGCCGGTTCAGCCCAGCGTTGCCCGCAGATATTGCGGCGCCAGCGGCAGCGGCGCGCCGAGCGCCTTGGCGGCGCGCAACGGCCATGCCGGGTCGGCGAGCAGGGCGCGGCCCACCAGCACCAGATCGGCCCGCTCGTTGGCGACGATCTCGGCCGCCAGCTCGGGCGCGGTGATCAGCCCGACCGCGCTGGTGGCGATCTGCGCGCCGCGTCGCACCGCGTCGGCAAACGGCACCTGATAGCCCGGGTGCAGCGACGGGATGTCCTGCGCCGGCGAATTGCCGGCCGTGGAACAGTCGATCAGGTCCACCTGCCCGGTCGCCGCTAACCGACGGGCCAGCGCCACCGTGTCCTCGATGGTCACACCGCCCGGCACCCAGTCGGTGCAGGAGAGGCGCACGAACAACGGCAGCTCCTCAGGCCATTCCTGCCGAACCGACGCCACCACCTCCAGCAGCAGCCGCGCCCGCCGCTCCGCATCGCCGCCATAGGCGTCGTCGCGCTGGTTGGTCAGCGGCGAGAGGAAGGAATTGAGCAGGTAGCCGTGCGCCGCGTGCACCGTCGCCACCTGGAACCCGGCCAGCCGCGCCCGCCGCGCCGCGGCGGCGAACTGCTGGCGGATGCCGGCGATGCCGGCCGCATCCAGCGGGCGCGGCGTTAGGTAGCCGTCGTCGAACGCCAGCGCGCTGGCGCCCACCGGCTCCCAGCCGCCGCCGGCCAGGCCGAGCGGCTTACCGCCGAGCCAGGGCTTGTCGGTGCCCGCCTTGCGTCCGGCATGCCCGAGCTGGACTCCCGGCACCGCTCCACCCGCCTTGATGACCGTGACCACGCGCGCCAGAGCCTCCTGTTGGGCGTCGTTCCACAGCCCCAGGCAGTACGGCGTGATGCGCCCGGCCGGCGCCACCGCGGTGGCCTCGGTGAAGACAATGCCGGTGCCGCCCGCCGCGCGCGCGCCGTAGTGTTGCACGTGCCAGTCATTGGCCATGCCGTCGCTGGCGCTGTACTGGCACATCGGCGACATCGCGATGCGATTGCGCGCGGTTACCGTGCGGAAGGTGATGGGCTGAAACAGCTTCGGAATTGACATGACCAGCAACCTCGTCAGTAACGGTTGCTGCGGGGTTAGGACTGGCCCGGCCATGGCGCAAGCGGATTTCAAGCGGCCGTGCCCGACTACTTAAGCCGCCTGTCTGTGGAGCGGCGTCCGACCTGGACCCTATCAACATTGGCTCTACTGCGTTGATGTCCCTGCGGAAATTTGACCCTGGAGGGGTCCCGATCGGCGCTAAGCAGGACTCCGGCTAAACACCCATCACCCAACAACTTCAATCGCTTCCCCCGCATTCGGGGTGGGGTCCCGATTGGGCTCTGACACACACCGAGGCATTTCTGACGTTCGAGTGCATGGTCTTCGACAACCCGCTGCGCCAATCGCTCACCGTTCCGGTGGCAGGCGACGTCGGCGGGTTCGGCCCCGACGGCTCGCTCGCCGTCCCCATCGCGCTGGGGCTCGGCGTCGCGCACGCCCCGGCGCCCCGGAGCGCTTCCGCATTGGCTAAGGGCGCGCGCCGGGCTTCCCGCCTCACCCGCCCGCCGCCGGCCCGCCCTGGTGCGGCGTACCCCGCCGCGGGCCTCCAGCAGCGCGGCGACGAAATACTTCTCGGGCAGCGACCGCTGCGTGTCCCGGCGGAACAGCAGGTTAGGTCCGGAAATGCACGGCCGGTTCGAACGGCCTTCACCCTTGCAACCAGCAACATTTCCGCGGTAAGATTGTGTACTAGAAGGTCGGCTGAGGCATCTCGGACATGTCGGGTCGATCAGCCGCTGCCAATTGCGACTTCTTTTGGGCGAAGCGGGAAACGCTGCGAACGGCGACCGCTCCCAGCTTGCCGAGGCAGACTTCGGCTACCATCCCTTCGAACCCGGCACGGGCGACGCAATCGGAGCGGACGCGACGCGAGACGATCTGGAAGTACTCGCTCGCCGAATCGCTCTACGATCGGAAGGGCTGGCTGCTGACGCTGGCCTACGTGGTCAATGACGTCTCGAGTGGTACACTCGGGATGTTCATGCCGTTGATTGTCCGGGGGCTGGGGTTATCTCCCGGTATGGTCGGCGTGGTCAGCGGGATACCTTACGGGTTCGTTTTGGTATCCATGAACTACTGCAGCTGGCATTCGGACAAGACCGGGCAGCGGACCTGGCACCTCGCCGGTTCGTGGTTCGTCGTCGCAGCGGGCGATTTCTCCTACATGCACGGCGGCTCGGTGCGCACGCAGACGCGCTCGCGCTACCGGCAGTGGATGACCCACAAGCTGGCGCATTGGTGGGATCAGTTCGGCACCTCAGGCTGGGTCGGCTGCGGACGCTGCATCGCCTAGCGTCCGGTCGGCATCGACATCACCGCGGAGGCCGCGGCGATGATGAAAGAACAACAATAAGGAGGCGAATACATGGAAACGCTTGATGGCACCGTACTGGCGCACGAATTCTTCGCCGGCCTCGATCCGGAGTTCGGCAAATTGATCGCTGGTTGTGCCCGGAACCAGCACTTCGAGCCGGGCGCCTACCTGGTCCACCAGGGCGACCCCGCCCGCGAGTTCTATGTCGTGCGGTATGGCGAAGTCGCGCTCGAGATCAGCTCGCCTGGACGCAAGACGGTGGTGCTCCGCACCATCCATGACGGTGAGATCGTCGGTGGCTCCTGGCTGGCGGCGCCGTATCGCTGGACCGCCGATGCCCGTGCCAAGACGCACGTGCACGCGATCGGTTTCGATGCGGAATCCCTGCGTGCCAAGTGCGAGGAAGACCCGCGCATCGGCTACGAGCTGCTGAAGCGTTTCACCACCGTGGTGCTCAACCGCCTGGAGACGGCCTACCTGCAACTGCTCGACATGTACGGACGGACGGAAGAGACTTGATCGTGGAGCCTCTGCTGCCACTGCCCTATCGCGTTCTTTCTGCCTGCCAGGACACGGCTGATACCGCGACGCTTGACCTGGAGCCGGTCGGCGAAGCGATCGAGACGCCGAAGCCTGGCCAGTCCACCATGCTGTACGCGTTCGGCTGTACGCGTTCGGCGTCGGCAATGTGGCGATCAGCGTCAGCGGCACGCCGGTCAACGGCTCGCCGCTGGTCCAGACCGTGCGCGGCGTCGGCGCGGTCAGCAACGCCATTACGAACCTGCGCGCGGGTCAGGAACTCGGCGTGCGCAGCCCGTATGGCACGGCCTGGCGGGAGCTTCTCATGAGCCATGTCGCTCAGGCCAAAGGTTTCGTTCTCCGGATCATTGGGCGGCAAAATCAGCACCCTCCGAACCAGCCGGCCCGGACCCTCTTCCTGCCCGGCTGGTTCAGATGGCGGGTGGGCACGTCTGTGGGCGTTAAGAGGGGAAGCGACTGCCTTACTGTCGGCGGTTCGCAGGAAGAGGCTTGAGATGTTGAATATTCCAACGACGTGCCCCTGTTGCGCTTGCGGCTGCGGGTTCTTTCTGTTGGCGAGGGATGGAGAACTGGTTGGAGTGGCGCCCAGCAGGACTCATCCGGTGGCGGCAGGGAAGATATGCTCCAGGGGCTGGAGCGCCCATGAGGGTCCACTGTGGGGTCAGCGGCTGGTGCGGCCGCTGCTGAGACGGGACGGAAAGCTGGAAGCCGTCTCTTGGGATGCAGCGTTGGATCATATCGCGGGGCGGTTGCAGGATCTGATCCAGGCGGGAAAGCCGATCGGAGTGCTTGGTTCGCCGCGAGCGACCAACGAAGAGAACTACCTGGCGGTCCGGCTGGCCAGAGCGGGGCTTGGGACCAATCACCTTGACTTCTGCTACCACTCGCTGTGCCGCCCCCTGCTGGCCGGTATTGAAGATGTCACCGGCGATTCCTCGCATTCCATAGGGCTGGCGGACATCGAATCCAGTAACACAATCGTTCTGGTGGAGGGGGACCTGGCAAAGACGCACGCCCGCGCGGCATCGTCGGTGCTGAAAGCGCTGGCAAGCGGTGCTCGCCTGATCGTGATCGGGTGCGCGCGAACGCAGATGGCCCGGGTGGCATCGTGCTTTTTGCCGACTGTGCCTGGGCGTGAAGGAGACACGATCAACGGTCTGCTGGCAGCTGCAATCCGCACGGGACCGACCGAAGGCAGAGGGGCGATGCCATCTGCCGGGCTTGAGCCGCTGCAATGCAAGCTTGCCGAGGTTAACATCACCGAGGAAATGCGCGTCGCAGCGGAATGGCTCACGGCAGACCGCGCCGTGTTCCTGATGGGACCCGGCGGCGGCGATGCGGGCAGACTCCGCCAGGACGCTGCGGCCATGACCTCGCTCGCTGTCATCACGGGACATCTGGAGAAGCCCGATAGCGGGCTGCTGCCTCTTCTGGCGCGGAGCAACGTGCGCGGCGCATGCGATGTGGGCTTGGCTCCGGACCGGCTGCCCGGCTATTCCCACATCGACGATCCTGAGGCCCGGCGGCGCGTGGAGCGGATCTGGCGGAAAGCGGTGCCAATTGGCAGCGGGCTGGACGCGGAAGCCATGCTCGAATCCGTGAGCGGATTGATTCTGCTGGCCGACGATCCGGAGGCCGTACTCCCCGCGGGGCGGCGGGTTCGAGCGGCTATGGAAAGGCTCGACTTTCTGGTTGTCCTGGATGCCTTTGCAACGGCGGCGGTCGAAACCGCTCACACTGTCCTGCCGATCGCCAGCTACGCGGAGACGGAAGGAACCTTCACAAACTTCGAGAACAGAGTTCAAAAAGTGCGCCCAGCCACGGCGCCGCCGGGTGAGGCAAGGGACGGTTGGCGCGTTCTGGCCGACCTGTGTACGAGGTTTGGAACGGGAAGCGCCTGGAGCTCCGCGAACGACGTCTTTCACGAGATCGCCGAAGCCGTGCCACGATACGAGCCGGCGGAGCGAGGATTGTCAGCCGGAGGTTGGGGTTCGTCACTCATCGGTGCGCCGGCCTGGACGCGCTTCGCGCTGCAAGGCGCCGCGGCCGGTCCCGCCGAGGCGGACGGGCATGCCTATGTGCTGGCGCTCGATGGTACGTTCGACTGGGGCAGCGACCCGCTGGTAGCGTCCTCGCCGACTTTGCGTCGTGAGTATCAGTCCGAGCGAAAGCTGTTTCCGGGCGGTTTCGTGGAAATGAACAGCGAGGATGCAGACGCGCTCGGCGTCCGCGAAGGGTGGCGGGTGAAGCTGAACTCCACTCATGGAGAGGCTGTGGTTCCTATCCGCCAACGGAAGGATCTGCTGCGTGGCGTGTTGTTGGCGCCGTACGCGTTCCGCGACTGCCTGTCCGGCGTACTCTGCGAACACGGAGTCACGGCAGTGAATGTTGAGCGAGCTTGAAATGGAGAGAGCGGTCTTCACTCTTCGAAAACGCGATGTCACCGAATGGCTGGCGAGGCTGCTGGGGCAGGGCGAGGTGATCGCGCCCACCTCCGGTCCTTGCGGCGAGGTGATCTTTTCGAAAATCGATTCGCCGGAGCAGGTCCTGTGGGATTTCGAAAATCCTCTTTCACCCCCGAAGCAGTTCGTTCTGCCACAGACCGACCCGATCGTGCGGATCGAGTGCAAGGGGAAGGGAACTCAGGTTGCTCCGATCCACGACAACCGGCGGCGCTTCCTGTTCAACGTACGGCCGTGCGATGCCAAAGCAATCGCGTTTTTGACGCGCATGCACGAGACGGAGCCGGCGGACGCTTCGTACCTGAGCCGGGCGGCGGAGACGACGGTGATCAGCCTGGACTGCAACGCGCCGTGCACGCTGGGCTTCTGCGTCTGCTCCGACTCGGGCCCGTTCGCCTCGGGCGGCAGCGATATTGAGTTGACCGATTTGGGCGAGAAATACCTGGTCGCTGCAAGCTGTGCCAAAGGCGAGGCAGCATTGTCGGGTATGGATGGTCTTTTCCTTCCGGCCACGGACGAGGAGGTTGCGCAGCGCGACGATCTCGAATCGGAAGCGAAGCGGCATTTCGGGGACGAGACGTGCCACTTTGGCTCGGCCATGAGGCGTATTTCCACCGGACGCGTGGACGACGCACTGTGGGAGCAGATGAGCGACTGGTGCCTGGCGTGCGGCGGCTGCAATTTCATATGCCCAACGTGCTACTGCTTCAGCGTCGGCGATCGCGGCGGCGACGGAACGTGGACGCGGTGCCGCACGTGGGACTCGTGTCAATACGCCGCGTTCACGCTGGAAGCTACGGGACACAATCCCCGAGCGCAGCGCAGGGACAGGATGAAACGCCGCTTCTTCCACAAGGTGAGCGCGCAGTACTTCGTGCGCGACGGCATGGCGGGCTGCGTTGGTTGCGGGCGATGCATCAGCGTTTGTCTGGGTGCGACGGACATGCCCGCAGTGGTCGCTGCGATCCGGAAGAGGGCTTGGCATGAACACTGACGTGTTTGTTCCTCAGATTGCCCGAATCGACGCGGTGCGGGATGAAACACCCGATACCAAGACCTTCACTCTACGCTTCCGCGAGCCACGGGAGGAGGAGGCGTTCCGCTTCCTTCCCGGCCAGTTCGTGGAGGTGTCGGTGTTCGGCTATGGCGAGGCCCCTTTCTGCATAGCCTCCAGTCCCACACGGCCGGGGGCGATTGAAACTACGGTCCGCCGCACCGGAAGATTGACAGATGCGATGCACCAGCTGGGAATCGGCGCGGAGGTGGGGATACGAGGCCCCTTCGGCAACGGGTTTGACGTGGAGAGTGCGCGTGGAAAGGATCTGCTGTTTGTAGCGGGCGGCATTGGATTGCCGCCACTCCGTAGCCTGATCTGGTACGCGCTGGACCGGCGCGAGCGTTTCCAGGACATGACCATTCTTTACGGCGCGCGAACGCCGCAAGATCTGGTCTATAAGGACGAACTGAAGGAATGGGAAACGACTGCGGGGGTCGAGCTCCACGTTACGGTGGATACCAGCTCGTCCGACTGGACCGGAAAAGTGGGGGCGGTGCCGGTGCTCTTCGGGGAGACCACGCTGAGGCCGGAAAGCACCATTGCCTACGTGTGCGGCCCGCCGATCATGATCAAGTTCGTGGTCCAGGACCTGTTCGGGCGTGGATTCCAGGATGAGTCCGTCATCTCGACGCTGGAGCGGATGATGCAATGCGGCATAGGGAAGTGCAACCATTGCACGATTGGTCACCGGTATGTGTGCCGGGACGGGCCGGTTTTCAACTTCAAACAGATCCGGGAACTGATCGAGTGAGTGCAGAGCGGCATATGGATCTGCAGGCACAACTTGCGGCGTGGATGCAAGGCGAAGTTGTCGTGTTGGGCATCGGTAATCCGCTGCGCGGCGACGATGCAGCCGGAAGCATGGTAGCCAGCCGGATCAAGGCGCTGCCGTCGGTCTCGGCGATCGATGCCCAGGACGTTCCGGAGAATTATGTGGCGGCGGTAGTGAACCGGCAACCCGACACCATTGTGCTGATCGACAGTGTCGATTTTGATTCGACGCCCGGCTCGGTTGCGCTTCTGAGCCGCGATCAACTCGCCGGATATTGCCCCAGCACGCACCGCGTGCCTGTCAGCCTGTTGATGAGCGTCTTTGAGCACGAGACGCACGCACGAGTATTGCTGATCGGCATCCAGCCGGCGCACACCAGGTTTCTGGAGCCCATGAGCGAGGCAGCCGAGACCAGCGCTACGCAAATTGCCGGCGCGTTGAACCGCGCTCTCGCGGGACGCCGGCTGCCGGCGGATAGGGTCGCCGCAGATTCCTTGAAAGGAGAGATGTCCGCATGATTGCCTCACTCGCCACGGCGATCGTTGCGCTGCCGGCGGCAGGGGCCATTTTGTGTGCCTTCCTGAAAGAAAGGGCGCGCTGGGCTGCGCTCGCTTGCGTTGCCCTTGTTTTTGCGGCAACCGTCTGGCTGGTATTTCTCAGTTTCGGGATCTCGCAGAAGAGCTTTGTGGGCGACCTACCCTGGTTGCGCGGCATGGTTTCGGCACCGGTATTCGGCGTCGCCATCGATCCCCTCGCGTTGGTAATGCTGCTTTTGGTGGTGCCCGTCGGGCTGTTGACGGTGCTCTATTCGACGAACTATCTGACCGAAGGAAATCGAGAACATCCCGTGGGCAGCCGGCAGTATGGCCGGTATTACTTCTGGCTGCTGCTGTTTATCGCCAGCATGGTGGGCGTGGCGGTTTCGCCAAACTTCATCGAACTTTTGTTTTTCTGGGAGTTGACGACGGTATGTTCCTGGGCGCTGATTTCGTTCTACCAGGACGAACGGAGCCTACGGGCCGGGTTCAAGGCGATGGTCATGACGCAGATCGGCGGCGCGTTTCTGCTCTTGGCCACGTTGATACTTTTCGCTGTGACGGGCTCCGTCGAGTTCTCGGCCCTCGCCATGCTGCCGGATGGCCTGCGCAACTGGGCGTTCGTGTTCATTCTGATTGCGGGGTGGGCGAAGGCAGCCCAGTTTCCCATGCACACGTGGCTGCCGGATGCCATGGAAGCACCGACTCCCGTCAGCGCCTACCTGCACGCCGCGGCGATGGTCAAAGCCGGCGTGTACTTGGTGGCAAGGACGGTGAGCAGCGGATGGGCGGTATCGCCGCAGGTCGCCGCTCTCATGGGGATCATGGCGCTGGTCACGATGTTCGTGGCTCTGTCGTTCTACTTCGTTCAAGACGACCTGAAGCGCCTGTTGGCCTATTCGACCATTGCGAACCTTGGGTACGTGCTGCTCGGCGTCGCGATCGGCGCTTCGGGAGCCGTGCTGGGCTATCGCGGCGGGGTTCTGCACATTCTTTGCCACGGCGTCAGCAAGGCGACGCTGTTTTTCTGCGTGGGAGGCATAGCGTATGTCACCGGAACGCGAAGCATATCGGCGCTACGCGGGCTGGCCAGGAGCATGCCGCTGACGGCGACCGCATTTTTTGTCGGTTTGCTGAGTGTGGCGGGCGTGCCGCCGTTCGGGTGCTTCTGGAGCAAGTTCATGATTCTGGCCGGCGCCATGCGTCTGGGAGGAGCCTGGGGGCCGGTGATCCTGACGCTGGTGCTTTCCGAGACGCTGATTTCGTTCGGCTGGATGCTCTATGTCGCGCAGAAGGTATTTCTCGGCCCGTTCATGGCGCCGGTCCCGGTTGCGGGCGATCCGCCGTGGGCATTTCGCGTGACGCTGGTCGCGCTGATGATCGGCTGTCTGACGGCCCCGTTCGTCGGACTATATCTGGTCCAGTATATGGGGGCATAACATGGTCGACCCGGTCTTCCAGATCGAAGTCAGCCTAGCGATTCTGATTGCAGGAGCGTTGGCGAGCTTAGCGGTGTCCGGCCGGCCGCGGCTATGTGGATGGGTCGCCTTCGTGTTCGCCGCGGCGTCCGGTGTGAGCATCTGGCTGGCTGTTGTCGGCGCCTTCCTGGGAGGATCGCACGACCGTACGCTGGTCTCTCTGCCGCAACTCGGGGCGGGTCTCACGCTGCGCGTCGATCTTCTGAGCGCGATCTTCCTGGCGATCGTGGCGCTGGTTACGCCTCTCAGCGCGCTCTATTCGATTCGATACATGGAGCACTACACGACAGACAAAGTCGCAAAGTTCTACCCGGTTCTGCTTTTGTGCATGGCGAGCATGACGGGAGTTCTTGTCTCGGCGGACTGGATCTGCTTCCTCGTGTTCTGGGAGTCGATGACGCTGACGTCCTACTTCCTGGTGACATTCGAGCGGGAGAGCGCCGCCAGCCAGCGGGCAGGGCTGAAGTATTTCATCATCACGCACGGCGCAACGCTCGCGATGGTGGCAGCCGTGCTGACGCTGTGGCGCGCGTCGGGCTCGTTTCATTTGGATGCCACGACGCAGGCTTTGTCCGAGCTGCTGGCGCGCGCGCCGTTCGAGGCGCATCTTGTCATATTCCTCTTGTTCCTTGGCTTCGCAACGAAGGCAGGAATCCTGCCGATGGGCGATTGGCTTCCCGATGCCCACCCGGTAGCGCCATCGGGCATGAGCGCCACGCTCTCCGGCGTGCTGGTGAAGCTCGGAATCTATGGGCTGGTGCGCTTGTTCACGTCGCTCCTGGCGCCGTCGCCTTCGCTGCGTGTCTGGGGGATTGTCGTCGCTCTGGCAGGAACGGCCTCGCTTTTCGTCGGGACCCTCACGGCTCTGCGGCAGACCGACACCAAACGCCTGATGGCGTTCCACACCATCGGCCAGATCGGGTACATATGCCTGGCGCTCGGCGTCGGGGCCTATTGCCGAGACGCAATTCCGCCACTGGCGGCGATCTGCCTGGCGGGGGCCATTCTCCACGCCGTTAACCATGCGTGCTTCAAGTCGTGTCTCTTCCTGGGCGCGGGGTCGGTGCTCTACCGGACCGGCACGCGCGACATGGACAAGCTGGGCGGGCTTGCCGGATTCATGCCGTACACGACGGGGTCAACCACGATTGCGTCGCTAAGCATCGCCGGCGTGCCGCCCTTCAACGGGTTCACCAGCAAGTGGCTGATTGTCTGCGGGTGCATTCTGGCCGGCCTGCGCTTCCCCTTGTTCCTGGTGCTGGGTCTGGTAGCGCTGTTCATTTCGGTCGTGACGCTGGCGTCCTTCCTGAAGGTGCTTGGCGCCGTGTTCCTCGGAAAAGTGGATGAAAGCCTAACGACAACGGAAGTGCCGGCATCCATGGTTGTGCCGCAGGCGGTGCTGGCCGCTCTCTGCGTGCTGCTTGGGGTGCTGCCGCAGGCGGCGCTGGGTGTCATTGGACGGGCGGTGGAAGGGCTTACCGGCGTGCCCGGCACGGCAGTGGCCGCAGGCAGTTGGTGGCGTGGGATCTCGCTGGTCGATGGCGTGGCGGTGGCCTTCTGGTGGCCGCTGGCTGTTCTGGCGGGCTTGGGAGTCCTCACGCTGCTGTGTTACCGCATCCAGCGGGTGGCGGCGGCCAAAGTGAGGTCCGTGCCGGTCTGGTACTGCGGAGAGGTACACGCGCCGGCAACCGTTCGCTATCCTGCCAGCAGTTTCTACCTGCCGTTCAAGCACGCTTTCCAAGGCGTATACCCGGCTGCCAGGTTGCCGGTGCCGCGAATGCCGGCTTTCGTTCGCCGGTTGCTCGACCTGGACCGCTGGCTGTACGGGCCCGCAGCTCACGCCGTGGAGAAGGCCGCGGACGGCGTGAGCAGGACCCACGTCGGAACGCCGCAGATCTATCTTCTGTGGATCGTAATTGGCGCCATCGTCGTAGCCTCGATTACGCTGATGGTGGCCCGGTGAGGGTATCGGCATGACCACGGGAAACGAGCGGACTCTGGCAGCGGTTCACGAATTGGTGGCCGCGCGCAGCAAGGGGGCTTTCGTTTCGGCGACGCAGCCGCACGCCGATACGCTCCATTTCGTTGTCGACAGAAGCGCGATACGAAGCGTGGCGGACGGCCTTGTCCAGCAACTGGGGGCACGCTTCCTGATTTCTGTGGGCACCGACCGGAGGCCGCTGAGCGGCGATTTCGGCATTGCGCATTTCTTCTCCCTGGACGGCGAGCACCTCTACTTGGTGGTGGAATCACCGATCCCGGAAGACGACCTGCGGATCGACTCGATCACTCCGGTAGTCCCCGGCGCGGACTGGGCGGAACGGGAATTCCAGGATGCGGTCGGTGTCCGCGCGGAAGGCCATCCCGATCCGCGGCGCTTGCTGCTGCCCGACGACTGGCCGGAAGGCCTCCATCCCCTGCGCAGAGATTTCCCTTACAACTTCCGGCCGCCACTGGCCGAGAAACGCCAGCCGGAGATGCGGGAAGCGCCCACGGGCGCCACCGTGTTGCCGATGGGGCCGTTTTTCCCGGTCCTGGAGGAGCCTGCTTACTGGCGTCTATTCGTGGAGGGCGAGACCATCGTGGGATGCGACACCCGCCTCTTCTATAACCACCGCGGCATCGAGAAGCTCGGCGACAGCGTTCTAACCTACAACGAGATTCCTTCGCTGGCGGAAAGAATCTGCGGAATCTGCGGCTTCATTCATTCAACGTGCTACTGCCAGGCGGTCGAGAAGGCCGCTGGGATCGAGGTGCCGCGTAGAGCCAGATACATCAGAACCATCATGCTGGAGCTGGAGCGTATCCACTCGCATCTGCTCTGGCTCGGAATCGCCGGGCACATCATCGGTTTCGAGACGGTTTTGATGCAGACTTGGCGGATTCGTGAACCGATCATGTGGCTTTGCGAAGCGATTTCCGGAAACCGCAAGACGTATGGGATGAACACCGTGGGCGGGTTGAGGCGCGACCTTCCCAACGATGTCGGGCCGGAGCTGCTGAAGACTCTGGCCGGTGTGGAAAAGGAGTCGATTGCAGTGCGCGACGCCATCATCGGCGACAGCGTGCTGCGGGCGAGAACGGAGGCGGTCGGAAAAATCACGAAGGAATCCGCCAGGAGCGTTTGCATAGTCGGTCCACCCGCGAGGGCTTCCGGAGTCGCCATCGATGCGAGGATCGACCATCCGTATGCCGCTTACGACGAGGTGCCTCCGCGCGTTGTCACGCAGGATGCCGGCGATACGTGGGCTCGCGTGGTGGTGCGCGTCGGGGAGCTGGTCGAATCGATCCGACTGGTGCGCGAAGCGCTGGCGGCGCTTCCCGAGGGTCCCATTTGCGCGGAGATAAAGAACGACATTCCGCCTGGCAGGATCGGTATCTCGGTGGTGGAGGCGCCGCGGGGCGAGGCGATTCACGTTGTGATGACGGGCGGCGACAACCGGCCTTACCGGTGGCGGGTGCGCGCACCCACTTATGCGAACCTGCAAGCGATGCCGGCCGCCGTCGTCGGAGGAACCATAGCGGACGTGCCGATCACGCTGGGCAGCCTCGACCCCTGCTTCTCATGCACGGAACGCCTGGAGACGGTTGACCGGCGAACCGGCGCGGTGCGGGTCTACGGGCACGCCGAACTGCTGGAGATGTCCAGAAGCAGAGATGTTCGCGGAGGCGCCCGATGACGCATTGGATGAGTGTTCTGCTGTCGTGCGCACTGAACGTGGGGATCGCGCTGCTGCTATCGCCGCTCGTCGAAGGGATACTGCGCAAGATAAGGGCCGCGATCCACTCCCGGATCGGGCCGCCGGTTACGCAACCCTATTGGGATCTCCTGAAGCTCCTCGGCAAGGAGGAACTACGCAGCACGGGCGGGGCGGTGTACGCGAGCCTGCCGGCGCTCACACTCGCTTCCGTGCTGCTCTTGGCGACCCTCGCGCCGATGGGGGGCGCTGCACCGCTTTCGTTCGCCGGGGACATGATCGTGGTGCTCTATGTCGCGGCCATGGGCGCGGTTCTGATTATATTGTGCGGGTTTTCGAGCGGCAGCCCGTATGCCTACGTGGGCAGCTCGCGCGAAATGATGATGGCGCTGTCGGTCGAGCCGACCCTGGCGATTGCGCTTTCAGTGGGCGCGTTCAAAGCGAAAAGCCTAGCTCTCGGCAGCATGACGGCTTTCCAGGTGGAGAACGGCCCCAGCATCAGCATGGCCATTGCGGGTATCGCCTTCTTCGTCGCGCTGCAGGCGCAAGCCGGCAAGCTGCCATTTGACATCGCGGAGGCCGACCAGGAAATCATGGGCGGCCCCCTGGTGGAGCAAAGCGGTCCGCGGCTCGCGCTTCTGCGGTGGGCCATATGGGCAAGACAGCTCGTGCTGGCGTTCCTGTTGGTGGAGGTGTTCTTGCCCTGGCCGCGTTTCGGAGTCTTGCCGTTCGATCTCCTGGCAAGCGCCGTCAAGGTGCTGGTCGTGCTGGTGATCGTCGCGCTGGTCGATGTGGTGAATCCGAGAGTGCGCATCGATCAGGCAATGGGCTTCTTCATGCGGGTAGCGATATCGTCTCTGGCGGCGCTGGCGTTTGCGGTGATCGGGAAATAGGAGGCGGCGGTGTTCCTGAGCAAATTGCGCGAAGCGCTGATCTGCCTCAAGGCGGGGCGTGTCACGCTCGGGTACCCGCTGAAGCCGGCGGAGCCGAAGCCGGGCTTTCGCGGCAAGATCACGGTGGATCCTGACCTATGCTTTGGCTGTGGCGGATGCGCGAATGTCTGCCCGGCCGGGGTGATCGTCCTTTCCGATCCGGAGCAGCATCACCGGAGAATTGAGTTCTTCTGGGGAAGGTGCACGTACTGCGGCCGATGCGAAGAGGTCTGTCCGGAGGGTGCGATCCGGCTGAGCCAGCAATTCGAAACCTCTACCAACGATCCGCGGGACATGTATATGCGATTGACGGTGTTCATGGGACCGTGCCAGCGGTGCGGCCGCTGTTTCCAGCCTCCTACGCCGCTGGAACGGATGATGAAGACGGGATTTCGCAATGGCCCGGAAGGAGGGAGGGTTTGAAGCAATGAACCCATCGCTCCCTGCAAACCTCATTGAGACGCTGAGCCTGATCATGGTGATCACCTCCGTCGCGGCCGTGGAAATGCGGCGGCTGAAACTGTCGGCTGTCGCTTACCTTTGTCAGGCGCTGCTGATGGTGGGTCTACTGGTGACGTTTGGCTCGGTGAACCCTGCGCTTTACTGGTGGGCCGGCACGGCGTTGGTTACCAAGGCGATCCTTACACCCTGGGCCCTGTTCCGATTTCTCCGCGGGAGAGACGATCGGGAGGTGAAACCCGTCATCGGACTTGGTCCTTCGGTGGTATTTGCGGGCGTGCTGATGCTGGGGTTCTACCAACTCACGCATGGCCGGGTAACCCTTCTCGCGCCGACTGAGATGGCGCAACTCGAGGTGTTCCGCACGAATTTGGCGGTGGCGTCTACCGTGTTTGCCTTGGGTCTCTACGCCGTCCTGACGCGGCGGGATGCATTCAAGACGGTGATCGGGCTGTGCCTGCTCGAGAACGCGGTTCACCTGAGCTTGGTAAGTCTGGCTCCCGAACTGCCCGAAACTGCGGTGTTCGGAGTGGCCACCGAAGTGGTGGTGACTGTCTTCCTGCTTCTGTATGTGATCGACGGTGTCCGGCAGGAGTTCGGCACCACCGACACGTTCCAGTTGCGCGAACTAAGGCGCTAGCCATGGTGACAGAAACATCGATCATACCGGCCGTTACGTTCTTGCTGCCTCTGGTGGCCGGCGCGCCAGTCCTGTTGTGGAAGCGGATTGATCGGCGGGTACAGCAAGGCCTCCCGGTTCTGACCGCGGCGCTTGTCACGGCCATGGGCGCGTGGATGGCTCACAAGGTATTGGGCGGCGTGATACTCACGACATGGAGCAACGAGCTACGAGTGGACGGCCTGAGCGCGCTGATGGTCGTCGTGATCGGAACCGTGGCCCTGATGGCGTCCGTGTATTCAATTC
>Ga0181520_10006402_pt1 | contig 18020 bp, 11 predicted proteins | sample PEATcosm2014_Bin_29_FD_132451 | JGI IMG/M metagenome (GOLD analysis project Ga0181520, IMG submission 132451) | Peatland microbial communities from MTU Mesocosm Facility, Houghton, MI, USA - PEATcosm2014_Bin02_30_metaG | ecosystem: Environmental > Terrestrial > Soil > Wetlands > Peat | place... | reverse complement strand
GTTTCCAGACGCGCCTTCAGCTCGCTTCCCACCATGGCGCGCAGCAGTTCGTCCATGCCGGCGGCGCGTATGTCCTCGGTGAGCACGCGCTTGCCGTCGCGCAGCACGGTGACGCGGTCGGCCACCTGGAAGATCTCCTTCAAGCGGTGCGAGATGAAGACCACCGAAACGCCGCGCTGGCGAAGCCGGCGGATGGCCCCGAACAGGCTTTCGGCATCCCTCTCGCTCAGCGGTGCGGTGGGCTCGTCCATGATAATGAGCCGCGTCTGGAACGCCAGCGCGCGCGCGATCTCCACCCGCTGCCGTTCGGCCAGGCTCAGCTCACCCACCAGGCGGCGCGCATCCAGGCCGTCGCCCAGATCGCTCAGCAGGGCGCCGGCACGCTCGTGGATTTCCCGCCAGCGAACCCAGCCGAGGCCGGCCGGATGGTGTCCCAGGAAAATGTTCTCCGCGGCGCTCAACTGCGGAACCAGGGCCAGTTCCTGGTGCACGAAGGCGATGCCACGCTCCTGGGCGTCGCGCGGGCCGCGCAGCCGCACGGATTCGCCTTCCCACAGCATGCAGCCGGCATCGGCCTGCGTGACCCCGCTGATGATATTCATCAGCGTCGATTTCCCGGCCCCGTTTTCCCCGATAACGGCATGCACTTCCGCCGGGAGAACGTCGAAATCGACGTCTTCGAGCACGCGCACGCCGCTAAACGCCTTCGATACTCCCTGGAGGCTGAGCAGAGGCGCCGGCCGGGTCACACCGCCCTCCCGAACCGCGGCGGGACGTGGGCGGCCCGCCCCGTGACTGAAATCGAAAGCATTGCGGACGATTCAGGATAATGTAACGCGCTTGCGTTTGACAACGAAGCGGGCGGGATCGGCCACCGGACCGAGGCGCGCCAGGCAGCACGCGAACGTCGTGCGGATCACGCCCAAGCCATAAGTGACGCTGCGGCGGAAATCGATCGACGAGGCTTCCGGAAAATATCGCGTCGGGCAGGAGATCTCGCCGATGCGCGCTTTCAGCAGCAGCGACTGGACCACCACCTGGTTGTCGAAAACGAAATCCTCGGAGTTATCTTCGAGCGGCAGCGCGCACAGCAGTTCCCGGCTGTAAGCCCGGAACCCGGTGTGATACTCGGAGAGCCGCGCGCCCAGCAGCAGATTCTGAAACGCGGTCAGCAGCCGGTTGGATACATATTTGTAAATCGGCATGCCGCCGGCGCGCGCGTGGCCGCCCAGAATGCGTGAGCCGAGCACCAGGTCGTAAACACCGTACGCCACCATGCTCGCCATGGCGGTCACCAGCAGCGGCGAATACTGGTAATCCGGGTGGATCATCACTACCACGTCCGCGCCCGCCGCCAGCGCGGTGGCGTAGCAGGTCTTCTGGTTGGCGCCGTAGCCGCGGTTGCGTTCGTGGATGGCCACCGTGAGACCCAGCCGCCGCGCCATCGCCACCGTGTTATCGGAGCTGCAGTCGTCCACCAGGATGCGCGTGTCCACCACGTCCGGCAGCTCGCGCACCGTGGCCTCCAGGGTCTTCTCGGCGTTGTACGCCGGCATAACGACTGCGATTCGCTTCCCGTTGATCATTCAGGTGTTCAGGCCAGCTAAACGCGGCCTATATCCGTATAATCGCGCACTCGGCGGGCCCACGGGGAGCCGGCTGCCTTCGGCGCTTAGAAGATGACGTCGAAATCCGCCGTGAAACGGCGCCCGCGCTGGCCGAAAAAGTAGCCGAAAGCGGGATCGTCGATATTGCTGCGGACCGCCTCGGGGTTGAAGTGGTTGGTCAAATTATGCCCGCTGATCGAGAGGCGCACGGTGTACTTGGGGTTGATCTTGATGTCTTTCGAGAAGCGCGAATCCACCGAGAGGAAGCCGGGATAGCGCGTCAGATTGGGAACCCCCACGTAGTTCTGATACGCATCCGTGACGATGTAGGGGAAGCCGGTGCGGTACTCGACTACCGGCGCGACGCGGAATCCGTAGGGCAGTTTCAGCAATCCCCAGGCCAGGAAGCGGTTCGGAAGATCGGTCGGCAAATAGGAGAACTGGTTCGGTCGCACGATGGGCACCGGAAAAGTGCCCAGGTAACTGGCGAAATCGTTGAGGTCGCCACGCGCCCGGCTGCGCACGTACGAGAAGAACAACTCGCGCTCCGCCCCCAGTTTGAGCCGCGCCGTGGTTTCGAACTGGTGATAGGAAGATTGTCCCGATCCCGCGAGCGAGTATATCCCCGTATTCGTGCCCGGAGCCGGCGGCGTGGAATTCAGAATCACCAGGCCCGAGCCGGCATTCTGCATGTAGCCCGCGCGCAGCCTCAGGATATGCCCCAGAGGCTGCTCGATCTCGAAGCTTCCGGTGGCGCTGCGCGGCGAGAAATTGCCCGCCACATGTTCCTGATCGACCAGCGGAAAGGGAACCGCCACCTGGCCCAGCACATTCTCATAGGTAATCGGTCCGGCGGCGATGCCTCCGTTGGGGTCGAAATACGTGATCGCCTGGCTGGGATAGTGGCTGAACGAATAGACATTCAGGGGAACGCGATCGTAGAAGAATCCGAACCCCGCGCGCACCACCGTGCCGGTGCCGTTGAACGGGCTCCACGCCACGCCCACCCGTGGAGCCACGCGGAAGGCCTCCGAAATCTGCTGCGATTCGGTGCGAATCCCGAGATCCACGGCCAGGCGCGGCGAAAGCATCCAGTGGTCCTGCCCGAAAAACGCCATCTCCCGGTCGGTCATGCGGAAGGACTGCCCGCCCGTGAAGTCGATCCGCTCGATGGGGAGGTTGGCGTAGTTGAGCAGGTCGATGGGGCGGTCGGTCACCTGTCCGTCGTCGTAACTGCCCGATAGCGACGCACCCATTTTGAAGTTGTGCACGCCCAGCCCATCCACCTGCCGGAACGCGTAGACCGGCGCAAAACTGTAGCGCGACGCGTTGCGCGCCTGATCGGCGAAATAATTCCCGCTATTCCCGGTGGGCGTGATGGTCAGATCCTGGCTGCCCTGCCCCCACACGCTGGCCGTAAAACGCGTGAACGATAACGTGTTCTCGAGCAATCCGCCGCCAAAGGCGAAGCGGTCCGTCAGGGTGGTGGTGTAGTTGTGGGTGGCGGCGTCCGGCGTGGTGGACTGCGGGTTGTAGAAATTCATGTTCACATAGTCGAGCCGCTGCGGCGCGATATGCACGGTCCCTGTAACCCATTGCCGGCTGGAGACGACCCAATCCAGTTGCGCGAAGGAATTCACGCCTTCTTCCAGCTTCTGATTGTTGGGAAACGGCAGCGTGTACACTTCCGTCTTGCGGATGGCGTACTCGAACCCCTCGGAGAAATAGAGCTTGCCGGGAACCAGCGGCCCTTCCAGGTTGACCCGCGGGGTGGCGTCGCGCAAACCCTCCAGATGATAGCTGCGGATGCGGAAATCGGGAAACGGGTCGTTAATCTCCCATTTCCATTTTTCGCCGCCGCGGCGCGTCTCCACCGTAACCAGGCCGGCCGTGAAGCGCCCGTACTCGGCCAGAAAAGGCGTCTGGTACACGTTGACCGTCTGCACGCTGTCGATCGGCACAGTCAGGCCGAACTGGCCCGTGGCCGGATCGGTCACATCCGCCGAATTCACGATCATGGCGCTGCGGTGCTCCCCGGCGCCGGAGATTTGCAGGCCGCCTCCCGGTGTGCGCGCCACTCCGGGCGTGAGCGGAAGCACGTCGGCCACCGTGGCGGGACGGCTGGGCAGCTCCTTGGCGGATTCCGTGGGCAGTTCGGCGGCCGGAGCGGCTCCCCCATCCACCGGAGAAACCGTGTCGTGCACTTCGACGCTATCCTGGCGTGCCAACGCGGGCACCAGCGTCAGATCGAGCGCCGTTCCGCCGGCCGAAGACACGTTCAGATCGGATTTGACGAACGGCTCGAAGCCTTCTTTAGTAGCTCTGATTTCGTAAATGCCAGGTGCCGGCACGGCGAGCACCGCGCGCCCGTCGTCCGCGGTCACGGCCGTGGCGGCAATTCCCGCGGTGCCTTTGGCTTCGACCGCCACTCCCGCGACGGGCCGCGCATCCCCATCGCGAACCACGATTTCGATGGTGACGCTGCCCCCGGCCAACGCGCTATTCGGACGCAGCAGCAAGATCGCCGCTGCGATCCAAAAAATTGCGCAAATCCCCGGTGGTCGTTTCCGCACGGCGTATACAATTCTAGATGCGGATGCCCTGAATGGGGTTACGGAAACCTCGCGCCGGCGCTCCAGCGCGCGGCCTATGGGCCGCGCTATGTTGAAGTTATGGCGCTATCCCCGGAGGATGCACCCGACGCTCCGAATCCCGCCGCATCCGCCCGGCCGGCCCGGCAGTGGAGCCGCACCTTGTGGGCCATGGCGCTCTTATTTGCGAGCTTGCCGGTGGCCAGCAGGCTCTTCCTGGGGTCCTGGGGATTCGAGGGCGCCGGCCCAATCGCGTTCTTCTGCCTGGTCCTGGGAGCGTATCTCCACTTCGTCGCCAGACCGGGTTTCCGGGTCGTCCCGGACGATGCCGCCATCCTCGATCAAGCCATTCAGCTCGCCATGGCCGGAAAGTCCGATGAGGCTATCGCGCTGCTGACGGAAACCATCCGGACCGCGCCGCGCTTGTGGCAGGCCTTTCAGTATCGCGGCCAGCTATATCTCTCGCGGCCCAACTCCGCGGATGTTGCGCTGCAGGATTTCAACGCGGCGATTCGGCTGGCCCCCAGTGAAGCCCACCTCTATGTTTTGCGTGGGCACGCCCGCGCGCTTCTGGGCGATGAGCCTTCCGCGCGAGCCGACTATGAAACCGCCGCGGCCCTGAACGGTCCGGACCTCCCGGAACGCGCCGCCTGCGAAGGCCCCGATCCCCAACGCCCCCCGTGCGAAGGCCCCGAGCAGGAAGGCCCTCAATAGGATTTTCCGTCACCTCTGGCGAGCTTCGGCCGCCGCCGGATTCCGATCGAGAGCCGGGACAGCGCAGGAGCCGGCCGGCACTCCGTTTCTCCGTTCCGGCGGATCGAGCGAACCGACGCGCCGCACCAGGTCCACGAGTTCGCCGCGCTGAAAAGGTTTCGAGAGGTAGCCATCCATTCCGGCATCCAGGCAGCGCTCCCGGTCGCCCTTCATGGCGTAGGCCGTCATGGCGACGATAGGGGTGTGCCGGCCGCGCCCTCTTTCGCGGGCGCGGATTTCGGCGGTGGCCTGCAGGCCGTCCATCTCCGGCATCTGCAGGTCCATCAGGACCAGGTCGAAGTCGCGCCGCTGGGCCCATTCGAGCGCCTCCCGCCCGTTGACCGCCGTGGTGATGCCGTGGCCCAGCTCTCTCAGAAGCGAACAGACCAGGGTCTGACCGGCGCGGTTGTCTTCGGCCACCAGAATATCGAGCGGCCGCGCGTCGTTCTTTTCGCTCGCGCACGGCTCCAGGTCCGCCTCGGCCGCCACGGGCGCACGCTGCAAGGGGACGGTGAAGGAGAACGTGCTTCCCTGGCCTTCCACGCTTTCCACCCAGATGCGTCCCCCGCCGATCTCCACCAGGCGGCAGGCGATCGCCAGCCCCAGTCCGGTCCCACCATATTTGCGGGTGGTCGAACTGTCGGCCTGGCGGAAGGGCTCGAAGATGCTCTTCAGCTTGTCCGGTGCGATGCCGATTCCAGTATCGCGAACGGCGAAGCGCGCCAGCACTCCCGCGCCGTCGGAGGATTCCACCGCGGCCTCCACCCGCACCGAGCCGCGCTCGGTGAACTTCACGGCATTCCCCACCAGGTTCAGCAACACCTGGCGCAGGCGGCCGGCATCTCCGATGGCGAGGTCCGGCAACTCCGGCGCCACCTCCCAATTCAGGCTGAGGCCCTTCAAGCTGGCATCCAGCAGGACGGTCCGGGCCACGCCTTCCACGCACTCGCGCGGCGAGAACGGCTCGCGTTGCAGGTCGATGCGGCCCGCTTCGATCTTGGAGAAATCCAGAATGTCGTTGATGACGCTCAGCAGCGAGGCGGCCGATCCTTCCACGGTCTCCAGGTATTCGCGTTGCTGCGGATTCAGCTCCGAGCTCAGGGTTAGTTGCGTGAAGCCGATGATGGCGTTCATGGGCGTGCGGACTTCATGGCTCATGTTGGCCAGAAACTCGCTCTTGGCGCGGGCCCCCGCTTCGGCCGAGATGCGCGCCTCCTTCAGTTCTTCCTCCATCCGCTTGCGGTCCGTGATGTCCAGCAGAAACACCAGCAGCCGCCGCTCCCCCTGGATTTCCACGTTGCGAATCCAGATCAACCCCACGCGCGGGCCGGCCGCGCGGCTCCCATAGGCGATCTCCGTGCCCTCGACCAGACGGCCCTCGCTCAATTCCCGCAGGAGCGCATCCAGGCTCTCGCGATCGAGCAGGCCCACGGCCACCAGGTCCTTACCGAGAAATTTCTCTTTCGGCAAGCCGATCTGCGCCGCGAAGGCACCGTTGGCATCCAGGCACTGGAAAGCCGGATCGGTCAGCGCGATCGAGATGGCGCTGGCTTCGAAAATGATGCGAAAGGCCTCCTGCGCGCGGGCCCGCTTCAGGAGCTCGCGCTCGATATGCTCGTGGGCTTCCTCCAGTTCCAGGGTCCGGCGCGCCACCATGAGATCCAGATCCGCCATCTTGGCTTCCGCCTGGCGGCTCACCAGCCACTTGCGGCTGAGCGCATGCGCCAGTTGGATCACCTCGATGTTGTCGAAGGGCTTCTTGAGGATCAGCAGGCTGTCGGAATGGCCCAGCCGCCGCTGGATGTCGTGCCAGGAATAATCGGAATAGGCTGTGCAAATGACCGCCTGAAGGTTCGGATCGGCCTCGCGCAGACGCCCGATGGTCTCGATTCCGTCCCATCCGGGGGGCATGCGAACGTCCACGAAGGCCAGCGCGTAGGGGCGGCCTTCGGCGGCGGCCTCGCGCACTTTCTGCAATCCTTCTTCGCCCTGATACGCGGAATCGATTTCGAAATCGGTGATGGCCACCGGCGCGGCGTCGAACAGGAATGCCTCGTCGTCCTCCAACTCCGCCTGCACTTCGCCCTCGCCGGAGAGAATCTTGCGGAGGTCTTCGTGGATCGCCAGGTTGTCGTCGATCACCAGGATGCGACGGTTGAGATCGGTGGCGAGTTCTGTCATCAGGCTACACTCCTGTGCCGCGGCGATTTGCCCTTCAAGGGAAGATCGAGAATGAAGGTTGCGCCGCGGCCCTCTCCTTCGCTCTCGGCCACCAGCGAGCCGCCCATCTGCTGCACCGCCAGGGCCCCCGAGTGCAGGCCGAAGCCGTGCCCGTCTTTCTTGGTGGTGAATCCGTGGGCGAAGATGCGCGTCAGGTTTTCGCGGGAAAGCCCCACGCCGGAATCGCGCACCTCGATGCGCACGCGATCCGCCCCGTGGCGCCGTATCGCCACGCGGATGAAACGGTCGCCGGGGTTATTGTCTTTGATGGCCTGCTTGGCGTTGCGCAGCAGGTTCGTCAGGATTTGCAGGACCTGGTGCTTGTCGGTGGGGACCGGAGGAAGCTCCTCGTACTCCCGCTCGATGCGTATGTGGTGACGGTCGAAGCCCGGCTGAACCAGGCGGAAGGCGTCCTCCACAAGATCCGCCAACGAGACATTTTCGATCAGGCCCGAGACTTTGGCGTAGCTCTGCTGCGTGTTCACGATCTGTTTGATGTGCGACACGTGATCGCGCACCTGCTCCAGCTCGGAGATCAGCGACTTGCGCTCCTCCTGAAAGTGGCCGCCCAGCTTCATCAGGTACGGCAGCACCCTCTGTCCCTTGGGATCGCGGTCCAGAAACTCCGCCAGATCTCCGCGATGCTGCTCGATCATGGCGAGCGTAGCCACCAGATTGTCCACCCGCAGCTCGCTGGCCAGGCCGGATGCCAGCGTGGCGGATACGTTGACGCTGTTCAGCACGTTGCCCACGTTGTGCAACACGCCCGTGGCCACTTCCGCCATGCCGCACAGGCGGGAGAGCGCGATGAGCCTTTGCTGCGCTTCGGCCAGCTCGGCCCGGGCGGCCTCCTTGGCGGCCACCTGGTCCTGAAGCTGCGCGGTGCGCTCCACCACGCGGGATTCCAGCTTTTCATTGGCCTCTACCAGAGCTTCCTGGGCGCGCTGGCGGGCGATCGCCGCGCCCATCATGTCCGCCGATGCCCGGAAGCTGTCCAGCAGAGCCGTGCCCCACTCGCGGCTGGTCCGGCAGTCGTCGAAATTCAGGAAGCCGAACCAATCTTCCCCTACCTGAATGGGGACCAGCGCGGAAGAGCGGCGGATGCGAGTGTCGGAATAGGACATGCGCTCGATCTCGCCCTTGCGCACGCGCTCGAGCGGCACCGCCAGATCGCTGGCTTTCCAGAGCGCGCACTTCCGCCCCCGCGCGGCGCAGGAGGGAGCCAACTGGGCATTCATCCAGTCATATGCAGGAAACAGTTCGCCGGCGGCATTGACTTCTCCGTTGGCCAGGTGCACGGAGACGTGGGTCGCATGAGCCGCGGTCCCCAGCTTGGCCAGCACCTCCGGCATGACCGCCCGCCAGTCAGGCGCGCTCAGGAAACGCTGCGCCGCCAGGCGCACGCTCTCCAGGATCTCATTGCGCTGCAAGATCGAATCGGCCATACCGTTGAACGCCAGCGCCAGGCTCTCGATTTCATCGCCGCTGTGCACCGCTGCGCGAGCCGTCAGGTTGCCTTCCGAAACGCTCTGCACCACCGCCTGCAGGCTGGCGATGGGCCGCACCTGCAGCCGCGCATAAATGATGGAGGCCAGCAGGCTCAGAGCGATGCACGCCATCGTCAGCAGCGCGGTCCGCTCGTAGATGCGCTGGACGCTGCGGTCGTAGGCTCCCAGCGACAGCCCCACATGAATCCAGCCCCAATGCAGACCCATTTCGTCGAAAGGCCTGGAGAAATGGAAAACGCGCCGCCCGAACAGCGGCACGTATTGAATGCCCCCGGTCGCCTCCAGCCGGGACGGCCGCCAGGATTCGTCCAGCGTGTCCGTGCGCCAGCCGCTGCGGCCCACCACCACCGCCACGCCATCGTGCCTGGTAATCACCAGGTACTCGATGGCATCGTCCCCGGCCAGCACCTGCAGGCACTGGTCTACCACGCTCGAATAATCCTCCGAAATGGCCGCGCTGGCCATGGAGTCCTGCAGGGAAAAAGAAATGCCGCGCGCCTTGGAAAACAAAGCTTCCTGCAAATCCCGCTTCTGCTCCGGAATGATGGCCGTCACGAAAATCAACAGCGTTATGATCGTGACCAGCCAGGAAAGCACCGAGATGCGGACCGCGATTCCGCCTGGGAAGTGCAGCCTGAGGAGCTTCCACCGCCTCGCCGTGGCGGCCCTCTCGTGCCGGGTTGACAGGAGTGCCTGTGACATCGCAATCTCTCGGTCAATACTTTCATCGGCCGCCGTAGCGCGGATTTCTAGGATTCCTTCTGGGCCCGATCGCTCGTGTTTGGAAGCGCTTGGCGGCATGGTCAGTTCCGGGCGCGGGCGTTGATCTGTTCGGCCTCGGCCAGCATCTTCAGGGTGGGTCCCAACACCGCCCCGTCCATCGGCGTCACGCTGTTCGATTGAAAAAAGGTCAGGATCTGGCGGCCGTAAACCGTGCTGGATAATCCTTGGATCGCCGCGATGAACCGGGCTTTCGCTTCGGGCGGGCAGGTCTTGCGAAACGCGATCACCACGGGCACCAATTTCTCCGATACCGCCAGCACCTTGAGCTTTTTGCCGAGCTGCGGGTTCAACTCGCACATCGTGGCGAAGGCCCGCTGGGCCACCAGGCAGGCATCCGCCTGCCGGAAGAAGACCGGCAAGACTACTTTGGAGAGCCTCGGCTGGGTCTCGATATTGGCGAAGAACCTTTTGGCCGGCCCTTCGTGTGTGGTCACCAGGCGCACTTCCAGCCAATCCCGCGCCAGCGTCATCACCACGCCGTCGTGGATCAGAAGCGTGTGGCCGCGCAGTTCCTGGAGGCTGTGAATCCCGCTGTCCTCATTCACCAGCACGATGTACTCTTCTCCGCCATGCACGTAGTAGGAATCCACCAGGGCCACGCTGGTATCGAGATAGGGCATCATACGCAGAATCTCGGACCCGCTGACCGTGGCGGCGTCCACGGTGCCGTTCCGCATAGCTTCCAGAATGGGTTCCGGCGGCAGCGGCACACCGCCCAGGTATTCGACGCGCATCTTCATCTGCTGCGAGAGGCCTTCCTGCCATACCTTGATCGCCGCCCGAACGTCGTTCTGATTGAGCAGGCCGGAGACACTGGTCGAAAGCGCTATGCGGATCTTGGGCGCTGAAGGATCCGGCGCATCGGCGCCTTTGATGGCCGCACCGGGACCGAATGCCAGCCACACCACCGCCAGCGCCGCTCGAAGCCCGCCGGCCGCATTCGCCTTTCGTCTTCGCTCCATCAGGGTCGCCTCGCAGCTTGTATACCCTCCGGCCTGGCCGCCAGTGAAGGCAGGCCGGCAAAGCTGGTGTATTTAGCCCATAAATCTCGCGCTGTCGCCAGATCCGGCTCTCTCACCTCGTCCGTGCGCTCCCCCTTGAAGATCATGAGAAGTTGCTTTCCCTCCGGGTCCTTATGCAACTCGACCAGACCTTGCAGCAGTTCTTCCACAAAGTCCTTGTGCTTGGCGTGCAGACACACCAGGCCTTCCACATAGGGAGGCGAAGTGGCAGCGATACGCAGCCGGGACGCCAATTGCGGGTTCATCTCGGTCAAAACATCCCAGGAGGGGCTATCTACTATGCATGCGTCCGCTTTCCCGAAAAAGACCGGCAGGCAGGCGGCCGACGCCTTGGAGACGCGGGTCAGGGAAGCGAAGAAGCGCTCGGCCCTGCCCAGGCGCCGTTCGTTGAGCAGGCTCTCAGTCCACATCTTGCCCATTTCCGCGTCCGACCTGAAGTAGGCGAGAACGTTTTTTCCCCGCAGGTCCTCGATCCCCGCATAACCCGAATCGCGATTGACCAGCAGGTGGTAGCTCTGTCTGATACCCATCTTGCCTCGGGCGATGCCCACAAACGGCCGCAACAGCCCCGACGGCGCCAGCTTGATGTACTCGACGACGTCCAGAATCACGAGGTCGGCGGAAAAGTCCTCGATCTGTCTGCTCACCGTCTCCAGATTGGGGGCAACCTCGAAACGGGAATCCACTTGAAACCCGCGCCGCCGCCCAATCGATTGCACCCAGATCGTACCCGCTAACTGAAAATCCGCGAAGTTGACGGCCCCCACGGCGCTGCGGCTGGCCAGCACGTGCAATCTCACCTGGCGCGCGGGCGTCGCGGTTTGGGCACGGGCCGCAGGAGCGGCTGCCTCCCAGCCGCACCAGAGGGCCGCTACAGCCATCGCGGAAAGCAGCCAGAACCGGCTTCGGCGGATCATTTGGATGACTCCAGCAGAGCTCCGCGGACCTCGGTGCCCACCACCACGTTCAGTTGCGACAGCAGCGCCACGTAATCGTAGCGGGCCTTGTAGTGCTGCGCCGACATCAGCGCCTCGACCAACTGCGCGCGGACTACTTTTTCCGTCTCCACCAGTTCGTTCTGGTAGGCGCGCTCGTTCAGATCCCGGTCGTCGCTGGCTGCCTGCATGGCGGACGAGGTGGCCCGGTCGGCCTTGGCCGCGGCGTCCAACCCCATCACCAGGTCCTTGACCTGCAGCCCGAGACCCTCCTGCAAGAGAAATTTGTTCTCCTTGAGTTTGCCCAGCCTGGCCACGGCCTCTTCGACCTTGTTGCGGGTCAGCAGGCCGTCAAAGAGGGGAAACTCGAGGCCGATTCCGGCCGTCCACCCGGCCCGGTTCTGGGCCGTGGAAAAACCGGCGTCGTAGCCATTGTTCCACCAGCGGTGCAGTTCTCCGGTGAGCGCGATCTTCGGGAAATAGCCGCTGCGCGCGGTAGTCACGGCTCCCGAGGCCGCGCGCAGGGCCGCCTCCAACTTCTCCCAGTCGGGATTGAACTGGTAGGAGCGCGCCACCATGTCGTCCGTGGACCCCGCGAAGGGTTGGAAGGGAATCTCCGTATCGGCCGGCTGGATGCTCGCGTTCCAGGCCAGGCCGGCGGTGTTGGCCAGGGCCGCTTGCGCCATGGCCTCGTTTTTCTCCAGTTGCGCCACCATGGCACGCAGCGATTCCACCATCACCGTGTTTTCCAGGTAGTCGGCTTTCGTTACTTTTCCGGAACCTTCCTTGAAGAGGCTCTCGGTGAGGCGCAGCGTGACCTCCATGCGGCTGAGCGTATCTTTGCCAGTCTGGTTCAATTGGCGGGCCAGCACGGCGCCCCAGTACATCTGCCGGACCGAATCGGCGATCTCCAGGTCCGTGCGATGGGCCTCCGCCTGCATCATCGCCACCATGCCGCCGGATTGCTCGCGGTATCCGTGACGCATCCCCCCATCGAACAGCAGCCACTTGAGGTCCAGCGTACCGCTGGCGAAATCCTGGTCGAGAACCTTAATGTTCTGCTCGGGGACCTGGAAAACCTGCGCCGGCGTGTTGACGGTCTGGTTGGGATAGCTGACCGGCATTTGCACGTTGCTCGGCGGGAAACCCGGCCCGAAGGCGTTGGCCGGAATGGTGACCACCGCCGTGGCTCCCGGCACGGCGATCGATTGCGCCGGTATCTGCATCAGACTGGCCGGAAAAATGAAATTCAACGGCTGATCCAGGCGTTGATACCCCGCATCCACCTGCACTTGCGGCCAGTAGGCCGCCAGCGCCTGGCGATGCTGCGCTTCCGCCATGGCCACTTCGAACCGGGAGGCCGGCCGGTGGTGGTTGCGCTCCATTGCCAGAGCCATCACCCTATCCAGGTTCAGCACCTGCGGCTGCCCGGCAATCGGTTCGGGCGTCCGATCGGGTGGTTCCCCGGCCCGCAGCATCGGGCAGCACAGCAAAGCGGCGAGCGCCAGAGTGAGAGATAGGGACATGGCTTGGAGCCTCATGATCTTTACACTTCCTATATCGACCGCCTAGGTCCAAATTTCGAGACCAAGGTGGAGTTCTAATTGGTTATGTACGCTCGTGCGCAATCGATACGGCCTAACTCGGGCTGCCAACTCGTTTGGAAGCCGCGTTTGCGCCACATAGCCTCATAGGTTTCCGAGCCGGGCGATTTCCGGCGCTCGCCCGATACCAATTCCGTTGACTTTGGTTGGGTGCCGGAGAGGTTGGCATGTGCTACCATTCAAAAGGAATCCCAAGCGTTTCCGGTGTGCGTCCTGAAGTGAAACACCTGCATGAATTTACGTTCGCTTTTCAGCCTCTTCTCCTCAGATCTTGCTATTGACCTGGGCACCGCCAACACGTTGGTGTACGCCAAGGGCAAGGGGATCGTTGTCAACGAGCCCTCCATCGTGGCGATCAATAAGAACACCGGCGAGGTGGAAGCCGTCGGAAAAGAGGCCAAAGAGATGCTGGGGCGCACCCCCGGCAACATCGTGGCCATCAAGCCCATGAAGGACGGCGTGATCGCCGATTTCAAAGTGACCGAGCGCATGCTGAATTACTTCATTCAGAAGGCGCACGGCCGCAAGATGCTGGTGCACCCGCGCATCGTCATCGGTGTGCCCAGCGAAATCACGCAAGTGGAAAAGCGCGCGGTCATGGACTCGGCTTACCGGGCCAAGGCCAGCGAGGTGCACCTGGTGGAGCAGGCCATGGTGGCGGCCATCGGCGCCGGCCTGCCGATTACCGAGCCGTCCGGCAACATGGTGGTGGATATTGGCGGCGGCACCACCGACGTGGCGGTGATCTCGCTTTCCGGCATCGTCTATTCGCGTTCGGTGCGCGTGGCCGGCAACGAAATGGATGACGCCGTCATGCAGTACCTCAAGCGCAAGTACAACCTGCTGATCGGCGAGCGCACCGCGGAGGCCATCAAGATCGAGATAGGTTCGGCCTACCCGCTCGATAAACCGCTCACCATGGAAATCAAGGGACGCAACCTCATCGAGGGGGTGCCACGCACCATCGCGGTCGAGGACAGCGAAATCCGCGAGGCCTTGGGCGAATGCGTGGCTACCATCGTGAACGCCATCCGCGTGGCCCTGGAGCGCACGCCTCCGGAGTTGAGCGCGGATATCAGCGACCGTGGCATCGTACTGACCGGCGGCGGTGCCCTGCTCAAGAACCTCGATAAGCGCATCCGCGAAGAGACCGGGCTGCCGGTTTCCATCGCCGACGACCCTCTGGCTTCGGTGGTGCTGGGTACCGGCCGCATGCTCAGCGATTTCCGGCTTTTGCGCAAGATTTCGATAGACTGATAGTGACGGCCTTCACAGACCGCCGGGTCCATGGAGAATTTTCTTAACCGGTACCGGAGCATCACCGTCCTGCTGCTGGTGATCTTCGCTCAACTCGTTCTGCTGGCCATGCAGGTGAAGAATGGGCAGGACGTGCCGGTCATTCGCTTGTGGACCGTAACCGCCGTCACCCCGATGGCGCGGATCATCGAAGGCGCGCGCAGCGGCAGCATCGGCCTGGTGCGCAACTACATTCTGCTGCACGACGCGGGCGACGAGAACCGCCGCCTGAAGTCCGATCTCGACCGCCTCAAGGTCGAGAACATTTTCTTGCGCAACGAGCTCAATATGGCGGATCGCGGCAAGGCTCTGGAAGTGTTCCAGAAGAGCACGCCTTCGCGCACGCTGGCCGCCAGCGTGATCGGAACCGGCGCGGGATCGGTTTCCAAAGTATTCTTCGTGGATCGCGGCTCGTCCGCCGGCGTCGAGCGTGGCATGGGCGTCATCACGCCGGAAGGTATCGTGGGAAAGGTTACCGCGGCCTACCCGACGGCCTCCGAGATCCTGCTGATCACGGATCCCGAATTCGCTGCCGGCGTGGTCTCGCAGAAACACCAGACCCACGGAACGCTCAAAGGCCAAGGCACCCCGGTATGCAAGTTGGATTACGTGCCGCCCGAGGACAAGGTGGAGCCCGGCGAGTGGCTGTACACATCCGGCGACGATCGCGTTTTTCCGCGCGGCTTCCCCGTGGGCGTGATCAAGTCCGTTCGCGCGGGACAGCCCTTTCAGGAGATCGATGTGCAGCCGGCCGGCATGCAGCACGGCGTGGAAGACGTGCTGATCCTGCTCGAAGGAGCCCACCAGGCCATTCCGGAAGTGCCGCCGGCCAACCAGCCGGTTTACATCGCTGCACCGGCGCCGGCCGCGATCGCTGGCAGCACCGCGACGGCCGTGCCCGCGCCCGCCAATTCGGGCACGGAGGCCGACAAGCTGCGCACTCAGTATAAAGCGGTAGGCGACGCCCAGGGACACAAGTTCGGGGAGGGGCTGCCCGGGTCAAAGCCACCCGATTTCAACATGCCACTGCCAGCGGCGGGCGGCCCTGTTGCCGCGCCCGGCCAGCCGCAAGCGCCCGGCGCGCCTCGTCCGAATGCCCCGGCCGCCGGGGCCCAGGCGTCCCAGACCGGCCAGTCCTCCGCGCCGAAGCCGGCACCGAATTCGTCGCCCGCTCTCCAGACTTCTCAGCCGCGAACCGCGAATCCGCCCGCTGCGGCTAACTCCGCGCCCGCGCCCCGAGCCACGCCTAAGCAGACTCCCGGCGTCCGAACTTCGCCGCTGCCGCGATCCGCCACTCCAGGGGCACCTGCGGCCGGGCCCAACCGGCCGGCCGCACAGCCCGTCGAGCCGGAGCGCTGATGGGCTACTCGGGCGAACGGCTTCTGCTGAACAAGCAGCAGGAACGCCAGGCCTCCCGCTTCCGCGTCTGGGTCATGCTGGCGATCCCCCTGGCCGCCATCCTGTTCCAGGTTTACGTCCCGCTGTTCTTCCAGTTCCTGAGCTTCCTGGAATTGCCCCTGCTGGTGGTGGTGTACTTCGCGCTCATGCGGCGCAGCCAGATCAGCGGGTTGCTGGTCGGCGCGCTGGTGGGGCTCGCGCAGGATTCGCTGTCGCGCAATCCTCTGGGCATGTTCGGCATCGTCAAAACGCTGGTGGGCTACTTCGCCGCTTCGGTGGGCGTGCGGCTGGACGTGGATCATCCCGCCATGCGCTTCGTGCTGGTATTTTTCTTCTTTGTATTTCACCAGTTCCTCTACTGGGTGATGGCGCGCGCGCTTCTGGGCCAGCAATTGGCCTTCGAAATACAGAGGATGCTGATTCTGGGCGTGCTCAACGCCGTGGTGGGGGTCTCACTGTTCCATTTCCTGGACCGCTTGCGATTGACGGTCTAAGGCGCGGTCCGCGTAGTAGAATAGAAGGTGAGCGGACACCCCTCACGCTGCGTTGTGATCTTCCGGCCAACCGATCCAAATCTCGAACAACAGGTAGATCAACCGCCCCCCCTGCCCGACGATACACCTTTTCCTGCGAGTAAAATCGCGGTATTTCAGTATCTTACCGTCGCCATTTTCCTGTTCCTGATCGCCGGCTTCTGGAACCTGCAGGTACAGCATCCCGATTTCTACGACGAGCGCGCCCAGCAGAACAGCATCAAGTCGGTGCCCATTCTGGCCCCCCGCGGCCGCATTCTCGACCGCGACGGACGCGCGATCGTCGGAAACTACGCTTCTTACAGCCTGATCCTGGCGCGTGAAACCCTAAAGGAAGAGCATCTCGCTCCCATCGCCCAGGGCCTGGACCTCGATTACACCGACCTGGTGACCCGCGTGCGCCGCTTCCGCGGGCAGCCCAAGTACGTGCCCATCGTCATCAAAGAGGAGTTGACGCCCGGAGACCTCGCGTTTGTGGATTCACACAGCGATTTCTTCCCCGAGTTGGTCAAGATCGAGGCGCAGCGGCGGCTTTACCCACAGAACGGGATGATGGCCCATGTCATCGGCTATACCGGTGAGATCAGCGAAGACGAGCTCGATTCACCCGAGTTCGCCAAGTACAATCCCGGCGGTGTGATCGGCAAATTCGGCCTGGAGCGCGAATACAACGATTCGCTCATGGGCGTGGATGGGCAGCGCCAGGTTGTGGTGGACAACCGCGGCCAGGTGCGGCAGACGCTCAAAACCAAGCCGGCCATACCGGGTAAGGACCTGCAGCTCACCATCGACCTGGATTTGCAGGTGGTGGCCGAACTGGCCATGGATGGCCGCAACGGCGCGGTGGTGGCGCTCGATCCGCGCTCCGGCGAGGTGCTCGCCATGGTAAGCCGGCCCACCTTCGACGCCAACAAGTTCGCCGTGCGCATCAAGGCCAAAGACTGGAAAGAGATCGCCGACAACCCGGAGCACCCCATGATGAACAAGGCGATCCAGGCCCAGCAGGCGCCCGGTTCCACGTTCAAGCCTTTCACGGCCCTAGCGGCACTCGAAAGCGGCGCCGTGGACAATAAATTCAGCGTCCACTGCGCGGGCGGCATCGCTCTTTACGGGCGCTACCAGAAGTGCTGGGTCTACCCCAAGGGGCACGGCTCGCTATCGCTGCACAGCGGCATCGTCCATTCCTGCGACGTTTACTTCTACACCATCGGCGCCAAGGCGGGAATCGATAATATCGCCACGTACGGCGATCTGGCGGGCTTCGGCCACCCCACGGGAATCGATCTGCCGCACGAGGCCAACGGCGTCATGCCATCGACGCAGTGGAAACTGCGCAATTACCGCCAGAAGTGGTACGCGGGCGATACCATTTCCCTCTCCATTGGGCAGGGCGCCCTGGCTGTGACTCCTATTCAGCTGGCGCGTGCCATCGGCGGCATCGCCATGAGCGGCGTTTGGCGCCAGCCCCACCTGGTCAAAGCTCCCGACTGGAAGGACGATCCGGTGAAGTGGGCGCTCGATCCCGCCAATGTGAAGGACGTGGTGGATGGGATGTGCGGGGTGGTGAACGAGGCCGGCGCCACCGGCGTTCGCGCGCACATTCCGGGCATCGAGGTCTGCGGCAAGACCGGCACCGCGCAGGTGGCTTCCAACGATTACGTCAAGGCGCACAAAGGGGACGCGCAGAACCTCAAGGACAACGCCTGGTTCGTCGGCTTCGCCCCTGGCGATGCGCCGGAAATCGTGGTCTGCGCTCTCTTCGAGCACGGC
>Ga0181520_10006399_pt1 | contig 18025 bp, 11 predicted proteins | sample PEATcosm2014_Bin_29_FD_132451 | JGI IMG/M metagenome (GOLD analysis project Ga0181520, IMG submission 132451) | Peatland microbial communities from MTU Mesocosm Facility, Houghton, MI, USA - PEATcosm2014_Bin02_30_metaG | ecosystem: Environmental > Terrestrial > Soil > Wetlands > Peat | place... | reverse complement strand
TGGATTTTGTTATCGTATCCTTTCTGGGCAAAATCCCGATCCACGCTCTTCATCGGTTCCTCTGTGCTTTCAAGAGTCCTTCATTTAGTTCCATCCCTGGCGGAACATGCCCTCAGGGGCTAAAGCCCGTGTTCATTTTTGCTGCCTTTGCGGCACGGCTAAAGCCGTGCCCTTTCAAATCCGGTTGATGAGATGGCTTCTAGTCCCTCAGTCCCTAGTCCCTTAGTCCCTTGATCCCTGTCTTTCGTCCCTCAGTCCCTAGTCCCTCAGTCCCTTGATCCCTGTCTTTCGTCCCTCAGTCCCTTAGTCCCTTGGTCCCTTAGTCCCTGCCTTTACCGAATCACTACCGGCACCGTCCACACGCCGGGATTCGAGGTGGGCTCCAGGTCGTGCTCGCCCTGAACCGGCACAGGAAACTCGCCTTGCTGTTCGGGGTCCAGGTGGCGCGGACGGCCTGCGCCGGTCAAAGGCTGTGCGTCAATCTTTTTTTGCAGCGTCATGAAGGCCTGGATCAGGGCCTCGGGCCGCGGCGGGCACCCTGGGATGTGCACATCCACCGGGATATAACGGTCGATGCCCTTCAGCACGTTGTAGCCCTGCTTGAACGGGCCGCCTGAGATGGCGCAGGCACCCATGGCGATGACGTAGCGCGGCTCAGCCATCTGGTTGTACAGCCGCACCACCTGCGGGGCCATCTTCTTGGTCACCGTGCCGGAGATGATCATCAAGTCGGCCTGGCGCGGAGAGGGGCGAAAGACCTCAGCTCCAAAGCGTGCCAGATCGTAGCGCGCCATGGTGGTGGCGATCATCTCGATGGCGCAACACGCCAGCCCGAACTGCATGGGCCAGATGGAGCTGCGCCGCCCCCAGTTGTACAGCTCCTCGAAGGTTGTGGCGACGATCCCCTGCTTGCCCAGCTCGATCTTCAGTTGTTCGTCCATGGTCGCTTCGCTCCCAGAGATCAGGGGTCAGAGATCAGAGATCAGTCCTTCTCCGCTTCCGACAACCTGCTTTTCAGGTTCCAAAACACTCCGAACGTTCCCGATACCGCTTAATCTGGTACCGCACTAACCGGTCTCTGATCTCTGGCCCCTGATCTCTGTCGTCACGCCCACGTCAGAACGCCCTTGGCCCAAGCCCACGCCAGTCCCTCGATCAGCATGAGCACAAACGCCAGCATCGAGAGGCACGCCGCCACGCCCAAGCCGGTAAAAGCCACCGCAAACGGCAGCAGAAAGACCGTCTCCACATCGAAGATCAAGAAAATGATCGCATACAGGTAATACGCCGACCGGAACTGCACCCATGCGTCGCCCTTCGATTCTAGGCCGCATTCGTAGATCGCGTTCTTCACCGCGTTCGGCTTGGCCGGTGAAAACGCCTTGGCCCACAGCCACGCCAGCCCCAGCGGAGCCAGCCCAAACCCGAGGGCCGCCACAAAGAGCACCGCTACAGAAAAATAAGGATTTGAAGCCATCTTGGGAATTGAGATCCTTCTGAATCAACGTACCAGTTTAGCCCCGGTTTTGGCCAAAAGATGTTGGCCTTTCAATTTGATGCAGCTGAATCTCAAGCTGTCCCACTCTGTGAACCGGCGCCCTGCCCGTCCCATCGGCGATGTCATCCTCAGCGAGCGTAGCGAGTCGAAAGACCTGCGGTTCGTCCTCTCGACGGGCCCGCACCCCGGTCATCCACGAGAGGCTTCTCCCTCCACCTTTCGATGGAAGACACTCCAGCCCCCCGGCCTGATACGGTTCATTCATCCTTGCGGCCTTCCCCAAGACTCCGCCGGGATGCACCTTCTTCCCCTGGAGATCGCCCGGCCATGATCAAGACTGCGTTTACGCCACTGCTCAAGACAGCCCTGGCCTGCAGGCTTTTGCCGGCGCTGCTTGCAACCCTTTCGCTGACGGCCGTAGGCGCGGTCGTGGCCGCTCCCGACCCGGAAACCGCTCCTGCCTCCAGCCCCGCAACAACAGCCAACGCGGCGTCTTCCTATTCGGCGCCGAGTGGCGTATCCGGCCCCACCACCGCATTTCACGATTCCGTGGCTGCCCGGTACAACTACTCCTTCGGCAAGGACACGCCGTTTCTTCCCTCCAACGCGACTTCCTCGAACGGCCAGTTTCTCAGTCCCAAGAGCTTTCCGACAGCCCAATACTGTGGCCACTGCCACCAGGAGGCCTACCGCCAGTGGCGTCAGTCGGTTCACTCCAACAGCTTTCGCGCGCCCTGGTATCTGAAAAACGTGAACATGCTGATTGACGAGAAGGGCGTCCAGTTCTCCAGGCACTGCGAAGGTTGCCACAACCCCGTCGCGCTGCTCTCGGGCGACCTGTCACAAGGCATGCCGAAGAAGCGCCCGTTCGAGGACGAGGGCATTACCTGCACGACCTGCCACTCCATCCAGTCCGTCAACACCACTGGCACCGGCAGCTACGTCATCGGCACACCGGCCGTGTTAGTGGAAGAAAACGGCGCATCGGTCACCGGTCCCGTCTCCGACGCCGAGATTCTTTCCCATCTCGACCGCCATTCGAAGGCCGTGATGCGCCCCCTTTACCGGACCCCGGAGTTCTGCGCCGGTTGCCACAAGGCCGCCATCCCGCGCGCGCTCGACGACTACAAATGGCTGCGCGCCTTCAGCGTCTACGACGAGTGGCAAAGCGCCAGCTTTGCCAAGCAGTCTCCCCTGCCCTTCTACCGCAAAGACACGGTCTCCACCTGCCAGACCTGCCACATGGTCCGCGAGCCGCTGGCCGCCGGCGCCATCGATCCCGGCGCGAAGGATAGCCAGCTCGTCTCTCATCGCTGGCTGGGCGGCAACACTCTCATGCCCCAGTTCTACAAATTCGACGAACAGGCTGAGAAACTCGGTTCCTTCCTCAAGAATGCCTCCGACGGCAAGGGAGTCTTCAATGTCGATATATTCGCCTTGGAAAAGGAAAGCGCAGCGGCCACCGCAACGGATCAGGTCCTCGTAGCCCCGCTCGGCCTCACCGCGTTCTCGGTCACTCCTGGCGAAACGCTGGTCGCCGACGTAGTCATCCAAAACAAGGGCATTGGGCACTCATTCATCCCCGAGCAGCGGGATTTCTACGAGGCCTGGGTCGATTTTGCGGTGAAGGACGGCGCCGGCAAGGTTCTGACCGAAAGCGGCTTCATTGGCCCCGACGGGAATCTCGATCCCTCCGCTCACTCCTTTACGAACCGGCTCATCAATAGCAAGGGCGAGTTGAACGACCTGCACCAGATCTGGCATAACCGCGTGCTGGCCTACAACAACGCCCTCCAGTCCGGTCGCTCGCAACTGGTGCGCTATCGCTTCCGCCTGCCGAAGAGCATTAGCGGCCAAGTCTCGCTCACGGCTACGGTTAGGTACCGCCGCTTCAACCAACACTTCATCGACTTCGCGATGAACGAGAAGCACTTCCCGCTGCCAATCATCGATCTGGCATCTGAGACCAAGATCCTGAAGATCGGCGAGAATACGCCCCTGCCGCCCGACCCCACCGAGAACAAGGAATGGATGCGCTGGAATAACTACGGCATCGCCCTGCTCGACGCACTGCAATATGAGGCTTCAGTGCATGCATTTGAACGCGTGGCGGCCCTGCGCCCGGATTACGCCGACGCCTTTACCAACATGGCGGTGGTGGAAGTCTCCTGGGAGAAGTACGAGGATGCCAGGGGAAATCTCTCCAAGGCGCTGGCAATTCTCCCCGGCGACCCGCGCGCCCTATATTACCGGGCACTGGTTGAGCGCAACGCTGGGCAGGTTGCCGGGGCTATTGCCGACTTTCAGGCCGTACTGGACAACTATCCCCGCGCCAAGGACGCGCTGCGTGAGCTCGGCTTCAGCTACTATCAGCAGCACGACTACCCAGCAGCGCGTGCGGCCTACGAACGCCTGCAAGCCATCGATCCCGACGACCTTGCCGCCCACTACCAGCTCGCCATTCTCTACCGGCGTCTCGGCGAAAAGCAGAAAGCTGCAATCGAGTCGGCCAAGTTTGCCGACCAGAAAGATGACCCAACGGCTAGCACGTTCGCGCTGGAGTTCCTGAGCAAGCATCCTGAAGCGGCCAGCGAAAGCGTTGTCTGGCATACCCATGACCTCACCGGCGACCCCGTCAAAAAACCCGCCAAGATCGAATACAAGTACATCCCGGGCGCTGGAGAGTAGCTCCCGCAGTAGATTCCCATAGACGCCAAGCGGCTCCGGTATCCCACGGAGCCGCTTGGCGTTGAACCGCAGTCGGTTTATAGCTGGGCGCTTCCGGCTTGCTTTTCTTGTCGTCCGCCGCCGGCTTGGCCATAGCCTGAGCTTTGGGTTTCCAGAATTCGGGATCGGCCCTGATCCACTCTTCCGGCACATAACTCATACGAGGGTCGATCTGGAACAACTCGTGTTGTGTCGATTCCACTGACTCAGCAACGAGATGATCGAGCTTCTTCAGGCCATCTTCGCCCAGGGCCTCGCCGAACTCGAACTTCCTGCTCACCAGAATGAATCTTCAGAACACATCCCAAACCTGCTTCAAGTCTCATCTCCCGGTTCCAACTCCCTATTCCCTATTCCATGCCTTTGGGCGTACCATCCGTGGAGTTCCCAAATACCATCGAAGAAGCCCGCGAATGGGGTGCCCCGGAAGCTCGTTTCAGAATCGAAATGTCATCGCTGAAGGAATGCAGCAAAGCCCAGGGAGTTGAAGGACCCGGATTTGGCATGCCGATCGCAGCCAGGGGAGCTCAAACCCAATTCGCAAGCAAATGACACCTTTAGCTGAGGAATCGCCGCGTGAACAAGCTCGTTTTCCGCCCTTCTTTCTTCCTGCCAGTCTTCGTCTTATTGCTGGCCGCCTCCACTCGCAGCGAATCCAAGCCAGATTTCCTGCGCCACTACAAGGGAACTCCCTATCATGACGCTCGCTATCAGGGCGGTGCGCAGCTGATTCCCGGCATCGTTCACTGCGCCTACTACGACTTGGGCGGGGAGGGTGTGGCCTATCATGACTCGGGCACCAAGAACCACGGCAGCGGCGAACTGAATCCCGCCGACGGCAGTTACTTGCATCAGTTCCGAATGAACGAGGGAATCAGCACTTCGTTTACAAAGTTCAACCTCAACCCGCAGATCGACGACAATCCCTACGAGCAGGTCAAGCCGCCGGCGGATCTTCTCTATGTGGGTTGGACCGAGCCGGGAGAGTGGTTCAACATCACGGTTGATGTGGCCCAGGCAGGCGAATACACGGCCGACCTGCTCTATACCTCCAACCGCGGCGGCACCATCTCGTTCGATGTGAACGGAGAACCCGCCACCAAACCGCTGAACATCGTAAGCACTTACAACGGCGCCGATCCGCTGGCCTGGCGTCAGTGGCATCATTGGAACATCGCGCCCGCAATCGCCAAGGTCAAACTGCCCGCTGGCAAGAGCGTCCTCACCGTTCACATCCTTACTGAAGGACAAATGAACCTGGCGACATTCGATCTCAAGAAGGTTCGCTGATTCCCGATGCGGCCCAAGGCGGGGCCGGGTGTGGCTCACCGGCAGGCCTCACCTGCCTCGCCATCTGTGGAAAAGACCCGCCAAACCGCCTAGAAAATCCCAAATCCGAACAGATTTTTTTGGATTCTTAAAGAACCGGAATTCCGGCCTCCCTTATCCACAAGAACCCAGCTTTCCGACGTTGACCCTGCCCCCCAGGCTCCGTAGAGTCTGTATTCGGGAGGCATTTTCCTCCCCGGGCAGGGCTTTGCTTCAAGCTCGACCCCGGCCTCAGCTAAACCCTCAAGCAGGCCCCCAACTATTCGGAGTAAAGATGCTGAAACTAAAAAAGATACACATCATCGGCTTCAAGAGCTTCTGCGACCGCACGGAGTTGACCGTGACGGGAACAGGCATTGCCGTGGTGGTGGGGCCGAACGGTTGCGGCAAGTCCAACATTTTGGACGGCGTGAGCTGGGTGCTGGGCGAGCAAAGCGCCAAGACCTTGCGCGGAACGCATATGCAGGACGTGATCTTTGCTGGAACGCGCGACCGCAAACCGCTAGGAATGGCCGAAGTGACCCTGACCATGGTCGATCCCGAAGCCTATGAGGGGCCGATCGCCGTGGAACCTGAAGTGGTTGTCGATCATGAAGGCCCAGCCGACTGGGACGAGAGCGAAGTGCGCCGGCAGCGCGCCGCCGAAGCCGAAGAGATTATTGCTTCAGAGCAGCCCGGCCAGGTGCTTGACGAAGATGCGCCCGAACGCTCACAGGCGGGCCTGGAAGGCCCCCAGCCGGTCGTGCTCAAGATTCGCCGTCGAAAATTCCACCGCACACCGCAGAAGGGCGAGATCGTCATCACCCGGCGACTCTTCCGTACCGGCGAGAGCGAGTATCTGCTGAACGGCAAGCTCTGCCGTCTTCGCGACATTCAAGACATCTTCATGGGCACGGGATTGGGACCGGAAAGCTATGCCATCATCGGGCAGGAGCGCATCGGGCAATTGCTCAGTTCCAAGCCGCACGACCGTCGCGCCATTATCGAGGAGGCGGCCGGAATTACCCGCTTCAAGAACAAGAAGCGGCTCGCAGAGTTGCGACTGGAGAGCGCCAAGCAGAATTTAGCCCGGGTCGACGACATCTTCGAAGAAGTCGCCCGACAGATGAACAGCCTCAAACGTCAAGCCTCGAAGGCTGAGCGCTTTGCCGCCGTGCGCGGCGAGTTGCGCGACCGGCTGCGTGTGGTACTGGCCAGCCGCATGGCGCACATGGATGCGGGACAGGCGCGGCTGGAGCAGGAGATCGCCAGCCTGAGCGAGCGAATCGCCAGTTCGGCGGCGGAGATCGAGGAGCAGGAAGCGAGCCAGCATGCGCTGACCGCGCAGGGCTACGAGATCGACCGCGAAGGTCAGGAAGCGCAGAACAGCGCGAACACGGCAGCGGTCGAGCTGGAGAGGGCCGCGGCCAGGGAGCGCTCCAATACCGAGCGCATTGGCGAACTGGAAGCGCGCATTGCGGCTGCCGGCGCGGAACTGGAAGCCACGCGGGTGCAACTGTCCGGAATTGCCGAGGAGCGGATGCAGCAGCACTCCTTTCTGGAGTCGGCGGCCGGCGAAGCCAAGGCATTTCGGCAGCAGGTGGAAGCGCGTCAGGCCGAAGCACGCACAGCGGCGGAAGAGGTCTTTTCAGCCGAGCGGCAATTGGAATCAAGCCGGCGTCACGCCATGCACCTGCTGACCCTGGCAGGAAACGCTCGTAATCACACGGCACAAGCTGAGGAAAGCCTGGCAGCCCTGGAGCGCGAGGCCGACCGTCTGAATGCCGAAATGGGACAGGCTGGCAATGAGTTGGAAAGCCTGGGTGTGCAGGGCTCATTGGCGCGGCAGCAATTCGAGTCGGCAGCGGATGCGCTGCGACGTCTGGAGGGCGAAATCGCTTCCTTGCGCGAATCCCTGCAAGCGAGACGCGCCGAAGAGAACTCCCTGCGGACACGAACCAATCAAATGCGGGGCGAGCAAGCCTCAGTGACCGGCCGGCGTGACGCCTTGCAGTCTCTGATTCGCAACCACAGCTACTCGACTGACACGGTGCGGCGGTTGCTCAAGCCCGGCGCATTGGCCGAGGGGATGGCGCCCATCGGAACGCTGGCCGACTTTCTTGAGGTCACCGGCGCCTACGAGGGCGTGGTGGACGAATTCCTGCGCGAAGAGCTGAATTATGTCGTTGTCGAGAGCTGGATTGCCGCGGAGCAGGGCGTACGGCTGCTCAAGTCCGGTGTGGATGGCCGAGCGACCTTCCTGATCCACCCGGCCGAGCAGGCTGGACTCTTTGAGGAAGGCGCAGACTCGATCAACGGTCCCGGTTTGACCCCGCTCAAGGACTCGATCAAGGTGCTGAATGGCTTTGGGCGTTCCCTTGAGGCGATTCTGCCCAAGCTCAAGTATGGCTATCTGGTTGAGGATCAAACCGAGGCGCAGCGGCTCTCCACCACCCACCCCCATGCCTATTTTCTTACTCCTGGGGGAGAATGCTTCCACAACGCGACAGTGACTGGAGGAAAGCCGGCCAGCGAGGGACCCCTGGCTCTGAAACGGGAGCTGCGCGAGGCCGAAGGCCGTCTGGGCAAACTGGAGAACGAACTGACTGTGGCGGAGTCCGATGCCGCCGTTTTGACCAGCACCATCGAAGAACTGGCTGCCCAACTGGAGATGCGCGGGGAGGAACGGCGACTCGCCGAACGGAACACCGCGGACCAGGGCGCGGCGCTGAAGCAGATGGAGGCGGAAACCCAGCGCGTGGAACGCCGCCTGCAGGAATGGACAACCCAGGCAGCGCGGAACAAGGATGCCCGTGAAGCCAAGCACGCCGTCATCGAACAAAAATGCAGCGAGGCCATGCGCCTGGAGACCGAACACGCAACCGCCGAGGCGGCCCTCGACGAAATGCAAGGCCAACTGGAGACTCTGCGCCAGAAGCGCGAGGGCTTACAGCAGGAAGCGGCGCATCTCACCGCCGAACTGGCCGGCCTGGAAGAACGGCGCCGCGGCGCGGAAGCTGCCTTCCACCGCATTGAACGCCTGCACGCAGACCTGGAGCGCCGGGTGCTGATGATCGAGCAGCAGGGGACGTCGGCTGAGGCTGAGCGCGAGCAGCGCACCCGGGAGAGCGAGCAATTGGTTCTGCGCGAGCAGGAACTTTCCAAGGCGCGTGCCGAGGCATTGGCGCTGGCGCAAACTCTCACCGCGCAGGGCCAGGCATTGAGACAGCAATTGGCTGCACTGGAGACACAACTCAAGGTCGGACGGTCGGCCCTCGATCAGATGCGCGAGGATCGCGCCGCGCGGTCAACCGAAGTGGCCAAACTGCGCGCCGACCTGGAACACCTGGAAGCGAGCTGCCTGACCGAGGTGAACGTCGAAGCCGGTGCATTGCGATCCGACGCATCAATTGGTCACCTCGAAGAAGAAGCTCTCGCCGTCGAAGAGGAGACTTGCCGCGCCTTGCGCCAGCGCATCGAGCAGATGGGCCCGGTGAACATGATGGCCCTGGATGAGTACAAGGAGACCGCGGCGCGCCACATCTTCCTCGAAACCCAGCGCAAAGACCTTCTCGAATCGATCGAGAACACCCAGAACACGATCAAGGAGATCGATCAAATCTCGCGCACCAAGTTCGACGAGGCCTTCGCAAAGATCAACGAGAACTTCGCGGGGGTTTTCACACGGCTCTTCCACGGCGGACAGGCTTTCCTTCGTCTTACCGACGCGGAGAATCAGGCCGAAAGCGGGCTGGAGATCGTGGCCTCGCCGCCGGGCAAGAAGCTGCAGAATATTCTCTTGCTCTCCGGCGGAGAGAAGGCGCTCACCGCTCTGGCCCTGTTGGTGGGCATCTTCCAGTTCCAGCCCAGTCCGTTCTGCGTGCTGGATGAAGTGGACGCGGCGCTGGACGAGACCAACGTAGGCCGCCTTGCCGACCTGTTGCACTCGCTCAGCAAGGAAACGCAGTTCCTGGTTGTCACCCACTCCAAGCGCATGATGCAATCGGCGGATCTGATCTATGGCGTCACCATGCAGGAGCCGGGTGTCTCCAAGGTGATCAGCGTAAAGCTGGGCCACCATGAACAGCATCGCGCTACGGCGTAGCTTTGCCATCGCAGTTTTGAGATATGGACTGGGGTTGCGACCGGCAAGGCTTCGACAACTTTTGTTCCTTGAAGACCGCGCGGGGCGTGCGTCGCGTCATTTTGGCGGATCGGCATCCGGCGGATTCGACTGCGGCTTGGCCGGAGCGGACTGAGATGCATCCGCGGGCGGAGGCTGAACACCCACTGGCGGCTGGGCTGGAGCTTGAGGCTGAGCTTCCGGCTCCCCGTCCGGATTGGCGCCGGGCTGCGGGGCGGGCTTCTCCTTGGGGAACTGGACCGGTCTCATTACCCCCACATTCGGGTCACCGCCGCTGGGGTTTGGATTGGGCAGGGTCTCGCCGGGCTTGCGCAGGCTGGGCGGCGCGGCGGGCGATTGCGTATCGGGATCGCGATGCACGTCTCCCAATTGCACGGTGCGCGTGCCGGGGGCGTCACCCGGGGTGAGCGGCGTGCCATCGGTGCGCATCAGACCTTCCACCTCGTCCCGGGTGAAAATGGTCGGCTTTTCGCCCATCTTGGCGATCTCAACCCGGATCACCCGGTTGCCGTTGATGCGGATGAATTCCACATCCTTGGGCGGCTTGCCGTAGATCCACTCCTCGAAGGGCATCTGGCCCTCCACCTCGCGCGACTTGGTTTCTGGCTGACCCTTGGCAAACAAGACCATATCCGTGCTCATGCCCACCAGAACACGATGGTTCAGAATGGCATCCTTGAGCTTCGGAGGAAGGGTGTCGGTGAAGGCTTGAATCGGCGTCTTCAGGTCAAACGAGATCAGCGGAGCCAGCAGCGCCTTGACTTCTGCGCTGGTCAACTCGGGGACATGCCCCGGGAAGGCCAGGGTCAGTCGCGCGCCCATCGGCCCCTGGGCGTCCTCCTGGATTACCGGAGCCGTGTTCGGCCCAACGCCAATCTGAACGTGGCGCAGGAAGCGGTGCTTGGGATCGGGACCGCCATTCAGGTCGAAGACCAGCTTTGAGCGATCGAACTTGATGTCGGTCAGCACCAGGCGATCACCGGGTTTGGCGGAAAGTCCCTCACTGGTGACCAATGCGACATACCCCTCCCCGGCGGGCTCCAGTTTGCCGTTGGCCACCAGGGTCAACCCCTTGTGCCCACGCGGAAAGGGACGCATGGCAAACCCCTGCTCTGACTGCAATGCCCGAATGAGTTCGAGCCGCGTCTTGGCGTCCAGTTCGGTTTTGGACAGTGGAACGTGGGTAGGTTCGACCTGGCGGAAGCGCCGGTCAACGCTAGCCCCGGTTGACGCTGGGCCATTCGTCACCGCACCCGTGCGTGTGTCGACGGTAATGACCTGAGCGGACGCTGTTCCTGCTGCCAGAAGGACGGCCAAAACGGCCGCCATTCCATGACGAATCTGAGGTCTACGGTTTGGAGCCGTCGCCAGTAGGGAAAACGGGTTCATTCCCAGGGGAAGGAATGGCCAATTCATGGGAGCCTCCCATGCAAAAAGCGCTGTGCAAACGATAGCCCTGCTCGATGGGAAAAGGCAACACCGCGCCTGATCTACTCGTTCTGAGCACGCGGCTCCGCTGGAGGATTCTGGTTGCGGATCGGCAGGGGCGGTTCCGGGGACGGAGGCATGGAAGGAAGAATCTGCACCAGCGTCGCCCCCGCCGGCTTGGGGGTCCCCATGGCCGCTTCATGCTGCTTGCGGGCGGCCGCGTCCAGGTCCACCGGAATCCCCGCGGGAACAATGACCGGCGCGTTGTATTTGAAGTCCAGTTCCTTGGTGACCATGAACATTACGGGCAGAGCCAGGAGCAGGACATAGAACGTAATCCAACTGCCATCCAGGCCAAATCCGCCACCGGTGATCCAGAACGGTCCCATGGGGTCGCCTTGCACCACGGGCGAATGGCTGTTGACGCCACTCACCGCCAGTCCGAAGATGAGGGCGCGGCTAGCCTTCCAGCCAAAGTTGAGCCCCCAACTCAGCCACAGAGCCCGGGTCCGAAGGTACACCGTGGAGAGACACAGGCTCAACACGACTGAGACGGCAATGCTGGCATGGCTTGAGCCTTGAAGCTGTGCCTGAACAATTGCATAGAACGCCGCGAACCCCAGCGCAGCCCCTAGCGGCCCGACGGCATGCTCGAAGCGCTGAAATCCGTATCCCCGGAATGCGACCTCTTCGGCCATTGCAAGGGCCGCGAAAAACGCCAAATCGGCCACCAGCCAACCCCAAGCCGAGGGCTGGATGGAGAGCACAATCGCGATGCCCCCACCTACAACCATGGGCAGCACGCAGACGACGGCAATCGCCCATCCCAATGCCAAGCCGAGGCCAGCCTCCGAGATCCATCCCGGGCGCAGGGGAAGGCCCTGTCCGCTCACAGGTCGCGGCTGATGATCAAGGGCAAAACCCAGTGCAGCATAGCCCAGCACCAGCAGGAAAACCAGCAGGGCCTGCTCGAAGAGAGGAGACAACTGCTCTGTAACCGAGCCGAGCGCGGCGCGGTGCGCAAGGGTGCGAACCAGGAAGAAATAGAGAACGGCGGCAACAAATTGCGCGTAGGCGCGAAACCGGCCGCCCGGCTGTTGTGGGCTCATTGGCGCTCCCCGGTCAGTGTCAGGCACACGCCCGCTGGGCAGGCTTCCCTGCATGTGAATCCCACCAAGCCCTCGTTGCCATGCCGTTTCAGTTGCCGGTTTCCCACTCGCACTAACCTTCCGTGTAAAACTGAGCGATGTTGCGGAATTTCAGCTGGCGAGCTGCCACCATGTCCTCGACGGGCATCGCCTTGAGTTCTGCCAGGTGCTTCTTGAGGACCGTTCCCAGAAGCCCGGCCCCCACCTCGCGGTCGGTATGGATGCCTCCGGGCGGCTCCGGCACAATCTCGTCTACACAACCAATGGCAGCAACCTCGGGCGCCGAGATCCGCATGGCTTCCGCAGCCAGTTCCTTGTGAGCCGCGTCGCGCCACATGATGGCCGCACAGGATTCGGGAGTAATCACGAAGTAAAGAGCGTTCTCCAGGATCAGCACACGGTCACTCACGGCCAGCGCCAAAGCGCCGCCTGAACCACCTTCGCCGCTGATCACCGAGATAGTGGGCACATGAAGGCGGGACATTTCCAGGATGTTCCGCGCAATGGCTTCGGCCTGTCCCCGTTCTTCGGCGCCCAAGCCGGGGAAAGCTCCTGGGAGATCAATAAAGCTGATGACCGGCCGCGAGAATTTCTCGGCAATCTTCATGCAGCGCAGAGCCTTGCGGTACCCCTCGGGATGAGGCATGCCGAAATTGCGGCGCACACGGTCCTTGGTGGAGCCGCCCTTGCGGTTGCCGATGACCAGCACTTCCTCGCCGCCCAGCCGAGCCATGCCGCAAACTATCGCCTCGTCGTCGCCATAGGCACGATCCCCGTGAATCTCGCTGAAATCCGTAAAGATCCGCTCGATAAAGTCCATGGGGTAGGGCCGCTGGGGATGCCGTGCCCGCTCGATTCTGATCCACGCCGGTGAAACCGCCGGCGTCTGAATGGAAGTCGCTATTTCCTGTTCGCTCATCGGCTCCTGGTACTGCAACAGATTATGGCATGTCCAGGGATTCTGCACCCTGCCAGGTTTTGTGCAGGGCCGCCGCTCCCTGGTGGTCGCGTCGGCTTGAGGGTGACGGCTCAGGGAATTGCAATCCCGGTCATGGAGTCGCGCAATGGACCGCCAAAGCTGATTCTACGGGTAGCGGGCGGCTGGGACAAATGGGAAGCCTGATTCCCTGTTTGATTCCAACTGCTTTGTTCCGCACTTGCAGCCGGTGAACTGTCCCCAATGCCGAAGGCGACCGCCTGATGAGGCGCGGCTTTCAGAAGTTTGATCCCGCGCCGCCAACGGGAATAAGATGGTTGGTCAACTTTTCAACAAATTGCGCCGAGGCTTAATTCTCACTTGGGAAACTCGTGTTCTGTCTCTGAAGTTCGCATCAGAAATCAGGGCGGAGAAAAGCAGATTCTTCGCTCACCACCCCGTACTGAAATGCGTTCGGGGCGCCATTCGATCAGAATGGCAGTCGCAGTTTTTTTCTAGCAATTCTGGACACAGGACACTCATTCGATATGACGCGAAACGGTTCTTTTCTGGCTCAAGGGACAAGGAGTTCCATCCGGCTTTCTGCTTCCGCCAATGACGTACGAGATCGTCGGGCGCATAGCTACCGCATTTCCATCCTAGTTTTTCTTGCTTTGATCCCTGTTTTGGAAGCCGCCGGGCAAAGCGCGTGTCAGCAGTTGGGCGCGAACTGCAATTGGCAACCGAGCAACCAGGGAGGCTTTTCCTCCTCGCCATCCACCTCCCAGTGCGGCGTCCCTCTTTTTGTCGGCGCACAGACGAACGCCAACATTGCCGCATACATGACTGGGCCCTATCGTTCCTGGTGCCTGGCCCACGGAGGCACGACCGACCGGAGCGGCAATTGCGTGCGCGGCCCCAACTTTCGGTGCGATCTTGGCGCCAATGCCAACGGGCCGCAGCCCACCACCGTCGTGGGTGCAATGGTGCAGGCCATGCCCTCGATTCTGCTCAGCGGAGGCGGGCAGAAGGCAATGCAACAGCAACTTCTGGGCGTCGCCTCACAGCAGATGATCGGTTCGTTCCTTTCCTGGCTGACCAATCCCAACCCGGCAGCCGCGGCGCAGAAGCAGCAGATGATGGCCGAATTGCAGCGCAGGCAGCAGGAGGCGGCGGCACAGCACCGGGCCGAGGAGGCCTTGCGCCTGCAACAGACCTACGACCGGCTGTCCGGCGAAATGAAGCTCACCGGACAGTCTGATCTGCAACTGAAGACTTCAGGAGGCGACGACGGCGAGCTGCATCTCAAGTTGACTGGAAACATCAACGATCCGAATCATGCGGGAATTCCGGGATTACCGGGAATCTACCTGAACGATCCGGCCCCGGCACCCGTGATGCAGGCTTCCGGGATGCAACTCAAACTGGGAGAGAGCACCGACACACCCTCCAACCTACCCGCCAGCGGACTTCCAGCGGATGTTCCCATCGCGGACGGTAGCCCGCAGTTCAAGCTGGGGGACAACAGCAGTGGATCGGTCACCGGTCCCGCACCCCCGGCCCAGCCCTTCGATCCGGCCAAGATGACTCCGCAGCAAGCGGCGGATATGGCCGAGGCTACCAGCAGACTGACGCCGGAGCAACAGCAGCAACTCATGGCTTCGACAACCAGCCAGCCAGGGCCCGCCTCCCCGCAGTCGCTGGGGGCAAGCTCTCAAGCTGCGGCCGCCGCCGCAACGCCCGAACAAGCCGCTGCGCAGGCACAGGTCGGGTTCGATCAAGCGGGAGGAGTTGCTGTACTTTCGCCTTCGGCTCCGCCTGCAGTCCAGCTTTCCGCGCCGACAAGCGCCCCAGCTTCAACCGACCCAATGCTGACCGGAAAGGTCACCCTGCCGGTTCATCCCGGCTCCGCATCGGAGGTCAATGTGGCTCCCGGCGAGCCCATTGTTCCTTCCCCCGCGCCCCATTTGGCTGTGGAGCGACCGCCGGCCAGTCAACGCATTCGGCAGATGAGCAACGCGCAGTTGCTCGCGGCCACCTGCCACACGCACGACATGCTGGTCGAAATGAAGTCCGGATTCAAGGATGACGCCGAACATCTCGAAAAATGGTACGAAGAAAGCGCCGACGCGCAAACCGAAGCCCTCAATGCGGCCGGCGAGTGCGTGGTCGATCTGAGCAAGGACGCTGTGGGCGAATGGCTGCTGGCGAAATTGGGTATTGAGAACAAGCCGTCGGTGGGAGACAAGGCCAGCGATGAGTGGGAGGATTTCCAAGAGGACGTACGGAAGGCAAACCGGGACTTTGCCACGAGCAAACGCACCCGGGACGATTTGCTGGATAATGCCCGTGCGGTCCTGCAGGCCTTCTATGAGTACACCCGAAAGCAGCTCAAGGACCAATCCAAGCTGAAGCAGTTCTCAAAATACGGCGCGGAGATCGCGGACTTTGTGCAATGCGCCACCGAATACTCCAACGCGGTATTCGAGTGGAAGGTGAACAAGGATCAGATCACCCAAACCAACGGGAATCTGGACACCAAGCTGAAAGCGGAGCAGGTTCTGTCCGGCTTTTATCAGGAGCAAGTCGGCGAAGTTCTGCGCCGCGGCCTGAACCCCAACGCGTGCCAGTAAAGACATGCGCGCAATTTGCGTGGGGCGGCAAGGGAAATCCCCTCACTGCTTCGCGGCTTTGTCTTCCCAAATGATGACCTTGTCGCGGGCGGTGGGCGAGTCCGGAGCATTGGGCATCAGTTCCAGGTAGTGCTTCATGCGGTCGGCGGCATAGGCGTAACTGCCGGTCTCGGCGTAGAGCAACCCCAGGTTGTACCATCCCTCCGGCCACGCGGGGCAGGCTTTTACGCCTGCTTCATAGTGGTCGATTGCGCCCCTGAAGTCCTTCTCGCGCAAATAAGCCTCTGCCAGAACGCGCTGCTTTCGGGCATCCTCGGGCAACTCCGGCTTAACGGCGAGGCCGCGCCAAGCAGTAGCAAGCGCGTGAAAGTCCTCGCCGGCCGGCGGCGTGGGCAACGGCGGCTTTTCACCGCGGAGTCTCCAGAATGCGTCGTCTGCGCCAGAGAAGTTCTGCACCACATCGAAGAGGAATTCGAAATAGGGATCGGTGTGTTCCTTATACACGAAGCAAGACCTGCCATCATCGAGAGCAGGCAGGAAGACGCGGGACTTGCCGGCTACATCCAGGCAGGCGCCAACGCCCCTCCAGCAGAGGGAGAATGCGGCTTTGGCAAGGGGCAGAACGAAGCTGTCGTCATCGTGCTTGGAGGATTGCCATTGAATGCCTTTGGCGGAGACCGTCAGATATCCTTTTGGACCTGTAGGGCATGTCCAAGGCCCGCAAGACAGCAGATGGAATGTGAAGACCGGGTCGGCGGCCGTACCGCCGCGCACGACAGTGGAGTAATCCTTGTTCTCTGAGAACCGGACGGCGGGATTGCCATCGACAGTGGCGGGCTCGATTGTAACGTGCGCTCTTCCCGCCAGGGCGCAGACCGGTGCGAATGCAACCAACAGGACAAACAGCGTCTTTTTCATTTATCTTCCATCCTCCACGCAACGCAGTGAACCTGTAAATTCCTAATTACTGCCGCGAGGCCTTGTCTTCCCAGACGATCACCTTGTCGCGAGCGGCGGCGGAGTCGGAAGCATTGGGCATCAGTTCGAGGTAGTGTTTCATGCGGTCCGCGGCAAGCGCGTATTGGCCGCTCTCGGCATAGAGAAGCGCCAGGTTATACCAGCCCTCCGGCCAGACGGGACAGGCCTTCACGCCGGCCTCGTAGTGCTCAATGGCGCCTTTGAAGTCCTTTTCGCGGAGATAGGCCTCGGCCAGAACGCGCTGCTTGCGGGCATCCTCGGGCAGTTCCGGCTTGACGGCCAGGGCCCGCCATGCCTCGGCCGCCGCATGGAAGCCGTCGTCGGGAGGAGGAGGAGGCAGGGGCGGCTCTTCTCCGCGCAATTGCCAAAATTCTTTCTCCGCGGCGGGGAAATCCTGGATTGCCTCGATGAGGAACTGGTTCAGCGATTCGCTCCATACGCGCTGGTCCTCCTGGTCCGAAGTGCCCGTGAAGTCATAATGGTGTCCGAAAGCATCGACATGAGCGAAGCCCCCATAAATCGTTCCTATGGTCGATTCCTTGATCTGAACTTCAGGACGCGCCACGTCAAAGGGCTCTGTATGACAACCGGCTTTCCAGCTTACGCGCTGGGCTGAGACGATAAGCAAGCCAGAACAGAAGTGCAAACTACTCTGATGAGTCAAATGGAAAACCAGCGCCGGATCGGCCGCGGCTCCCCCGTGCTCCACGACGACAAAGCGTTTCCTGTCTAATGTGGCGACGCCGGGGAATCTTAAGCCGGGACTGCCGTTGGCGGCGCTCACCGGCTGGGGAGGCTCGGCGGCATTCTTCGCCCATAAACCAGCGGGGAGTAGAAGGAAAAGGAGTGCAAATACTGGCTTCTTCAACGCCATGGATCTTCTGAGCTTTCGCGCACGCAAGGCACAGCATGAAAACTCCGCGCCGCGTGCAATCATCTGGTAAGTGTTGGAAAACATTATAATTCAAGTCTCAGCACTATGCCCTTGACTCGAAAGTGTGCAAGGGGAATTGCATGAGCAAGGCCGGGGGACAAGGAAGAGGTCCGCCACATCTCCGCGGGACGCAGGAATTGTGTGGCCATGTTTCTCAGCATTCGACGCGCTCCCATGGGAGCGCGTCGCTGGAGTTTCTACATTTTTTAGGCTGCAGCTGCGGCAACGAGACTGTGCGAAGAGGTGTTTAGGCCAGCCGGGCGGAGTAATTCGGGGTTTTGCGCCATTTCCTGCCTGAGGAGCGTGACCAG
>Ga0181520_10006394_pt1 | contig 18039 bp, 12 predicted proteins | sample PEATcosm2014_Bin_29_FD_132451 | JGI IMG/M metagenome (GOLD analysis project Ga0181520, IMG submission 132451) | Peatland microbial communities from MTU Mesocosm Facility, Houghton, MI, USA - PEATcosm2014_Bin02_30_metaG | ecosystem: Environmental > Terrestrial > Soil > Wetlands > Peat | place... | reverse complement strand
GGGTCAAGATGAACGCCAAAGTGCGGCGCCCTTGACCCGGTCCTGGCCACCAGAGGCAGACTCCGCGCGCGAATTGAAATAACGCCCTTGACAGAAGCCGACGCTGTCATACATGGGGCACCCGGCTAAAGCCCGCGATTCTATTGCATGTTTGGCGGCACGGCTGAAGCCGTGCCCTGACGCTTGACACGGCTCCAATTGAGTTTTTCCGCAGCCTATAAGTCTTGCGTTGATACAGAGCGCATTTTTGAAATACGCTCTGAGGAGCCAGTGACCCTCTTACCACTCACCAGTTGTCAGGTAATCGTGGATTGAGGCGGCGGCTTTGCGGCCGGCGCCCATGGCCAGGATTACCGTTGCTCCGCCGGTGACGATGTCGCCGCCGGCGAAGACGCCGCGCTTGCTGGTGCGCATGGAGGCTTCATCGGCCACGATGTAATTCCACTTGTTGGTGGCGAGATCGGGCGTGGTGCTCTGGATGAGCGGATTGGCCGTGGTGCCGACACCGATGATGACGACGTTGGCGGGCAGCACGAATTCGCTTCCCTTGATCACTACAGGGCGGCGGCGGCCGCTCTCGTCGGGTTCGCTCAGTTCCATGCGGACACATTTCGCGCCAGTCAGCCAGCCCTTGTCGTCGCCGAGGAACTCGACTGGGTTGGTCAACATCTGAAACTGAACGCCCTCTTCGCGAGCGTGCTTGACTTCTTCGGCGCGGGCCGGCATCTCGGCATCGGAGCGGCGATAGACGAGAGTCGCACTCCGCGCGCCGAGGCGCCGGGCTGTGCGCACCGCGTCCATGGCCGTGTTGCCACCGCCGACTACGATCACATCGCGGTCGCGGCAGTCATAGACTGGCTGGTCATATTCCTCGTGCTGGTAAGCGCGCATGAGATTGATGCGGGTAAGGAATTCATTGGCCGAGTAGACGCCGTTCAAGTGCTCGCCGGGGACGCCGAGGAAGACGGGCAGACCTGCGCCGGTCGCGACGAAGACCGCGTCGTAGTGTTCGTCGTGCATCAGTTCGTCGATGGTGACGCTCTTGCCTACGATCACGTTGGTCTCGAACTCGACGCCCATGCGGCGCAGGTTGTCGACCTCGCCCTTGACGATGGATTTGGGCAGACGAAATTCGGGAATGCCATAGACGAGCACGCCGCCGAGTTCATGGAGAGCTTCGAAGACGCGCACACGATGGCCCTTTTGGATGAGGTCTCCGGCTGCGCTCAATCCGGCGGGGCCACTGCCGACGATGGCTACGCTTTTGCCGGTCGCGGGAGCATTGGCGGGCAGGCCGAGCTGGCCGCTGGTACGTTCGTAGTCGGCGACAAAGCGCTCGAGGTTGCCGATGGCGACGGGCGCACCCTTTTTGCCGAGGATGCAGCCGCCCTCGCACTGGTTCTCTTGCGGGCAGACGCGGCCGGTGATGGCTGGGAGTGCGTTGTCTTCGCGGAGCTTGGCTGCGGCGGCGAGATAGTCGCCGGCATAGATTAGGTTCACGATCTGCTTGATCTGTACGCCAACGGGGCAATCGACGACACAGCCGGGTTTGGCGCATTCGATGCAGCGCGAGGCCTCGGTGAGAGCGTCGGCGGCAACGAGACCCTGATTCACTTCGTCGAAGCTGCGGCTGCGCAGTTGCGGATCGAGCTCGGGCATATGTGTGCGCAGAATCTTCATGCGGTCTTTGAGAGGCAGAGTGTTTTTCTCAGACATAGTGAGTCTCTCCTGCCGCCAACTCCGCGCGAAGCTCGGCCAATTCTTTTTCCTTGTTCTCTTCGAAGTGCTTGAGCGACTCGCACTCCTTTTCGCGGTACATGGTGTTGCGCTGCATCAGAACTTCAAAATTGACCTGCGAGGCGTCGAACTCCGGGCCATCTACACAGGCGAATTTGCTTTTGTCGCCGAGAAGCACGCGGCAGCCGCCGCACATGCCGGTTCCGTCGACCATGATGGAGTTGAGGCTGACCATGGTTTTGATGCCGAGGGGAGCGGTGATGCGGGCGACGGCGCGCATCATCGGCACGGGGCCGACTGCGAGCACGAAATCAATCTTGCGTCCCGCGGCGAGCAATTCATCGAGCTTCTTTGTGACCAGGCCCTGTTCACCGTAGCTGCCGTCGTCGGTCATAATGTAGGTCTCATTGCTAGCCTGGCGGACCTCGTCTTCAAAGACGACCATCTCGGTGTTGCGAGCACCTTCTATGAAGATGACGTGATTGCCGGCGGTCTTGAGTGCGTTGGCTGTGGGAAGCGCCATGGCTGTGCCGACGCTGCCGGCGAGAATCACGGCGGTGCCGTATTTTTCAATCTCAGAGGGCTGGCCGAGGGGGCCGACGATGTCGAGGATGGAGTCGCCCGCTTCGAGGCAATTTAGCAAGGATGTGGTCTTACCGATGGCTTGCACGGCGATGGTGACTGTGCCCGCGGCAGGATCGGAAGACTTGATGGTGAGCGGGATGCGCTCGCCCTTCTCATGAAGGCGCAGAATGATGAACTGCCCCGGCTTCTGTTTGCGGGCGATGCGCGGAGCCTCGACCACAAACTGCTTGATATTGAGCCCGACGGAGCGAGCTTCCTGAATTTTGTACATGAAACAAGTTTACGATATTTTTAGTGGTCTGACCACTTTATTCTGCGAACCGCACCCGGCGGGGATGTAAATGCGATGCTCAAATGGCTCTGCGTGGGATGCGATGCCGGCGCCGGCGGCCGTTGCTCCGCACTGAAATCAGTTTTCCGCTCGAACTTGCTGTGCGGCGTCAGCTTCCATGGCGGTGAGGATGGCTCGCATTTGCTTGAATTCGGGATCGCTGTGGAGCGGTTTCAGGCGCGGATCGGCAAGCATCTGAAAGAACCAGGGACAGCGAGCTTCGTTGGCGCTGCGAAGCTGCTCAATTGCCCCATCAAGGTCACCGAGCGCAACGTAGATTGCCGCATTGAAGGAACTGAGAAGGTAGCGTTCGCGGCTGAGCCACTGGAGCCTTTCGAGAATGGTGCGGGCGTCGTCTTTGCGGCCAGCACAGGCCAGCGCATAGGCGTGAGCGGCGGTCGCGAGATCGAGGAAGGGCAGAGTCTGCACCAGATCATGAGCGAGCTGAATGGAGCGTGTCGAATCTCCGTTGTAGGCGAGAATCAGCGCTCCATAGAAACTGGTGAATTCATGCTCGCCGAAGGTATTGATAGCGTTTTCAATTTGCGCCACACTTTCGGCGGCCTGCCCACTCAGATGAAGCGCCCAGGCCAGACGGCTTTGCAGCCAAGGAGAATACGGATCGGTCTCGATGGCCGCGCTTAGCAGGGCGATTGCCTCGGAAAAGCGGTGACGGCTCAGGGTGAACATGGAACGTTCGCGCGTGATCCAGGGATCGTGAGGCAGATGCGCGCTGAAGGAGAAGGCCTGAAGCGCGGCCGGCAGGTTGTGATCGAAGTGGAAGTTGATCCAGCCGAGCGCGGGAAGCAGGTCGAGGGCCTGATAGGATGAGCCGGAGATCGACTCTTCGATGCGGTGCACGTGGCCTGCCGAGACCGCAGGAGGCATGTAGCCATTCAAGGCCTGGGTAACGCAGAGATGGGCGAGATCAACTTTGGCGGCGATCAGGGTGGGATCAAGCTCGATGGCCCGCAGGAGGTGTTGCAGCCCGTCCTGCATCCGATGGCGATGAAGCGTCTGCCACTCATGGTGGCCGCGCAGGTAGGTGTCGTAGGCTTCTCGTTTGAGGTCGCGGGTCTCGCTGTCGGTTTCGGGGGCTGCTACCGCTGAGATTTGCTGAGGATTTGTCCGCGGCGACGGAGAACTGCCGGCGGGAGTCGCGGTTGACGAGCCGAACGTAGAAGACCTGTCGCTGTTGGTTCCAGAGGCCATGCGAAAGGCCAGCCGTTCGACCAATTCCGATTCCAGTCCGGTGAGCCGGTTCTGGTCCACGAGCAAATCTTCCACCCAGAGCTGTACTCCATCCTCGACGCGGATCATCTCGGCGCGGAGACGGAATTGCGAGGAATAAGTGCGGAGGGTTCCGGTGAGGACCAGATCGGCTTTAAGCGCCTGGCCAACCTGATGGGCAGTTAACTCGCGGCGGGCCAAAGTAAGGACCGAATCCCTGGCCAGAACGGAGAGAATTGGGTTGCGCAGATTCGAGAGGCGAGCCATCGTCTCTTCGGCAAGGGCGTGGCCAAGATGCTCCGGGACGGAATACTCGGTGGCGAAGGGAAGAATGGCTAACCGCGGAAGAGTCCCCGACGGCAAGTCAAGGCTGCGGGAGACTCTGGCGGTAAAGCGGTACCCGCGCTTATAGACGGTCTGGATGCAGGACTCAGGTTCGAGGCGCGCGCGCAGGGAGGACAGGCACTTCAAGATGCTGTCAGCGGTGACATGCACATCGCCCCAGAGCTCCTGTTTCAACTGCAAGTGGGTTACGATCTGGCCGGCGCTGGATAGGAGCAATTTGAGCGCGGCCAGTTCCTTGGGAGGCAGGTGAACGATGGTCTCACCGCGGCGGAGGGTTCCGTCTGTTTCCAGCCGGAAGCCGCAAAAGGAATAGGCCAACTCCTCACCCTCGCGAACGGGATCGGAAGAACTTTCACTCTGGGAACTGTTCACTGCTGGAAGTTGATCTGTCTTTCGAACCAACGCAGTTCCTCGAATCTGGGCGGCAGCTCTGGCGGCCTAATGTCCGCGAGCGACGAAAAAGACAACTGGCACATTGATCGCAGGAACCTAAAGTAAGAAACAACGCAGTGGAAAAGTAAAGCAGTAGCGCCAGTGAATCTTTGTGCCTCTATCGGCCCAAGTGTTTTTGATGACAGATTTATTATCTGCTTCTTGATGAGACACGGGAAGAGCTTATATGAGCAGATTCTTATTCACGAAGTAATCCATGGCACATTAAATAGTAACCATCAAAACTGCTATAGCTATCGAACGTAACTCTCTCCAAACCGGCTGGGCAGAATGTATCTCGGAGACGCGTACCGAAGGTGCGCCTAAGTCGAGTTTTGAAATAGAGGGCTTTCAATTTCCTCTTTGAAATCGAGCAGGTCTCTCACAAAAGGGCGCTAATGGCGGGCGAATGTGAGATCGAGGCCAGTGGTCACAATGACGACATTGCTTACGGTTCCGGGAGGCGGGAAGGAGGTGTAGCTGTTGTTGAACGAAGTTATCCAGCCATAAATGCCTGTTCAGAAAGGAGGCTTGAGGCGCCGATGTTGTGTTTATATTGCTCGCCGAGGTTGAGAGCAGGGAAGCTATTAGTTATGGCAGGCGCACCGGTTGTCGCTGAATAACTCTCGTGGGTCCAGACAACCCCGCCTAAAAGATCAAACGATTTATTGTTTGACTTAGCAACGTGCCAGCCAAATCCGCCGCCGACGATGAAGCGGAGATCGAGATCCTGAAGCGCATTGGCGGAGAAATCACCGGCGCCAAAGACAAAGAGCCTGTGGTTGAGGTTGTGGTCGTAGTGGTTTCCGCCGCTCGTGGCATTGGCGCTGGTGGGTTGCCGGGGTGCAGGCCCGATGCCGCGAGCAAGGCTGCGCATGACCAGACCGAGAAGGACAGGAAGAAACGCATGGGAATGCGCTGGGTCAGGGGGGAATCCTTGTTGACTTGAGACGGGTCTTGAGAGGGAGTCGAGGAGAAGCTATTCGCTCTCGGTCCAATCCCCGATCGAATAATATCTGCCAGCAGAAGCGATTGAGGGAAGCGTGCTTCAGAAAGATTTCAGGGTTTGGTCAGATGTTGGGGGAGTGTCAGATGTCAATCTGTTCGAGGGGCACCTGAAGTTCACCCGTGTTTTGGAAAAGGGTGACCCGATCCAGGAGCGATTGCGATGACCAAGCCTGTTTCACACGCACAATGGTTTCTTGAACCTTACTGCATCGGGATGAAGCTGCGCTCGCTGCGCACGCAGAAGCGGCTGACGCTCTCACGCCTGGCCGCGGAGACCAAGCTCTCGACGGCGCTGCTGTCGAAGCTCGAGACCGACCGCATGATTCCCACACTGCCCACGCTGGCTACCATCAGCCGCGTTTACGGTGTGGGCATGAGCTACTTCTTCTCCGAGCCAGCCAAACACACGCTCTCGGTGACGCGCAAGGCCCACCTGCAAGGCAACAGCCGGGGACTGGAGTCTGTGAAGGTGACTCCGCTGAACGCGATTGAGAGCAGGACGAAGCTGGTGGCCCAGATGATGGAGTTTCCTTCCAGCGGGGCCTCGTGCGTGACGGATGGTTGCCACGGGTCCAGCGGAGTCGTGTACGTGCTGGAGGGGAAGTTGCAGTTGGATGCCAGTGGGATGAGTGAAGTGCTCGAGGCGGGCGATTGCGCCTACATGGAGAGCGAGATGACGCTGGCGTGGAGCTCGGCGAGCAAACACCGCTGCCGAGTTCTGGCGGTGATGCCGGCCAGCTCTAAAACCGAAGGCTGACCGGCTCTCCGCTACTTGGCCACTTTGGCGATCAACTGGAAGGAATCAAGAAATCGTGCGGTGCTGTCATAGGGCTTGCCGATCGGATAGACCACCAGCGACTGATAGAGAGTGCTGCCGACAAAGTAGATGCGGGCGGAAAAGTGCGCAGTATCGCTCTCGGCCTCAAAAGTCAGGCCGTGATAGACGCCGAGGGTGATCTTCTTGTCGCTGACCAGATGCGAGTTGGAGTTCTTCAAAGCGCCATCCTCGGCTCCTTTCAGCACGTCATCAGGATCTCTGCCGGCTGTCGCCGAGCCGTAATCGCAGACCCCGACAAAGAGCGCCACCGGCTCGAGCTCCGTGAGGTAGCTGCGCAATTCGAATGAGCCCTTCTCGGTGGGAACGTCTCTCTTTTGGAATTGGGGTGCGGAGGGGTAGGATGCGCTGAATCCATCCTCTGGATAGGTGTACGTCTTCCACTCCTGCGCCGGCGTGCTTGGTGTGCCGGTAGTGGAGGGCGTTTGCGCCCCAAGCAGGAGGGCGAACCCGAAGGCTGCTGCTGCAATGGCGATGCAGCGGGTGAGATTCCCGTGTGTTCTGTAGATCATTGCGGGCCTCCTTGCCTGCGAACAATCAACCTGCTGTTAGCCTCACGTTCAGGCGCCAGGGGGATTTATGGCATCGCCCGCGAAGTTTTGAAGTCGAACTTCAATCGTTCCAGCCCAAGCCGCCAAATCAAACGATTATAGCCCGATTCCGCGGCGGCGCGCATCAGGTCTGATCGATTCGAGTCTATTTATGTGCACGAGCGATCAATTTGAATGAGTCCAGGAAACGGGTTGTTTCCGGGAATCGGTGTTGGATCGGGAATGTCACAATCGCCTGGTAGATCGTTCCGTCGACGAGATAGACCCGAGTGAATGCGTGCATCGTTTCGTCCTCGGTCTCGATCTCGGCGCCCTTGTGGCCGTCGAGGGTAATGTCTGAATCGTTGATCTTGTGGGTCTTGGGGGCAGACACAACACCGAGCTTGGTGCGTTCAAAGAGCATGTCCGCAGGGAGACCGGTAGCCTCGGGCCCTTTGTCAATCACCGCGATGCAGAGGCTGGTCTCATCGATCTCGGCGCAGTAGGAGTTCATCAGAATCGAGCCAAGCTTGGCCTCCTTTTGAGTCTGCTCCAGTTTGGGCTCGGCGGGGAAGGAGGCGCGAAATCCGTCGGTGGGATACTTGTAGCTCTTCCACTGGTCGGTCTGCGCGCTGAGGGCAGCGGCAAAGCAGATCAGAGCTGCACAAATGGTGAGAGTGCGGGCCGAAGGCTGACGCATTGGCAGGAAGACGGTGTGCACGGTTGAGAGCCTCCTCATTCTGGGCCGAGATTGTCTTTCATTTTGACGCATTGAACGAGCAAAGAAGAAGTCTAGCACTGCTGGAAAGGCCGACAATGATCCGTTGCCGTTGACGGAAGCAGCCTGTAGGATGATTTGGAATTCAGGAACCGGAGAAGATGCGGCTCAACCTCAATCTGATGAAGGCGACGCTGACCGGAGCGTTGGGCGGCCTGCTCTTCGGCTTCGATACGATTGTCATCTCGGGCGCCATTGACTCGATCGTGCGCCTCTATGGTTTGAGCCCGCAAGGCAAGGGCCTGACAGTTGCTTTCGGGCTCATCGGCACTGTGGTTGGGGCTCTTGGGGCCGGCGTGGCGGGCCAGAAACTGGGTGGGCGAGAGACTCTGAGGATCACAGCGGTCCTCTACGTATGTTCGGCGTTGGGATGCGGCCTGGCTTGGAGTTGGCCGGCATTCATGTTTTTCCGATTTCTGGGCGGGTTGGGGATCGGAGCTTCGTCGGTGCTGGGGCCGGTTTACATTGCCGAACTGGCTCCGGCCGAAAGCCGTGGGAGACTGGTTGCCGTCTTTCAGTTCAACGTGGTCTTTGGAATTCTTGTGGCGTACAGCTCCAATTACGCCATTCGCTTGATGCGCCTGGGCGCGGCGGAGTGGCGGTGGCAGGTGGGCGTGGCTGTATTTCCGGCGATCGTCTTCCTTGCTCTGCTCTTCGGCATTCCTCGCAGCCCACGCTGGCTGGCTGCGCGTAACCGCAACGATGAGGCTTTTTTCGTGTTGAGGTCGATGGGCGAATTGAAGCCCGAGGCCGAGCTGGCCGAGATTTGCGAAGCGCTCGCTCAGGAGCACGCTTCGGCTCACGAGCCGGTCTTTCGCTGGAAGTATCGCTACCCGCTGTTTCTGGCCATCAGCATTGGCGCATTTAACCAACTGGCTGGGATCAACGCCATTCTTTACTACCTGAACAATATCTTCGCTGCGGCAGGATTCAGCGAGATTTCGAGCGACCAGCAGGCCATCGCGATCGGAGCGACGAACTTCCTCTTCACTATCGCAGGCATGTCGCTAATCGACAAGCTGGGGCGCAAGACTCTGCTGCTGATTGGCGCGGCAGGGACGGCGAGTTGCCTGGCCGCTGTGTCGTGGCTCTTCGCCACCAACTCACATCCCGGAGCACTGGTCTGGGTGCTGATTACTTACGTCGCGTTCTTTTCCGTCTCGCAGGGAGCGGTGATCTGGGTCTATATCGGCGAGGTCTTTCCCAATCATGTTCGCTCAAAGGGACAGGGAGTGGGCAGTGCAAGCCATTGGTTCATGAATGCCGTCATCGCTTACTGGTTTCCAGTGGCGGTTCATTCGATGAGCACGGCGACGCCGTTCACGTTTTTTGCCATCATGACTGTGGTGCAGTTTCTGGTGGTGTTGTTTGTCTATCCGGAGACGAAGGGGCAGACGCTGGAGGCGCTACAGCGGAAGCTATTGTCTTCGGAATAACTGTTGCGGATGGCTCCATGCACAGTCGCATGTAGAACGCGGTCAGCGGAGCCTTCCGAGGATCAGAGCGTACGCCCGATCACCAATGCGTTCTCGACGAGCGCATCGATTTCTGCGCGGCTGGTGCGATGATTCACGATGGCGGCGCGAATGGCGACACGGCCTCTGATCCTGGTCGTTGACGGCGCGACGATTCCCGATTCTTGGAGCCGGATCACAATCTCATCATTGATTCGGTTCGATCGCTCGGAGTTGGAGTCTTCTGCGTCAGAGCCTTGAGGCCGATACCGGAAACAGACGATATTGAGCTCGACTGGTGCCATCAGCTCCAGCTCTGGCGTCTCGGCGATGCGGGATTCAAGATAGCGGGCCAGAGCGCAAGTGCGGGAGATCGAGGCGCCGAGGGCTTCAACGCCGTAGACCTTGAGCGTGAACCAGACCTTCAATGCGCGAAAGCCGCGCGAGAGATCGGGTCCGAAGTCGCAGGGCCAGGGTGAGCCAGCGGCCAGGCCACGCTCGGCCCGCTGCAGGTAGGCTGCCGGTGCGACGAAGGCGCGTCTGTGCGCCTCCGCATCGCGTACAAGAATGAAGCCGGCGTCGTAGGGAGCCTGTCCCCACTTGTGAAAGTCGAAGGCCACCGAATCGGCGCGTTCCATTCCGTTGAGCTTGGGGGCGAGGTCGGGAGCAAGCTTGGCCAGAGCGCCGAAGGCACCGTCGACGTGGAACCAGAGCTTCTCGCGTTCACATAACTCGGCGAGGCCGGCGAGATCGTCGATGGCTCCGGCATTGACGGTTCCCGCGGTTCCCACAACGAGAAAGGGTGTGAGGCCGGCTTCGCGGTCGCGTTGAATTGCCTGGGCTAACGCCGCGAGATCGATATGGCAACGGAGATCGGCGGGAATAAGGCGCAGAGCATCGCTGCCAAGACCGGCGATATCCATCGCCTTAGGCACGCAGCTATGAACGGATGTGGATGTGTATGCGGTCAGGCGCTTGAAGGCTTCGGCCACCCCACTGGCGCGCACGTCAATGCCGAGGGCGGCATCGCGGGCGATGAGCACGGCGATGAGATTAGCCATCGAGGTTCCGGTGACGAAGAGGCCGCTCGCATTCTCGGGAAAACCGAAGAGCTCGGCAACCCAGCGAGTCACCTGCCGCTCGACCTCGACGGGAATATGATCGCGTCCGGCAAGATTTGCGTTGAGGCCAGCGGCGAGCATCTCTGCCAACATACCGACCGGTGTTCCGCCGCCGTTGACCCAGCCCATGAAACCTGGATGCACGTTGCCCTGAGTGTAGGGGAGTATCGCACGCATGAATTCCGCATGGACGTTGGCCAGTTTCTCGGCATGCTGCGGAGCATGAGCTTGAAAACGCGCGCGCAGATCGGCTGGAATCGGTTGCCAGACAGCCCGCTCGCGAATCTCTTCGATGTAGCCGAGCATGTCGTCCAACATGCGATGAGCCTGAGCGCGGAATTCGCTCCAATCGGCGGGATCGAGGGTTGGGCTGGTTTCAGCTTCAGAGGCATTGCCGGACTTTGCTGAGAGGTCGATCGAGGATGGCAACTGCGACATTCATTCTCCCTGAAGGATATTTTACGTGTTGAGGACGGCAGGTGATTGATGAGCTCATTTGCGAATGGAGTCGTCGGAGAGAGCGGCGGGATCAAGAGCCAGCTGCCGGCATGATTCCACTGTCGACTCGGGCTTAATCAGAATCGGGACAGTTAAGAGGAACTTGTAAATATATGATAACAATCAAGATTTAGTCGTCTTAGGCGCAATGTTCCTGAACGGAAAGAAAAGCTCTTGACAACTGATTGTTCGCTGGGGTGTAATGGCCGCGGCTCATTGGAAGGGGTTTTTCGCGTAGTGTGCTTAAACGTTTGACCTCGATGACTTAAACGTTTGAGCATTAGAATCCTAAAAAACGGAGAAACGCGATTTTGCCCTTCCAAACCACGGAGAAATCGGAAGCCCGCAGATCGGCGGAAATCAGAGCCGACGGTACTCCATGGCGGCAACGGATGAGGTCGCAAGGAGAGTGGGGGGCAGGGCTGATTGAAGGTTGTGGAGCAGATTGATTCATTTTCTGGATTCTTTCTGAATGCACTTCAAACTGGCTTCATTCCTGACTACAGGGAAGCGATGGTAGGACGAAACACAAACAGTAACAATTTTGAAAAGGATGGTCACATGAGACAAGCGAGTTACAGGTTTTTCCTGTTGCCGTTGTTTTTGGTTTTGGTGTGCGTAGGGGCATTCGCGCAGGCCAACTCCGATGTCACCGGCATCGTTACAGACCAAACGGGAGCGGTCGTTGCGGGAGCGAAGATTGTGCTCACCGATCCAGCTACCGGTGTGGTGCACTCAACCGTCAGCAGCGCCACCGGATTGTATGACATTTCTGGTTTGAACGCTGCCAATTACAACATGAAGGTCACAGCCAACGGGTTCGAGACGTACGTGCAGAACAGCATCGTGGTCAACATTTCCGCGAACTTCCGCGTGGACGTCAAGCTCACCATCGGCGCCGCGACGCAGACCGTGACGGTTGAGGCCGACGCTCTGGCGGTGCAGACTGACTCCAATGTTGTCAGCAATCTCATCAACGAGCAGCAGATCACAGATCTGCCCACCAATGGCCGCAACGTGATCGGTTTGGCGGCACTGGGTCTGGGTGTCAGCGGCAATCTGCCCGACATGGAAAGCCCCTTCTCGGTAACAGCCAACTACTCCATCAGCTTCAACGGTCTCAGCCAGGCGCACAATGTCTGGATGATCGACGGCGCCGAGGCTTATGACCGCGGTTCCGGCGGCAAGATGTCCGTCATGCCTTCGCAGGACGCACTGGGCGAGTTCCAGGTGCTGGCCAGCAACTATCCGCCTGATTACGGCATCGCCTCGGGCGGCACGATCACCATGTCCATCAAGAGCGGCACGTCGAAGTTCCACGGCGAAGCCTGGGAGTTTGACCGCAACGATGCGCTGGACGCGCACGCTTGGTCCGACCACGGAGCCCCGATCTCGGAGCTGCGCTATAACGTCTTCGGCGGGAATTTCGGCGGCCCGGTTTTCATTCCCGGTGTATACAACGAGGCCAAGAAGAAGACCTTCTTCTTCATCAACGAAGAGTGGCGCAGGGAAGTCACAGGTGTCCCGACAACGTCTATCAAGACTTTGCCCGCGGCGGACATAGTTACATCGGCGGCGACCTTCAACTATGTGATTCCCGTTTTTGATAACGCGAAGTTCCTCACCGTGCCCACAGTTGCTGACCCGGCTTTGGTCGCGAAGATCAAGGCCGACGGCCTGACAATGGGAGGTAAATTCACCAACAATACGATTCCCGGTAACCTGCTGGATCCGAATGCCCTGGCATTCAACGCCACCAAGAACCTCCCCGCGTCGACGAACGCGGACGGCAGCTATACGCCGACCGGCGGCCATCTGCCTGTCACAGTGCGTGAAGATCTCTTCCGCATCGATCACAACATCAACGACAAGTGGCAGCTCTTCGGCCACTACATCCATGACGCGATGGATACGACCGAAGCCACCCCCGAGTGGCAGGGCGACAACTATCCGACTATCGGCTCCAACTTCAGCAACCCGGCGTATGCTGCGGCTATCAAGCTGACTGGCACGCTGACGCCCAACGTACTGGTTGAGGCCGCATTCAACTACAATGGCAACAAGATCGCCATCGTTCCCGTGTCAACGGTCGCAGCTGGCTTCACAAAGCCCTCGGGCTGGAGCACGGGGAACTACTTCGCGGCAGCGAACGACGTTGGCAATCGCCTGCCTGACATCAGTTGGAGCACGGTAGGTACCACCTGGGGGCCTGGAAACGATCCCTGGACTAACGGTGCAGAAGACTACGCCGAGATTTATGGCCTGTCCTGGACCAAGGGCAAGCATCAGATGAAGTTTGGCGGCGGTTACAACCGTTACACCAAGAACCAGGTCATCGGCAAGGATTCCGAGGGCGACTACACGTTCAACGACAACTTTGTGAACGGAGCTCCCACTGGCAACCTTACGGGCGATTCGTACCTGGACTTCCTGCTTGGATTGGCCACCAACTTCAATCAATCGAATGCCAACCCTATCAACCACTATGTCAACAACACCATCTCGGCTTACGCGATGGACAATTGGCACGCGACCAAGCAGTTGAGCATTCAGTACGGCTTCCGCTACGACTTCATGCCGCACGTTTGGGAGCGCAACAACCAGGTCTCCAACTTCAATCCGCTGCACTACCAGACTGGATTTGCGCCTACGTTCAACAGCGATGGCTCATTTGCGGCCAGCAGCGCGGGTCTGGTTACCAACTCCATCGGAACGTTCTATTTGAACGGTATCGACATTGCTGGTCAGGCAGGTATCCCGAGCGCGCTTGTCAAGAACGACTACAAGACGTTCATGCCGAGAGTTGGCTTCTCGTATGATGTTTCCGGCAACGGCAAAACCGTTGTGCGTGGCGGCTTTGGCACCTTCTATGAGCGCATCCAGGGCAACGACATTTATGACGCTGCCGGCTCACCGCCCTTCATCAGCACACCGTCAGCCAACAACGTCGAATTCACCAACACAAGTCTCAATTGGCAGTCAGGCACAGCGGCCTCAACGCCGAGCTTTGTGCAGGGCTACAACTCGCTTAACAGCTACTATCCTGATCCAGCTGTAGCTCAGTTCAGCCTGGGGGTGCAGCATGAGATCGCTCCCGCGCTGATCCTGATCACACAGTATGTGGGTAATATTGATTGGCATCAAAACGTTTGGATTCCGATCAATAACTTCCCACTTAGCACCCCGATGGCGACCCGCCAAGCTGACGCAAACGGTACGCTCGCAACGATTCCAAGTTTGCTAGACAAAACCTATCCTGGTTTTGCCAACATCAGGCTGCAATCGACGACGCAAACCGGTACCTACAACAGCTTCCAGGCAGGCCTCCGCCAGCAAAATCGGCACGGCCTCAGTTATGAACTGGACTACACCTACGGGCACCAGATCGACTCAACCCCTGGCAGCGTAGACGTGGATAATAACAACCCTACACGTGACCCCTGGAATCTGAAGTATGACAAGGGATCCGGCATTCTGGATCGCCGTCAGGTTTTCAGCGCCAACTACGAGTACAAGATGCCCTTCTTTGCGCATTCATCTGGCCTGGAGAAGAGCATACTGGGCGGCTGGGAAGTCTCCGGCACGGTCGTCAGCGAGACCGGCTTGCCTTGGTTCGGCAATGTTGCTCCCTCGAACAGCTTTGGTGATACGGTTGGTTTGGGCGGAGACTACTCGATCCGTGCTAACCTGACCGGCAAGCCTCACTATGTCAAAGGGAACAACGGTACTGGTGGCTATCAGTACGTAGACACGACGGGCTTCTCTGCGCCTACACCCGGTTGGGCGGGCGGCGCGAATCTGGGCTTCGGTAATATGGGCAAGGATGCCGTGGTCGGCGCAGGCCGCACTAACTTCACCACCGCGGTCTACAAATCGTTTGCCATTACCGAGGCTGCTCATCTCGATCTGCGCGTAGACAGCTTCAACACCTTCAACCACACCCAGTTCAACTCGCTCGGCGACAGCAACCCGTCGCATGTAAATACCTTTGGTTTCGTGAACGGCGCTCAGGACCCGAGAGTGTTCGAGCTCGGCGGCAAGTTCGTCTTCTAAACTAACCCTCAACCGGGGCGCGGCAGGCTATGCCTGTCGCGCCCCTTTTCTTTAGAGCATGCCTACGACCGGCTACAAATAGACCTAGCTTGAAATAAGATTGACGAGAGGCAACAGTGAACTCCGCAGTGAGATTCGAGGTCTGCAGAAGGCTTACATTGACCTGCATGGTGGCAATGGCCGCGGCCGGCTGCCTAGGGCAGACGGCAACAACTCCACAGAACCAGCGCCAGACAGCGCTCGCATTGGAGCAGGAGGGAAAGAACGCCGACGCCGAAACGGCCTGGCGCGAATTCCTGAGGTGGCATCTCGGCAGTGCGGAGCCCTATGCACACCTCGGCCTGATCGAGGCGCGCCAGGAGCACTACAAAGAGGCGGTGACACTCTACCGCAAAGCCCTTGCGCTCAATCCCTCGTTTCCCAGCCTTCGTCTAAACCTCGGTCTCGCGCTCTTCAAAGAGGGCGAAATGAAGCAGGCTATTGCGGAATTCAAACCCCTGCTCAAGAGCCAGTCCCCCACATCGCCAGAGAGACAGCGGCTTGTGATTCTGCTCGGAATGGCCCATTACGGGCTGGGCGAATACGCCGAGGCTGCTCGTTATCTGAGGCAGGCGGCCGCCGTCGATTCGCAGAACCTTGCATTGCGGCTGAGCCTGGCGCATAGTTGCATGTGGTCCAAACAGTACCAGTGCGTTCTGGATACCTATCACGAGATTCTCACGCTGAATGCGGAGTCGGCGGAGGCCGATATGCTGGCGGGCGAGGCGAAAGATGAACTGAAGGACCATGGCGGAGCAATCGACGAGTTTCGTGCGGCGGTGAAGGCTAATCCCAAGGAGCCGGATGTTCACTTCGGACTAGGCTACCTTTTGTGGACGCAGAAACAGTACCCCGAAGCTGTGACTGAGTTTCAGGCCGAACTGGCCAACGATCCGAACAGCCTGCAGTCAATGATCTACGAGGCGGACGCGGAGATCCACTTGAAAGATCCGGAAGCCGCACTGCCCCTTCTCGAGGGCGCCCGGCGCATCGACGCGAACCGAGAGCTCGTGCATCTGGATCTGGGCATACTGTATTCCGATGCGGGCCGCAACGACGATGCCGTGAAGGAGATGAAAGAGGCCGAACGACTGGCCCCGCAAGATGTGAACGTGCATTGGCGGTTGGGGAGGCTCTATCGTTCAATGGGCCGGAAAGACGAAGCTAAGGCTGAGTTCGACAAGGCCAGCAGCATCACCAACGCCGCGGACACTGCGTTGGTCGACAAGATCAGTGGCGATCACTCAAAGGGGGCTGCAGCGCAGCCTCACGCCACGCCGGAGAAATAGGTGGGCTGCCGCTGCGCGCGCAGCCGCACTCCCATTGCCGTTACAGGGTCGAACCTGCAGCGGCAGGCTACCGAATCTGTTTAAGCGCCGGATAGATGGCTCGATAGAGGCCGTATTGCTGCTGGAGCTTATCCGAGGCGGTCTTGTCGACGTTGACGACTGAAGCGATCTTCACAATTTGGGCGCAGGCTTCATCTACTGATGGCCAGATATGTGCGCCGACTCCAGCGAGCACGGCCGAGCCATAAGCGCAACCTTCTTCCGCGGCGAGCAGCGAGACGGGCTGCGCATACACGTCGGCTTGAATCTGGCGCCACAGCGGCGAACGCGCGCCGCCTCCGCCGAGACGAATGTCGTTCACCGGCACGCCGATCTGAGCAAAGATGGTTAGCGAATCCTTCAAGCTGAAGGCCACACCTTCGAGGACGGCGCGGATGATATGACCGCGTCCGTGGCTGGCAGCAAGTCCGATCAGCGCGGCGCGCACATCGGAATCCAGATGCGGTGTTCGCTCGCCCATCAGATAGGGCGCCCACATCACGCCGTCGCAGCCGGCCGGAATCGTAGAGGCCTCCTTCGAGAGGCTGTCGTAGGGATCGCCCGCCGGAGTGCCGATGGTTCCAAATGTGTCGCGGAACCAGCGCAGAGAGAGACCCGCGGCCTGAGTCACGCCCATCACATGCCAGCGATTCGCAATGGCGTGGCAGAAGGTGTGCAGGCGTCCCTTCGGATCAAGGAAAGGCTGATCGGTCGCGGCGAAGACAACGCCGGAGGTTCCAATCGTAGCGCTCACATCGCCAGCCTTGACGATGCCCATGCCGATGGCGCCGCCAGCCTGGTCTCCGGCTCCGGCGACGACCGGTGTGCCCTCGGCAAGGCCGGTTGCCGCAGCCGCGCTGGCGGTGATTCTTCCTACGATGTCCGGTGATTCGAAGACCTCCGGCAGGCAACCGGGATCAAGTTTTGTAGCTGCTACCATCTCCAGCGACCAGCGGCGATGAGCGACATCGAGTAAGAGCGTTCCGGATGCGTCTGAGACGTCGATTGCACGGACGCCGGTCAATTGCAAACGAACGTAATCCTTGGGCAAGAGAAAAGAGCGGAAGCGGCTCCAGATCTCGGGCTCATGCGTGCGAACCCACATCAGCTTGGTGAGCGTGAAGTTGGGCAGCGCGGGATTCGAGGTCAGTTCAACGATCCGGTGCTCGCCAACGGTCTCGTTCAAGACGCGACACTCGTCCGCGCTTCGCTGATCGCACCAGATCAGAGCCGGGCGAAGGACTTCCTCGTCTTTGTCGAGAAGGACGGCGCCGTGCATCTGGCCGGCTAGGCCAACAGCGGCGATCTCGCTCTTGGAGACGCCTGTCTGCGCGAGGAGCTTGCCAATCGCCTTCTGGCAGGCATTCCACCAGTCGTGGGGATCCTGCTCTGCCCACCCATTCTGCGGCGATGCAAACGGCGCATGCTCGTGCGTCGCCGAGCCTAGCAGCGCGCCCTTTTCGTCCACCAAAACTGCACGCGTTCCACCTGTGCCTACGTCGATACCGATGATCTTTTGCGTCATTGCCAGTCACTCTTTCCAGCAGCAGGGGCTTCCGCTGCGATTCTCTTTATCGCGTTAATAATGCTATCGCGCCTCGGCGGCTATTTTGAGGTTTGCCCCGGACGGAATTTGATTACGTAGAAGAGTCCCAGTGCGAGCAGCAAACCTCCCCACCAGATGGGGGTATGCAGATTGGTCAGCTGCACCAGGGGCGGATAGCTGCCGGTAATT
>Ga0181520_10006393_pt1 | contig 18040 bp, 21 predicted proteins | sample PEATcosm2014_Bin_29_FD_132451 | JGI IMG/M metagenome (GOLD analysis project Ga0181520, IMG submission 132451) | Peatland microbial communities from MTU Mesocosm Facility, Houghton, MI, USA - PEATcosm2014_Bin02_30_metaG | ecosystem: Environmental > Terrestrial > Soil > Wetlands > Peat | place... | reverse complement strand
TTGCATGAAGTCATACAAGCCGACGCATGACTTCTGGTCAATACAGGCGAAAAAGCTCCATGTTATCTAGCTTTTTCGTCTATGTTGACCGCCGGAAAAACACACTTAATGCTCCTTAACTCTGAATGTGCTTGTACATCGAATCGATAAAAACCATCAGACGCCGGAGTCACATCAATAAAAGTCCCTGATTGACAATGTTCTCTGGTCCGCTGATATACCCAATCAGTGCCAACTTCTCTGTACACAGAGAGATCCACGTCATCGATCCCTGACCCAAAACATGCATACAAGTGATACTCGATCCCCCCCACAAGATTTCTCCACATACTCTTAGCGGTAAAAGAGCTATTGAGGATGTCGAACTCTCCGCACATAGCCTGATATCCATATTGTGTTTCCGTTGTCTTTATCTCGGACAGCGTTGCGTCCATGAAGTTGGATATTTTTTGACTACCAATGCCGGTCGACGATGCAATGAATAAATTATAATATCCGTACTTGTAGCCCGAACTGAATTTGTTGGCCACAACATCAATTCGATATAACTGGGTTGTCGTAGGAGCCACCGAGACATACTCTCTCCACGTGGCACTGTCACCTCTCGCAATTTCCACCCAATCATTGCCAACAGGCTCATACACGATGAGGGCTAAGTTTTCAACCCCCTCATTAGCGAATACGCCGATTGAATAGGTCTGCTTTGCGGACAAAACTCGATAGGTCCTCTTAATGTCGCTAGTTGTCGACAAGATGTCGAAATTACTCCTGACCATTTCGATATTCGCCGCAGTCAGTCTATTTGCCACCGTGATCCCGCTTTCTATGATACCACGCAAACTTTGAGCTTGATTGATTTCACTCAATCCAAGCGCAAGGAAAAAAATCGATATCAGAAAAAAGTATACTTTTTTCATCGCTACCTCTCCATTTTATTTTGTAAATGTGCAATTGATGGAAAAACTACCATAGCCTACCATCGCCTGTCAGTATAGAGGAAATGATGATAATCGTCAATTATTCCCGAGCATGCCGCCTATCGCCGTAATGACCCACTATTTATGGGATTTTTACGCCCTTGCATTTTTATAAAAACGATGTATGAAATAGACAGTGGCCTTGAAAACTGAATATTCGGGTGATTATCCAGTTTTCGGGGATTTCTCAAAGAATCGAGGTTGTTATGAAAAAGTTTTGTTTTTTGAGTTTGAGCATAATTATCTTATGCTCAATCCTTTCTGCTCCACCGACATTTCCTCAGTGGAAAACTTCTATCTTTGCTGAAGCTGACTACCAGTTTTCAGCAGTCAGTGATATGCCCCTCAGTATCAGGAATATGCCGATTTACGGCTCCGATCTGAGTTACGTCCCAGCATCGAATGCCGGACCGATTCTCCAAGAATCGTATGAGAACAATTGGCTTTATCTTTTGGGCATCGAAGTCAGAGGCGAGATATCCTCCGATTTCTACTTCGTGGGAAAATTTTCACTCCTGACGCTAAGTCAAGACGGTATGGCGGAAAGAAATTATACCAATGATGTCGGGGGGAGCGATAGAGGATATGGAGCCGCATTGACCTATTGTGAGCTCCACAAGGGAGGGTTGATAGCCCTCTGCGGTTCAGACGAGGTACTCGGCGACATCGTGCCGGAAATCGCATTGGAAAAAGCACTGACGGATGGTCTGTCCATTGGTGTTTCAATGACCTACTATGTGATCATTGCGACCAGTGGGTGGGATCGGTGGGATGCCTATGAGCAAGACCAAAATATGTTACTTGCCCATTGTCTTCCGGTCACGGCATTTATTCGAATAGGATCATCCGAAGGGATTGTCCTCACTGCCGGCATATCATTTTCTAATTTTGTGGCAACCAGCGCAGGGAAACAGGCTGGGTTGCAGCAAGGCCAAACCGGTCTTGTCGTCGCATTAACTTTTCAATAATTTTTCGAGGCCTTGAAAAACTTTTTTCAAGGCCTTTTCTCTATCTCTTGTCCCCCTGTAATAAGATAGAAAATTCCTATTGCCGCTTCTTTTTTATGAGCTTGGGATCGCGAGAGACGAACCATTTGTCGTTGGCGTCGAACCACCATGCGTCGGAATGGGTCGCCAAGAGAAATTTGCCGACCGCCTTCGCTTCCTTTGTCTTCAGGCGCGCATAGCCGATCTTTGCCCATGCGCGGGCTTTTGTATTACCCCTCAGCTCTTCTTCACGCAGCGTGGCGATCCATTCGAGTTGATCCGCATCTTTTACAAGCTTTGCCTCGAGCGTTTTCTTCGCCTGCTCTTCCTTATAGAATGCGGCCATTTCTTTCCCGAAGGGAATCTCGGCGGAAATATCCTTGAAAGCCTCTGATTCGGCGAGGCGCCCGTAGCGCTGATGAACGTAATTCAAATCAGATGTTCTCCCCTCACCGAAATCATGGAACAGGCTCATAAAGACAACTTTCGCCCGATCCGCGTCCGGCACAAGGAAACAAAGCGCGTAGGCAATATAGGTTGTCCGCAGAAGATGTTCGGCTACCGATTGTTTGCCGGTTCCCAAAAACCACAACCCCGAGCGCGGGGTTCTGCTTAATATCCCTGCTTCGTAGATAAAGTTTGTAATAGCCTGCAGTTCTCCCTTCTTCATAACTTTATCTTAACATATTCCCCTCCTATCCATCGAATCGCGAGAATGGTCTTCGATTCTATCCGCAGACACATTTACATTTGCCGTTCGTACAAGTGCAAATACACTCCCGACACGCACAGACGCCGCGAGCGCAAGCGCATGAGGAAGTCTTGATAATCCCCTGCGATACCAGTTTCTTTTTCTTTATGGTCCGCTTCGGTTTTGTTTTAACAGCTTGCTTTTTAGTTTTGAGCATGGGTAAATAAAGAGACAAAACGACCTTTTTAAAATTATAGCAAACCGCATTCTCAAAATTTGACATAATTAGCTTTACGGTTTACTTTACTCCCATAGAGAATAAATTCCTGCGGACTAACGCAGGTTTCGCTGATAACCCTATGTTCAAGATATCTTCCATGGAAGAGTATAAAGTTCCCGACAACGTCCCATCGGAGGTCGTGGTAGACGTTGAAAAAAAGACTGAACGCCAAAGTTGGGTTACGCCGCGGCGGGCCATCGAAGATATCGATCGAGAAAAGCAAAACATCCTCGAAGCAAAAGGATCACCCGAAAGGAAGATCAGCGCCACCACCTATCTTGATATCTGCAGAATGTTCATTAAACTCCCCCTCGAACAGCGACGAATCTCGCAGCTACCCGACAACAAATTCAAAAAAAACCAGCTCGCCAGGCTTGGCGTGGAAGCAGCCGACATGAACCAAAATTTAATGTTCGTTATTCGCTGCCTCCGGGAGCGTTCGCCTGAACTTCTCAAGGATGTCCACGGAACGTTCCGGAATCTTTGCCAGATCTATCCTGAATCCCGTACCCTTCTCGAAGATTATGATAATTGGGTCGGCGGCGTTTTTATGGAGCTTGCTACCATCGAGGCGCTCCAAGATCTCAATACTCGGTTTAAAATGAACGGGACTATTATAAAAAGCTGCCCGGAAGACGACGCCGGCATGAACGAGGAAAAACAGAAGATCGATTTTTTTATAAAAACATCCGACGGGGAAGCTTTGCCGTTTCAGTTAAAAACAAATTCCGGGACAAATGAGGACTGGATCGAAGTAGATAGGAGTAAAACCCCTTATCTGGTTTCTGTTTTTTGTCGAAAGCGAGAAGATCTGGTTAATTTGATAAATGGTAGATTTAGTGATAAATTCAGGACGCTCCTCGCATCAAAATTCCTTAACACCGAAAAGGAGGTAACATGGCAAAAATAGAAAGGGGTACGAAAATCTCGGATGATCCCGCAAAGGATCTTGTCCGATTTAAACAAGGAGAGGAGAAGCCAGAAGAGGAGAATATTCCCCTTCCCGAAAAGAAAGGTATTCTGAAAAATGTTCTGGAGGAAATAAAAAAGATTTCCAAGAAAATCCTTTCTTAAGTATTCTGTGGGACCGCCAGCACAAAAAGATCTGGCGGCATTTTTTATAGGCACGAACAAATAAGGAACGATCTCGACTCATGGTAAAATGGGACCATGCAATCTATTAAAGCCCCCAACGATGAACCGCCAGAGTTTGTCAGCGTTTTTCTGGCCGGTGGCATCAGTAACTGTCCTGATTGGCAAAACGAGGTCACGACCGCCCTCGATGAATTTCCTGTCACGATCTTCAATCCACGAAGAGGCGTATTTCCGGATGAACTGACGGCGGAAGAAGAACAAATCCGATGGGAGTTTGAAGGGCTGCGATCCGCAAATCTCATTGCCTTTTGGTTTCCGAAAGAAACCCTCAACCCCATCACTTTGTTTGAATTCGGCGCAGCCATGGAGCGTTCCTCACCGATCATCGTCGGCATTGATCCAAAATATGCAAGAAAGGTTGATCTTGAGATACAGATCAAATTACGCCGGCCGGATATCCATATCGTCTGCTCACTCGCAGAATTTGTCCAAGCCATAAAAAAATCTTTTGGATTTCTTTAAAACCACGCAAACTTCAGGCACATGGCCATAAGAAAAGAGGTACTGGCGATGAAATGCCAATACCTCCAACCCCACTATATTCTCCCTGTCTTTTGAAATTCTTTCCAGAGCAATAACCAATCTTCCTTGAATACGGCCATGTGAATTTCGTCCTGGTATTCCCCGTTCTTGAAAATATGCTTTTTCAGGATACCCTCCACGTGATAACCGCATTTTTTGCTGTAAGCAACACTTCTCTTGTTAAAACTGAGAACCGTTGAACAGATTTTTCTGAGATTGAGCGAATTGAATGCATAATTCAGGAAGAACATTTTCGCCTCGCTCCCGTATCCTTTACCCCAGAACATTTTCTCTCCAATAACCGCCCCGGTGACCGCAGTACGGTCTTTCCAGTTGATGCGATGCAATCCCATAGTACCAATCGCCCGATCGCTTTTTGTGTGAACGATGACAAGGACAATATGTTCATTCTTTTCTTTGTGAAGACGCTCGATCCATTCTGTTTCGTCGGCTTCGGTTAAGGGAAGGAACGATGCAAGGTATTGGCTTACCTCTTGGTCATTCATCCAGCGAAGGAATAACGGGATGTCTTCCTTGGTCGGAGGCCGGAGATAGATCCGCCTGCCTTTCAGAAAGATAACACGTTGGTCTGTTGCGTGCTTTTGCTGTACCATATTTTCTCCTTATTATTAAGTTGTAAATGAACTGCTTAGCTTAGGCAGAAACAAGAACGCCTCGGTCTGTCTAACCAAGGCGTTCTATGAGGTCGAGAGGGGGATATTCTTTACATTGGATTGATAGAATAATCGCCTTGATTAGACAGATTGGTTGCGGTGAGATCGTGGATATACAAAAGCGTCCAGACCTGCGGTCCCGCAAAAACCTGCGTATTCATTTGGCGATTGTGATTTATCATCAATAGGGTAAACGTAACACACGGAAGAAAAGTTACAATCCGCGGCCTCCTCTTCCGGACAAAAAAAACAAGACCGTAAGATATAGCCTAGCTTATGGAGATCTTACGGCCTCTTGTATTTTTCATAGAAAATGAATATTCTGATTATAGTTTTTAACAAAACCCCCCTGGAAGGAGGTGATCCAATATCTAAAAGCCGCTGCACTACAACAATTAACACGGGTAGTGTGGTGGCTTTTTTATTTTATTGCCATAAAATTATCCCCCGTCCCGAGGAATTGACTTTCCTTCTGAAAAGAATATATTGAAAACAGTCTTTTGCTGTGCGTCCCGACCGCTCACCCCCTTGGCTAGCTCTTGCTAGGCATCAAAACAAGGGGGTGTTTTTATTGTTTGAAAAATTACTGACACGCCTGGCCGCTCGCATACGGGCCGCTCGTTGCATTGGGATCATATGCTCCGAGAGGAACAATGCATGACCATGAAATTTTTGCGGAATTGAGAGCTATCCTGTTCACGTTTTGATTTGTCGTAACCTGGCGCAGCGCAATGGTGATGGTCGGATCGATTCCGTAGATTCCCAGCCGATGCACGCCCAAAATATCAACCGGAAGCATTTTCTGGCTCGAGGCAGGCACCGTAAAGGAGACCGGAATTTGAATATCTGTTCCCGTGTGGGCGTATGAGGTTGATGGATCTGCCGCCAGATCTTCCAGATGATAATCGGCAAGTGATGTTTCTGTTGCGGGATCCTCAAATCTCAAAATCAAAGGATTCTCCGTAATATTAAGCCCCCGATACGAAGCGTCGATATCCAAGCCGGTGACGGTGATTGGTTCAGTGTCGTCGTTCGTGAAAACAAAGCCACCGGAATTGGTGTTGTCGGTGAGCACGGTGTTCATGGAAGACGGTGAGGTAACGATAAGTTGTCCTGCATCGGTCGCAAAAGAAAATTGCTTCGATTGGGTCTGCTGGTCATTTCCGGAAAGCGGCGTGAGGCTGATCGTGCATGCGTAGGAAGTCCGTACATTGAATGTCGGATTCTGGTCAAATGCGCCGGGCACGGGCTGGTTCGGCGGCGGGTTGCAGGAAAACGAAATAGAAAAGCTCGGCACCGATTTACTGATCGTGAGCGTGGTCGCCGTGAAATCCCATGTTACCTTTCCGTACGTACCCGCGTCGGTAATCAACGTGATCTTATAAGGCCCGTCATAACGCTCTCTCATGGAAATGGTCGTGGCGTCGAGCAGCGATGCTGCCGTGATAACCGTAGGAGCGGCCGATGTGGATTTTGACTTGTTTGATTTGATGCCGGAACTGAATACTTTGCCGGAAGTCGCAGCACTCACCGGGATAAAAGGAGACATCTGAACCATTGGCAATAATCCGGGCTCTATCAGGGACAGCGCATCCGAGCTTGTCGCATTCGGCGTGGAAGTGGAAACGGGGGAAGATGTGGCAGAGGAAAGCACGACAACATTTTGGGCGATCATCGCCTCCTGAAGCGTGCTCGCCGGCCCGTCAGGCTTTACCCACGCGGCAGACCATTGGAATGTCGACAGATAGGAAATTATTTCCGGCGATGTTTTTACCATATAACCGCCCTCGGCGAGAATGATCACGAGCCAGACAAAAAACGGGATCTTGACGCTGAATGATCTTGAAACTGCGTTGGCGGCATTCTTCAGATGCATAACAACGGCCTTCCCGCCACGGGGTTTTCCAACGGTCTTTGGACGAACAATGTCCTGTACTACGCGGATCGGCTTCATACGCTTTTATAGTATCCCGAAACCAAAGACCGTTCAATCGGCGGCGATCTCGAGAATGCCGGGATCTTTCGCGTACGCTCAAAAACTGAGCTGGCGGCGGGTGCTAATTTTTTATGATCGTATTTCCTAAAAGTTCATAGCTTGTATTACTCAGTAAAATCATTCCTCCCGAAATGGAATGAGAGGCGATGTTAATGTCCGTCCCGAGCGGAAAGTCCGCGATGTTGAACATGATGTTATTCTGGTTGAGCATGGCGGCCAAAAAATAATTCGGTGTGCCATCGGATGAGGGCCGATTCACGATGACCGCAGCATCATCCAAACCGTCATGATTCAGATCGCCGAACGAAGTATCGCCAGGGATCAATTGCACTGTTTTACCGAGCTGTGACCAATGGCCCGCCGCATCAATGTAAGGTGCGTTCATGAGGTCCTTGGCGTTCGGCCAGACGCTATCGTTCTGCGGGACGGAAAAACCGATGGGAGCCTCGGCCTGGGTTACTATTTGCACCGCATGACTGCCGAAACTCACCGCCTGCTGCATGAAAGCAGTCGTTGCGGTTGGCCCCTGAGCCAACACAAGGAGCGACGCGGCCGCCTGTAAAAGTGAAACCAAAGATGTAATATTCATGGGTACATTCTAGCACAAAATAGATAAATCGCCAGCCCGCGAATTGTTTGTTAAAATAATCCCATGTGGGAAATCATAATCTTTGCAATATGCTTGGCGCTCCCCTTCGCTTACTACCGAACCCTGTTTTATGTTGCGGCCCACGTATTCGATCGTCCTCCCCTGCGAACCAAAACAGGTTTGCAAATCCATCATCTTCATTACGGCGTCGCCTATATTTTTGTTGCGAGCCTTTTGATATTATTTGCCGGTACCACCCTATACGCCATCGCATTCCTCGGCCTCGGCCTGGGCTGCATGCTCGACGAGTTCATCGCCTCACTCATGATGCCCGGCGACCGGCCAGTCGAGCTCAAGGTTTATAAAAATGCGCTTCCCGCAACAGCGGCGCTTCTCTCTTTCATAGTGCTCTTTTTAATTTTCATGGCTATTCTCTTTAACCGGATATAAATCGGTTATCGATCACAAGGGAAACGAGGACCTCTCACTACTTGCTAACTTGTACAAGTTAGCAAGTAGTGAGAGGCTGAATAACGCTCACAAAAGTTGACGCTCATAAAAAAGCGCGCTAGCATAATGGCAGTTAAATTTAGCAACTTAATTTGGAGGTTCTTCTATGATTATTCATAATTTAGGGCCACAAATCATCCTGTGGCTTCTGGTCGGCGTCGCATTCATCGGGACATCCATCAGTCTCACGAAAACCGTGAAGAAAGCAAAGGACGAGAAAAAGAAAAAGGGGCTTATCGTTCCCATCGTCCCCAAAAAACGGACTCAGTGTCCATTTCATGGTTTTCAGCGTTTCGGAAGAAACCTAGTCGACACTGGCGGAAATGCGTGTGCGCTGTTCGATAGATTATCTCCCTGCGGCATGCCACAGCCTTCATGGGGAGGATGTGGAATTATGAGTGTTTCCCAAAAACAAGCTCTGATACAGAGTAAAAACGTGAAGAGTCTTATTTTTTTTCCGGATGAATTTTCTCTCAATGAAAAAAAATATAAAGGGGAAAGTTTTGCCGAATGGTATTTTCATATAACCACCAGTGGAAAACCCATCAACGAAGAAAGGAGTGTGATTGATGAAAAAAGATAAAAAAGACAAAGGGACCGCTTTCCTTATCCTTGCGGTCGTGTTTGTATGTATTTTGATTTTCTCTTATTTCCACTTTATTGCTCCTTTTTTAGAGCGATGGATTAATACCATGCCTAGCTTCTTGGGCAAAAGTCCGAACTAAGATTTCGAGGCCTGACGCATCAGACCTCGATTTTTATTTTCCCGCGTCGGGAATTTTATGCCACTTGTTCGCCGTCAGGTGCCAATCCGCGGCATCCGATTTTTGAAGGTCATCCCAAAATTTCTTCGCCGACTCCGTATATAATTTCTCGTCACGAACTTTTCTGCGAGACCAAATCCACTTTGCCGGTAACTTCGATCCCCGCTCTTCAAGTTCTTTAAGTTCAATATCAATGTCCAGATTGTCGGCATCCTTCACAATCTTCGCTTCGGGCGTTTTCCTTTCCTCGTATTCTTTCAAAACAGTTTCGTTCAAATCTTGAAGCGAGGTTTTATCGAACAGGTCGCGCGCGGCGCGTTCCTCGTCGGCTTTGACATAAACTTTTTGCATATAGCTCAGGTCGGAAACCCTCGTTTCGGCCAAGTCGTGGATCAGCGCCATTTTCAGAATTTTTTCCTCATCAGCCACCCCCTCCTGTCGCGCGAGCATCAGGGCAAGTAAGGCAACCCGAAAACTGTGCTCCAAATCATTCGCGCAATCTATACCAAGGTGCTGCCGCCAGCCGCGATCTATGTTTTTCAGCGATCCAATCTCAAAAAGAAATTCGATATCCCGTTGGTTCATGGGCAAAGTATACCACGATCATTCTTTTGGCGCCGCAGAGGACGTTGCCAATAACTGAGGCAGGAGCTCCTTCCATGACGAGAAAAATGCTACGTTCTTGGGAAGTTGATATTTATCGGCCTGGTTGATTTTTTTTATATTAAGCGCGTACAGCCGATCGACATCACCCAGATAACTCAAAACCTCGGGGGTGTCATCGATAAAATCGGTGATCCCCAGCTTCTTACAAAAAATCGATTTTTCACTGCGATACCGGCAAAAATATAAATTGCTCCGAGGTATTCCCGTGTATTTCCAGAGGCCCCGCAACCAGAGGCGATGGGAAAAAGCAATACGGCCAAGAGGATTGACCTGTGAAACGATATAAATTTTCTCGAATTGACCGGATCGTACTATCTCCCGCAGGCTGTCGAAAGCGCCAGGAACCGATCCGATGCACGGATTCAAGATCACTCCCGCGCAATCAACCCCTAGAACTCGCATAATAATGTGATTATATCATGCCATCAACATCCCCAGCAACGAGGGAGATGAAGATCCAATTTAGGATCAGAATAAAGAACCCCTCTTTCATTCAACTAGGCCCATGTTTATTAATCTTCCTGGCTTTCTACTGTTTTATGACGAAGCAGTCATAAGGTGCACTGCACGGGATTTTTGACTACAAAAATCCTGCATAAGCTCGAAAATATAACCTAATTTTGTGGTTTGAAATCCTTGATTTCTGATCAGGTGAATACATGTCCACGTATCTATCAAAAGATAGGAAATATGCACTCAATAGAGAGCCAAGTGTATATTTTTTCGCCTACCACCAGACAGGATTTGAACTAGGGGTATTCCAAGCTATTGGGATATTACGGATGACTTGACAAGAAGATAACAGCATGCCATGATACTGTCGGTAAACGAAATTGATAATTAAATACAAATAATTCTTTCATCACTAAATTAAGAAGGAGGGTCCTATGCAAGGACTTAAAGTATTTTTCGCGTGCGCATTGGGCGCATTGATCGGTACGTTGATTACACTGCAACTTTCACCATTTCTCTGGTGGATTGGTGCGATCTCCGGGTTCGTGGTTGGTTATGCCAGCTACGAAGTTAAAAAAATTGTTCAGGCGGTAAAGATTGCGGCTAGAGAGGCATTCAGCTGGAAACTGGATAAGGCAAAACTAAACTCTTTCCTTAATGAGTGGCTACTTTTATTGGCGATCGACTGGATCGTTGTGATGGGCAATTTCATTGTTCCCGCGGCGGTCTTCGTCCTGCTTCATAATCCACGGGCCACTGAGTTTTTTTTCGGCTTTGCTCTCGGTGAATTTACTTTCTGTCAATTCTTTGCTGCCATAAAGCTAAGCCAAAAAGATGCAATCAGCAAGAAAGAGGCTATCGAAATTTGTTGGAAGGCAAATCCGATATCTTTTTATGGTTACTGGTTGCCACGTGCAATTTTTGTCTCAATTAGCTGGATAGCTAAAAAAGCGTTGGCCCTTGTTGTGGCAATCTTTACCCTTGTTGTAAAGCTGCCTCGCTTCTTATGGAAGATAGTTATTCTCGTTCATTCCGATCTCAGATTACTGTGCGGGGTGGATGCATTCATAGGTGCTGGGATAGGATATTTCAACCACAATGCATTGATCGGAACCCTGACCGGAGGAATCTTTGGGGTCATCAACTACTACCTAGTTCGCAAGATGGTAATTAAGGTCGTGCCGGAACGACAATCTTAAAGGACAGTTCGAGGATTTCATAGGCGGCTCATTTTTATAGAGCCGCTTTTTTAAAGGAATTCCGTATGTCAGAAATCAAGGATTTGGAACCGCAAAATTAGGTTATATTTTCGAGCTTATGCAGGATTTTTGTAGTCAAAAATCCCGTGCAGTGCACAGGGCAGGGTGGGACGGATAAATCCGCCCGAATTGGTTCACTCGTCGAAAATAAAAACAAGCCGTCTTGTTCTTATTTTCTCCTCGCTGCCAATTCCCGAACCCTAAAGGGTTCTCATCCTGCCCTGCGTATCGAGGCAATCAAAAACAGGCATCGCAAGGACGCCTGTTTTTGATTGCTGGTGCACAGGGCAGGATTCGAACCTGCGTAGCCCGTAGGCGTCAGATTTACAGTCTGATGCGATTGACCGCTCCGCCACCTGTGCAAAACTTCACTGACTATTATAGCTTACCTAGCAATTTTTTAAAGGCATTACCGCCTTTATATGATTTTATTTCTAACTCCCTATACATCGCCTCCCCACGCGTGTTGAACCCTTCGGTGTAAATAATTTTGTAAGGAACCTTGATTTGCTTTGTAAAATATAAACGAAATACATTTCTATGCGTAGTCCGTAGGCGTCTCGCCTCCGGCGGGATGCGATTGATCCCGCCGTGGCGGGACCACCTGTGCAAATAACGTTATCTATCGTAACCCAAGATAGGTAGGGTGTAAAGAAATCGAGATTCCTCGCAAAAGCTCGGAATGACTGTGGGAAACTCAAGAAATGCGCGGGAAGAGCGGGTCGATGCGCCTGGCGCGCAGGGTATCCCCCTCCCACTGGATCGAGGCTGTTATTTTCCGGGAGGATTCAGGCAAATACGGCAGGAGAACCATGGCAATACTGTCGAGCAGCGATACAAGGTTAAACAGTTTTTTCCGGCGCTCAGCATCATCTTTGATCGCCCACACGGCTTCGTTGTTCAAATATTTGTCGCCAAATGCGATAGCGGCCCAAACCGCCGCAAGCGCCTCGTGAAACCGATAATCTTTCGTTTTCGTGAAAACGATCTGCCGCATTTTCTGGATTTCCAGCTCGAATGCCGAATCAAGCTTGCCGGATTTCAATTCCTCTTTTTCGGCAAGCGCCAGGATACGTGCGGCGAAATTACCGAGTCCGTTCGCAAGATCGCTGTTGTAACGATCTTTGAGCTTCGTCTCCGAAAAATCACCGTCCTCGCCGAACGGGATCTCGTGCAGGAGAAAATATCGTAATGCGTCGATGCCATAGCGATCCGCCATGTCGAGCGGATCAATGACGTTACCAAGTGATTTCGATATTTTCACGCCGTCGATCGTGAAGAATCCGTGAACGACAACCTGACCCGGCAAGGGCAACCCCGCCGACATAAGCATGGCCGGCCAGATGATTGCGTGAAAACGCGCGATTTCTTTTGCCATCATGTGAATATCCGCCGGATGCTGTTCCCAGCCCTCGATGCCACCCATGACCGTTATGTAGTTTACTAAGGCGTCCGCCCAGACGTAAATCACCTGCTCCGGATCGTCCGGCACGGGGATCCCCCATGCTTTCTTCGCACGCGAGAAACTGATATCCTCAAGGCCGCGCTCCACAAAACTTTTCACCTCATTGAAACGATTCGCGGGTGCAACAAACTCTTCATGCGCCGCATAAAAATCGAGAAGCGGCTGTTGGTACTTCGAAAGCGCAAAATAGTAGTTCTCCTCAGAAACCCATTCGGGTTTCGTTTTGTGAATTTGGCATAATCCATCCGGCGTGAGGTCTTCTTCCTTATAAAACGTTTCACAGGCGGTGCAATAAAAACCTTCATAGTTTCCCCGATAAATATCCCCCGCCGCTTCCATGCGCTTCCAGAAATCAGCCACAACCGCAGCGTGGCGTGGCTCCGTTGTGCGAATGAAATCCGTATTTGAAATACCGAGCTTTTCCCAGGTCGATTCCCAGATACCGGCCATGCGATCGGTATAGGCATGAATTTCTTCGTTATGTTTTGCCGCCGCATCGACCGTCTTCTGCGCATTCTCATCGACGCCCGTCGAGAAGGTCACGTCCTCGCCCTGCCCAAAACGCCAACGCGCGAGCACGTCGGCAGCGATGGTAGTATACGCATGGCCGATATGCGGCTTATCGTTGATATAATAAATCGGTGTCGTAATGTAAAATTTGTTGTCCATGGCTTATTTAAATTCATGATTCATAAATCATGAATCTTTTCTTATTCGGGAACCGGCAAACCTCTCTTTTTAACCGACCATTCCTCGACGACTTCCTGGAATACCGCAGCGGCCGGTACGGCGATCACCATGCCGAGAAATCCTCCGACTTCGGCGCCGATAAGAAGCGCCGTGATCACAATGACCGGATGGAGATCGACCGACCGCTTGCTCAAAAGCGGCACGAGCACATTCGATTCAAATTGCTGGGCAATGACGAAGAAAATCAAGGTATAAACCGCAAGCTGGGCAGAGGTGCCAAGTGCGGAAACGACGGCGAAGGCGCCCGAGACGATGGGGCCGATGAACGGCACGAGCTCAAACACGGCCGCGAGGATACCGATGAGGAACGCCCCTTGGACACCGAGAACCGTTAAACCGCCCCACACGATGAGTCCCATGATAATACTGAGAACCAATTGCATGCGGAACCAGGCACCGATCTTCCGGCGCGATCTTTCATAGATCCGAAGCGCGGCCGGCTCATAGGCAACCGGTGCGATGATCTTGATGAAACGCTCGACGCCGTCACGGCTCAGACATAGATAAAACGAACTTGCGACCACCGAAATGATGAGTCCCAAACTGCCGAGCGCTCCCGAGAAAACACCGAGCGCATCACCTCCCGAAAAGATCTGGGTTGATATTTTGTTGATAATGGCCGTTGCGGATTGAGACGTCCTCAGGCTCAACAGTAATCCAAGGCCTCCCGTGGCCGTTGCGGTCGATTTTCCTCCCGTAAGCGCAATGGTATTCAGTTCAACGATCGCAAACGGCACCACTTCATAAAAAATAAATGCAACAAGGAGAATTGCCGCGAGAAAAATCAGCACGACGCCCAAACTGCGCGGCACATGAAGATGCCGCTCGATGACATCGACCATTCCTTCAAGGCCTGAGGAAATGACAATCGCTAGGAATAATCCCAGTATAATCTGATACCCTAAATAAACCACGACGGCGAAAACCAAAAAAACCGCGATGCGCCACAAGCTCTGCCATGAAATTTCCACGCTGTGCCGTTCTATCATGTGATGATCATAATTTCAAAACCTTTTTAAAAATCGCACCGTCAGAATATGGTCCCACGACCGAAAAATTCAAACCATCGTTTCGAAATACTGCCTGCGCCACGGCCCGCACTTCAGCGGGCGTCACTGCTTTTATTTTTGCAATGGCCATTTCGGGAGAAATGATTTTCTTGGTCATAATCTCCTGCCCGCCATAAAAGCTCGCCAACTCGTCGGACGTTTCAAGCCCCAAAACCAAATTGCCGATCATGTGTTCTTTTGCCCGCACGAATTCGGCTTTTGGAACCATGATTTCGCGGAGCTTCCGGCATTCTTCAAGGATCGCCCGCACGACCATTTCCGTTTTGCCGTGATCAATGCCGGCGGCGATGCCAAAAACGCCGTGATCCAAAAAGAGATCCGCATCGGCACCCACGTAATAGGCGGCGCCAAGCTCTTCGCGAACCCGCTTGAAGAGGCGCGAACTCATACCACCCCCCAAAATATCGGCCAGTACCTGAATGGCATATCGCCGCGGATCAAACAGCGGGAACGCGCGGAACCCGAACGCCACATGGCTCTGTTCTGATTTTTTGAAACGCGTGAAAATTGCCGGAGTCTTTTGCCGCTCCACGGTTTTTGTTTTTGCCGGAGCCGTAGCGCTTTTCAACCCTCCGAATTCGCTCTCTATTTTTTGCAGAACCGCCCGCTCGTTGAAATTTCCCGCAATGACGACCAAGGTCCCTGACGGAACGTAGCGCCGCGCGCGATAGTCCAGAAAATCTTCCCTGGTCAGCTTCCGGACGATTTCCTTCTCTCCGGCAACGCTCCATCCCGCCGGCTGGTCGCCATACATCAAAGCCCCTAGATCCTCCTGGACCTTCGCCTTTGGCATATCGTCATACATATTGATCTCCTCGACAATTACGCCCCGTTCCCTCTCGATCTCAGCAGGATTAAAAAGAGGATTCAAATAAAGATCCGAGACAATATCAAGGATGTGCGGCAATTTCCGCGCCTCCGCTTTTGCCCAATACCCCGTATATTCCTGGCCGGTGAAAGCATTCGACTGCGCGCCGAGCCCGGCGAGCTCTTCGGCAATAGCCCCGGCACGAGGCCTACGGGTCGTCCCCTTGAACGTCATATGCTCCAAAAAATGAGAAACGCCGTTCACCAGCTTTCTTTCATATTCGGATCCTGCCTCGACAAGGATCACGACGCTCGCCGCCAAACTCCCCTTCTGTGGCACCAAGAGCACCCGCAGGCCATTTTTGAGCGTTATTTTTTTAAAAGGTGCCATAGCGGGACTTTGAGCGATTTTTTAGGGATTTACGTTTGGTATAACGTAAATTATAGCATATCGTTTCGCGAAGGGGATCCTGCTGACAAGAGAATTCTTTAGAATCTTTTAATGATGGTTCCGACATCATGGCAGAATGGAAAATCCCACCAGCGAAGAAAGTTATAAAGAAGCGAAACGAAAAGCGAAAGCATTCTATAAAACAATTGGCCGCGTCTTTTGTCCGGCACTGAACGATTATGTCGGGTTCGACACGGCCGGATTCCACCACCTTATCTGGAAACAGAAAAAGCCCCGACGCAAAAACGAGCAGATGAAGCGTTTTACGCTCCTGTCTAATGTTAAAACAATCATCGCATCGTCGGCTACCGTAACGGATCATCACACCACGGTTGCGCATTATGACACCTATCGCCGAGGCAGTAGAAAAATCGTGGTTTCCCGTGCCGATTTCTGGTCATTCACCGGAGAACGGAACGGAAAAGCTGTAACCGTCATTGTCCGCCAATTCAAGGGTGGAACGAAACATTTTTTCAGTATGTTTTCAAAATGAAAAATCGCCCTGTGCACTAGGGTGATTTTTCATGCCCGCCACCAGCTGCGCCGATCAGGGATCCGAGCCGCCGTTTCCCCTGCGGGCATGATTTTATGGTACGTCCGCCGCAGGACATGTCAAACCTTATTTAATAAATTTTTAATGTGGTTTTTTGTCATTCCGACGAAGGCCGGAATCCACGCTTTCAATACTCTGGCCGAAGCATAGACCCCGGCCTTCGCCGGGGCGACGGAACATAGCCACCTTTTGATCATTACTCTTTTCCTATTTCTCCGCGTTGTAGAGTGATTGCACCTCTGCCCCCGAGAGAGCGCGGTTATAGATGCGGACATCATCAATAAGACCATTGAGGTAACCGTAACTTGTTGCCCATGCTCCTATGATGATTTGCTTTGCGGTCGTGCAACTACTGGAAATAGTTCCGCTTGTATTCAAGCTACCATCCAAATATACCTGCACTGCAGTACTGTTGGTGGTGATCGTTACCAAATGCCAATTGCCATCAAGATGATTGGTGCTTGTTTGAGTTCCTAATGTCGTAGCGCAATCTGAGTTTGTGGTAAGCACGCCTGTCACCGGAGACGAACCGCCGGTTGCATGTCTCATGCCGACCAGGCCGTTCCATCCCAAACCATAAATATTAGAACCGGCCGTTTGAGAATTAAGATATCCCTTAACCCATTCACTGAGCGTGTAAGAGGGATAGTACGACGAAGATTGCGTCATCACATAATTATCCGTCCCGTCAAAACTTCCTGCCCATGGCCCCACCTTGCCTATCGCATATTGCGACCCCAAGGTTCCATACCATATCCCCATATTCCCATTTCCGCTTTGGTCAAATGCCGTCGTTCCTGTTCCTTCGGTAAGCGGCCAGTAACCAACCAGTCCACTCGTACTCCACAAGGGATTGATCGTCAGGTTGGATCCCTTGGCATTGACCTCGGGATAGTTCTGAATGACGGGACTCGCGGCATACTGTGACTTGTATTGGGCTGATTCAAATAAAGAAGTGACCTCGTACTGGGACCCATTCGTGACATAGGTGTAGTAGAGGCCGGTGGAAGAAGAATTAGTTGGATCTATCGGGAGTTGTCCTAAGGGAGAACCGGTGGTAATGGTGGATAAATTGAGAGGTATCCAGCCAGAACCATTGGTAGACCGGTAGGTGGAGGAGGGGGCGCACTGGTAGGCATAGCCTGATGGAGGAGACGGGAGGTTCCAGGAGCCGCAGGTGGAAGAACTGTCGGGAAGGGAGGTATAGATGATGGTAGAGGTTCCGAGAGATCCTTGTCCTCCCACGGTTCCCTGGTCCTCCTGGTAGAGGCTGATCGCGTGGGTCAGGGTGTCCAGGTCGGAGACCCGATTACTGTCCCTTCCCCGACGGAGCATTTCTGCGGGATTCAGGGTGAGAACCACCACAATGCTGAGGATCGCGATCACGGCAATCACGATCAGGAGCTCGATCAGGGTGAAGGC
>Ga0181520_10006391_pt1 | contig 18042 bp, 16 predicted proteins | sample PEATcosm2014_Bin_29_FD_132451 | JGI IMG/M metagenome (GOLD analysis project Ga0181520, IMG submission 132451) | Peatland microbial communities from MTU Mesocosm Facility, Houghton, MI, USA - PEATcosm2014_Bin02_30_metaG | ecosystem: Environmental > Terrestrial > Soil > Wetlands > Peat | place... | reverse complement strand
GCGCCTGCTCGCCGTCGCGGAGCGTGGTGTCGAAAATGATGAGCTTTTCCTGCTTCATAGATAGTGCTCCCGGATATGAATTACTCTTTTGACGGGAACCACTGACCGCTGCGTTCACGGCCGGGCCGATGCAACGTTCAATGGTCCCCCGGTAACAATCGCCCGCCCGCCTCAGTTCTCTCCCCGGCCGCCGGTTCCCTTGACACCCTTGACGATTTCCTTCGCCTTCTCCTTCGGACGCAGGGCACGCACCGCGGCGCCGGCCCGCCACATCTCCGAATCGTGGATCTCGGAGAGCTTGGCGGCCAGGAATTTCTGGTAGTCCTTGCCGCCGCAATCCGCGATGACCTCGGCGGTTTCCTTGCCGGTCTTGACTGATTTGTAAAGCTTTTCGAACACCGGCAGGTTGGCCTGCCTGAAGATCGGCCGCCATTTGAGCGCCCCGTGCTGCGCGGTCACCGAACAGTTCGAATACATCCAGTCCATGCCGTTCTCATCGACGAGCCGGATAAGGCTCTGGGTCAGCTCTTCGACGGTTTCATTGAATGCCTCGGACGGGCTGTGACCGTATTTACGGAGTACATCGTACTGCGCCTGCATCATGCCCGCGAGAGCGCCCATGAGCACCCCGCGTTCGCCGGTCAGGTCGCTGTACACCTCACGCTCGAAGGTCGTCGGGAACAGGTAGCCCGAGCCGATGGCGATACCGACCGCCTTGCACCGCTCCTCCGCCCTGCCGGTCGCGTCCTGGAAAACGCCGAAGCTCGAATTGATCCCCGAGCCCGAAAGGAAGTTCCGCCGGACATTCGTTCCCGAACCCTTGGGCGCGACGATGATGACGTCGACATCCTTCGGCGGGATCACGCCGGTCTGCTTCTTATAGACAATGGAAAAACCGTGCGAAAAATAGAGCGCGTCGCCGGGCTTCAGGTTTTCCTGCACCGTTGGCCATACGATCCGCTGCGCCGCATCGGAAACGAGCATCTGGATGATGGTACCGCGCTTCACCGCCTCGGCGATCGGGAACAGTGTCTTTCCCGGAACCCAGCCGTCCTTTACCGCGCGATTCCAGTCCTTGGCATACTCCTTCGACTGACCGATGATGACGTTGATGCCGTTATCCTTCATGTTGAGCGCCTGCGCCGGTCCCTGCACGCCGTACCCGATCACGGCGACGGTCTCGTCCTTCAGCACCTTGCGGGCTTTCGCAAGGGAAAATTCTTTGCGCGTGATAACCTCTTCCTTGACGCCTCCGAAATCAATCAGTGCCATACCGACTCCTTTATGATAAGGTGAATAGTGCCTCTTTTTTTAATCCTTCGCCTTGCCGATGGCGATGGTCCCGGACCGGACGATCTCCCGGATGCCGAACGGCCGGACCATTGCCACGAAATCGTCGATGCCCGCCGAGCGTCCGGCAAGCTCCACGGTCACCGATTTCTGCGTCACATTGACGATGCGCGCGTTGAAGATATCGCACAGGTCGAGAATTTCATGCCGGTTCGCCTTTCCCGCATCGATACGGATGAGCAGGAGCTCCCGATCGATGATGGGGCGGTCGATGAAGTCGATCACTTTGATGACGTCGAGCAGCTTGTTGAGTTGCTTGGCGATCTGTTCGAGGATCGCCTCGTCGCCGGTCACCACGATGGTCATCCGCGACACGGTAGCGTCCTCGGTCTCGGCAACGGTCAGACTCGTTATGTTGTACCCCCTGCTGGAGAACAAATTGGCAACGCGCGAAAGAGCGCCGTGCCGGTTTTCAACAAGCAGGGAAATGATATGCGTGCTCATCAACCCTCCAGCATGATGGCGCTGAGCGGCTTGCCCGCCGGAACCATCGGAAAAACGTTTTCATCCTCGATCACCATGAACTCCATGAGCGCCGGGCCGTCCACGGCCAGACCCGCCGCGAGCACCCGTTCGACCTCGCCGGCCTTCTCCGCCCGGAATGCGGGAATTTCGTAGCTTTCCGCGAGCGCGATAAAGTCGGGGATATAGGCGCGTTTGCACCCGTTCACCCCGCCGCACTCGCCGCACGCTTCCGGCTTTCTCCGCAGGCAGGTTGCGCTCCGGCGCCGGTCGAAGAAAAGATCCTGCCACTGGCGCACCATCCCGAGCCACCCGTTGTTAAGGATCGCGATCTTGACCGGGATGCGGTTGAGCGAAATGGTGGCCAGTTCCTGGGTATTCATCTGTATGGAACCGTCGCCCGCGACCACGACCACCGTTTTGTCGGGGTGGGACATCGCCGCACCCATCGCCGCCGGCAGGCCGAACCCCATGGTCCCCAGGCCGCCCGAACTGATAAGCGTCCGCGGCTGGGCGAACTTGTAGTACTGGGCGGTCCACATCTGGTGCTGCCCCACCTCGGTCGCCACGATCGCCTTCCCTTCGGTCAATTTATACAGCGATTCGATCACCGACTGCGGCTTGATGTCGGTGTCGGATTCAGACGGCTTATAGGTAAAGATGCCTCCCCTGGTGAGCGACCCGATCCGTTCGTTCCACGCATCGGGATTCCGGGGCGCCACGATTTTATTGAGCTCCTCGATGATCTGCTTCGCATCGCCCACGACCGGAATATCGACCTTGATGATCTTTGAAATCGCCGACGGGTCGACATCCATGTGGATGATCTTCGCGTTCTGGGCAAAGTGATCGACATTCCCGGTTACCCGGTCGTCGAACCGGGCGCCGATTGAGATGATCAGGTCGGTCTCCTGGAGCGCGGTATTTGCGGCGCGCGATCCATGCATACCCGGCATGCCGATGAAGAGCGGGTGGTCGCCCGGAAAACCGCCGAGACCCATGAGCGTGAGCGTCACCGGGGCGTTGATCTTTTCGGCAAGAGCTCGAAGCTCGCGGTAAGCGCCGGAAAGGATCACGCCGCCGCCGGCATAGATAATCGGCTTTTTCGCGGCCGCGATCGCCTCGGCCGCCTTCTTGATCTGCAAAATATGGCCGGTAAGCTTCGGCTTATACGAGCGGATCGAAACCGTGGCCGGATATTCGTAATTGTCGAGCAGTGCCCGCGACACGTCGGCCGGAATATCCACGAGCACCGGTCCGGGTCGACCGGTGCGCGCGATATAGAAAGCCTGCTTGAGCGCGAGCGGAAACTCTTCGACCGATTTCACGAGAAAATTATGCTTGGTGATCGACCGGGTGATGCCCGCGATATCGGCCTCCTGGAAGGCGTCGCTGCCGAGAACGGGTGTCGGCACCTGGCCGGTCAGCGCCACCATGGGGATGGAATCCATGTACGCGGTGGCGATGCCGGTAACGAGGTTGGTCGCTCCGGGCCCCGAGGTTGCGAGGCAGACGCCGACCCTTCCGGTGGCGCGCGCATACCCGTCGGCCGCGTGTGCCGCGGCCTGCTCGTGCCGCACCAGGATGACCTCCGGACTTTTAACGTCGTAGAGCGCATCGAAAATAGGGATGACCTGGCCGCCCGGATAACCGAACACCACCGCCACGCCTTCTTGTTGTAAAGCATCGACCAGGATCTGTGCGCCTGTCTTTTTCACGGTACCCTCCATGCGCATAAGCGCGGCAAAATCTCTTTAAAATACCACCTTTTTGCAAATCGGATCAAGCATTCCGCTGAAATACATAAAAAAAAAGCCCGCTTCCTTTCGGGAGCGGGCTTTTTTTTGTCGGATAATGTCAGATCAAAAAGCCGTCTCCCTCGATTCCGGGTCAATAACCAGAATCCCCCGCAGGTTTATAACCGCTACGGTCACGATGGAAACAGGCGTATTTGCAGGCATTTTCGACCTCATGCTTATAAAATAGCTATTTATACGAAGGAAGTCAAGATTTTTCATCGGGCGGGAGGGGACGGCGGACCCATCCGTTTCCGTCCGCCTCGCCCGATTGCCGGATTTTCAGCAAATGATATAGATTGAAGAGGAGGGGGGCGGAATGGCTTCGTGCTCTCGTTTTTTCTATATTATTACCGGAGGGTGCAATGAAAAAGATGATGCTTCTTCTCTCGATTGCCGCGCTTCTTCCCCTTTACGCAGGCACGAAAATAATCGTTCCCGACAAGGCACGGACCATCCGTGCCGGCCTCGAAAAGGCCGAAGAGGGCGATACGGTCTATGTCCGGAACGGAACCTACCGGGAGCAGGTCGTGCTCAGGGATGGTGTTGTCCTGCTCGGCGAATCGCCCGTCGCAACGATCATCTCGGGAAGGAGCGGCAAACCGGTCGTGATCGGCGCAAACCGGTCGCTCATTAAAAATTTTACCATCGAAAACGGCGACAAGGGGATTCTCTGCGAAGGCGTCAGCATGACCATCGAGCACAACTGCATCCGCGATAACCGCGGCATCGGCATTCACTGTCTCCTGGTGCTTCCGCATATCATAAATAACGTCATCTACCGAAACCGATGGAGCGGCATCTACTGCGAGGGAACGCGAACCCTGCGTGCCTCGATCGAGAGCAATGTGATCGGTGAAAACGGCAACAGCGGCATCATGCTCCTTGGAAACAGCGAGGTGGTGGTGCAGAATAACATGTTTCTCGGCAACAAGATGTTCGGGATATGGGTGGGAGATGCGGCAAGGCGAAGCCGGGTCCTGTTCAACGACTTTTATATGAATCGCGAACCCATGAAGGGCGTTTCCATGACCGACCAGACCAATTTCGGCGCCGATCCTCAGTATGGCCTGGAAGGGGACTCTCCGGAACAGTTCTTTTCAAAGCCCTCGCAGGTGCTCCGCATGCGCGGGAAGGATGGGAAGGATATTGGCCTGATTTTCCCATAATGAATTCTTTCATCAAATTTCGTTACTGCTCAGGTGGCATTTAGAAATTCAAATGCATTTGGATGGCCGAGCCGGAATCCAAAAGTAAAAGCAAATTTTTTTTTGGATGGCCGAGCCGGGTCACCCGCGCGAGGTGGGAGTGCTTCATGACCGGCACCCGTTGGCGGGGACCCCCGCGACCTCTGCGAAAAAATTAAAATACCTTGACATATTTGTTTTGGAATTTTGCTTCTAAGGGGTGGTCGGGAGACGCGGCTTTGCGCGGCTCCGACCAGGGGAAACCCGCGAAGCGAGGTTTCCCCACCAAAAACTCTGATATGGCGGAAATTCCATGCACGACCACCACCAATTTCTCTTCTTCGCCTCAAAAATCGAAGCCGACAGGCTTGAACTAGATCCCGAGGAGGCCCGCCACGCCGTGGCCGTGCTGCGCCATGCGATCGGGGATTCGCTCCGGGTAACCGACGGTGCCGGAACCCTCTACGAGTGCCGGGTTGAGGCCACCGGCAAGGACCACGTTTCGGCCGCAATTCTCGGCCGCACGACCCTGCAGCGGCACGCCTGCCCACTCCGCCTCTTCATCGGGCTCCCTGAGCGGGACGCATTCGAACCGCTCGTCCGCGATCTGGCCGCGCTCGGGGTCGAACGCATCACCCCGGTTATTGCGGCGCACTGCCAGCGGCCCTGGTGGGAGCCGTGGGAAGGGAAACCGCTCGTGCGGCTGCGGGGGAAGATGATCGCCGGCATGAAGCAGTCGTCCTACCCCTTCCTGCCGACCCTCGATCCTCCCCTCCCCTTCAATGTCCTTAAAGAAAGCTCCCTTTTCGGAATGCCCCTTGTTGCCGATGCCGAGGGAGAACCTTTTTCGACGATGGCTGAAAAAATACAGGCCGGAGATAATGGCTATTCCTGCATCGTGGGTCCGCCGGGTGGGTTTACCGAAGACGAAGGGGCAACCTTGCAGGAGATCGGTGCGCTGCCGGTGAAAATTGCGTCGTCGAGATTGACTACCGAGCTTGCGGCGGTGGTGATGACGAGTGAAATTCTCGGGGTAAGGTTGCGGTAGGGCTTGGGTTACAATGTGCCTTTATGCCTTTAAAAAGTTCCTATTCGGATGGCTTTTTAAAAAAGTCGAATTCTTCATTTTGGATGGCCGAGCCGGAATCCAAAAGTAAAAGCAAATTCCTTTTTTGGATGGCCGAGCCGGGTCACCCGCGCGCGGTGGGAGTGCTTCATGACCGACACCCGTTGGCGGGAACCCCCGCGACCTCTGCGAAAAAATTAAAATGCCTTGACATATTTGTTTTGGAATTTTGCTTCTCCTGTGTTTTCTACCTAATGATGGCGCGAACCATCGTGGCATGTTTTTTGCTTTTCTTTTCTCTCCCTAACCCTTCATAAGAAGGATCTCCGTTAACCCTGATGGAAGCATGAAAGGAGCAGCAGCCATGTCGCAATTAACACCTTATTTAACCTTCAACGGTAACTGTCGTGAGGCTATGGAATTTTACAAGAAGTGTCTTGGAGGGGAACTCACGCTGCTCAAGGTCGGCGAGACTCCCGTAGCGGATAAAATGCCCAAAGAGTTGCATAACACTATTATGCACTCGGTTTTGAAGAAAGACGGTTTCACGCTCATGGCGTCCGACATGATGGGGTCAACCAACACGGTCCATGGCGATACCGTTACGCTTTGCCTTTCCTGTAAGGATATGGAGGAGCTTGAGGCGGCCTTTTCAAAACTCTCGGCCGGCGGTAAGATCGGGCACCCCTTGACAAAACAATTTTTCGGAACGATCGGAGATTTTGTCGATAAATTCGGTTTTCGCTGGATGTGCGAAGTACACGAAGAGATGAACGGGTAAGGCTTCGAAATGATTCGATGGGGGAACGGGGGACGGAAGAGCGGCTTATGAGAATAACGGGACGGCTATCACCGGGAACCCATCGGATACCATCTTAGCAAGGTGATTTGCATGAAACATGCAATTTTAGGGGCCGGAGCGGTCGGCGGATTGATGGGAACCGCATTGGCGTCGCTCGGAGAAGACGTCACCGTGGTCGTTCGACCGGAGAACCTTGCGGGCTATCCCGCATGTTTGACCCTGGAGCGACCGCAGGGCTCGCTGTCGGCGCCGGCCAAAGCCGTGGCGGCTCTGACGACACCGGTTGATGTGCTCTGGATCGCCACAAAAACCTATCAACTGCAAAAAGCGCTTGAGGCGGTGCACTCGCTGCCCGCCTGCGCGGTGCCGATGCTCAACGGCGTCGATCACCTTGAGATTCTGCATGCACGCTTCGGCCGTGATCGCGTGGTGCCGGCGACCATCGTGGTTGAGGCGGAGAAAATTGCTCCCGGACGATTTCTCCAGCGAACCACTTTCGTGCGGCTTACCCTGGCTGCGGGCGGCGAGCCGCTTCTGGGCGGCCTCATCGGACAGCTCTCCGATCGTGGCTTCACCGGGCAGTTTGTTCAGGACGAACGGGTTCTGCTGTGGAACAAGCTCTGCTTCCTCGCCCCCCTCGCTCTCGTGACCTCCGCATCCGGGTTGAACAAGGGAGAGATCCTCGACAACCCCGGGTGGCGACGCAAGCTGGTATCAGCGATTGACGAGGCGTGCGCCGTGGCGAGGGCGGGCGGCGCCGAAATTCACCAGCCGAGGCTCAAGGCCATTTTCGACAGCCTCCCGCCCACGTTACGCACTTCCATGCAGAAAGACTTTGCCGCCGGGCGCCCGCTCGAAGTCGATGCTATTACCGCCCCGATTATCCGCGGCGGCGAGCGTTACGGCATCGATGTTTCCACCACGGTCGAACTTGTTGCGGCCATTCGCGCAAAGATAGCAGCTCATCAGGCACTATCGCTCATCGAAGTCTGAGAGTTCCATGAAGGGAGCCACTATGAATAAGATAACCCCGTTTCTCTGGTTCAACGGCAACGCCGAAGAGGCGATGAACTTTTATGTCTCGATTTTCAAGAATTCCAGAATCATCGGTCTCTCCCGCTACGGCGAAGCGGGGCCCGGGCCGAAGGGATCGGTCATGGGCGCAACCTTCGTTCTCGACGGCCAGGATTTTTACGCGATAAACGGCGGCCCGCAGTTCACCTTTTCGCCTGCCATATCCTTCTTCGTGAACTGCGAAACGCAGGCCGAGGTCGACGACCTGTGGGAAAAGCTTTCCGCAGGCGGAGAAAAACTGGAATGCGGCTGGCTGCGCGATAAATTCGGCATTTCGTGGCAGATTGTTCCCACCGTTCTGACAGAAATGCTGGGCGACAGGGACCCCGCCAAGGCAAACAGGGTCATGACGGCCATGCTGAAGATGCATAAGCTCGACATCGAGGAACTGCGGCGGGCATATAACGGCGCCTGAGAGGTTACCATGAGAAAGATCATCGCATTCGACATGCTGTCGGTTGACTTATGCTTTGCAGGCAGGGGCGGCGAGGTGGATTGGCATATAGTGGATCAGGAATTCAACGCCTGCGTCATTGACATGCTGAGACATGCCGATATGCTCATTTTCGGACGGGTGCCTATGACCTGATGGCGGCATTCTGGCCGACCTCAACCGCAAAAGAAAACGACCCGATTGTCGCCGATCGGATGAACATGATGGAAAAGCTCGTTTTTTCAAAGACCCTGCAGGTCGTCGCACGGATAAACGAGCCATTTCATGATAGCTGTGTCCTTGGAAAACCGAAGATCTTTACACGTTAGTCCGGAAAATATAAATCGGGTCACTCTCATCAAGCTTGCTACGAAAGCACGATCCCGCTATTTTATGTGGATTGAATCCCGCTTCCGCTCCCCCATGCCGATCACCGCCTCGAATATCTCTCCCCTTAAACACTCCTCCTGCCTTTCCTTCATGCTCTCTTGCGCCCGTTCCCCGATCTCTTTTCTGAGGTTCTCCTCGGCATAGAGCCGCTTCATCCAGACCACCGCCTCATCGATCGACGGATCGGCCCAGACGGCCGGCTTGCCGGCCAGAAGGGTGAGGTAGACGGGCGAGGATACCGGTACGGGCGTACCGCCGACCGGGCAGGCATTGCGGTCGTTCATGAAGTCCATGGTGCCCGACCAGGCCGTGGCGATGACCGGTTTTCCCAGGAGCATCGCCTCCATGGGGCACAGGCCGAACCCTTCGCTGCGGTGAAGCGAAACGTAGACATCGCACGAGGCGTAGAGCGAGAGCACCCCGGCGTAGGTCATCGGCTCCTCGCGAACGACGACGCGACTGTCGCCGGCAACCGATTCCCGCAGCCGGGCAAGTGCGGCCTGCGACGAGCGAGAGGGCAGGGAGTCGTTTACCTTTATGACGAGGTGCGCGTCTTCTCCCCGCGTAAAAGCGCGGTTGAACGCCTCGATCGCCGCCCAGGGGTTTTTACGGTCGAGATCGCTCGCCGCATCGAAGCCGAGGGCAAAGAGCACGCCTCTTTCAGGCAGACCGTACTTCGCCCGGTCGGGCGCAACGCCCTCCGGCAGGAAGGCGGTCTGGGGATAGTGCCGGACCATCGGTTTAGGTCCGGGCAGCGTGGCCGCAAAGGTGTGTTCTATAAAGCTGCTCGGGCAGAGCACCAGGTCGACCTCGCGGAGTGCGGTCATCCAGGACTCCGGCAGCACGGGGAGTTCCCAGAAGGGAACGACAGCCGTGAATCCCGGCCGCTCAGGCAGCCACGAAGGCTGGGCCTTGAAAATGGCGTCCAATGCACGGGGGTTGACATGAAAGATCGTTACCTGATGCGGCAGCCGTGTTCCATCGGGGATGCGAAGATGGTCGAAAGAGTGATCGACGCCCGATCGGCCGCCTTCGAGCGGGAGGTCGAGAACCGCGACGTCGTACCCGCGGTGCGTAAGAACGACGATCGTATTGCGTGCCGCGACCCCGATGCCGAACGGGGCGCTGGTATAGCCGACGAGATTGAAGCCGGTAGGAGAGGTCATTTGGAGAAAATAATATGAGCTTGCCGCTGCTTATGTGGGGGAACCACCTACGGGTGCCGGTTATGAAGCACTCCTACCTCGCGCGGGTGACCCGGCTCGGCCATCCAAAAAGAATTCTACTTGTTATTTTATATTCTTCGCTGAAATTCCGACTTGATAAATCTCGGGTCGTCGCGCCAGTGGGGGGTTACTTTTATATGGCAGGATACGTTAACCGGGCATGCCGCAAGCGCCCGGATATCTCTTTCCGCGCCGGTGCGAATACGGTTGATGAGGCTGCCGCCCTTGCCGATGATGATGCCCTTCTGCCCGATGGTCTCCACATGGATCACGGCGTTTATTTCGTGGCGCCCCGGCAGCTCCTTGTAGGACTCAATCTCCACGAACACGGCATGGGGCACCTCTTCACGGGTGCAGAGAATGATGTGCTTGCGAATGAATTCGGCCGCGAAAAAGCGCATGCTGGCATCGGTAAGGGTCTCTTCATCGTAGTAACGCGGCCCCTCCTTGATGAAGGGATCGAGCGCCGCGAGAAACCGTTTGCCGTCTTCGCCGCGCGTGGCGCTTATCGTCACCGAGGGCGTCCCCTTGAGACCGGGAAACCGTGCATAGAACCGGCCGATCGTTTCCACTTGCGAAGTGCAGATGTCCGCTTTGTTAAAAACAATCAGCTTTGGAGCCCTTGTCGCCGCAACGATCGACGCCGCAAGGCTCTCCTCCTCGCCGAACTCCCGGGAAAGATCCACGAGATAGCAGAGGCAGTCGATCCCCTCCTCGGCGGCGGCATCCTTCGCCTCGGAGAGCATCGATTCATTGAGCCGATGTGCTCCCTTATGAATCCCCGGCGTGTCGACGAAAACGATCTGTATATTCTCCCGGGTATAGACGCCGCGGAGACGCTGCCGCGTGGTTTGAGGCAGCGGCGTAGCAGGAGAGACCTCTTCGCCGAGGATAGTATTGAGCAGGGTGGATTTGCCGCAATTCGGGCGGCCGAGGAGTGCGACGAATCCCGAGCGGAATGGGCCGGAACCCATCAGCTGTTGCTCTTAGCCGGGTGATGCACCCGATGGGAACGCACCCGCCCGGTCGGGGCCGGACGGAGAGGTTCGGTGCCGGGCGGGCAGAGAAGCTTCCTGAAAATTTCCGCCCCGATAAAATGGGAGTGCACCGTTAAATTGCCGCCGTGCGCGGTAACGACCGCAAGGGCGAGATGACCGTCGGGATCGTCCTTTTTCACGGCAAAACCGATGAACCATTCGATATTACCGAGACTGTCGACCTTGATCGAGCCGGTCTTGCCGCCGCACTCCAGAAGATCGGCGCCGTTGCATCTCTTGAGGAGCCGGAAGGTTCGCCGGGCGGTGCCCGAATCCACCACCTGGCCCATCATCGCTTTAAGTTCTGCCGCGGTACTGTCGGAGATCGGCGTTTTCCATGCCGCCGGAACGGATCGGTACAGGCACTCGCCGCCAAGGGTGGCAATGCTGTCCACAAGCCGCGGACAGGGCATAAAGCCTCCCTCGGCGACGGCACTCGCGATGAGCGCGCCATGCAGCGGGGAGATGGAGGTCTTTCGGTTGTAGCCTGAGGCCAGTTGCGCCATTTCGTAAGTGGTATCGTCGGGAACGGTCACCTTAGAGGTATCGGTCGGCAGTTCAAACGGGATCGCGGCGTTGAAGCCGAATCGCTCGTTATACTCTTCGAAAGTTTTCTTGCCGACCCCGTACATGCCGATGCGGCCGAATACCGGATTGATCGACTGGGCATAGGCGTCCTCGAACGGTATTTCCTTCGGGGAATTGATGTTCTTTCGAAGCTGCGACATGTAGAGGGTATGGCTCCTGCCCGTTATAGGAACCTTGGTATCCACGGTGTACCGGGCGGTCTCGATCGCCGCAGCCGCCGTGATGGTCTTGTAGATCGATGCCGCCGGGAAAACATTGCGGAGAAAGAGACGGCCGCCCACCTTCGGCGTTCCGGGTTCCTGATGCGAGGCAAACGCCAGTACGCGGCCGGTTTTGGAGTTGATGACCGCGCACGCCCCGAATCGGGGATGATACTGGTTCATCAAACGGGTAATGAAGCTTTGAAGGCCGGTATCGAGGCTGCAATAGACGATGAGTTTTCCCCGATCGGACGGCATGGTGTCCGTTTTGCAGGCCAGATCGACGGGGCCGCGCGCGAGAATGGCCGACACGGCGGCGAAGTCGAGCATGTTCCCTGAATTCCCGGCCTGTGCATCGGTCGTCTCACGCTGCTTTCCGGAATCGTTCCCCTGGGGCGTTCTGGGAACGGCCTGCCTGCAGCCCGCAACGGCAATGATGAGCACGACAAAGAGTCTCACGGCATTATTGCGGGGAAAGGACAGTATACGCCCGGCGGCTTTTGCAAGGATGCCGACAGAATTGCTGGAACAACTTGGCCTATCTGACATGAGCGGATTCGAACAGATATACGATTAAAGGTGCGGCGCCGCCGCTTACCCGACCGGGCGGCATTTCGGTACGCCGGGCACTTTGCTAAAATAACTGATGCTTTTTTTTCATGCCGCAAAAACTCGGATCCCCCGCTCCCGCCTCCCGCCGGCCTTGACCTTTGACAACCTTGTCAAAACGTAAATGCCGTCTGCACGATGATGTTGTTATTCGGCAGCAGGTTTCCCCGGTCGTCGCGGGTGAAACCGTACCGGGAGTCCACGATGAGGGTGGCTCCCGACGCTATAGTGAAGCCGAACCGGTACCCATAGTACATGTCCGGCGTATGCTCGAAAAACTGGTCATAGGTGGGCTGCCCGGAAGCGTTCAGTACCGGCGCCCCGGTCGAATCGAACCGGGTGATATCGGAACCGATATTTATTTTGTAAACGTACGCTTCGAGGTTTTTCAGCCGCGGAATTTTGCTCACGATCGTGCTCCCCAGAGCGGCGCAGGCCTCAAAACGCTGGTCCTTATTCCCCCCGCCCTCCCCGGCCATGTACTGGTAATCGCCCGAAACGGTGGCGAAACTACCGAGGCTCGCTCCCAGACGGCCGAATACCCCGTTCCGCTCCCCGCCCGGAAGAGAGTCGGCTTTGGCATAAATAGTCGGATACCGCACGAGCCGCTCATCCATATAGAACGGCCCGAAGAAGCCGGGTTCGAACCTTCCCTCGGTGTGCCGATACTCGATGGCCGCATTGAACGGCCCGGTCTTGAGCGCCAGACCCGGGGCCCCGAACCCCCAACCGGCAACATCATCGTTCCTCATCCCGGTCTGCCCGTACAGGTCGAGCGAAAGCGGAGCGGTGGTGATGAGCGGCTGGCTGGCATCGAAGCCGTAGATGCCAAACGACCGGACGCTTCGTTCTATGGAATCTTCCACAAGGTTGGTCGCTTCCTCGGCATTCGCATCGATGCCGTTCTCAAGGAGCCAGGCGCTTACCGAGTCGTTCGGCAGAATGTGGTGCGCATAGGCGCTGCCGACAAGGCTTTGATTCGCCGTCGGCTGCCAGTCCCGCGCCGGAGCGTAGACGTTCCGGTCGAGAGCATAGGTCGCCCCCACCTGGAGTTTGTCGAAGAAGGGAATGTCCGTCAGCTTGAGCGGCCTCAGCGCAAACCGGGCGGCGCCGATCCCGCCGTCATAGTATGACCGCAGTTCGTCCGCATCGGACAGCATGAACTGGAACGAGCCGTCCAGCGAAGAGAGACGATTCAGGTTGACCTGCACGCCGAGCGGCTTCTGGTCGGGGTAGTGAAGCATATTCGTGAACCGGTCGACGATGAATCCGTAGCCGAGCGTCACGTCGGAAATCGCGCCGACCTTAACAAAAAGGGGATCATCCTCGTGCCCATACCGGATATAACGGATTTTGCGCGTTACTGCTTCGAGCGGCTCATTTTTAAAATCCCACCCCAGGTTTGAGGGATTGCCGTTTTGATCCAGATAGAGCTCGACATCGAAGAAAACACCGAAGCGCCAGATCGGCGCCTCGACGCCGAATGCCATTCGGGTCCACTGCTCGTTGCCCACGGTCACACTGCCGAGCGAAGCTTCGAACCCGGTGCCGCTGCCGGTACCCGTTGCGGCTGCCTCGGCAACCATGGAGGCGGTGCTGCTCCCCGTTGCGGCGGGCGGCGTTACGGCGACCGTCGGGCTTTGCGCCACTGCGCCGAGAAAACCAACCAGCACCGGGCCGATGAAGGCAAAAAACCGTGATCCCATTCCGCCCCCCCTTTGAACGCTCCAAGATGATGAGTTCTTCCGCCTTAAACCGCCGCTCGAAATGACGATTATCGCAGAACCTCGACAATAAATAATATAGCACAGAGGCGGAGGACTATTTGAGAAAATGGCCCGAGAACTCCCGCTTAGAATATGATCCCGGTCATCATCTGCGCCATGAGGGCATTCCCGGAGAAGGTATACTCCGTATTTTTCGGTCCGAGGAAGGCATTGAGCGAGACGCCGAAAACGAAATTGTTCAGCGAATGGTAATTAACGCCGGTGGAAACGACGAAGCTCTTCTGCTGCAGGTTCCCGATGGCGTTGCAGGTGAGGGTCATCGGGTCGATGATAAACTGGCTTATCGAGCAGAATGCGGCGGCATAGTACTTCGAGTAGCTGTTGGGCGTATACAGGGTGGTGAGCGTCGTCGGATTCGTAAGCCACTGCATGGTCGTAGGGAGCTGCGTCGCGGAGAGTGTCCCGGCCACGAGCTCGGACAGGTACTTTCCAAGAATCGGATCGTTGAAGATGTTGGTGCCGCTTCCCGCCCCGTTGTAGTAAAAGTTCGCATTCGCGGTAAGACGGTCCGCGACGCCGCCGAACGGAAAGGATTTCGTCAGGCTCAGGCAGATGCGCGGATACCACCCGTTTCCGAGCGTCGCGGTATCCCAGGTCGTATCGACCCTCGTGAGCGTCGGAAAGCTCGTCCCGCTGCGCAGGCTGGCCTCGCCGGCGATCTGGACATTGAAAAGCTGCGTGGTGAAATCGAACCCTCCCACCGGTTTGCGGCCCTCCTTCCCCCAGCCCGAAAACGCCATCTCGGTCCTGCCGACAAGGAATTCCGCTTTCGCCGCCACGGCGAGGCTGTCAAGTGTCGGGGCATCGTTTGCATCGATGAACGAGTAGAAGTTGAACAGGGTCTTGTACGGTATATGGATCTTGAGCCCGTAAGAGCCCTCGCGCTGGCCTTCCATCGTGAGAAAGGTCTTGTTCTCCACATTGACAAGATCGGTCGGGTTCCAGAGGTTGCACGGCCCCCATTGGAGCACCTGCCTTCCCAGCCTAAAATAGACGACCTTGTCGATATTGGCATCCACGAAGAGCTCGGGGACATCGATGACCAGTCCGCTGTCGGGCTTCCCGAAATTGCCCGGATCGAGGGAGGCGTAGGAGGGGGTCGGGACATAGGAGCACTCCAGGTCCGCGAACGCCTTGGCCCCGCCGGTAAGCCGCGCGTCGAGAAAGCTGTTGTCGACGATGCGCGTGGTGAGGGCGGCATCGTGCAGGGACTGGTTTTCGAACCAGGTGCGGCTCAGCGACGGATCGACATAGATGTACACGTTGCCGGAAAAAGCCACGCTGTTTTTATCTTCGGCGCCGGTCTTCGCGACCTGGGTATTGACCACCTTCGAACTGTCAACAACCGAGGAGCTGTCGGCAAAGAGGGCGTTCTCGTCGACCTTCTCCTCGGCAAAGATGGATAACGGGAGAAGCAGGATAAGCGCAAAGAATTTTTTCATCCGGATACCGTCACCCCTTTTTCCTAGTTACTCAGATTCTCCAGGTACGCCTTCGTAAAAATCTTGTCGTCGAGCTTGCCGGTGACGATTCCCGATATCTTGACCTCCGTCTTATTGCCCTTTTCGAATTCGTCGATGAAGATCTGCTCGATCGGAACGTATTTGCCGAGCACCTGCGTGTATTTGCGGTAGTAGGTGGTGTTCATGAGCGCTCGTGAGCTCGAAAAAGATTGCTCCTTGAGGGAGAGGCGGCTGTCCTGCCGCACCCAGACGGTGCGGTACGGGTAGGAGACGTCGGTCACCTTCGCCTTGATCTGGAAGCGCCAGACCGGGATGCTCCCAAGCTTGTCCGCCGCTATGAGCTCCCTGCCCGTCGCATCGGTTTCCCCCTGGTAGAGCTCGGTGAGCCGCCGGGTTTCGAAGTCCTCCCCCTTGGCATCCGTGCCCGCGATGCTTTCGTCGCGGTTAACATGCTGGAAGGTGCGGGTATTGACACGGTACATCCAGAAGTTATCCTCGACGCGCAGGTACCCGTTCCCCTTTTCCGACTCCGGCGCGGCGAAGGCGATGAGGAAGGCGTCGTCGCGGTCGCGCCGGTAATAGGCCATTTCGAAAAGTTTTGTCCCCTGGTCCACCTTCTGCTGCGTCATGCTGACCATGGCCCGGACATCGGTATTGATAGAGACGTTGTCCTGCATGGTTTTGAGGATATCGCCTATCGGCGGTTGCGCATTCGCAAAGGAAACCGCCGCCAAAATCGCCGGAAACACCCATTTACGCATAGTTAGTTTCCTTTATTCGTAGTGCCGAAGCGCATGTGCAGCGGTAAGTTTTGCAGCGCGGCGGGCCCGGAAAAAAGTCGTTGCCACGGCAATTGCCATGATGAAAATGATATACGCCGCCACGCCGGGAGCCGTAGGCGCAAAAAACAGGTGTCCCTTGACCAGGAGCATGCCCATCGGGTTGTCGGCTGCATCGATGGTGAACGACGAAAGGCCCCACATCGCCGCGAACGCCGCCAGTGCCCCGGCGAGGGAAGCGAAAAATGCCAGACAGAGTGTATCGAGGAGGAACATGGAGAGCACCTGCGACCGCTGCATGCCGATGGCGCGCACCGTGCCGATCTCCCTGGTGCGCTCCCGTATGGTCATCCGCAGCGTGTTGACAACCCCGATTAAAATGATGAAGAAGAGGATCAGCCCTGCCGCGAGGGTGATGATATTGAGGACCGCTTCCACCTGGAGAATGGCCGACGCGGTCTCGTACATCGACTGGACGCTTACCATGATCCCCTTGAACTTTCCCCGCCCCATCTCCTCCGACATCTTCGTGTATTCGTCGGTCGTGGCGCACCGCTTCATCAGCATGAACTCCAGCGCGAGCGCCGCGTATAGCGGGCTCGACGAGTCGGGCAGGGTCTGCAGAAGATCCGGCGCGGGAGGCGCGGGGAGCGGCGCGTAGTAGGCATGGTAGAACTCCCGCTCATTGACAAGCACTCCGTTGGCCGGGAGTTTCGAAGCCGCGGCGGCGATGGCCGTTACGGCGAAATTCGCGTGTCCGCTGTCCGGGCCGAACTTGTTGTTCCAGGAAAAAGCGAGCGTGTCCCCGATGCCGGCATGGCACCGTGCGGCGAGCTCACCGGCGAGGACGACCCCGCGGTAGCCGAATGCACCGGCCGAGTCGCCCGCAGAAAGGGCGACGCCCCGGCGCACGATCGCCTGCGACGCGGAATCGGTCAGGAACCCGAGAAGAGTAGCTGCGGTGGTCGTCCCCTTGAGCGTAGCGCTGCCGGTCATGACCGCGAGACCGGGCTTCAGCAGGTCGTGAATCCGGTCGGCGATCGCCTTGGCGCTGCGCTGCGGGTTCACCACGTCGATGTGCACGGTGGCGATATCGTGCGGGCCGTAGCCGGACAGCGCCTTGAGGACGTGCAGTTCGAGGAAGACGGGACTTGACATGAATATATTCGCCGGCTTGAAAATGCCGACGATCTTAAGCTGCGCGCTCGACGACTGGTTGTTGACGCCGGTAAACCTGACCCGGAGAATGTCGCCCATCTTTACCCGCAGGTATTTCGCCTTCTGCTCGGAAAGGAGGACCGGGTACCCGGCGCTCGTATCCTTCAATGCCGGAAAGGAGCCCTCCAGCATCTTGAAATTCGCGGCATACTCCTTCTGCTCCTCGGGAGTGAGGTTTTCGCTCAGGTCTACCCCGACCATCACGACGTTGTCGGCGATACCGTTGCCGATCGCCCGGGCGAAGACGCCGACCGCCTCTTCGACATGCGCCGATTGCGGAGCTGCCTTGCTTACCGCATTGCGGATGCGTGCATCGTCGTAAAACACCTGGCCCGTCATGTTGCCGTTGCGTACATACGACACCGATACGTGCCCGTTGGTATACCGGACGACCTGCTCGAAAAGCACCTTCGAAATACCGTGAGAAAAGCCGTTGGCAATGATGAGCACCATGGCGCCGAAGGCGATGGCGATCCCGAGAAGGATGTTCCGGCGCTTCTGCCGCACCAGATTACGAAGGGATATATTGAAAATGACCGGCAAGGCTGCTCCTATTCCCGCGAAACGGCATCGAG
>Ga0181520_10006390_pt1 | contig 18044 bp, 9 predicted proteins | sample PEATcosm2014_Bin_29_FD_132451 | JGI IMG/M metagenome (GOLD analysis project Ga0181520, IMG submission 132451) | Peatland microbial communities from MTU Mesocosm Facility, Houghton, MI, USA - PEATcosm2014_Bin02_30_metaG | ecosystem: Environmental > Terrestrial > Soil > Wetlands > Peat | place... | reverse complement strand
GTTTGTCCGCGGATCTTCATTGGAAACGTGTCTGAGAAAAGGCAACCTCGCCGGCGCGCTCTCCACCACCAGACCGGGGGGAACGGAAGCCTATCGCGACGCTCCATATCGCCAGCGATTCTTGGCCGATCGAGCCCAGTCCCGGTAAGGATGCGCCTTCTAGAAGTTTGCACAGGTTTGTGCCGTTCGAAAGAAAAAGAACCAAGATGAGGAGAACCACGATGAATCGCGGAATATTGTACCTTGCAGGTCTTGCTTCAATCTTGCTGTTTGCCCCATCGAAGTCCTTTGCCGAGGATATTTCCGGGGTGCGGGCTTGGGAAACACAAACGGTGATTCCCACCTATCTGGCAGGTGACCCCGAACCCAATCCGATGTTCTTTTTCGGCCGCGTATCCCAAGGGTCGCTCGCTCCCGTTTATCCCTACCCGATGTACGACAGCCTGACAGGCAAAAAAGTCGATAAGACTTATACGATTGTCTATCTGGAGAATGAATATATTCGCATCGGTGTGTTACCGGAGCTCGGTGGACGCATCTTCGAGGGCGTGGACAAGACAAATGGATATAACTTCATTTACAGGCAGCATGTTATCAAGCCGGCTTTGATTGGGCTTCTCGGCGCCTGGATCTCCGGCGGCGAGGAATGGAATGTTCCGTTTCATCACCGCGCCACGACCTTTCTTCCGGTGCAATTCAAGCTGGAGGACAACGCCGACGGAAGCAAGACCATCTGGGTGGGCGAGCTGGAAGTTCGTCAGCGCACGCGCTGGGCTGTGGGTTACACATTAAGGCCGGGAAAGAGTTACTTGGAAGCTTCGGTGCGGATCGTCAACCGGACGCCCGAAGTGAACACTATGCTGTGCTTCGCTAACTTGGCGGTCCCTGTCGACGACACTTATCAGGTGATCTTTCCGCCCAGCACGCAATTTGGTGTTTTCCACGCCAAGCGCATTTTCACAGATTGGCCGGTGTCTCATTCCATCTATAACGGGGCGGATTTTACCAAGGGTGTCGATATAAGTTGGTACAAGAACCACATGTCCGCTAACTCGGTGTTTGCCTGGAACTACCGGGACGATTTCTTTGCCGGGTACGATCACGGTAAGGAAGCCGGCACGATGAGCGTTGCCGATCACAACATCGTTCCCGGGAAGAAGTTCTTTACGTGGGGCAACGGTCCCAACGGCAAACGATGGGACGCCACCTTGACCGACACCGACGGACCCTATATTGAACTGATGACTGGCGCATACTCCGATAATCAACCCGATTACAGTTGGCTCCAGCCCTACGAAACGCGATCGTTCAGTATGAACTGGTACCCGTTCCGCGATATAGGTGGCGTGAAGCAGGCCAATCTCAATGCCGCCGTAAATCTCGAGGTCGCCGCCGGTGTTGCCAAGATGGGCTTCTATGCGACGTCAGCCCATTCCGGCGCTCGCGCCGTGCTTAAATCCGGAGCGAAGGTGTTACTCGATGAGCGCATCGATATCGCTCCCGGCAAACCCTATCTGAAGCGAGTCACCTTGCCGGAGGGCACGGATCGGCATGAGCTAATTGCCTCTCTGTGGGATGGAGAAACGGAATTGGTGTCTTACAGCCCGATCGCGCAGACTCCGCAGCCGGCCCCGTCTCCAGTTACTCCGCCGCCTTCGCCCGAAGAAGTGAAAACTAACGAGGAACTTTATCTGATCGGACTGCGCGCCTGGCAGTTCCATGACCCCAAAGTCGATCCGCTCGCCTATTGGCAGGAGGCTCTGCACCGCGATCCTGGAGACGTACGGGTCAATACCATGATGGGCATAACATCGTTTGGCAAAGCTCAATATGGCGAAGCGGAAAAGTACCTGCGCAAGGCCATCGAGCGAGCGACCGATCGATATACAACGCCCGAAGATGCCAAACCGTTCTATTATCTTGGCGCCACTCTCAAGGCCAGGGGAAATGCCGACGAAGCATACACGTATTTCTACAAGGCCACATGGAGCCAGGCCTGGAAGGCCGCCGGATATTACTCACTTGCGCAGATTCTTGCCGCACGCGGCGATTTCCCGGCAGCGCTCGAGTTCGTAAACCGGTCGGTTGATTCCGACACGCTGAATATCCGGGCTCAGAACCTCAAGGCGGCTCTGCTGCGCCATCTTGGGCGCAAGCAGGAGGCGATGCAGGTGTTGGCCTCCGCTTCGCAGCTCGCGGACCCGTTGGATGTGAGGGCCACGGCTGAGAGTTACCTGGCCACCGGGGACAAAGAAGCAGCTCGGAGACTGGCCACGACGATGAACGATTTTCCGGCGGCCGCGCAGGAAACGGCCGCGGAGTATATGAATGAAGGCCTATGGCAGGACGGTGCGGATGTACTGACGCTATCGACGTCATTGGCGCCCGATAAGTCGCGCATCCATGCCATGGCTTACTACTATCTTGGATATTTCGAAGACAAGCTCGGCGAACATCCTAAAGCTTCAGAGTGCTTTGACCTTGCGATGTCGATGCCGACGGACTATGTTTTTCCGTTCCAGAACGAAGCGATCGATGTTTTACACGATGCAATTGCAAACAACCCACGCGACGCGCGGGCACACTATTACCTGGGGAATCTCTTGTATGACTGGCAGCCTGAAGAGGCTACTCGGATGTGGAAGGCATCGGAGACTCTGGATCCCTCGTTTGCGATCGTTCACCGTAACCTGGCAGCCGCATACATGCACCAAGCCTCTGGAGCCGATCTCCGGGGAGCCATTGCCGAATTGGAACAGGCGGTTTCGGTTGAACCCAGGTACGCCCTGCATTTTACCGAGCTTGACGAACTCTACGAGCAGGCCGGTGTTCCGCTGGATAGGCGTCTGAATTTGTTTAAACAGAATGCGTCCATTGTGATGCGGCGCGACGACGCCCTCAATCGCTACCTGGCGCTGCAGATCGCCACGGGAGACCTGGATGACGCCATCCAAACGATGACCACACACGCGTTTGCTGTGGCCGAAGGCGAGAATCTCAACGTGGCGGACCACTGGTCCGATGCTCACATTTTGCGCGCGCAACGGGAGATCCGGGCCAAGCACTACGCGGAGGCGCTCACGGATCTGAAGGCCGCCGCTAAAGTCCCAGCCAATCTGCCCATAAGCTCCGATTCCGGAAGCTTCAACGTGCGTGCTCCTGAAATCGACTACTGGACTGGCGTCGCGTATCACGGGTTGGGAGACAAACAGAAAGCGGCAGAGTCCTGGAGGCAAGCCATCGCTGCGCGCGGGCGTCGGGACTCTCGGATGGGGGAGGCCACTGCAGGGGAGCGTGCGCAAGGGTACTTCCAGGGACTTGCCTTCGAGAGACTTGGCCAGGAAGAAAAGGCGCAGGAGTTGTTTCAAGAACTGGTGCGCTCGGGAGAGCGTGAGTTGAAAGACGCAGCTATGCCCGCGGAACAAGGCGAAAAGCGGCAAGAAAGTGGCCTTTCGCCGCGGTCGTCTTCCGCCAATGCCAGTTACCTCGCCGGTCTTGGATACCTCGGTCTCAAAGACTGGGCTTCGGCAAAAGACAGGCTCAAGCAAGCCGTTCAGATGAGTCCTGACTTGCTGGGCGCCAGGATCGCGCTGGCCAACAATCCATAAATCGCCCAACGAGGGAAAAGCTTCAAACTGAACACGTGTGCGTGCAGTTCGCTGAACTCTCGGTCGAAACTCAGCAGCTGTAGTTAAGGAGCAAGAAGATGAAACTCGCCGCATTCTGCGTATTTTGCGCAGTGGCTGGCTCGCAATTGCCGGCGCAGACTGTTCGCCAAGTTGAGCAACAGTTCCAAGCCCCCCCAAAGGAATTCCGTCCGATGGTGCGCTGGTGGTGGCCGGGCGGAGATGTGACCGATGCAGAGCTTCGTCGCGAATTGGATGATCTCGATCGAGCGAACTTTGGCGGCGCGGAAATCCAGCCTTTCACAGTCGGGCTCGATTCGAAGATGCCGGAGTCTGCCAAAGCACGGGTAGATGACTATTTGACCCCGACCTTTTTTGCCCATATGCACGCCGCTCTCGATGAAGCGCGCGCTAAAGGAATGTGGCTGGACTATACATTTGGCTCGGCTTGGCCCTTTGGTGGAGCGGGAGTCGTGACGCCTGAATGGGCTTCTCTCGAGTTACGCTCGGCGCACCAGACCATCCTCGGTCCTGTCCATTTTCACGAGAAGATATTCATGCCTCGTTTGAACGAAAGCATCACCAACGATGCGACTCTTCCGCCGGGATGGCTGGACCAATTCCGCCAAAGGGACAAGCTGGTAGCCGTGGTTGCAGTTCGCGGGGAAGATGTACAGTATTTTCCCAACCAGGGGCCGCACCAACCTCCAGCGGTAAAGCATACGGGGCATCTTGATGCGGATACTTCGACCGTCCTGACGGAGCACGTACTGCCCGATGGCACATTGGACTGGAACGTTCCCCCCGGCACCTGGCAACTATTCGTGTTCAAGCAAATGCCAACTGGACAGATGGTTGGTGACGGTGCAGGAGCCGGGCCGCGGCTTGCTCTGGATCACATGAACAAACACGCCTTTGAGTTGTACGCCCAACGCGTCGGGGGCACGGCACGCCTGTATGACGGCGAATTCTTTGGTCACGGCCTGCGGGCCATCTTCGTCGACAGCCTTGAGGTCTTTACTTACTTATATTGGAGCGACCACTTCCTGGAAGAGTTCCGCCAGCGCCGGGGATATGATCTGACCCCGTATTTGCCCATTCTCAAGGTTCCGGGCTATAACGTCCCGCTAAATGCCACTGCAGCGAGGTTGCCGCTCTACGACATCGGGGGAATCGGTGATCGGGTTCGCCAGGATTATTGGCAGACGGTCTCCGATCTCATGATCGAAAACTTCTACTCACCTTTCAACGAGTGGGCTGCAACGAACAACCTCCAATCTCGTGTGCAGGCACATGGATCACCCACCGACGTACTTCGGGTGTACGGAGCCGCCAACATCCCGGAGACCGAGGACCTGATGGACAATGGCCGTTATGAGTTTCTGAAAATGGCGCCTTCGGGAGCCGACTTGTACGGGCGGACGATTGTCGGCAGCGAAAGCTTTGTCTGGTACGGCAAGGCCTACCAGACGACCCCCGCGAAAATCAAACGCTCTTCCGACGAGTTGTTCACCGCCGGAATCAACGAGATAATTTATCACGGCTTTCCGTACAGATACATGGACCGCCCGTATCCGGGATGGCATCCATTCTTAGATGTCTCATCCGATATGAATGAGACAAACCCATTCTGGCCATATCTTCCCCAGTTGAATCGATACATCGCGCGTATGCAGTACATATCGCAGACAGGAACCACCGAGGTTCCTGTCGCGCTATATCGCAGCATGCTTGCCTACGATGCGATCGAACCCCCGCGACCCGAACCGGAGATCGACACCCAACTGATGAATAGCGGATATAACTTCGATTACATCGATGCCTACTCGATATTGAAGTCAAAGGTGATGGGCGGCAAACTGATTTCTCCAGGCGGAAAACAGTTCAGTGCGCTGGTGCTTCCGAAACAAGAGAGCCTTACCGTCGAGCTTGCCGCACAGTTGTCGGTGTTCGCCAGCGAGAGGCTCCCCATCGTGTTCGTAGGTGGCGTCTCCACAACCGAGCCCGAGCCCGCCAACGGACAACTGTTCGCGAAGCCCGGGCCAAATCCACTTCACAATGTCTTAGCAAATGGCAACGTCCACGTAGCACCCGATGCCGCGCGGGTGACACAGAGTCTGGAGAAGTCCGTTTCTCCTAACCTGCATTTCCATGGAGTGCCCTTGCCATTTATCGAGAAACGCATCGGCGCGCTTGATTTCTTCTTTCTGCGCAATCCCGATGATGCCGCGAAGCAGACTCTCATCGAATGCGATGCCATGGGTACACCAGAGCTCTGGAACCCATGGACAGGGGCTATTCGTCCGCTGGCGCATTTTGAAAGGAACGGAAGAAAAGTTCGAGTACCGATAGATCTCGATCCTTACAGTTCGGTGCTTCTGGTGTTCGATCCGGAGGGAATGCAAACGGAGAAGCCAGTCGAGATGTCCACTCCTGCGGAGCCTGCACTCCAGATAGCGATCGGACAAAGTGGTTGGAGTTTTCACGGCGTGGGGATCGGACCCGGAAGCCACCCGATGGAAATCGATTTGAACATGCCGGATCTGGAAGACTGGACAATGACAGACAGTCTCAAGAACTTCTCTGGACGCGGCCAGTATACGACGACATTCACCGTCCCCGCGTCGCTCCTGGATAACCAAAGCCGCGTCGTGCTCGATCTGGGCGGCGTAGGCGATGTTGCCGAGATCTCCTTAAATGGGAAATCCGGTCCAGACCTGCTGCTGCCGCCATATAGGGCCGATGTGACCTCGCTCCTGCACATCGGAGAAAACACTCTTCGGATCACAGTCGTGAACACTCTGTTCAACGCACTCTCTGCGCAAGGTCGCAGCGCCAATTACCTTCCAGAGGGGACCAACACCGCCAGCGGCTTGCTTCCGTCCGGCTTGGTTGGCCCCGTCCGGCTGGAATTATTGAAAGCCAACGGGAGTTTATAACCTGGCATCCCGGAACGCCGGGTGCCAGTCGCTCAGCCGTCGGGATTCGGAATGTCGTGCCCGCGGGCCATTTCTCTCTGCAATTTCAACCTTCAACCAGAGTTATCAGGCAGAACCTGCGAAAGATATTGGCCATTGCAGCGTTGCTGCGCGGGCGCCAGCATTACGAAATGTTATCTGCAAGTTCAAAAACCAGAACGCCGCCCATTGCCAGATCTCGATGACTCAATTTCCATCCTGACTGAATCTGCCCGTTAAGCTGAACGGATTTTACATATATGGATTGCGCCGACTCGCGACGTGTCTCAATGGAGAGCTTTCGGCCATCGCCTACTCTGAGGACTACGTTGTCAAAGAGCGGCGTACCAATGTCGTACTTGGCACTTACCGGATCAACCGCGTAGAAGCCAAGAGCATTGATGCAGTACCACGCTGACATTTGCCCACAGTCTTCATTCCCCGCCATTCCATCCGGCTTGTTGTCGTACAACTCAGTAAGTATTTGATGTATTCGCTTTTGCGTCTTGTGAGGAGCGCCAGCCTCATTGTAGAAATACGCCACGTGATGGCATGGTTCGTTCCCCTGGCAATACTGACCGACCATTCCGGTCATATCGTCGGGCGCATCCGGAGGAAGATCTGAACTTTGGTTAAAGAGATCGTCGAGTTTCTTTTCCAGGGCGGCTTTGCCGCCGAACAGATCGACGAGTCCTGAACCATCGTGCTGGGCCAAGAACGTGGTTTCCCATCCGTTTGCCTCAGTGTAATCGCGCCACTTCGTGACGGTCGTCGATTTCGGGTTGAAAGGCGAGGCCCAGCGGCCGTCTGAGTACCGCGGCCGAATGAAGCCCGATACCTTGTCATACAAGTTTTGATAGGAGCGGGATCGCCGCCTTAATCTGGCAGCTTCCTCAACATCGCCTGCGACCTCTGCAATCGCAGCTACGCACCAGTCATCGTACGCGTAGTCGCAGGTTTTGCTGGCAGACTCATCTTGTAAGTCGCACGGTACGTACCCATATTTGCGGTATGCGGCGAGCCCGCGATAGTCGTCCATCTCGGCGCGCTTGCGGAACGCTGCGTATGCTGCCTTTGCATCGATTCCCTGAAATCCCTTGACGAGCGCCTCTGCGACCACAGGCGCGGAGTGGTAGCCGACCATACAGCCCGTCTCTTTGCCTTGCAAGGGCCACACCGTCACTCCTGCCGGGCTCTCGGTCGATTGGCGCACGATACAGTCGACGATATCCGATACCTTCTCCGGCATCGCAAGCGTATACATCGGGTGAAGCGCACGATAGGTGTCCCATAGGGAAAACGTGCTGTAATTGTGTCTGCCAGTGGGCAGTACGTGGATTGCTGCATCCATTCCCATATAGCGGCCATCGACATCGTCGAAGAGGGTGGGAGCCAGCATCGTATGATAAAGGCCCGTGTAGAAAATCTCCTTGCTGCGTAGGTCGTTTGATGTTACCACCGCGCGGGAGAGTTCCTTCTGCCACCTCGCCAATGCTGCTCGGCGCGTTGCGGTGAAGTTCCACCCAGACAACTCATGATGCAGATTAAGCGCAGCGCCTTCCGTGCTAACACCGGAGATACCTGTCTTCAGCTCAACGGCTTCATGGGAGGTCGACTCAAAGTGGACTACACACCACAGTTGCTTTCCGCTCAACTGCCGCTGCGAGTTGTCGAGGAGTCTCCCATCTTGATAGACATCCACCCTCGAGAAGGGACGAGAGAATTTCATGCTGCAATGAATCTCTCTTCCTTTTGCCCAGCCATCGGTGCTACGACTGGCTGCTATTGTATCTTGTCCAATATTCAGGCTTGAAGAAAGTACAAGACTCTGCTGATTGGGTTGTTTTCTCTTGAATCTCCATACCGGCTCCAGGTTGATTAGCAGGCAGCCATGATCCCTTTGAAAGGTATACCGATGATAACCAACGCGTTCGGTGGCCGTAAGTTCCGTGGTGATGTTCGAATCCTTGAAATGAACAGAGTAGTAGCCAGGCTCCGATAATTCTTCGTTATGCGAGAATCTTCCGATAAAGTCTTCCGGCCTGAACCGGCTTGGATCCGCCACCGCGTATCCGGGAGTCACACGAAAATCCAGCATATCGCCGACCCCAGTTCCGCTTAAATGAGTATGGCTAAAACCCAGGATCTCGTTGTCGTCGTAATGATAGCCGGAACAATGTTTCCATTCATAATCGCCTGTGTCAGGGCCCAGCTGGACGGCGCCAAAAGGGACGGTGGCAGCCGGAGATGTGTGACCAAACCCGCCCGTTCCAATTTCCAGTTTGACAAATTGTGTCAGAGTTTCGTCGACTTCTGCTTCCTTAGCTACGCCGCGGACCGACAACGGCATTGCCGCAAGCGTTGATATTGCAGTTAAGCCACCGATAAAGCTTCTTCTTGAATGCGTCATAAAACACCCTTCTCCGGCATGAGCCCGCAGTTGAACTTACAATGCCTTACGCCACCACTTGGCGGTAATCGCTACGTGACATTTGCGCTTCCATATACAGCAGCTTGAACTCCCAATGCAGTCGATCCAGCTTCTCCTTGACGCGCTTTGGTCGGAACTCCGTTTTCAAAGCGTTGGTAGTTGTTCCCGACCACTTGAAGACGATATAGGTGGCTTGCGGTCGCATAGTCGTTGTAGCTGAAGAAGTTTACCCACGTGCCCATACCGTTCGTGACAGTGATATGCGCGGGAGGAACGTCAAAGTTTGAGTAGTTGAGATTGTTGGCATCTTGATAATGCACCTGGATTAACTCTCCACCATGGCGTGCTCCCAACTGCTGCGCTCCTGCATACGATGTTGCCTGAGTGCGAGCCGGGTTTTCTGAAATCTCCACTCGAGCGGTCCGGGCCCCAATCAATTCACGGTCCGGCCGTAAATGCTATGCGAAGATGCGGAAGCGATAGGCCCAATCTCCCCTGCACCATTGGGGATAATTCGTACCCCAGGCATTGTTGAAAAGGCTGAAGTGGATCCCGGTCGAAAGCGCCGGAAGCTGAAGAGAGAAATTCAGAGGTGAACGCTCTCCGAAGGCTACAACGGGCGCGTCGAGTGTGTGAATCTGAAGTGTTCTTCCGGAGCCATCGCGATAACGAACAGCCTTGGAAATTGCGTGCATGGCCCGTCCGCCGCCGCGCACAACATCCGAGGGGGCAAGCGACTGCTGGATCTTATCGATTGTCAGCGCTTCCTTGCCTGTGTTCAGAGGAGCGAACGTCAGCCACAATGCCTCCGGCAGCCGGTTCGCCACTTTGCCGAAAGTGATGGCGCTAACATCGATGCGCGCTTCGTTTACCGGCATGCGTAATTCCAGGAAGAACTGGTCCGGCCAGGCAACGTTGCCGGTCTCGCGGGATGCAGCGTCGTCAATCGCCAATTCCAGTACCAGGCGATCTTCGTCTGCGCTCCTGGAATTCCAGCATGAAATTAATCGAGGATGCCACTCGCGCGACAGCGCGTTGAAATTGTCAATGCCCGGCTTGCCGAAATCGCGCGGCGCCCAATCGGCATCGCTGGTGACGTAGCGCTTCAAGAACTCCGCGTAATCGTGCGCCGAAAGCGTCTGATAGGTGAAAAGCGCCAGCGGGTGTTCTGGAGAAGCCCAGTCGCGGCCGCTTCGCCGGTTGCGCAAACGAACAATCGCGCCCGTAGAGGCGTCCAAAATCAGATCGAAATGTCGCGTTCTTACCGGCTGCGCGGCATTGTGGCGGCTCATTCCCTCGGTAACCGGACGGGCAGCGCGCAGCTTCTCCAGGCTCTTTGTTGCTTCCTGCCTGAGATCGCTGGGGAGCGTGGCGAGGCTCTTGTCTATGTCGTCGCGCTTCTCGCCCCAGCTCGCCTCCATGACCCTGTAGCCGTGCTGGTCACGTGCCTTGGCCAGATCGCGGGGTCGATAGTTGGAGACATCCAGATAGGTCTTTGTATCGGTGCCCCAGGTATGCTCTACGGCAAGAAGAAGCCTTCTGAGCAATGCCCGGTCTGTGTCGTCTCCTACAGCAAAGCGGCCCCTCTCTATCCAGTTCCTGCGCAGCCGGGCAACTTCGCGGTAGCGTGCCACCTTCTCGGGATCGCTGGCGCAGCCATAAATCCATGAATCGCCGATTTCGCCGGATAGGACAGGAAGCCTGTCGCGCACCGGCTCAATTGCGGTGGCCACTTCGCTCATATTCGAAGCCTTGATCGCTGCCTTTGGAAACTGTTCTCGCAGCCGGGCATACATTGCGGCGATCTCTTTAGGGGTGTGCGGGCCGCTGTTGTCTCCGCGCACCTCGAGGTCCACCGCGACATTCGTTCCCGGGATGCGGATCACGCTTCCGTAGTCCTTCCGGTGGTAAAGAACCGCCAGCGAATCGCCCGCCGGGTCTCTCCAGAGAAAAACCTCCGGCACATCGGGCGGTGTGCTGGCCGGATTGACTCCGATGTCGAGCACGCGAATCCCATGGGCGTGGAGTGGGGCGATGATTCCCCGAGAATGCCCCGGCACATCCGTCATCTTGGCGCCAATGGTTTTATGCCCGAATCGCCGGTCCAGAGTCTCAGAGAGGCTCAAAGCCCCTTCGATCATTGACCGGTCAAGCATCTCTGTCTGCCAGGTGAAGGGCAGGGCATGCCAAGTGATGTCCCCAGCGCCGATCGCCTCCTCCATGGCGCGCCGCTGACTGCTCGACGCCTGCTCGAGGTACTCGTAAAGCAGCCACGATCCCGTCGACCACGTGTAGCGATCGCGACCGGAGCGCCGCAGTTCCGCTGCCGTCTTCATGGCGGCCGGATAGTGCACATCGAAGTACAGGCGCATAACCTCATCCTGGGTCAGAGAAAAGCCGACATCCAGATGACACTTTGCCACCAGCAATACCTGGGTTACCTCCATGGAGGAAACGGGGAATTGTTCTTCGAGCGCGCTCACCAAACGGGACTGCGTCGAGATGAGGCCGTAAAGTGCGGCCATCTGCAATAATGTGCGCCTTTGCATTCGCGCCAAACTCCTGGCGACCACCATGGCGTTCTTTTTTGGGGGATCGCAGTTCCAGTCCGGACCCATTCTGGCGGTCTTGCGCCGCATTGTTCAGCAACGGGTGGTCCGCAAATCTTGGAAACTATTCGATGATAAAGGAAGGAAAGGGCAAATTGCAAGGCCAACGCCGAATTATCTTCCATGTTTAAATATATGAAAATACTTAGTTTATTCTGCCTTCTGTTAGCTTACCGTTTTCGTTAACCGCAGCGCCGGCTTCAATTTACAGCAGGACGTAATCCACATTCCTCTTCTTCTTCACCAACTCCGCCGCATGCCCACGATTATTAGGCACGAAATGACTATTTCTTGACTCTCGATATGACCACAGCTGCCACCCATTCTCGTGTGATTGAGATCTTGAAACTTGCGCAGGATCCAGATCGGTGGCGCTCTCTTCAGGCTCACTTGGAGGAAGTCACTGCTGAAGAATCTTTCAGCGCAGGCCCTCGCGGACAGCAGTTTCTCCGCCATGTCGCCATATCTTGAAAAAGGCAATTGCCGGTGACATAGATAGCCTGAAGGAACGGGGAATTGGGATCGACCTGAGTCCCTGGTCCGCTTCCTATAACAAGAGCGAAGACGCTATCGTCCGCGTAACGGCCAGCGGCGTCCGAATGCGCCTATCGCAGCACTACAAGGAACTTCTGCGACAGAGTGCTTTCCCGCTGGAATAAAACATAGCGCCCCCTTTTCAACTGTTCTCGGGCCCTTCTTGCCAGTTTCTCTGCATCCTTCGTCGCCTTCTTATTGAGTGCCTCCAAATCAACATCGTTGCGTTCTTTGGAAGAAAATACGATCCACTTCCGTTCATGGCGCAGGCAGTTTTCATTACGAGCGTCCAGGCATGCATAGCAGGAGTTGGCAGCAGTCGTCATTTTCAGGCTCGACGATAAGTTCGCCTGCGGCGGCGGCAATCATACAGCTGTTTCCGGTACTTAGTTGCAGAGTATCCTTGCCACTGGTCAACTTGCTCTTCCCATCGGCGGCGATCGCCAGCGTAAGTCGGCCGTCCAGTTCATAACGTCCGCGCGAACTCACCATTAGCTCCCGAATCTCAAAGCAGTCAATCTGTTCCGGGCCGATTAATAGGGATTCCGTCAAGCCACTGGTCTGGTTAAGTATCTTCGGTGTAACTCGAAACCGCTCCTTCACCGCACCCAGCGGCAAGCGTTCGTAATTAAAAATCCGGAGCGCATCGGACGGCGTAAGTCCCATGAACCGCGCCTCGTGCGGTACGACGACTCCGTCACGCTCGAATTCGCACCGAACGCAAAGATCCGATGGTTCCTGGACCTCCAATAGCGTCAAACCCTCACCGAGTGCATGTGGGAATCCTCCTGGGACACACCATACATCCCCGGGTTGAACCGGAACCTTTTCAAAACAAGCCATCATTGCCGGAAGGTCCTGCTCCGTAACAATCCGAAGCCACTCTTGCGCAGTTGGTGGATGCTGAAATCCTAAGTAGATGTAGGGGGTAACTCCTGGCCGGACCGAAAGAACCACGTAGCACTCGAGTTTTCCCCATGGTCTTCCGAGATTGAGCTTCGCGAACTCCCGCGTAGGATGTGCCTGCAACTGCAAGCGGATTGCCGAGTCGAGCAGTTTGGCCAGAAACCCCGTCTCCAATCCATACTTTTGGAGATGCGAATCACCCAGATAGTATCGCGGCGCCTGCGCTAGCAGATCCCGTACCAACACTCGGCGCCGATCCACGATGACATGGGAAAGCCCTTCATCGGAAACCGGATCGAAGCCTGGATTGGATGCTGGCGTGGTCGAACATAGCCAGTCTTCTGGACGATTGCTGTCAACCGGCATCGGTTCGCCTTCCAAAGCATCGAGATAACGGCCGCCCGAATAGTTCCGGCGCACTCGATTCGGAGGCAACGACAGGATCAAAGGATGATGATTGCTCAATCGGCCTCCAGCGCAGTTCGGTCTTTCAAAGCGGATCGGCGATATGCCTCGCAAATCTCACAACCGGGTATTGAAGTTTGCATAAGTCCTGGTAGGTACCGTGACTCTCCATTTCTCGAAACAAGTGTCCTGCAATCGGGAACCGATCGGAATCGCACCGTGCTCTACCGTCAACCGTGGCCACCGCGGTTAAGCGCATGGCGTTTAATGCAATTCGTAACTCGCCGGCTTAACGTTCCACGCCTCCACCGCCAGCCGGGCCTTGGCGTCGCCTAACGCATTGCTGGAAAACCGCACACGCACAGTCTTTTTGTCGCCTGGCAGAAGTGAGAAGTAGTTGTCTTCGTACAGCGCAGGCAATACTCTCGTATTCGACCCCGCACGTACGACTTTCAGCCGGACCGCAACCGCAACCGACGGCGTAGGGTTCGACACGGTAGCGCTAACAACAAGTTCCGCTCCCATCGATGTAATCTCCGATGACACTGGCAGATGCAGTTCTGGAAGCGCATTGAGTGCGATACACTGACCGGATGGATCTGTGCTCCAGTAGAAGTTCTCCGAGAGAACCTCGTCTTCATGAGTGAGCCGTAATTTCAAAAAGAACATAGGATCGGGACGGGGTAAATCGCGAATCGAGAATCCGTCGCGCGCACTCGATGCCGGTATATTCAAAACGATCGTCCTATGGGCGCGTTGACGGCCTTCTAGGTCGTATATCCATGCTTCGGCGCATAAGTCGCGGCGATCGACGCGGGTATTGTTGGCGGCCTTCACCAGATCGCTCGCCTGATCCCATAGGATGTGTACGGGCTCGCACGCGATTTTTGCGCCGAAATATGCGCCCGTTTGCTCGAAATAATAATCGTAGAGTTGGCAGATCATGGCCGGCCATGCAGATTGGGTCATCCAGATCAATTGACCGCCGCCTTGGCGGCTTTGGAGGCACTCATAGATGGCCTTGGCCGTTTCGAAATTCACCATTTGCGCTTTGCGGCAATAGTCCGCCAAGTCTACAGGCTCTCCATAGCGCTGCCCGATACGTTCCGTATTGGAAACCGAACGTGGGTTCTGATAGTCATGTATTGCCCACATGTCGGAGATCGGCCAGAGACCCTCTTCCGGCATCGTCTCTCGGAGGCTTTCCACCGGGGGAACGCATACGATGCCCTGTTCGCTATGAAACGTGACGCCGCGATTTTCGAAATACCATACGGGATCCAGATTCTCGTAGGGACCATGTCCGGTAACTAATCCCCGATCTGAAGCCGGGATATAGCACCTTGTTCCGTCGAATCGCGACACAGCATCTCGTAGTCCGGCATCGAGATCTGCGGGCGGTAACCCTTCGTTCCGTCCGCAATACAGCGCAAGGCTTGCATGATGGCGGACTCTCCGAATCTTGTCGATCGCATTGCTCATAAAGAGAGCGTGGTCGGCAGGGTCTGGAGCATCGAGAGGATTAGCTAGCCAAAAGTCGTCCCAGATGAGCATTCCATAACGGTCGCAGGCGTCGTAGAAAGCTTTCCGCCCAACCATCCCGACCCAGTTGCGGATCATGTTCAGATTGCAATCGCGATGCATTCGGACGCGCAGATCATAGCCATCTTTGTCGCAGACCAACATTGCGTCGTCCATGCCCCAGTTTCCACCCCGACAAAGAATCGGGCACCCATTGACGACGATTCGCAGGATTCCTCCTTCGCTGCGATACTCGACCTTGCGGATTCCGAATTTGACCTCTCTTTCATCGGTGGCAACTCCGGCAAGTTCAATTCGAAATTTCATCGAGTGGAGTATTTGGGCGCCATAACCGTTCGGCCACCAGAGTGGTGGATTATCTATAGCGAGGCCAGGACATATCTCTTTGTCGACGATCACCGAGCGGGTCTCATAAGGCTGAAGCTCGAATTCGTGCCGGACAGATATTTCGCCCATGTCCAGGCAAAGCACACCGCGCCTCGCCTCCCCAGCGAGATTCATCACTTCAGTTCTTGCGCAGAGTTCCGCTCGCGAAGCATCTCCCGCGGGGAATTCCGAAGTTACCCACGGATCGAGTAAGAGTATGTCTCCGCTTGTCTCAAATCGCACCTCGTTCCAAATTCCAATATTGCGCCCGGGAATGGTGGGAAGCCAGTTCCAGCCAATACTCGGCAGAAAGGTTGGGCCATCTAGTCCGAGTATCCCGCCATTTTGATATTGCTCTCCGAGCTTTTTGTGCTTTACGGATCCTGGATGGGCCACTCGATGGATAAGAACGGCTACGCAGTTCAAGTCTCCACATCTGGCCGCGGCTGTGATGTCGAATCTGTGGCGGAGGAACGCCCCATCCATCGGTCCCAGTCGGCTCCCGTTGAGGAAAACTTCCGCCTTCCAATTGATACCGTCAAATGTGAGCCACAAACGGCGGCCCTTGCATTCGGGGGAGATCCTGAACGTATTGCGATACCAAAAATCGCTACGAGAAAAAAACCCGTCGGAGATCTCAGCTACTTGATTTCCAAAATACGGATCGGGGACTGCGCTTATTGCTCGATAGCTTGCCAGCACCGTCCCTGGAACGACTGCGGGGATCCAATCATCGCCGTCAAACTGTGGACAGGAGATATCGGCGGGCTCGCTCTTTGTAAATATGGAGCATTGAAGAAGCCATCCTTCGTCGAGTGCCACGCCCTGGCGGGTGGCGTTGATGGTCGAGGTCTGGCGAGTTGCGGCTGCACTCGAACTCCACGCCTTCAACTCTATGACTGACAGTCCGTGATCGTGTCCCGTCGTGCTTCCTACCAGCCGTATGTGTCGAGCAGTTACGGAGCCGAATGGCAGATCGCTTGCGTCGCCGCTGCCTGTCGTTGTCGCATAGGCTGTCGTCCAATTGGAGGGCCGATCGGAATCAGTAGAAACATCGATTCGATAATTCCGCGGATAACAACGCCCCCAGCGAATTGTCAGTCGATCGATGGGGTAACTCTCTCCAAGATCCACCGATATCCATTGATCGCCCTCAGCCTTGCTCTCCCAATAGGTCTGACGGCTCCCATCCGTCACCAGGTGCCCGGTGTGGTCGTCGTCCGAGGAACTGGACTGGTTCACAAGTCTATTTCTGGCGACATCGAAAAGCGACCCGGACCTCGCGGGCGATAGGGTCGAATGGAGGGGTTTGTGAGTTCCATTGCCAATGGAGGGAGTGAACGGCTCCCCCGCCGCGGCGATCGCCGTCGCCGCTGTGGCAGCCAGAAAGTAGCGTCTCGTTATCCTATCTGTCATGTGTCCCCCGGACCATAAGTCACTCTTTGGCTTGCGCTATACCGGTCGGAAATGGTTCGTAATACAGAATGAGCATCTGGAACAGTGGGTCTTAGGGCGTCAGCAAACCGTACGAGCGCAGCCAGTTCTCTAGCAGCACCGGCCACTGGTCCAGAGCCGGGTCACCTCTGCCTAGACCGCTGGCGTGATCGCCGTTCACGAAAATATGTATCTCTGCCGGCACGCCGGCCTTCAACAGCGCATTGTAGAAGCCCAAACTCTGCTCGACTGGAACGGCGCGGTCGCTGAAGGTGTGATAGATGAAGGTGGGCGGCGTGTCCCGGGTGACCAGCGCCTCCGGCGTATAGGCTGCTTTCAGAGCCGCGCATCGATCCATCAAATTGAACTTCTCGCAGTAGCCCAGATGCGACGTATCGGTGGTGATGGCGCCCAGCCACGGGTAACCCAGCACCAGGTAATCCGGTCGGCTGGATGCACGCTCGATGGGGTCGGCCGCATGAGCGTCGCCGGCAACAAATTTCGTCCCGGACAGCGCAGCCAAATGGCCGCCCGCCGAAAAGCCGATAACCACGATGCGGTTGGCCTGAACGTGGTAGTCGGCGGCGTGGGCCCGTACCGTCTGGATCGCACGGCGGGCATCGAGCAGCGGCACAGGAAGAACATAGCCGTTCAAGGTGAGCCTATAGGCCACGATGAACGCCCTGAATCCGCGCGCAGTGAACCAGTCTGCAATTTCGCGGCCTTCGAGATCGCCAGCCAGGTGAGCGTAGCCGCCCCCGGGGAAGATAATCACTGCGGAGCCGTTCTCAGCTCCCTGACGCGGGGAAACAATTGTGATCGTTGGAATATCATTGCAGCCATGGCCCTTTGCTTGCGGTGGTTCGCCCGGCCATAGATTGATGGTGCGGATCCCCAGGAATGCGTTGTCCGTGCCGGCCGTCGAGCACGAGGCAACCTGAGCCTGCGCAGCCGTGCACATCAGTAGAACCGCACTCGCAAAGAAGAAAAGGCGATTTGTAAAGCGTCTCATTTTCGGCCCCTTGCGAAACAACCCCCGTTGGCATCGAGAACTGCCGGGTGCGCCGAGCACACGGCAAACGTCCCGCCGCTCCCTGAGCGCCGGTTCCGCCGGACGATTTCCCGTAGGAACTCAGTTGCTTGCGGGTGCACGCGGCCTTTCGGATCACATGTATTTGTTTTCATAGTTTGTCAGTATACTATGTTTTCTTGTTGTTTACTTTCGTATTATTGG
>Ga0181520_10006389_pt1 | contig 18045 bp, 16 predicted proteins | sample PEATcosm2014_Bin_29_FD_132451 | JGI IMG/M metagenome (GOLD analysis project Ga0181520, IMG submission 132451) | Peatland microbial communities from MTU Mesocosm Facility, Houghton, MI, USA - PEATcosm2014_Bin02_30_metaG | ecosystem: Environmental > Terrestrial > Soil > Wetlands > Peat | place... | reverse complement strand
TTCCGGCTTGGGAACGCGGCTTCTACGAGAGCGCCTTCACTCACGCCAACGTTGGCCGCTTGACACGCCATGACGGTGGATTCGATGGGCTGTGGAGTGGCCTGACTGGCAAGCGCCAAAAGTTTCCACTCGAAACACTCATCGCCCTTCCGCAGACGCTCACGCAGTTTGTGCGTGGAGAGAGAGGCTGATATGCGCATCGAGCACGCGCTTCCAAGCGATCTATTGGGCCAGAAGCCGGTGCGCGTATTGGTCGTCGGCGCGGGCGGGACCGGCAGCGCCATCGTCATGGGCCTGCCCTATCTTGACCAGGCGATGCGAGTCTGGGGCCGGTCATCGGGGCTGGAAGTTGTCATGATGGATGCCGACACGGTCTCGGAGACGAACTGTGTGCGCCAGCCATTCTCCGTCTCCGACATCGGGCAGAACAAAGCAACTGTCCTCATCAATCGCATCAACCTGTTTTGGGGGACGCGGTGGCGGACCGAGCCGACTTACTTCGATGAGCAGACATTCGATCAGATCAATGACAGATCAATCGATCTGCTGATCGGTTGCGTGGACACCAGGGCGGCGCGAAGCATCATTGCGCGCGCGCTGACCAAGGGCAGGAACCGCACTGCCTATTGGCTTGATCTCGGCAACAACGCGGCGAGCGGACAGTTTGTTCTCGGCCAGCCATTGAACGCGCGCAATCGTAGGAAGGCCGCACGGTTGCGCACAGTCAGTGAACTGTATCCAGAGATCATCGACGCTGAGGCTGGCGAAGATCCGCTGCCCAGTTGTTCTGCCGTTGAGGCACTGGACCGTCAAGAGCCATTTATCAACCAGACTTTGGCATCGAGCGCGCTGGCGATGCTGGCGCGGCTCTTTCGCTATGGAAAGCTCACGCACCACGGCGGGTTTTTCAACGCTGAACGAGGAGCCATCAGTGCATTGCCCGTCGATCCCCAACTCTGGTCGAAGACGCGGAGACGCTCTCTGCGGCCGTAATCCAGCAATCAAATTCCATCAGGAGTGAACCATGTTCAAAGAACTTCTACCAGTCCTACGCGACCGCGCGGTGTTGCTCACGGTCACGCTTGTCGATGCAGATCAGATACGGGTGAACATTGTGCCGAAGAAGCTCAAAGACGGCGACAATGATGCTTTCACCACGCCACTCAGTGTCACCGGCACCGCCGAGGACCTCGACGCCGAATTGTCCACGACAATCATCAGTTTCGTCGGCTCCCATCTTCAGATGAAGAACACTCTGGAGAAGGCCAAGGCTGAGATGGATGCGGCTTCCAAGGCTGCTCAGGCCGAGGTGCGCGCAAAGTCGAAGACGCCGACCAAGACAGCGCCGCCGAATACGGAAGTCACTCAATACGTTCCGACCGCCAAGCCCGCCGAGCCAGCGAAACCCGCGCCCCAGAAGCCCGCAAGCCTTTTCGATCTGCCGACACCGGCGGCCACAGCCACCGTGACGCCTGCCGAATCAGACGATGACCTTGGATTCGCAGAGATCGACGATGACGATCCAATCGAAGAGGTTGAAGAACTCGATGAGGCGGCCTGACGACCACCATACTTCACTTGAAGAGGAACTCACCTACCTACTTTGTATGCTGAAGTTGCGATTTTGCGATTTCAGCTACTTCTCCAGCACCCTTGGCATAGAGTGCCTCTTCATCAGGAGCAAGGGTGTACAGCAGCTTCAAGAACTCTCCTGCGTGTACACGCTCCTCGTCCGCTATGTCCTTGAGCACCGCCACGGCGAGTTTGTTTTCAGTTGACTCTGCAAGCTGCATATACATCTGAGTTGCTTCATACTCGGAGGCGACCATAAACCGAATCGCTCTGATCAGTTCTTCGTCCGTGAGTTTTCTACCGTTCGCCAATTCCGAAAAAGGTGACCCGAACTGTGGCATATCATCGTCCTCTGCTTCATGCACGTTGACACATCAAAACTTGGATTGAGGCTTTGTGTGCTATCACGTTTGTAGTTCCGTGGTGTGCGGAGGTCTGAGCTGGATTGACCATCGTGGCCATGTGCGTCCAAAGCGAACAAGCGAGTCCTCCACAATAAACATAAAGGCTCTGAGAGCTATAGCCTCGTAGCCTTTATGTCTTTGGTTGAGAGCGGGCTACAGTACCGCGGGGACGGCCAGAGCGGCTTTTGCGGCCTTAGCGGCCTTGTTCTTTTCCCGCTTGACCTTCGCCCAACGCTTCTGCTGAGCTGCGGCAATCTTGGCTCGACCCTCATCGCTCATTCCGCCCTTTGTGGCCTTCTTTGCTGGTACCTTAGTTGCCTTGGCCGCCTTCGCGCGGGCTGTCTTGGCCGTGGTTGCCTTAGCCTTCGGTGCAACAGCCTCAGCCTTCAACACCAAAGCCTGTGCCTTCTGTAAGGCTTTGATGCCGCGCTCGATTTCAGCCAGTAGTTGTTTCGTGCTCATTCAAAATCCTCCGCTACAAGTCTACACGAGGCGAAAAGGTGGTCATCTGTCAAGGGTGGCTAAAACTTTGGGAGGCAGCAATTCGGTTTGGCTTGGAGGCAATGAACTCTGAATGTGGATGATGCCACTCATGGATGTTGAATCAGCATCGGCCCTACCGGCACGAAGGAATTACCGTACGGCTCATTCTTTCCGAAGGGCGTGAACGCGCCAACGTGAACGCGGTCTTCTTCAGCAATTTCTTCAAGCGAATCCAGTTCCCAAAAGAGCAACCAGTCTTCACCCTCGATGTCTTCGGGGGACTTGGCAGTTGAGTCCGGGCGATACACCATCTTGTCGGGATGTGCGCCGTCAATCGCGGCTACGCTTTGTAGAAAACGAGCGTGCCATGAGACCCTGAAATCGTATTGACCGCTCTCGTCGGACTCATAGATATAGACATCGACAGGTTTGCCATCACGTTCTTGGTCTAGTTTGAAAAAGACATCACTGTTTCTGCTTCCGAAAGCCACCCTATTCACCTTGTGAAATTTCACGGGTGCTAAATCAATGTGCTCTTTTGGAATTGGAGCCAGCAGGGCAATGTGGCGAACAAAGTTAACTTGGTCAAGCATATTGCTGGCATCCTCTTTTATTTCCTGCCCTTGAGACTTCTACCCAATAGAAGTGACGATCAGAGCCGCGCAAACGCCGGACTCTGCTGCCGCTGAAAACATTGCAAGGGTGAGAGCCACAACGGACATTCCTGCTGTGGTGCAAGCGAGAATGGAGAGTAGTGGTGGATGCTTGCAATAGTTGTTGAGCCAGTCGCAGACGCTGTGGTACGTGTGCCAAGAATGGCATCTCCGAGTGCAAGAGATGCACACTTGTTTCCTCAAATCATCTCCTCCGCGGATTGAGGCTGTCTGGTCAACAGTGACCGCTCCATCAAGATTTCTTTATGAAATCCAAGAGTGGAGCTCTTCACCGTCACGAGACCTGAAACGCCCTGACTTGCTGATCTCTTGACGGATTTATTCAGAAATTAATTTATATTGTTGTCGTTGTTGCTCCCAAAAGCGGTCAATCTCGTTGACTGCCATCTGCAGATGAGGACATTCTGGAGGAGGCCATGGCCGAGATGGATGCGGCTTCCAAGGCTGCTCAGGCCGAGGCGCGCACAAAGTCGAAGACGCCGACCAAGACAACGCAGCCGAATACAGAAGTCACTCAGTATTCTCCGACAGCCAAGTCCACTGAGCCATCGAAGCCCGCACCCCAGAAGCCCGCAAGCCTATTCGATATGCCAGCACCGGCTGCCACAACCACCGTCGCGCCTGCAGAATCGGACGAAGAACCCGGGTTTGCGGAGGTTGACGACGATGAGCCAATCGAAGAGACCGAAGAACTGGATGACGTGGCCTGAGATATCCATTTCCCAATTCTTCACAGAATCGTCAAGCGCATATCATGATGATTGAGGTAACGGTTGATTGTCAGGTCTAATATTGTCACCCACGACCAGACGCAGCCGACCTAATCCAGGTCATGAATGAGGCAAGCCATGCCATGCAATCCCGACGAGTTGAGACACGTTCCTCTTTTCGAACTTCTGGACGACGATGAAGTTGAAGTTCTGGCGGCGCAGGTGGAGATCAAGCGATTTGCGCCGCTGGAGCGAATTTTCCAGGCCGGCGACCCCGCAGATCATGGTTACGTGGTGATGTCGGGCAAAGCGCAAGTGGCCATGATGGACGAAGACCAGCAGGAAGTAGTGGTTGAGGAGCCGGTGCACGGGGAGTTCTTCGGCTTTGCATCGATGCTTCAGCAGTCCGAGCACCAGTCGACGGCGATGGCGATAGAAGAGACGGTCTGCCTGGAGGTTGGGCGCGATGACATTACCGAATTGGTGATGCATATGCCGATGGCAGGCATGGACATGCTGACCATGCAGGCGCGGCAGCTCCATGCCTCGCAGAATCTGGTGCGGAGCCGGATCAGCCGCAACCCCAACGAGGTCATCGAGGAAGAGGCAACCTTTGGTGAGCGTCTAGCGGACTCTGTGGCGCGCTTTGGTGGCTCTTGGTCGTTCATCATCCTTTTTGCGGTTATTCTCGTGGTCTATTCGTCGACGAACGTGGCGCTGCACAACCGGGCGTGGGATCCGTATCCATTCATTCTTCTGAACCTGTTTCTGTCGATGCTGGCTGCGATTCAGGCTCCGGTGATCATGATGAGCCAAAACCGTCAGGACGTGAAGGACCGTGTACGGAGTGAGTTGGATTTTCAGGTGAACCGGCGCGCTGAGGCGGAAATTCAATTGCTGTCACATCAGATGAGTTCGCTGATGGGCAAGATGGAGGATGTGGTGCGCCAGAGGGCGAGTCCGGAAGCAGATACCGAACTTCACAGCAGCCCGAGCAAAGCTAAGCCTTGATCGATCTGAGTGGGGAAAGGGTCGTGCGCGCGTTGTAGCTACCAGCTGCCACACCCAACCCTGCGCCTGCCGGATCTCGACCACGCAAAAGCTTCGTACTCAACAGCCTGATCTCTCCACAGTCGCGACGCAACTATCGATTTGCAATGGACAAATTCATTGCCTGGTACTGCTCGGAGCCTCGCGCTCAATTGCACCGTCGCGCTCAGATTTCGACTCCATTTGGAGAGCCGCGGATTAGCATCCGCAACTATCAACCAGAGGCTCGCTGCAGTGCGGCGCCTTTCCTATGAAGCGGCAGATTCCGGACTGCTGAGCCTTGAATTGGAGGCGGGTACGATGTGCGCGAATGCGCAATGCGTCTGGGCCTTGAGCACATAGCGCCGCACGATCTTCGTCGCACTTGTGCCAATCTGTGCCACTCTAACGGTGGAGAACTTGAACAAATTCAATTTCTCCTGGGCCATGCATCTGTTCTGACTACGGAGCGTTATCTCGGTTCCAAGCAGAATCTGGAGGAACCAGTCAATGACCGATTCGGACCTCTGTATAAAAGCAAGACCTTCGACATCAGGAGAATCTGTTTTTGCGAGATGAGATCAAGGTATTAACAACCAGGATCTGAACCAGATACATGGTCCCTTTGTAGGCGTAGGGATCGCCTGCGACGGTCCTGTCGATCATCAGAATGTGAGCAAAACAGAGCATACAATCGTTCCCGAATTTAGCAATTCTGTGATCAACGCATCTTCATATGTAAGTGACGAGGAGTCCTGTATGTCTGAAGTCTTGGATGGGCCGGACCTTCACCGCATTGGTGCCGATCATCAATTGACCGCGCCGCTCCCTTGGTATCGAAAGCGCTGGTTTCTGTGGACGAGCTTGCTGCTCCTGCTGCTTCTGGTCGTAATCATCGGTGTGGTCATTCACAAGAACAACGTCAAAGCCGCAGCTGCCAAGCGCGCGCTGGCCGCGGTGAAGCCATCCGTTTCCGCTACGGTTGCTACGGCAACCAAGGGCAGCATCGGCATTTACCTCGATGCCATTGGCACGGTGACGCCGGTCTACACTGCCTCCATCACCGCGCAGGCAAGCGGAGTCTTGACAGCGGTACATTATAGCGAGGGTCAGACCATTCAAAAAGGGGATGCACTGATCGACATCGATCCGCGCCCGTATCAGGCTCAATTGATGCAGGCCGAGGGCGCGCTGGAGCGCGACACGAATATTCTGGCGCAGGCGCAGATGGACCTGGATCGCTATCGCGCGGCATGGGCGGGCAACGGAATCCCCAAGCAGTTGCTGGAGGACCAGGAAAAGATTGTGCTGCAAGACAAAGGCACAGTGAAGAACGATCAAGGCACCGTGAATTACGACCAGGTCCAGCTCAGCTATTGCCACATCAGCTCTCCGATAGCCGGTCGTGTCGGTCTTCGCCTGGTGGACCCAGGAAACGTGGTGCAGGCATCGGCGGCCGCGGTGCTGGCGGTCATCACGCAGGTGCAGCCGATCACTGTGATTTTCACCATGCCAGAAGACAGCCTTGTGCAGGTACAGGCTCGCATGCGCAAGGTGCATACGCTGTCCGTGGATGCGTGGGATCGTGCGCAGACCGCCAAATTAGCGTCGGGCAAGTTGCAATCCATTGACAACCAGATCGACACCACAACGGGAACAGTCAAGCTGCGCGCCCTCTTCGATAACAAAAATGGCGCTCTCTTCCCCAATCAGTTTGTCAACACAAGGTTGCTGGTCAATACGCTCGATGGCGTCACGCTGGTTCCCACCAACGCCGTTCAGCACAACGGACAAGTAGCCTTTCTTTATGTAGTAACGAATGGAACGGCAAGCGTGCGTACCATCACGACGGGAGTTGCCGACGGCGGCATGATCTCGGTTACGGGAATCAATCCCGGCGAGGTGGTGGCCACCAGCAGCTTCGACAAGTTGCAGACCGGGAGCAAAGTTGTCGTGTCGAAGCAGGCTTCGTCGGCAAATGCAACTGAGGGTAATACTCCGTGAATCCATCCGGGCCTTTTATTCAGCGACCCGTTGCCACTGCGCTGCTGATGGCCGCCATCCTGCTGGTGGGTATCGTCGCATATTTCCAGTTGCCTGTCTCCGCCTTGCCGGAGGTCGATTATCCCACCATTCAGGTGCTGACCTTCTATCCCGGCGCAAGCCCGGATGTAATGGCCACTACGGTGACTGCTCCGCTGGAGCGGCAGTTCGGCCAACTGCAAGGGCTGAGCCAGATGACTTCGACCAGTTCGGGCGGATCGTCTGTCATTGTGTTGCAGTTTGCCCTCAGCCTGAACATCGACATTGCCGAAGAAGAGGTCCAGTCCTCGATTAACGCGGCGCAGAGTTTTCTGCCGTCCAGCCTTCCCTCGCCGCCGGTTTATAGCAAAACCAATCCCGCGGATGCGCCCGTGCTCACGCTGGCCGTCACCTCCAACTCGATCCCGCTCTCGCAGGTTGAGGATCTGGTGGATACGCGGCTTGCGCCCAAGCTCTCGCAGTTGAGCGGAGTCGGCCTGGTGAGCATCAGCGGCGGGCAAAAGCCGGCGGTGCGCATTCAAGCCAACCCGACAGCGCTTTCGTCGTATGGATTGAATCTTGAAGATTTGCGCACAACACTTCTGGCCACCAGCGTCAATGCCGCCAAAGGAAACTTCGATGGAGCGCATCAGGATTACCAGATCAATGCCAACGATCAACTGGTAACCAGCGATGACTATCGCAAGGTTGTGGTTGCCTACCGCAATGGCGCGCCCATCATGCTGACGGATGTTGCGCAAGTCGTGGATGGCATCGAGAACAAAAAGCAGGCAGCGTGGATGAACGAGACCCCGGCGGTCATCGTCAACATTCAGCGACAGCCCGGTGCCAACACCATCAGCGTGGTGAAGGCCGTCAAAGCGATCTTGCCGCAGCTTGAGGTGAACCTTCCCGCTTCCATCCAGGTAACGCCGCTTACCGATCTCACCACGGCCATCAATGCTTCAGTCTCTGATGTCGAGTTTGAATTGATGCTGACCGTTGCACTCGTGGTGATGGTCATCTTTCTTTTTCTGCGCAATGTTTATGCAACCATCATTCCCAGCATTGCCGTGCCGGTTTCCTTGGTGGGCACCTTCGGCGTAATGTATGCGCTGGGCTATAGCCTCGACAATCTTTCCCTGATGGCGCTCACCATCTCCACTGGCTTTGTAGTGGATGATGCGATCGTGATGATCGAGAACATCACGCGCTATCTTGAAGCCGGAGAGACGCCGATGCAGGCGGCCATGAAAGGCGCAGAGCAGATTGGCTTCACCATCATCTCTCTCACTGTTTCGCTGATTGCGGTGCTGATTCCGCTGCTCTTCATGGGCGATGTGGTTGGTCGCCTCTTTCGCGAATTCGCGGTTACCCTCGCCGTCACCATTATCCTGTCGGCCGTTGTCTCTCTCACGCTGACGCCGATGATGTGCTCGCGCATTCTGCGCCACTCCCCTCCCAAGGAACAGCAGGGCCGCATCTTCAGGGCTTCCGAGCGCGCCTTCGAAAACATGATTGCGTTCTACGGCCGCACGCTCAAGTTCGTGCTTGGCTACCAGACCATCACGCTGCTGATCGCTGCCGCAACGCTGGTACTGACGATTATTCTCTACATCATCATCCCCAAGGGATTCTTCCCCACCCAGGATACAGGTGTCATTCAGGGCATCTCGCAGGCGCCGGCGACCATTTCGTTTGCAGCCATGGAGCAGAAGCAGCAGCAACTGGCGCACATCATTCTTCAGGATCCAGCGGTCGAAAGTTTATCCTCCTTTATAGGCGCGGATGGAACCAATACCACACTGAACAGCGGACGAATGTCCATCAACCTGAAGCCGCTGAATGCGCGCGACCTGAGCGCCTCCGACGTCATTCGCAGGCTGCAGACCAGCCTCAAGCCGGTTGAGGGTATCGAACTCTACATGGAACCGGTGCAGAACATCACGGTGGATGATCGCGTCAGCCGCACTCAGTATCAGTACACGCTGGAGGACCCCGATGCGAACGAGTTGAACCTGTGGACCGGCAAACTGGTTGACAAGATGAAGCAGTTGCCCCAGCTTGCCGATGTGGCCACCGACCAGCAAACCGGAGGACTGGCGGTCTCGCTGGTCATTGATCGCGTGACCGCATCCAGGCTTGGCATCGCGCCGTCTACGATTGACAGCACCCTCTACGACGCCTATGGGCAGCGCCAGATCAGCACCATGTATACGCAGTTGAATCAGTATCACGTGATTTTGGAAACGGCTCCAAGTTCTCAACAAAGCCCAAACAAACTTCAGGATTTATATATTCAGACAAATGCTTCCGCTGGAGGCTCTGGGCCAGGCGCATCCTCGTCCTTCGCATCCTCGGGTTCCTCTTCCGCCGGTTCCAATGCAACCACGACCTCCATAAAATACACGCCTTCATCGCTGGCGCTCAGTGCGCCATTAAATGCGCTTCAATCCGGCGTGGGCGCCAGCGGCACGGCGAATGCGGCCACCAGCACCAGCGCATCCAATGCCGTGCCTCTCAGCGCGTTTACGCATCTTGAGAAAGCATCTGAGTCGCTCTCCATCAATCACCAGGGCCAGTTCCCGGCCGTGACCGTGTCGTTCAATCTGGCGCCCAATGCCGCGCTGGGAGGCGCCATCACGGCCATCGAGAAGGCGCAAAAAGACCTGAATATGCCGGCCAGCGTTCAGTATGGATTTCAAGGCACCGCGGCTTCCTTTCAGGGCTCGCTCTCCAATGAAGGCCTGCTGATTCTGGCCGCGCTGGCCGCCGTCTACATCGTGCTCGGCATTCTCTATGAGAGCTTCATTCATCCCATCACGATTCTTTCTACGCTGCCGTCCGCTGGCGTCGGCGCGTTGCTGGCCCTCATTCTCTTCAAGCAGGACCTCAGTGTCGTTGCAATCATCGGCATCATCCTGCTGATCGGCATTGTCAAAAAGAACGGCATCATGATGGTCGACTTTGCGATGGAGGGAGAACGCGAACACGGCAAGAATGCGACGGACGCCATTTACGATGCGTGCCTACTGCGCTTTCGGCCCATCATGATGACTACCATGGCTGCGCTGCTGGCGGGTCTTCCGCTGGCTCTGGGTCGGGGAATGGGATCAGAGTTGAGGCGACCATTGGGCATTGCCATGGTCGGCGGATTGCTGCTGAGCCAAGTGCTTACATTGTATACAACGCCCGTCATCTACATATTCTTCGATCGTCTCGGCCATCGTTTCAGCCGTGCGCCGAAAACGATTGAAAGTGGCGGCGAGCCGCTGCCGGCGGAGGCTCCATGAATATCTCCGCCCCCTTTATCCGCCGGCCTGTAGCCACCACATTGCTGACGGTGGGCATCGTTCTTGTCGGGGCCATCGCCTTCAATGTCCTACCTGTTTCTCCCTTGCCGCAAGTCGATTTCCCGACGATCTCGGTTTCCGCCAGCTTGCCGGGCGCAAGCCCTGAGATCACTGCCTCCTCGATTGCAACTCCGCTTGAGCGTCAGTTCAGCCACATCGCCGGCGTCACTGAAATGACCTCGTCAAGTTCGCTGGGCAGCACCTCGATCACGTTGCAATTCGATCTGAGCCGCGACATCGACGGCGCGGCGCGAGACGTCGAGGCGGCCATCAACGCGGCGCGCACGTACTTGCCTGCAAACTTGCCTGCCAATCCAACCTATCGCAAAGTGAATCCGGCGGATTCACCGATCATCATTCTCGGACTAACCTCCGACAAATACGACAAGCCGACGCTCTATGACGAAGCGTCGTCGGTCATTGCACAAAAGCTTTCGCAGATCGCGGGTGTGGGGCAGGTATCGGTCGGCGGAGGCGCAGGCCCTTCAGTGCGCGTGGAAGTGAACCCCACGCTGCTCAACAGCCACGGACTCACCATTCAGAACATTCAGTCCGTATTGAGCCAGCAAAACGCGCATGAACCGGCCGGACAAATCTCAGACGGGACTACAACCGCGGACATCGTCACCAACGACCAGATCTCCCGCGCGGACCAATTCAAGTCGCTGATTATCGGAAGCAACAAGGGTGCCGCAGTCCGGCTCGTCGATGTTGCGGACGTATCCAATGGAGCGCAGAACATTCGCACCGCGGGGTACCTGAACGGCACGCCGTCGATCACCGTCATGATCTTTCGCCAGCCGGGCGCCAACATCATCGACACCGTTAATCGCGTTAGAGCGGAGTTGCCATCGATTGAAGCCTCCATTCCGCAAGGCATCAAGACAACGATTGTTCTTGACCGCACTATTACCATCCGCGCCTCTGTCAGCGATGTAGAGAAGACGCTCATTCTTTCCGTCATTCTGGTCATTCTTGTTGTCTTCGTCTTTCTGCGCAACTGGCGAGCCATACTCATTCCTACTGTCGCCGTTCCCGCTTCGCTCATCGGCACCTTCGCCGTCATGTACCTGTTCGGTTTCAGCATCGACAATCTATCGCTGATGGCATTGACCATCTCGACGGGCTTCGTCGTCGATGATGCAATCGTGGTGATGGAAAATATCTCCCGTCTCCGCGAAGGTGGAATGACGCCCATGAAGGCGGCCTTTCAAGGTTCAAAGGAAATCGGATTTACTATCTTGTCGATCAGTATGTCACTGATTGCGGTTTTTATTCCGATTCTTCTTATGGCCGGCATCGTAGGCCGACTCTTTCGCGAGTTTGCCATCACGCTGTCAACGGCGATTGTTGTATCCATGCTGATCTCGCTCACGACCACACCCATGATGTGTGCCTACCTGCTCAGGGATGAGAGGACAATCAAGCACGGCAGCGCATATCGGATCACCGAGCGTGGATTTACGTGGATGCTCTCCACGTACAGCCGTTCATTAACTTGGGTATTGAAGCACCCCACTCCCATGTTGATCCTCCTGTTGCTCACCATCGCATTGAACTTTTATCTCATCGATATCATCCCCAAAGGTTTTTTCCCGCAGCAGGATACAGGAGCCCTCACAGGCAACGCGCGCGGGCCGCAGGACGCCTCGTTTCCGGTGATGGACAACTCGATCCTGCAACTGGAGAAAGTCATCAAGGCTGATCCGGCAGTCGACAATGTCATTGCCCATACTGGCGGCGGCGGAGCATCCAATGGCGGCTCGATATACATTGCGCTCAAGCCTCTCAATGAGCGCAAGGTTGGAGCGCCAGAGATTATCAATCGCCTGCGGCCTAAGCTCAACCGGCTTCCTGTTGCCTCCGCATTTCTCCAGGCAGCGCAGGATCTTCGCATCGGAGGACGGTCGAGCAACGCCATGTATCAATACACAATTCAGTCGGATAACGTGGCGGATCTTGCCCACTGGGGCCCCATCCTGCTGGCGGGAATGCAGAAGATTCCAGGCTTCCAGGACGTGAGCAGCGACGCGCAAAATAGCGGCCTGCAAGAGTTGATCGCCTATGATCGGCCAACCGCGGCGCGGCTTGGCATCACCCCGCAGTCTCTTGACCAGTCCCTCTACAGTGCCTTTGGCCAATCGCAAGTCTCCATCATCTACACGCAGTTGAATCAGTATTACGTGGTGCTGGAGGTTGCGCCGCAGTACTGGCAAACTCCCGATGGCTTGAAGAATATCTACCTGAACACTACGGGCAGCGGATTGATTCCCATTTCTTCCGTAAGCACGGCGCAGACAAGCACAACGCCGCTGGTCATCAATCACACCAGCTCGTTTCCATCCGTCACCGTGTCGTTCAACCTGGCGGCCAATATGTCGTTGAGCGACGCCACGCGTCTGGTCTCCCAGATGCAAGAGAAGCTCAATATGCCACAAACCGTGCGCGGCTTCTTTGCCGGAACGGCCTCCGCGTATCAAACATCGCTGGCTAGCGAGCCGCTTCTTATAGGTACTGCGCTTCTCGCGGTTTACATTGTTCTTGGCATTTTGTATGAGAGCCTGGTGCATCCACTCACAATCATCTCCACTCTGCCTTCGGCAAGTGTGGGAGCCATGCTCGCGCTTATGCTCTTCAAAGTTGACCTCAACGTGATCTCGATCATCGGCATTATCCTGCTGATCGGCATTGTGAAAAAGAACGCAATCATGATGATCGACTTTGCCCTCGTTGCCGAGCGCGAGCACGGCAAGAGCACCACAGATGCCATCTTTGAAGCTTGCCAGCTTCGCTTTCGCCCCATCCTGATGACCACCATGGCCGCTTTGTTTGGCGCGCTGCCGCTGGCCTTCGGCACCGGCACAGGCTCAGAACTCAGGCGTCCGCTGGGCATCACCATCGTCGGCGGACTTATCGTCAGCCAGATGCTCACTCTTTACACCACGCCGGTCGTCTATCTGTTCTTCGATCGCCTGCGTCTGCGTTTCAAGGGCAGCCAGCCTGCGATCCTCAGCCCGGCAAATGCGCAAATCTCTTGATAAAAAATGTTATTGGAGTATTCGTTATGAAGAAGTCGAACCTGCAATCACGAATGCATTTCATCGCGTCCTCCGCACTCGCTGTCTTCTGCGCGATGCTGGCGGGATGCAACGTTGGGCCAAAGTATCTTCCGCCCACGATGACCGCGCCCGCAGCCTTCAAGGAGTCTCCCGATCAATTCAAGGAAGTCAATGGATGGGCCGTGGCTCAGCCCCAGGACGCTGCTCTTCGTGGCAACTGGTGGGAGATCTATAACGAACCGGAGTTGAATGCGCTCGAAGCGCAACTTAACATCGACAATCAGAATATTCGCCAGGCCTTCGAGAACTTTATGGAAGCGCGCGCCCTGGTGCGTGAGGCGCGGTCGCAGTATTTTCCCACAGTCAGCGTTGGCGGCTCTTATACGCGTTCTCAGACATCTTCCAATGTTGGGTCCAAGACGAGCACTGGTACAACAGGAGGGCAACAATCGCAGGTGTTTTCTCTTCCTGCTGACGTTTTCTGGGAGCCAGACCTGTGGGGGAAGGTACGGAACACAGTGCGCGCCAGTCAATATACAGCGCAATTGACAGCGGCCGATCTTGAGAATGAAAGGCTGACCGAACAAGCCAGCATTGCTCAATACTTCTTCGAGATTCGCGGCCAGGATGCATTGCAAAAACTCCTCAATGAAACAGTTGACGCCGACAGGAAAGCAGTCGAAGTTGTGCGGGCTGCTTATGACAACGGCGTTGGCGACCAAATCTCCGTTGTCGAAGCGCAGACAACTTTGCACAGCGCGCAGGCGGCGGCAATCAATCTAGGTATTGCGCGCGCGCAGTATGAGCACGCGATTGCCATGCTCATCGGCAAACCGGCCCCGGCATTTTCCATCCCAGTGGAAGCAAGGACGAGCACGCCTCCGCCCATCCCCATCGGCTTGCCCTCCCAACTGCTCGAACGCCGCCCAGACATAGCAGCCGCGGAGCGAAATATGGCCTCCGCCAATGCGCAGATCAGAGTTGCTTATGCAGCCTATTATCCTACGTTGACGCTCTCAGCCACTGGAGGCTTGGAAAGCTCGGCGCTCAAGAATCTGATCTCTGCACCCAGCCGCTTCTGGTCTGTCGGGCCATCTATCTCTGAGACTGTCTATGACGGCGGCCTGCGTCGCGCCACCGTAAATCAATACATCGCAACGTACAATGCAAATGTTGCCGCGTATCGCCAATCGGTTCTGGTTGCATTCGAACAGGTGGAAGACTCGCTTGCGGCGGTTCGAATCTTATCGCAACAGATTCAGCGTCAGCAGGAAGCCGTCGACTCCTCCCAGACGTTCCTGCGGCTTGAACTGGGGCGCTATGATAACGGCATCGACCCATATATCGACGTGGTCACTGCGCAAACTACCCTGCTCCTCAACCAGCAGTCGCTGACTGCATTACAAGTTCAGCAAATGACGGCATCAGTACAACTGATTGAAGCTCTGGGCGGAGGTTGGGACCGGTCGCAGTTACCTACGCCTCTCCAGGTCACGGAGAAATCTTCAAAAGCGGAGACCACGATTCAGCATTAGATAGCAAAGGCTTCCTTTGCGATGAAACCGTAGGAAATACAGTTGGCACGATCGGACCTGAAAAACGCCGATTGCACCAGAATAGATTCTGGAATGACGCGAAATCGCCTTACCACTCGGGGTGCGTCTCAGAAGGATGTTGCGGGTTTCGCTACTCCTTGGTCTTGAGTTTGCTGTCGTTTTCCCGGATGAATGCCTCGATCACAGGAGCGCTTGCAAGAATACGAAGCCACTGTTCCTTGTAGAGGGTAACGGGGAAACGGCCCATTCCGTAGAGGGATACGGCGCCTTTCTCGCTGACCTTGAGACTCAATCCTGCTGAATCCTTGCTCTTGAGTTTTGTGTTTTCTGCCCGCAGGCGCTCCAACTCCGCTTTCATTTCCGCTTCGTTCATGCCGTCTCTCCCATTCTGTTTTCCGCTTCAACCGTCTCACTGCGAACCGGTTGCGCCAAGCCACAAGGCACCGCCGCACCGGCCAAAAGAGCCTCGATCCGCTCAACTTCGAGTCGCCGAGTTTCACGGTGCTGGACCACTGCTCCATCCGCTCAGGATCCGTGGAGAACTCGGCGGAGATTTCCATCCACCGGTTCTCGTTCTCACGGGCTATCTTGAGCGCGGTCTCAAGTGCTGCAATATTTTCTTCCATTGATGTATCCATTCAGGATCAGTTTATATTGCGGCGACACCGCCACGATTATTACTACTGTACTGACAGCGAAACTACTCCTTCCAAATAGAATGCGCATTTCCCGCGCAACTCCACGCGGGCACCCTTGTGTGTGCAGGTTAGTTCGCCTCCGCGGGACGAGGCCTGGAAGGCACGGAGTTCGTCCTTGCCCAACCGGTTTGCCCAGAACGGCACGAGCATACAATGTGCCGAGCCCGTAACAGGGTCCTCATTGATCCCATAGTTTGGCGCAAAGAAACGGCTTACAAAGTCATACCCTGCATCTCCCGTTGCGGTAACAATTACCCCATGAGGATCGAGGCCTGCAACCCGTGGAAAATTCGGCTTGAGCACGCGTACCATAGCCGCATCCTTCAGCAGCACCAGCGTAAACCTATCGTTCTTCCACACTTCAAGTGGGGCTGCTCCCAGCGCGTCGATAATTCCCACCGGCACGTCCACGCGTTCGTATTCCTGAGCCGGAAAGTCCATTACATAGCCGTCCGGTGCCTTCTTGACCGTCAAAACCCCACTGTGGGTGTGAAAACGCACCTCACGCCGTTCCGGTTCCAGCCGTTCCATCACTACGGCAGCGCTGGCCAGAGTGGCATGACCGCACAGCGAAACTTCGATAGATGGCGTAAACCATCGCAACCGATAGTCCTCGCCGGTCTTTACTAGATACGCCGTTTCCGAAAGGTTGTTTTCGGCTGCAATTGACAGAAGTGTTGCGTCTGGCAGGAACGACGCAAGCGGCATCACCGCAGCTGGATTGCCTTGAAAGAGCGCCGAAGCGAAAGCATCGACCTGATAGATGGGAATATTCATCTTTCGAGTATATGGCGCAAATAGCCGTGTGGGAGATCGACGAGTTGATTGCACGTTCAGGATATTTAACGACAAACTTCCGAAAGGCCAAGTCCAATGAAACCATCCAAGCTGTATGAGGCGCTTCATGCGCTGATCGGCGAGCGTGTGCCTCTGCATATCTGGGGCGCATGCGGCGTCGGCAAGTCGCAGATCGTCGCGCAGGTAGCGGACGATCTCGACTTTGAGTTCCTGGACGTTCGCGCTGTGCAACTCGATCCTGTCGATCTGCGCGGGCTGCCGCGCATCAAAGAGGACCAGACCGAGTGGGTGCCACCCAAGTTCCTGCCCACCACAGGGAAGGGCATCCTGTTTCTCGATGAACTGACCTCTGCGCCGCAGATGACGCAGGCCGGCTGCTACCAGCTGGTGCTCGACCGCAAACTCGGAGAGTACGTTTTGCCTGACGGCTGGGTGGTCATCGCCGCTGGCAATCCGGCCTCCGAGCGGGGAGTCCATTTCTCGATGCCGCGTCCGCTGCGGAATCGTTTCGTTCATCTCGAACTTGAAGCCGATCTCAATGACTGGTGCAAGTGGGCCGTGGGCGCGGGCGTGCGGCCGGAGATCATCGCGTTTCTGCGTTTCAAGCCGGACCTGCTGCACACCGCTGATGCGACCTCAGACGCCAATGCCTGGCCCACTCCCCGATCCTGGGAGATGGCCTCCAATGTCCTGCGCGGCATCGCCAACCGCCAGAAGTCCACGTTCCTGTCAGGCGCGAGCGAGTTCGAGGCGCAGTTGCTCGATGGCACGGTTGGACCGGCGGCTGCTGCCGAGTTGATTGCATTCTTGCGGCTCTTCCGGCAGTTGCCGTCGATCGACGAGATTCTGCTAAACCCCGAAACGGCTCCGCTTCCGGCGGAGACATCGGCGCAGATCGCAATCGCCACGGCTCTTGGCCGGGCCATGACTGACAACTCGGTGGCCAGAGGACTCAAGTATCTGGACCGTATGCCGACAGAAATGCGCGTCATGGCGATGCGCGACGCGGCGGCGCGGGACACCGCCATCACCCACACGCCGGAGTTTGTTCGCTTCGGTGTGCAACAGGAGGCCATTCGATGATTACTGAACGAGCCATGCTCGCCGCCGTCCATATCAGTATATGGACGGCAATCAAACACGACCGCAAGATCAGCCGCGACGTTGCCGACCAGCATGGAGCGCACCAGGGCGCAGGCCGCTACAACAAGCAACTGCTACGCGGCGCCGACAAGCTCGACGACCTGCGCACACTGGCTGGGCAGGTGCGTCAGTACTTCTACAAGATCACGTTGCCGTGGTCCGATGAGGGATTCCGCCTGCTGCCGTCGAACCTTTACTTTGATCTGACTGCTCGGATGCGCGAGTTCGAGGCCAGCTTTGAGCAAGGTGTGGAGGGCTTTCTTCAGGTCTATCCGCAGTACATCGAGCAGGTGCGTCCGGAGTTGAACGGCCTGTTTCGAGAGGAAGACTATCCCGCCGTCGACAAGCTGCGCAAGAAGTTTGGTGTGAAGTTGGAGATTTTGCCTATCCCGACCGGCAATGACTTTCGCGTGCAGATGTCGGCCGAGGAGCAGGCGCGCGTGGCCCGCGAGATCGACGCCAATGTTCGCGAGTCCTTGACGCGCGGCACCGAGGATTTGTGGAAGAGGCTCAGGGACGTGGTCTCGCACATGGTGGACCGTTT
>Ga0181520_10006388_pt1 | contig 18048 bp, 13 predicted proteins | sample PEATcosm2014_Bin_29_FD_132451 | JGI IMG/M metagenome (GOLD analysis project Ga0181520, IMG submission 132451) | Peatland microbial communities from MTU Mesocosm Facility, Houghton, MI, USA - PEATcosm2014_Bin02_30_metaG | ecosystem: Environmental > Terrestrial > Soil > Wetlands > Peat | place... | reverse complement strand
TCCTTCTTGGCCTTTTCGTAGCGGAACTTGCCGAGGTTCACGAGCCGGCAGACCGGCGGCACGGCGGTGGCGGCGATTTCCACGAGGTCCACACCGTGCTGTCGCGCCAGCGACAACGCCTCGTTGAGGGAAATGACGCCGAGTTGCGCGCCGTCCACTCCGATGACCCGGACTTCGCGGGCGCGGATTTTGCCGTTGACCCGGACAAAGGAATCGGACGGAGAATTGCGTGAAGGGAAGGGGCGGCTCAAGACACCCCCGTTGGTTGTGGCATAGCTGTAAGTTTTGGCATCAATTCTGTCGTCGGACTAATTCAAACAATACCGTTTAATTAAGCGCTAACCGTTCCCGTTGCAAGCAAATAATTCTCGGGACAATCAGGACGCGCCCCGGAACGCCTGGATGCTCCGCACAAAATCGTCCGGCACGCCGAAGTCAAAACGCTCCGCGCCGGTCATTTCCAAGGCGAGATAACCGTCGCGCCGCCGCTGAATTTCCTGGGCGCGGGTCAATTGAAACTCGCCATTGTCGCGCACGTCATCGCGGATCATTTCGCCGAGGATTTCGTAAATCGAGGGCGCGAGCAGGTGCATCCCGAACCAGCCGAGCCACGTTCCGGCGTGCAGATCGTTGACTTGCAATTTTTCCCGCGCGACGGCCACGGCCGGTTTTTCGATGATGAGCGAAACGTCAATCAGGCGCGGATTTTCCGCGTGGCGCGTGCCGGCGATGGTGCCGTAGCCTTTCAATTTTGCGGCGGAAATCCGGTTCACGGCGGAAACACTTTTGCCGCCGGAAATTTCCGCCATGTCCGCGAGTTCGCGATATGGAGAAACTGGCTTGCCGCGAAATAAATGGTCGCCGAGCACCAGCAGAACCATTTGGTCGCCGGCGAACTTTTTCGTCTGAAAAACGGCATGGCCGTAGCCTTCCTGCTCGCGCTGGACGGCAAAGCTGACGCGCCGCTCAAAACCGCGCATCTGTTCCGCCTCACGAAGGAGCGCCGGATATTTCTCCAGCCGCTTGAGATAATTGTCATCCGGGCCGCGCAGATAGTCGCGCACCATTTCATCCTCGCCGGGCTGGACGATGATGCAAATCTCCCCGATGCCGGCGGCTTCGAGTTCGAGCAGGTGATAATGAAACAGCGCGCGGGCGATTCCGTCCGCGCCGACGACGGGAAACAATTCCTTCTTCACCGCGTGCGATGCCGGGAAATGGCGCGTGCCGAGGCCGGCGATGGGAATGACGGCTTTGCGAACAATTGATTTTGAATTCATAACAAACCGCGCGGAATCGGTGTTGGTTCGAGTAATGTGCTCGGCGTATTTATATGAATTTATCAACCGACTCGACACTTATGCTAAACTTTCCGGGATCGGCGACATACGCAAGAATGCAATCGCTGAACTCATCAAGTGTGGCCTTGCCATTGGTGTCAAAATCATTTTCTGACTTCAAAACAAGTCGGGTGCCGTCCCACTCACAACGGACGCTATCGTGCCACTTGCGATGATTTGTAAATTCGTTCGTAATGTTGCGCGCGGCTTCTTCGCCGCTCTTAGCAGGCAAACCATGACAAATTAAAGTGACACGGAACATTGAACTGCCTACACATCAAACCGTTTCCAGCCGTTCGCGCCGAAGGCGTAACGCTTGGCGCCGAATTCAATCGCGCCGGGCGACATGCCCTCAAAAATGTCCGGCATCACGCCGACGCGCCGGGAAAATTCAACGGCGATTTGCGGGATGTGTTCCTTGAGCGCTTCGATTTTGCCGAACACGGCCACCGTGCCGCCGGTGCCGCCGCCGGTGATTTTCGCGCCGAAAAGCCCGCTTTCCGGGCCGCGTTTGCGGACAGCTTCCACCAGAAAATTCACCTCCGGCACCGAGAGGCGGCAGTTGTCGCGGTAACTCTCGTGCGCGCCATACATCATTTCGCCGGCCACGATGCACGCGTGCTCGTCGCCGCCGGCTGCCGCGCGGAGCGACTCGATGAATTTCAACACGCGCTCGTTTTCCCCGATGGGATGCCGCGTGGGACCGGCGACGCGGTAGGTCGCATCCGGCTGCACCGTCGTCACCGGGTCGTCGTGCGTCTTGTATTGCGCCAGAAAATCCGAGCCGAGGATCGTTTCTGGAATTTGCGCCTGATATTCCGACTTCAATTCGTCGGATGAAATCTCGGTGAGATAATTCAGCGCCGCGCGTCCGGTCTTGGCGCGGAGTTCGTTGATGATTTTCTTGCCGATGAACGCGCCGATGCGGACGTTGCCGTAGGCGTTGCCGGCGACGGAATGGCGGACCATCGAGTTGATGCCGACGAAGCCGGTGCCGGGCGGAATTTCCACCTCGCCCACAATCGAGCCGGGCCGGCAGAGGATGTGCGTGAGCCTGCCTTCGCGGCCGCTGGCCACGGCAATCTGGTCCATGATGCCGCACGGCGCGCCGACGACATGATTTTCGGCCATCTGGCCGAGCCGCGCGATGCGCGCGCCGGTGAGGTTCAAATTCAAATACGCGTTGAGGCAGGACAACGTGCCGATTTCCACGGCGGCGGAACTGCCGATGCCCACGTTCATCGGCACCGCGCTCAACAGCATGAAACTGAAACCGAAGGGCAGTTCAACGGATTCCTCCTTCAGCAGGGTGAAAATGCTTCCGCCAATGTAGGCCGCCCAGGCGGCCAGCGGATTGGCCAGGCAAAGCTCGCGCATTTGCGCGTAGGCGCCGACGGCGTCGCCCGAAGCTAGGTAATCCAGCGGGATGCGCGTCTCGACCGGCAGGCTGCGCCGGCCCACCTGCGCCGAGCGGATGCGCAGCGTGCGGTCGGTGCGCGCCTGCAACGCCATCAACATGCCGCGGCCCAGCACCGCTTCGCAGACGTTCGCGCCGGAATAATCGGCGATGCCGCCCATCACGTCCAGCCGGGCGGGCACGCGCGCCACCCAGACCTCGCCGCTGTTGAAAAAACCGGCCAGGCCCGTCGGGTCGCCGTTCGGTTTGCGCAGAAGCTGCTCGAATTCTGAAATTTCAAACGGTAGCGCGTCTTTCATTGGTTGTAACCGTGACAATGCCAGAAGCCGGGCGCGCGGTCACGCGGGAAAATCAGTGGTGATGGCGGAACAGCCGCTTCCGGTTTTGGAGCAGATACCAGACGATCAAAATGTTCAACGCCAGCACGATTAATATGCCGATTTGGGGATGATGAAAAAATTCCGGCGGCGCGTTGTTCGTCAATTCACGGTGGTGGCGGCGCAGCAATTCAAAAATCTCAAACGGAATGAAAAATGCCGACTCGCCGATGGCCAGCCAGACCGCCCATTTCGCGCGAAACGCCAGGCCCGTGCCGCCAACCAGCAAAAACAAGCTGTAAAGAAACATCCACGACGCCACCACATGCATATTCCTTGGCGTGACGGTGTCCAGCCGGTCGCTGATGGCGTTGAAGAACTTGCCTTCAGGATCGAGGTGCATCCAGCGCAGAAATTGATCGAACAAATCCGGCAAATCTTTATATGCCAGCAAATACACGCTCACCGCGCCCAGCAATAGCAGCGCGCCCTTCGTCAGCTTGATCGCGACGATGAAATACAGCGTCGGCGCGCGCTTCTTTTCCGGCGCGTTGGAATTTTTTGCGTTCTCGGTCATCAACGGATTTTAGACAGCAAAAACGGCAAAAGTTCAGAAATTTTCAGCCGTTCCTGTTTTCCGTCGTCGCGGTAACGGATTGTCACCGTGTCCAGCAACTCCGGTTTTTCGCCGAGCGTGTCAAAATCAATCGTCACGCAAAACGGCGTGCCGGCCTCGTCCTGCCGCGCGTAACGGCGGCCAATCGAGCCGCCGTCGTCGTAAAAGACATTCATCCACGGGCGAAGCAAGTCGCGGACAGCGAGCGCCTTGTTGACCAGCTCCGGCTTGTTTTTGAGCAGCGGCATGACGCCAACCTTGACCGGGGCGACGCGCGGATGAAATTTCATCACCACGGTCGTCTCGCTTTTGCCCTTGTCGTCGGTTTTGGTGACTTCGGTGTAGGCGTTGGCAATGAGCGCGAGAATCAAGCGGTCCACGCCCGCGCTCGGCTCGATGACGTGCGGAATATATTGGCCCTTCGCCAGGCCGTTAGCGTCGTCGGTGGCCTGTTTAGCTGCCTGGTCAAAGGGAACGCCAGTTTTAACGTGATAATTCAGACGATTTTCTTGATAACGCATCAAGAGATCTTTCTGTTTTGCGACAGGTAGCTTCGCCCATGCGACGCGAAGCTCGTCGTCGAACACGCCCATCGGCTTGCCGGAAAAACGCGCGTGCTGGCTCAAGTCAAAATCGCTGCGCGCGGCGATGCCTTCGAGTTCGTCACCGGCCACATTGCCATTCTCGTCCTTTTTGCTGAACGGAAACTTGAACAAAATATCCGTGCAGGCACGGGCGTAATGCGCCAGTTCCGCCGGCGTCTGATGATGAAAGCCCAGCGTTTCGCGCGACAGCCCGATGCCTTCGTAAAAGCGCACGCGCTCCTCGACCCAATACTTGTGCCACGCCTGCCAGCCCCAGTTCGGTTCAGGAGATAGGAGTTGGGAGTTGGGAGTTGGGGCGGCAATATTGCCATGAATCGCTTCGATGACTTCATCCGGCTTGATGAAAAATTCCAGTTCCATCTGCTCGAACTCGCGCGAGCGGAAGGTAAAATTGCGCGGCGTGACCTCGTTGCGAAACGCCTTGCCGACCTGCGCGATGCCGAACGGCACTTTCTGCCGCGACGTTTCCAAAACATTTTTGAACTGCGCGAAAATCGCCTGCGCGGTTTCGGGGCGGAGATACGCAATATTTTCTTCTGATTGAATTGGCCCAACGTAAGTTTGAAGCATCAAATTGAATGGACGCGCTTCATTCAACAAAACCCCGCTTTCTGGATGAAAGTCCACAGAGTTTTCTGCCTGCTTAATTTGCCAGAAAAGCGGAATCGGATTTTTAACTTTCAATATCTCCGAGTAAAATTCCACAGCCTTTTTGACTGCGCTTTCTTGGGGTTTTCCATTTGGAGCAAGAACTGTAATTGGCTGTTTGCACAAGCGATTTATTGTGCCCGTTGCAATTATTTGCGCTTTATTTGCAAGCTGCTCTGGAGTGTCGTTGGTGTTGGAAGGTTTAATTAGCTCTTCCACATAGGCAGTCAGTTTTGAAATGCTAATTTGTTCAAGAGAACTTGGTTTATCTTTGAGAACATATTCCTCAATTGCCTTCTGGCCAAAATCTGTGAATTGGTTGTCAGTCGCAGGTATTCCAAAATTTGAATCACCAATCGCGCCAAGAAAATAAAGAGCCTTTCCAGACTGCGGTTCGACTTGATCAGCGCGAACACGTTTTTTCGTCAACGGACATTCACGCATTAAATCCGCGAACGTGTCCACATGGCCGCTGGCTTTCCAGATTTTCGGTGACATGATGATGGTGGCTTCGAGGCCGGCGACGTCGTCGCGTTGGCGGGTCATGGCTTGCCACCAGAGTTCCTTGACGTTGCGCTTGAGTTCCGCGCCGAGCGGGCCGTAATCCCAAAAGCCGTTGATGCCGCCGTAAATCTCGGAGGACTGAAAAATGAACCCGCGCCGCTTGCACAGCGACACGACTTTTTCCATCTGCAAATTCTCTTTTGGTTCGGCCATATTTTTAAGTTCAGCGTTCAGAGTTCCAAGTTCAGAGTTTTTTAATCCTGGCGCTGAACCGCGAACCCTGAACCACTTGATTGGGTCGGGCAGTGTTTGCTAATCGGGTGCCGGTGTAAATCAGATTCTCATGACGCAGGCCCGATCAATGCGTGAGATTCACGCACTTGGCGTGAAATTTTCACGCAACCAGCCCCGGCAGGTTGATCATTTACGCGTTTTTACCCTTTTTTCATCAAATTTCCATGAAAACTGGTTCCCCGACAGGTTGGCATTGGCATTGCTTACAATTCCACAGTGACGTGTTGACAGCGGGCGTGTTCGGAGAAGAATCCGCCGATTGTCACCCGAACAAAATCAACAACAAACAACTGAACGATATGAAAAACATCCTCAAACAGAAAAAGGCCTTCACGCTAATCGAGCTGCTCGTCGTGATCGCCATCATCGCCATTCTGGCCGCCATGCTGCTCCCGGCGCTCGCCGCCGCCAAGCGCAAGGCCCAGCGCATCAACTGCATCAACAATCTCAAACAAGTCACCCTTTCCTTCAAAATGTGGGCCGGCGACAATTCAGACAAATATCCCATGCAAGCCTACGGTCTCACGGCCGGCAACAACGCCACTTTGTGTGCCTCGCCCAATGGCGCGAACCCGCCTGGCATATTTATGTGTATGACCAACGAGTTGAGCACGCCCAAAATTTTGTATTGCCCGGCTGACATCATGTTTTCGGGGAACAATCCGGCGCACTATGTCACCAATAACTGGCCCATTTCTGCTAATGGTTACAACTTGAGCTATTTTGTTGGTGTAAATGCTGCGGAAGCTTACCCGCAGATGATTCTCCTTGGCGACCATAACGTCGGAGCCGGCAGCCAAGGAAATCCGGCTACCACTGCCGCATATGGAGCCGGAAACGGGCAGTTAGTTCCATACGCAAACAACAACCCATGGATGGCTTGGACGCCCAATGATGTGCATTTGAGAGCCGGCAACATCTCCCTCGCTGACGGCAGCGCCGCGCAGACGACTGTCGGCACCTTTCAGACCGCCCTGCTCAATGGCACCAACGGGCCGGTATATCCAAACAATTATGTTTTTGGGGGTTATTAATTTCGCCTGTCACCAAACAGGGCGTCCGCAAGGGCGCCCTGTTTTTTTGTAGCCGCATTTTCAAACGGCGGGCGCGTCCGCGCGCTGATGTCGGGCACTGGCGCCTTGCCGATGTGCTGCTTGATAAACCTGCCGGCGCTCCCGGAACCGGCGCGGGAATGCTCCCAACGCCCGTTCGCAGCGGACGGAATCACGTTGACTCGCCCCCGGATATTGCCTTGAATCTGGCGCGTCGCTCAAACTCCGCTGAAAAATGAAAGTCCTGTTCGACCATCACCTGCCGTTTGCCCTGGCTCATGGCGGCTTTCAACGGCAGCTCCTCCAGACCAAGTCCGCGCTGGAGCAGGCCGGCGTTGAAACGGATTTTGTCTGCTGGTGGGACGACGCGCAGCGCGGCGACATCATCCATTTCGCCGGGCGGCCGGCCGCCGATTACATCGCCTTCGCCCACGGGCGGGGCTGCAAGGTCGTCGTCGCGGAACTTCTGACCGCGACCGGCTCGCGCTCGCCGGGCACGCTGGCGCTGCAAAAATATTTGACCGCCGTTCTCCGCAAAAGTCTGCCCGCCGCGTTCACAACCCGGATGGCCTGGGACGCCTACCGCCTCGCCGACGCCTGTGTCGCCAACACCGGCTGGGAGGCGCATTTGATGAATTACCTTTTCGGCGCGCCGCGGGAGCGCGTCCACGTCGTGCCCAACGGCGTCGAGGAAATTTTTTTGAATTCCGCGCCCGCCGCGCGCGGGCAATGGCTCGTCTGTGCCGCCACCATCACGGAACGCAAGCGCGTGCTGGAACTGGCCGAAGCTGCCGTGGCCGCGCGGACGCCGCTCTGGGTCGTTGGCAAACCCTATTCCGATTCCGATTCTTGCGCGCAAAAATTTTCCGCGCTGGCGAAACAGCAGCCGCAAATCCTCCGCCACGAGGGCGCCATTGCCGACCGCGCGCGGCTGGCGCGAATTTACCGCGAGGCGCGCGGCTTCGTCCTGTTGAGCGCCATGGAGACCCGGAGCCTTTCGGCGGAGGAGGCCGCCGCGTGCGGGTGTCCGCTGCTGTTGAGCGATTTGCCGTGGTCGCGCAGCACCTTCGGCGGACACGCCGTTTATTGTCCCGTCGCCGGGCCGCGGCGCACGGCGGGATTTTTGCGGAAGTTTTACGACGCGGCACCGTCGCTCGAACCGCCGCCCAAACCGGCGGCATGGAGCGACGTCGCGCGCCGGCTCAAGACCATTTACGAAGGCGTGCTGAACGCGCCGGGTTAAATCATTTTTCCTTGCGTCTGCGGTTCAACGCGCTTACAAACCGTGCCGAAGACTGTCATGCAAAAAATTTCCGTCATCGTCCCCTGCTTCAACGAGGAAGCCGTCCTGCCCGGATTTATTGAGCGGATGACCGCCGCGGCGGCCGGCTGGGAACTGGATTATGAAATCCTCTGCGTGGATGACGGCTCGCGCGACCGCACCTGGGAATTGCTCAAGGAGCAGAACGCGAAGAATCCGCGCTGGCGCTGCCTTTCATTCGCGCGCAATTTCGGCCACCAGGCCGCCGTGAGCGCGGGATTGCATCACGCGACCGGCGATGCCGTCGTCATCATTGACGCAGATTTGCAGGATCCGCCGGAGGCAATCGCGGATTTGCTGGTGAAATGGCGCGTGGGTTTCGAGGTCGTGTTCGCCACGCGGAAGACGCGCAGGGATCCGCTGGTGAAACGGATTCTCGCGTGGGGATTTTACCGCGTGATTTCCCGGATGGCGCTGTTCCCGATGCCGTCCGACGCGGGCGATTTCTGCCTGCTAGACAAGAAGGTCGTCGCCGCGATGAACGCGCTGCCGGAACGGAACCGCTACCTGCGCGGCCTGCGCGCGTGGTGCGGATTCAAACAGACGCCGGTCGAGTTTGAGCGCGGAGAGCGCGCCGGCGGCGTGCCGCAATACACCTTCAAAAAATCCTTCCGGCTGGCGATGGACGGCATTTTTTCATTTTCCACCGTGCCGTTGCGGCTGGCGACGTGGCTGGGACTGGTGGTTTCGGCGTGCGCGTTTCTCGGCGCGGTGTTCACGCTCTGCGAAAAAGTGTTCGCGGACGAGTTCACGAAACTCGGTTTTCCCCCCGGCCCGCACGGCATTCCGACGCTGGTGATTTCCATTTTGTTCCTGGGCGGCGTGCAGCTCATCTGCCTCGGCATCCTCGGCGAATACGTCGCGCGCATTTACGACGAGGTGAAAGCCCGCCCGCTGTGGATAATCCGCGACAGCGCCGGCATCAACACCGTGCCGCTTCTGGATAAAAAGCCCGGCGACCCGCGCTGAATTTCCGGCTGTAGCGGAGCCGGATCAAAGAGCCTTGGCGGTTCGCCATCGCGCGGCAGGCCCGTGCGTCTTGCCCAGCCTGATGAATGGCAATTCGATCCAGTAATACACAGCGGCGGCGACAAGCAGCACGAACGGCATCGAGACCAGCAATTTCAGCCAGAGGGCCAGATAAACCGGGCAATGTTGAAAAAAGGTCTGCGCCGGCGTGCGATACAACAGTTGACTGGCGATGTCCAAAGTCAGCCAGTGGGACAGATAAATGCTGTAGGAAACGCGGCCGGCGAAATGAGTCCAGCGATGATCGAGAATCCCGCCCAGACTGCTGCCGCCGGACTGGATGCACAGGATGATTCCGGCCGCCGAGACCGCCTCAACGAACAATTCAAAACGTGATCCGGCGATGGTTCCCAGGTAATTCGCCGCAAGGATCAGGACGATGGCCATGCACAGGATCATGGAGTAAGCGCGGCCCGCAAATTTTGGAAGCCGTTCGATGTCCGCGATCAGGTAGCCCAGATAAAACATGTAAAGACATTGTCTCGAATTGCCGCTGCTGGGCACAAAACTCAACAGAATCATTGCCGCGAGCAGCAGAATGCTTCCCCGCCAGCGCAATTTTCGGGATAGAAAATGCAGCAGCGGAAGAACGACCGAGCCGACCATTTCAACCTTCAACGACCAGGTGACGTGATTGATGGCCTGATGGAGAAACAAAAAATTTTCAATTTGTTGGAGGCGGGTGAGATGCATGTTTGCAAAGAACGAAAGCAGTCCCGGGCCTCCTCCTCTGAACGGATACCATTGCCAGTAAATCCAGAAGACCAGGGTGGTCACGAAATACGCGGGATAGATGCGAAAGACCCGGTTCCACAGGAACAGGCAGAACTGTTTCAGACGGGAGCCGTAGCCGCGCCGGAGGGAAAGCCCCAGAACATAGCCGCTCAACACAAAAAAGAGCGTCACGGCCGCGCTTCCATTAAACAGGATGTGCGACCACGGGTCCAGGAAGGTGTGATGGCCAACCACCATGAGCGCCGCCAACCCCCGCAGCGCTTCCAATTTGACGGAAAACACGGGGTTTGTTCGCTGCCGACTGCTGGCAGTTGCTGTTAATTCGGCCATGCCCAATGCGTTAGGCTGGGCCATTAAAAAGCGGCGTCAACTCCAAAGTGACCTTGAAACCCTGCTGCTGGCGCCCGGCGTCTTGGAATTTGGAATTTCTCCCAGGCTCCCGTCCCGGATGCCGGATCCTATTTCAGCCAACGCGCCGCGTCAGCCGCCGCGTAGGTGATCAAAATGTCCGCGCCCGCGCGGCGCATCGCCAGCAAACTTTCCAGCGTCACCGCGCGCTCGTCAATCCAGCCCTTCGCCGCAGCCACCTTGATCATCGCGTGCTCGCCGCTCACGGCATAGGCGGCGGTGGGATAGCCAAACTCCGTTTTCACGCGATGAATCAAATCCAGATACGCCAGCGCCGGCTTCACCATCACGATGTCCGCGCCTTCCTGAATATCCAGCGCCACCTCGCGCAACGCCTCGTTCGCGTTCGCCGCGTCCATCTGGTAACTGCGCCGGTCGCCGAACTTGGGCGCGGATTCGGCGGCCTCGCGGAACGGTCCGTAAAACGCCGATGCGAACTTTGCCGCGTAACTCATGATGGGCGTGTTGGTGAAACCGGATTTGTCCAGCGCAGCGCGAATCGCGGCAACCCGGCCGTCCATCATGTCGCTCGGCGCGACAATGTCCGCGCCCGCCTCGGCGTGGCTTGCCGCCGTTTGCGCGAGCAGCTTCAGCGACGGGTCGTTCAGGATTTTTAGTGGCACAGGCATCTTGCCTGTGTGTTGCTGCATTTTGGAATTCACCGGCAAGATGCCTGTGCCACTACTGACAATGCCGCAATGGCCGTGCTCCATGTATTCGCACAGGCACACGTCCGTGATGACCAGCAGCGACGGCAATTCCTTTTTCAACAGCCTCGTCGTTTGCTGGACAATACCGTTCTTCGCGTAAGCGCCGGAAGCCTTCGCGTCTTTTTTATCGGGAATGCCGAACAGCAGGACGGCGGGAACGCCGAGCGCGTGCGCCGCCGCCGCCTCGCGCAGAACTTCATCCGGCGACAATTGGCAGACGCCCGGCATGGCCTCGATGGGACGGCGCAATTTGTGCCCGGCGCGGGCGAAGAGTGGCAGGACGAGTTGCTCCACGCTCAAGCGCGTTTCGCAGACAAGCCGGCGCAGCGCCGCCGACTGCCGCAGCCGGCGCGGGCGATAAACGGGAAATCCGGGCAGATTCATGGAAACAGTCTAGTTTCAAACCTGCAACTGCAAAGCGGAAAGTGAATCAATCGCAAAATATTCACGGGTTGCGGTTGCCCATTCACGGTTGTTCAATTGCCCGGTAAAATCTGTGCGGGCTTGAGTCAGATGGAACATCAATAAAGTCTATCGCGTTTGTCGTTGGGGAATTGGTGAACACCGGCGTCCAATCCAGCAAGTTTGTCGTTGCATAGATTACCACGGGATAAACACCAGAAGAACCGGTCAACCGCATCTGAAATGAACCATCTGTCGGGTGATAGAAAAGATTTGATGCGTCAAAAAGCAGAGGCCCGCGCGGACCGGACAGACTCATCGCGGGACTGGTAATGCTCCCCAATGGATTCGTGATGACGACCCGATAAATCCCTGAATTTGTCCAACACACATTTTCCAGCACCAAAGTTGAGTTTGTAGCTCCGTCAATATTCGCTCCATTGAACTGCCATTGGAAAGTCGCGAGCCGGTTGATAAATTGTCCGGATGAAAAAGTTATGGTATCACCGGCCTCCGCCGTTCTTTGAAATGGCTGCCCTAAAACTGCAATACTATGAATTGAACCCGCTGTAATCAGGCCGATGCTTTGGGTCAGGACTGGCGTCTGGCTTTGCGAATAGTTTGTGCTTCCCCAGGAGACAACCATTCCATCCGACCGCAACGCCACAAAATGATCGTCCCCGGCGGCGATGGCCACAATGTTGTTCGCCGACGCCGGGATGTTTGTCTGCCCATAAATATTTTCTCCCCACGCCACCAGGCTGCCATCAGCCTGCAATGCCAGGCTGTCAGACAATCCCGCGCAAATTGCGATGACATTTGTATAAGACTGCGGTATGGGCACGGAACCAAGGCCGGTTTCAACAATCGTGCCGTCCGCCCGCAACGCAACCGAATGGGTTCCCTTGGTCGAAAGCAGCATCACATTGGTAAATATGGGTGGCACATAGTGCGAAATCCCCCACTGAATGACGCTTCCATCAGGCATCACTGCCTGGCTGAATCCCGTGCCGGCGGCAATCGCCACGGCGTTTTGCACTGTGGATGGCACGTTGGTCTGGCCGGATGAATTATCGCCCCACGCGACGACCGAGCCGTCCGATTTCAGTGCCAGACTGTGGGTGTTGCCTTCCGCAATTGCGACTGCCTGATTGGCGGAAGCCGGCACGGTGTTTTGATTGTAAAAATTGTCCCCCCAGGCCGCCACCGTGCCATCGGCAAGCAGGGCCAGATTATGGTCGCCGCCGCTGGCCACGGCTGCAACATTGGTGACATTTGCCGGCACCTGCAACTGGCTGGCGGAATTGTCGCCCCACCCGATTACCGGTGTGACTGCCAAATTTGCCACAAGCCCGGTATATGAACCAAAATCGTTGGTGACAATCATGGTCAGCAACCCATCGTCACCAAAAGTTGTCGGATCAAAACACAAACTCGGCGAAGCGGTTCCGCTGATCTGTCCATCGTCCGTCAGGTCCGCGCCGTTCAATTGCGACTGATATGCCAGCGGTTGGGCGCCGGCGGCGCTGATCGTCAAACAGAATGGCGTCCCCACCAGGGCATTCTGTTGCGTTGGCAGCGGCGTTAAAAAATAGGGTGACGGATCCACGGCATTAAATGGCGGGGCGCTGCTGGCCTGGCCGATGCTATTGTTAACAACCAATGTGTAGGCTCCCGCGTCGGACAATTGCGCGTTCGTCAGCAGAAGCCAGCAATTGGTGGCCCCGACAACCGGAATTGAATTGCTATACCATTGGCTGGTCAAAGGATAAGTTCCCGCCAGATCTGCCTTGAGCAACGCGCCTCCTCCGACGTGCGCCGTGACCGTTTGCGGCTCCATTTGTATCTGCGGCGGACCATATCCAACCATTGCCAGTTCATGGTCCTCGCCACAGGAGATGCTTGCGACATTGTTCAGGCCGGGGGGCACATTTGTAACGCCGTAGGAATTTTTACCCCAGGCAACAACCGTGCCGTCACTTAACCGCGCCATGCTATGGCCGAATCCGGCGCTGATTGCCGTCACATTGGTCACAAACGATGGCACCGAACATTGTCCGAATGTATTGTCACCCCAGGCAACGATCCTGCCATCGGCCGTTAGTGCAAGGCTGTGCTCCCATCCGGCCGCGATGGCCACCACGTTCGAGGCCGCGGCCGGCACGGTGCATTGCGATCCCCAGGCAATAATTGAGCGGTCGGAACGCAAGGCAAGATTATGACGATAGCCCGCTGCTATCGCGATTACATCCGTGAGGTTTGGAGGAATATTTGTTTGATCGAAGTCATTATCGCCCCAGGCAACGACTGTGCCATCGGCGCGAAGTGCCAAACCGTGCAACCATCCGCCGGCAATGGCCACAACATTCGTTGCCGCCGGGGGAACATTGGTTTGTCCATAATTACTCTTACCCCAGGCAATTACCGTCCCATCGTTTCTAAGCGCCAAACTAAAATAACTGCCGGCTGCGAGACTAATGACATTTGTCGCCGATGATGGAACGGTTGATTCCCCATAGGTATTGTCGCCGAATGCCATGACGGTTCCGTCCTGCTGTAGAACGAGATTATGAAATGCTCCCGCCACCACCGCCACGGGATTTATTACGGACCCAGGTATTAGACACTGGCCGTCGGAATTGTTCCCCCAGATGTTCAGTGTTCTGATTGCCACATTAACGATGGAACTGGTCACACAACCCAGCGCATTGCTGACAACCACCTGATAAGCCACTTGGTCATTCCCCATAAAAGTAACCACCGATGGAACAGCATTTGTGGCACCATTGATCGGAACACCATCGGCAAGCCACTGGTAGCTTAATGGACCGTTACCGACAGCCCTGGCGAAAAATGGCAAGTCACTTCCAGACGAGCAAAAGGAATTTATTGCCGGTGATCCTAAAAGATGAGGTGAACCATCGCCCTTCACCGCCAAACCGTGAGCCAAACCGACCGCCATCGCAATTATGTTGGTCGCGGATGCTGGAGGATTCGTCGCAGTTGTTGAGCCCCAGCCCAATAATGTTCCGGCAGTGGTTAACGCCAGGCTGAAGTTTGTTCCAGTTGCTATTGCAACAATGTTGGTCGCTGATGTCGGAGGGGAGACGGTGTAGTAACCCGCCTGATACACTTTGCCTGGCGAATCCAAATATAAATTAAAAGCCGCCCCGGCTGACATTGCCGCCACTGTGATGGCCGAGTATGGAAAAGCACTTTTAACTGAATTTAATGGATAAACACTGCTTCCGCCCCAGATGATGACTGAACCATCATTCTTCAAGGCCATGCTGTGCTCCGCGCCGGCGGCGACGGCAACAACATTGGAAAGGCCGCTTGGAACATTGGTTTGCCCATAAACATTTCTTCCCCAGGCAGCCACCGTGCCGTCAGCCATCAAGGCGACGTTGTGGTAGTTCCCGGCAGCAATGGCAATCACGTTCGTCGCCAGAACAGGCACATTTGTTTGTCCCCAAGTGTCATCTCCCCAGGCAATCACTAATCCGTCACCTCGCAAGGCCACACTATGCGCCGCGCCCGCCGCAATGCTGACTATATTCGTGGCTTCCACCGGCGCGTTGGAAATTGTTCCCCACGACACGACGGTGCCGTCACTCCTCAAAGCCAGGCTGTGATACCAGCCGGCGGCAACCGCGATGACATTGGTCGCGCTTGGCGGCACATTGGTCTGGCCTTTTGTATTGCTCCCCCAAGCAACAACATTTTGCGCGATGCCGGTGTGGCAAATCAGGAACGTTATTACAAATGCCAGTTTTGCGGAAAACCGCGCCATATTCATTTCGCCTTTTCTTTTCATGCTGTTTGGATGTTTGTCGGATTCAACTCACGGATGCCAACTGTATAGTTTTCCCAGGATTCTGCCCCGCTCCACACGGAATTGCTGGGAAATCACCCGGTTGTCACCCGTGACGAAATAGGTATTCTCACCCAATGTTTCCTCCGGCCATTCCCAGGCTCCTTGAGAGGTCAGATATCGCTCGGCGATGCTCTTGCCGTTGATGAACACGACGCCACTGTGAAAAGCTATGCGCTCACCCGGCAGGCCAACGATCCGTTTGACGATGATTTGCGGATTGTTGGCGAGGCGAAAACCGACAATGTCGCCGCGCCCCGGTTGATGCCGGACAAAAGACAGCAAGTTGATGACGGCGATCTGCCCATCATGGCACGTTGGCTCCATGCTCCGCCCATCCACCTGCACGGGCACCAAAATAAACTTAAACAAGACAAGACTGGTGATGATCAGTATTAGAATCCGCACCAACGTCCATTTTGGACGGGAGCCAAACAACAGGCGCAGGTAAAATGGTTTGAATTGATGTTTCACGTTTGGTTTGGCCGCGGGCAATTGCCAGCCGCCTCATCACTTGACTGCTGTCGCCATGCCGTTTTGAACATATCGAAGGTCTGCATGGTCGAGGGTGTGATCAGCAATCGGAAAGGATATCGGATTGGGGGGCGGGGCTGTCGGTGCTGAATACGGGCTATCCACCCATTTTCTAAACTCCACATGGCCGTCTGCAAACGAAAAATTCGCGCCGGGATGGTAATTCGCCGGGATGTTATACCAATTGTCATACTCCGTGTTGTCTGGCAGGCCACTGGGGACGTTAGCGAATTGCCCATCATCAATTGTCCATTGGACCTCCTCCACAAAAACGATGGCCTGCGCCGGCATGGGATGCCGGATGTCGGTTGTCTTGAAGTTGATAACATAGAACCCCGGAGCGCCACCGCCGTGCGAAGTATACATTTCATTGTTAGAATCCATGTAACTATTCATCGAGTAAGATCGGACGCGCGTTGTATTGGGGGGAGTCACACGAGTGTCTGGCAGAACATCGGCGGGACAATGGTAAGCACTCACATTTTGGATGTAGGGATAAAGCTGACCGGCCTGGAGCAGGGCTGTATTCGTGGGATCATAAGTGGTGAGCTGTGGTCCAGCGGGGTTCATGTTCCCTTTCACCCAATTGGGACCATTGGAACCAAACAAACTATTGCCTGTATTGTTGAGCGCCAGCTTGTCGTTATTGTCACCCGCATACATGATAAAAGCGTATCCCAACTGCTTTTCGTTCTCCATGCACGTGGCTTGCATGGCCTTGGACTTGGTTCTCGCCGACGCGGGCAGCAGCATCGCCGCCAGCATCGCGATAATGCCGATGACGACGAGCAGTTCGATCAGCGTGAAACCGGAACGGTTTTTGTCTTTAGGAAAATAATTTGTATTCATAATATGGCATGGCAAATCAAAGCACCACTGGCGCATCGGCAGGGCAGGGCGGTGCTGCTGCGCCGCCTTTTGGCTGACCAGCGGGTCAGCCTTGTTGGGCTCGTCCCGAAATTGTGGGCTGCTGCGGAACGCATAAGACTTGGTTTAATTGATTTTCGTTTCAAAGTCCACAGGGAATTGTTGGCCAGGTGCGCTGTGCGCTGTTGAGCCGCACCCGGCAGGCAGATTTTGGCCGGGTTTCGTATTTTGCGCGGTGTTGACTTTGGTTGTCATTTCATCCGCCAACAGCCCGCAAAAAACGATCCGATCCTTTCAAAAACCTTTGTGCCTTGGCGTCCTGGCGGTTAAATTTCCCGGCCATGTTTTCATCGGAAATTAAGTCAGTCCATTTCACCGGCATCGGCGGCACGGCGATGGCGTCCGCCGCCGCCGCGATGCTCGACAAGGGCTTTGCCGTCACCGGCTCGGACCAGAATGTTTATGAGCCGATGGCGTCGTTCCTCGCCGCCAAAAAAATCCCCGTGATGAACGGCTACGACGAGCGCAACCTGTCGCACGATCCCGACCTCGTCGTCATCGGCAACGCCATTTCGCGCGGCAATCCCGAGGCCGAGTTCGTGCTCGACGACAAGCTGCGTTACTGCTCGCTGCCGGAGCTGCTCCGGGAATTTTTCATCCGCGGCAAACGCTCGCTGGTCGTCGCCGGCACGCACGGCAAGACCACGACGACCTCGCTGCTGGCCTGGGTGTTCGAGCATAACGGGCTGAACCCGAGCTATCTCATCGGCGGCATTCCGAACAATTTTTCGCAGGGCGCGCGGTTCACGGACAGCAAATGGTTCATCATCGAGGGCGACGAATATGACACCGCGTTTTTCGACAAGCGGAGCAAGTTCATCCATTACCAGCCGGAGGTCGCCGTCATCAACAACCTCGAATTTGACCACGCCGACATTTTTGAAAACCTCGACGCCATCAAAAAGACCTTCTCGCATTTCATCCGGCTGATTCCGCGCAACGGCCTGCTGCTCGGCAACGGCGACGACGCGAACCTCGCGCCGCTGCTGAACGTCACGCATTGCCCGGTGCAACGGTTCGGTTTGGGAGAAAACAACAAGGTTCACGCGTTCAATATCCGCTACGGCCCGACGGCGACGGAATTTGAAATTCCCAGCTTCAAGTTTCACCTGAACATGGTCGGCGAATTGAACGTCCGCAACGCGCTGGCGGTGGTTGCGTGCGCCAAGCATTGCGGGTTGAAGAACCATCAAATCCAGTCCGCGTTCGACACGTTCAAGGGCATCCGGCGGCGGATGGAAGTGCGCGGCATCGCGGGCGGCGTGACGGTGATTGACGATTTCGGCCATCATCCGACGGCCATCCGCGAGACGCT
>Ga0181520_10006386_pt1 | contig 18053 bp, 11 predicted proteins | sample PEATcosm2014_Bin_29_FD_132451 | JGI IMG/M metagenome (GOLD analysis project Ga0181520, IMG submission 132451) | Peatland microbial communities from MTU Mesocosm Facility, Houghton, MI, USA - PEATcosm2014_Bin02_30_metaG | ecosystem: Environmental > Terrestrial > Soil > Wetlands > Peat | place... | reverse complement strand
TTCGTCTTAGTTCACATATAGCATTCAAAACGTTGAAAATAAACAACTACTTGTCCGAATGCGTTCGGAGAGATCCGGAGACAGTCGACGAATTTCGAGTCTCCAGCAAGTCTCCAGACCTGTTGTATAATGACTTTTCCATCTGGAGACTCAAAATGAGCTTAACCGATAGAGAAATAAGTGCGTTACGGCCATCGCTTAAAAGGTACTCCAAACGCGTGGAGAGGGGGCTGTATATTGATGTAACCCCTGGCGGCGCAATGAGTTGGATATTCAAGTACCGCTTCAATGGCAAGCAAGATAAGCTTGTGATTGGCCGCTACCCAGACCTCACGCTGAAGAAGGCGCGCGAGGCACGGAACAAGCATGCAGCCGAAGTGGCGGAGGGAAAATCCCCTGCGGAAGAGAAGCGGGGGCTTCGCGAAGCGAGCGTCGCGGATGCGGAGGTTCTGACCGTCAAGGCATTTGGGCAGCGTTATTACGACGAGCAGGTTGCAAAGAATTGGAAGGATCCGAGCGGCGAGCTCCGCTACCTTGAGAAGGATCTGTACCCTGCCTTGGGAGATCGGCCTCTGAAGGACATCACCGCACTCGATGTCCAGTCAATCGTGTATCCAAAGCGAGACGGTGGCCACCCGTCGGCAGCAATTTGTCTACGAAACACGATCAAGCGCATGTACGACTACGCAGTTGAACTGCAACTCGCAGCGATGAACCCGGCCGCGATGGTTGCCACTCGGTACATTGGCAAGGCTACTCGGCGTAGCCGACACCTGACTCCCAGGGAGTTACGCGAGTATCTTCAGGTCATCTATCGCAGCAACATCCGGCGCCAGTTCAAACTCGCTTTGCACATCCTCCTCCTGACTCTCGCCAGAAAGTCCATGATCCTTCTTGCGACTTGGGACGAGATTGACTTTTCAACCGGAGAATGGACCATTCCGAAGGGACACATGAAAGGAAAGAAAGGTGAGGAGCACGAACACACCGTATACATGTCGAGGCAGGTGGCGGCGATGTTCCGCGAGCTGAAGGCGCTCGCCGGCGGCTCGAAGTTTGTCCTGCCTGGACGCGGCAAGCAGAACCAGCCATTCGCAAAGAACGCCCTAAACAAGGCGCTTGAAGGTCTGACGTTTGAAATGGAGCCTTTCACGATCCATGACCAGCGAAGGACGGCGTCGACCCTGCTCAACGAGAATGGATCGGAGAACGGCTGGTCCAAAGATGTAGTGGAGAAGGCTCTAAGCCATGAAACCGGTGGCATCGCTGGTGTCTACAACCGCGCCGAGTATGCGAAACAGCGCAAGAAAATGCTTCAGTGGTGGGCCGATTACGTGGATTCCATCATCACCGAGTCGAAGGTCGTTGTTGGCAATTTCGGTCGGCGCTAATCGCTGGCGCGATGATCTAATCTGTCCGATTAGTTTTTCTGATCACTTCAGCCAGAGGCGCAAGCGCCCGAGCACACGCCTCTCGGACGTGGTGACTCGCCCGGAACTCTGATCTTGGCTCGGTGAGTGCATTGGAGATTTGCCATAAAACGAGATTCTACCGTTATTGCCAGCGATTCCTGGAGCAGAGCCCGTTTCCCGATAGTAGACAAGAACGCATTTGACGCGAGCGCCATTTTCACATCGCTAACGCAAGCGGCTCGACTTCAATGTCCATTCCGAGTTCCGCCACTCCCGCGATGTGGCGCCGCCCGCTGTTCCTCACTCGCCGAGCTCAAACCCATCATCATCTTGATCCAATTGCGGACCTGAACATCTTGCGAAGCAGCTTTCTTCATCTTCGAAGGGATTTGCTTATCAGTGTCCTCTAGGTATTGCTCGAACGTGACATCGCGTGGTGTGACACTCTTAGCTAACGACAACACAGATTCGTCGATCCTGCCGACGATCGCTGTTGCATCCGGGGCTATCAGTTCGACAGCAATCTCTCGGGGTCTCTTGGAAAGCGAATCTTTCAGGAGCGTCAATGCCCTGGTGTCTGTACGCGGGAAGGAATAGCCGATAATGACGATTCGAGTAGCTTCGGCAAGGTGTTCCGCAGCTTGATCCCACACTGATCCGATTGTTGAAGCGTACATGTCGTACTTTTTCTGACGAACTGGTGTTACGAGCAGAGGCGACGAAGGGACTCCCTGTTCTAATGAACTGGCATACGCAGAGAAGAGGCGAGGTGTAAAGCGAACAAAGACTTTGCCAGGGCCAGCAGAGATCTCCTTAGGCTCAAACAGATTGCCAGGGATATTGGGAGGATAGTAGCCATAGCATGTAGTCGTATACCCGCCCCGCCAACGTCCCTTGTGAGTAGGAAACGGAAGGCTCGAGTGCCAGTATAGAAAAACACGATCCGATCCTGGAACGATTGAAGTGTACTCAATGTCATCGAACTTTACGGCGAGGTAGGGTACCAACCAATTAGTCGAGCCATGCAGCTTAAGGAGCTTCCACTTTGTGTCGTATTGAGTTTTTCCTTGCATTCTTTTTCGCCAGCCTGAGTCGAAAATCGAAGCGAAGCTAACTCCGTATCCGTCTTGCGGTGTCCAGCCGCCACTATCTACGAGGGCTCGATCTAGCAGAGTGTCCCAGTTGAACGTGATGAAAGAGTCGTTCGGACCGCAGGTTTCGAGCAACATATGGTACAGCGAACCCGAGGCTCCATTCTGTGCCTCATTAAGGACATTGGCGAATATGAAATTCATGTTGTTGAAGACCATCGCGTAGCTCAAGAGGTCTGCATAGTCCCCTTCGCGCAATCGCCCCTTCTGTTTCTTCTTGTCGCGCAACTCTTCCAATTTCGCTTCAATGGACGTCATAAAATCTTCGATGTTCTCATTCCATTGGCTCACGTTCTGCGGAGAGACGCCTTTATAGTGCTCCAAGAAAGAGATCATTGGGCCGATGTGAGCGCCAAACCCTTGAGAAGGTGGGAGTTCGTTGAATGCCTTAAAAAATCCACTGGCAAGAGGAACACGGACTCCGAAGCGATTTAGGTTGTAATGATAGGAAGCTCCAGCTCCGAAGAGCCAAGCCGTCTTTGCGCTTTTGGACAGCATACGTGCTCGGTCGGCTGGCGGAAGACTGAACCAGCAAAAACGCAGAAAGTCATCTTCGGCAATCTTCAGATTAGCTGTCATTGGTCCTCGTCCGGCTACCTGATTCACAAAAAAGAAGTGTCTGGGTTTCGGCTTCAAGCCTACACCGAAAATTTGCGCAATAATAAATCGGCCAGGGAACAGCGATTTAGGCTTTCAATTGGCGCCAACAGGCCAATGTACCCATCGCTGGGTTCCGGGCAGTTTTTCGGCACGGGGAGATTGGAGTCCCCACGTGGCGAAAATGTGGCGGGGGGCACGCTTCCCGGCTCACTTTACGAAAAACGAATTGACGCAGGAGGATACAGATGCGTTGGATAGCAGGCGCAGTACTGACACTCGTGTGCGCAGCGGGAATGGCGCAAAACCCTAGCGACGCGCAAGTAAGAGCGCGGCTCGAACAGGTCGCAAATTCATACACGGCCAATAATGCTTTCATGGGAGCGGTGCTGGTTACGGATGGCGATCGGGTCCTGCTCGATAAAGGTTACGGCATGGCAGTGTTGGAGTGGAATATCTCCAATACACCCAACACAAAGTTCCGCCTGGGTTCGGTCACCAAGCAGTTCACGGCAGCGCTGGTTCTTCTGATGCAGCAGGACGGAAAACTCAACATCAACGACCCGGTGAGCAAATATCTGCCGGACACCCCGAAGACCTGGGAGAAGATCACCCTCGCGAACCTGCTTGGCCACACTTCTGGTATACCCAACTTTACCAGCTTCAAGGAATTTGGCGCGTGGGCCGCAAGCGCCCACACCTGGAATGAAGAATACGCATTTTTCAAAGACAAACCGTTGGACTTCGAACCAGGAACCAAATTCTCGTACAGCAATTCGAATTATGAAGTCCTTGGTGGAATCGTCGAAAAAGTCAGCGGCAAGAAGTACGGTGACCTTCTGCGCGAACGCATCTTCGCTCCACTCGGAATGAATGATTCCGGACTTGACAGCGACGATCTTATTCTGCCCAAGCGGGCGGAAGGTTATACGCCGGAGCCGAAAGGTATGATGGTTGCGCGATCCGAGTCGATGTCGGTGCCGTTTTCCGCAGGATCCATCTACTCGACCACCGGCGACCTGCTCAAATGGGAGCACGGTCTGTTCGACGGCAAACTGCTTTCAGCCGATTCACTGAAGGCGTTGATTACGCCGGGCAAAGGTGATTACGGGCTGGGTGTGATGATCCACAACGAAGATGGCGTGAAGGTTGTAGAGCACGGCGGCGGAATTGAAGGATTCAACAGCAACTTGATCTACGTGCCGGATAAGCGCATCTGCGTGGTAGTGCTGGCGAATGTGAACGGTGCGGCACCAGAGCAGATGGGGCATCAGCTTCTCGACGTTACGCTGGGCAAGCCAGTCGTGTTGGCCACTGAGCGTAAAGCTGTGACGATTGCAAAAGAGGAGCTGGCGAAGTTCGTCGGCGTATACGACTTGATGCCGAATTTCTCGCTCACCATTGCGCAGGCTGAGGTTGGGCTGACAGTGCGGGGAACCGCGCGCGGTTTTCCAGCGAACCGCCCCACTTGTCGGTGCGCCGATTCGACAAGGGGCTCAGAAATTGCGAGAGCAGGTAGCCATGCGCGGCATGCAGTTCCACTCCCGTGAAACCCGCCGCACGAGTTTGCCCTGCAGCAAAGGCGAACTGCTGAATGGCTCTGTCAATATCCGCTTCCGTCATCTCCCGAGGCAGTGCAAACGTAAGCCCGGCGCCACGCGGCACAGCGACTTCAACGTTGGACGAGGAGAGAGGAGATGGATTGATAGCGTCTGAAACCTGCCGGCCGGTGTGGCTCAGTTGCAACCAGAAATGAACGCCTTCGGCTGTCCCGGCTTTGGCAAGTGACTTGAGAGCTTCCATCCCGCTTTCGTCATCGATGACGACGTTCCCAGGCCGTTCCAGGTGCCAGCGGTCCACCTGCACGTTCCCCGACAAGATCAGGCCTGCGCCCGAGTGGGCCCATCGCCGATAAAGGGTTTCAAGCCGAGGCGTTGAGTGATTACCCGCGTCGGCTATGCCTTCGCTCATGGCGGCTTTCGCAAGGCGATTGCTCAGCGTCGCTCCGCAGGGCAGGTCGAGAGGTTTTGAGAGAGGATTAGGCATCTGCACCTTTCGCTACAAGGACTCCGGCGTGTGGTTGCCCACTTGACCGACACGACAACTTACGTTGTCATGAAAACGACAATAGACATTGTCGTAAAGATTGTCAAGTGACAATTCTCAAATTTTCGTCAGCGAAGCCGCCACCTGAATTTTGCGTGGGAGAGGGCACAAGTCCATTGCCTGCCAGATTCTTTGAGGCGAAACTGAATCCGATGAGGGAGTGTATCCGGCAGGGCGCCGTCTGGAACCAGAGTCAGGTCAGCCGCAATGCTTTCCCGGGCATACCTTTCCTCTGGCATATCGGAACTGTGAAGAAGCACGGCGGCAGAGATGCTTATAAAGTGCGGGAATTTAGAAGACTCAGCATTTGCGCAGCGGCAATTCGCGCGTGAGTCGCAATATCGGATTCATCAGCTTTGCACAGGCCATGCAGCGCATTCTCAAAGATGCCCGCATGAAGCAATCCACTGAATGTGTTTGCCGCGCCGTGCTTGTCTTTGATCTTCCATTTTTCAATGGGGCTCCAGCGCTCAAGATAGCGGGCAAATACGTCATTTCTGCGCTCGGTCACCTGTTCCCTGTAATGCTTTCCCAACTCGGGAAACAGGTGGGCTTCCTGAGTCACCACCCGGTACAACGCCAATTGTTCTTCCGACAGCGCATGTTGCAGATATTCAATACCTGCCCGGACCAGAGCCGTGCGAGGCGGCTTTGAGAACCAAGGCTCCTCAAGCTCGACCGTTTTCTGCTGCTCTTCGCCGCTCAACTCATCAAAGGCGCTGGGATTGCAGGCTGCCTGCATGACAGCGCTGAACAAATCGTCTTTGTTCTCAAAATGGCGATAGACGGTCTTGATCCCGACGCCTGCCGCCTCGGCAATGCTGTCCATCGAGGTCTTCGCGTATCCACCCTCAAGAAACAACTTCCGCGCGGCGTGTACGATGGCAGACCGCTTGCGCTTCATGAGGGAAGCCTTCGGGTTGTCGCTCGACCAGTGTTTCACTTTCTCACGCCCTCCATCGAATCAATCGCCTTAAAAGATAATACGACAACGAGTGCTGTCCAAACTAGCTTGACCCGTTCCAGGGCCCGAAGTAGCCTTTGCTTCCGAGCCGCTGATCGAGCAAGCTTGGGCTACATGGGCGGGATCAATAACGAAAACCCCGTAGCGCCAGGCCATTCCGTCATTCAGAGTGCATCTGGCATATTCCATGACACATGGCGACTTTCGAGGACCTAACTGGCTAGCCCGCTTGTATCTGATCAGCCGCCACTCACTCTTCAACACCTCCAAGTGTCAAAACAGAGTCTAAGATGTCAGGAGGAAATGTCAATTGGATATTCATTTCACTAAAATTGGACGGTATTCCGGCAAACGTTTTACGTCAAGTTAGGGTATACCTTGACGGGCACCCCGATCGCCCCCTGTGTGGTGTTCGACCCGATATTCCGGAAACCCTTTTGTAATTGCAACCGCGATCTTTATCGGGTTTTTAATATACCCGATCATGCATGATAGTATGCCAAATCCAGCCATTACTCTGGTGTACATCATCACCGTTGTTCGTATCTTGTTCAGCAAGTCGAAAAAACAGCATAAGTTTGGTCGTGGTTATTAGTGGGGATGATGGCTACGGCAAGTTTACCTGCCATTCTCGTGCAGAGAGCCATTATTGCTGAGCCACACGCCATCGCCCAGATACACATCATTACCGGAATCATCAGTGGCAAAGCACTGATAAATTTCTCGCATTTCATTTCGTTGTTCTGGCTGGCTTGGATCACAGGCGTCGTAGATTTCAAAAAATCTTCCGATTACTCGATCCAGCACATCCTCGTCATCCTTGGATGTGCCGCCTGGTTTAATGTTAATTTCGCATACGTCAATAAACTCTCGACCTGACCTGTCTTTTGAACGGCTAGGCTGGGTGCCCAGCTCTGCACCAAACTTCAATGCCGCAGAGGCTAGGCGGACTTTATCTCTGCATACAAGGAACTCACCACTGTCTTCACTGGCGGTCGCTGTCCACATCTGGTAGTGTGGTTTCTCCCCGATTATTCTCAAAAAGCTTGTTGTTTTTCTAGTTACTATGTAGCTCTCTTTCGTTTTGATTCCAGTCTTATTGGATGGATGAATTTGGTGCTCCTTGCCCATGCGATCTCCTGTCCTTACTTGGCCATTATTGCCCAACGCATCGAAAAGGTAAAATTGACCGCTTCCTGCGTTCGGAATGCGGAAAGTCTACTTTTTGCACTCCGCTACAACTAGAGACCCAGGCCAAAGTCTTCTACTTGCTCCTGTTGCTGCGCGATCTCCCGCCGTGGCGTGACCGCCTGCTCCTGCTTGTGCTCCGGCTTCATCTCCGGTGCATGGGCGCTTTGGTGCGAAACATCTTGGTGACTCTTTCCTCGCCCGAATGGAAAATATAACGCGAAGCGGCACGAGGCGGGCGTGGCGGGTTTCTTCTGCCCGCCGCACATCCCGCCGCAATGTCAGGCCGCGCCCTTGTCGGCCTGTCCTCTGGTTATGTCTCCTGTGGTGGTGCTTGCGGGCGGCGCTCCGATCACTCAAAAGACAAGGGGGCTTTCGCCCCCTTGTCTCTAGTTATCTTCCTCGTCGGCTTCCTCGGCCAGCATTATTGATCCGGCCCAGAAGATTTGCATCGTGGTTTCCCACCCTAACCGCACAAAACGCGGTTAGAATGGGGCACCCATGTTCTATTTCTTTTTGGGCTGGATCAATAATACGATGTTTTCCGGGTCTTCCTCGTGGCAGTTGCCGCAAATAAGGCTTGCCCCCGGCTTCGCCCATGCGTTCTGGCCGCATTCCGGGCAAGTGTATTTTTTCTTGCTGGCCTTTTTCGTCTTGGCTGCGGCGCTATATGGTGCGCTCTGCCAGTTGAGGCGAAAACCGTATCCACTGGGGATCGGCGGACCGAATCAGCAAAGCCAGCAATAGACTGATCCCCGCTTCGCAGCTTGTTGCGGGCGATCTCGTTAGGGTCCGTGTTGGAACTCCTGGCAAGCGGGCACTCTGGAACAACCTTGGCCAGAATGAAGACCTAGCGCTGGAAATCGATGCCAGCGTGCGGAAAGAGCGTAACGATGGCTGGCGAGGAGTTGCGGCTCGTGAGCAGGTTATCAAGCAGGCGATCTACAAAGTGGTTCAGGATGCCTCCGAGGTTGAGCGCCTCTTCCTCATCATTAAGGCGCAGGGTGAATACTGATGGCAACACGGCTGAATCCGGGCGGGATTGCGGTCGATGTGACGTTCAAGGACATCAAGGATGTTCACCTCAGCGTGTATCCGCTGCAATCGACAGTTCAACTCGCCCGTTTTCGACAACCGTTGCGAACTGCCAGGTTTACTTGAGTATTTGGGCAGGTCTTAGTTCGGAGTCGAATCTAGTGAGCCGGCCCCAAGGAGAGACCCCTGGGACCGGCTGGTTTTGAAGCGGTCGATTCGCGGGTTAGAAGGTCAGTCTCGCCGTAAACTGCACCTGACGGGGCGTCCAATATGACGTACGCAGGCTCTCAGTTCCGTCTGTCGTGTTCGGGTTGACATACCCTTGGATGTTAAATGCGTTGAAGGCATCCATGTTAATTCTTAGGTTTACTCTCTCTGTTATCGGAAATACTTTGAAGACAGAAAGATCCGCGCTGTAGTTGATTGGACCAGGCAGAACGGTATGACTGTAGGGGTTAATGCCAGGTCCCGGAGAGTACGCTACCTGAGCAGTTGTTCCGTTAGAAGGTCCGGCGGTATACGTCACCGGAACATTGTTTGTTAGGAAATTTGTATTGGCGGCTGAAGCTGCACCATTTTTGCAAGTGACCGTACCCGTCGTAATGCCGATGGGAGTTTCGTACGGCGCATCGCTAGACAGACCCGTTATGGTGGTAGTACCGCACGGATTGTTAGTAATGAGGGGTGAAATGAAGCCGTTGAACCATTGGAATTCCTTGTAACAAACGCCACTGCGACAGTCGTTAATCGGCTGTGAGTGCTTATAGATATGAACGGGACTGATCGTGCCTCCGCCGGTCGGGTTGTCACCGCCCCAGTTGGTTGCAGCCGGCGCGAAGTATTGGGATACCACGGTGCCAGCGCCGGCGACCTGGTAACCGCCGATCAGTTCATCAACGAAACGATTAACGTTACTGAAAAAGCGCTTGTTTCGGCCCATCGGCAAGTCAACAATCCCATTGAAGTTGATGCGATGTTCTGGAATGCCTGTATCGATCGTGTAGTCTTCAGCCCTATCCAGCGCATCCGAGGCTTGCCATGGAAGCAATCCCTGAGAGGATACTGGCGCCGCCCCTGGGGCAAAATCCCCGATCGGATACAATATGGAATCGCGTGATGAATTGCCACCAATCCGGAAGGCACGCGAGTAGACATAGTAAGCCTGATAGGCATAACCATTTTTGAACAGGTGCTGGAAGTTAACCTGCAGTGCGTTATCCGTGGAGTACCCTCTATCGGTATCTTCATTAAGAGTGCCCCCATAGATCGTTTGATCGTAAAGGCCGGTTGCCGAGGAGGCATACGTACCGGTGGGCAAGGTATTCCCGGTTGTGGTCTCGTAAACATAGGTAGATGGGTGAGTATTTAGCTCGTAAAATTGATCCAGATTCGTTCCGTGGTTATAGGAATACGTCAGCCGCAGAATGGAATCTCCCTTGAGGGGCTGCTCGATCGTGGCATTAGCCTGGGTATTGCGATTGGGAGAAAAGTGAGGATCCAGGAACGTGTCGCTAACGGCGCCAGGCAATATAGCGTTGGCTGACGAGGTATTCACTACGCCGGAACTATTTTGCCCTGCGATGACCTGTTGGGGGTAGCGCAGCAAATAGTTGGGCAGCGCGTCGGGGGATTGATTAGCAGCGTTAGAGTTCATAGAGTAGCCAAATTCGAACGGTGCGTTAGATGCCTGGGCCGAATAGTAATTCCGGTACGGGACCGGAAAGATATACATGCCGTAACCACCCCGGAGAACCGGCGCATATTTCCCGTTCCAAAGGACGTAGGCGGCACCGAGACGAGGAGCGAAGTTCAGATCGCTATCAAAGACCATTTTGTCAGGCAATCCTGCCGTCTGCGGAGTCTCGATCGTCAGCCCGAGGGCCTGCAAATTGGTAATGAGTGGCTGAGTCGTGCCGCCTCGTGCGATTTGTGAAGCCAGATTCGCAATGACGAGTGCATGGTTCTTCAGATCGAAGCTGATGGTGTTGAGATTTCGCTCCTTGAGGGAAGGATGCACCTCCCAGCGAAGCCCGAGGTTCACTGTGAGCCGAGAAGTGGCATGAAAATCGTCTTGAAAGTATGAGTCGTACTCACCGCCGGAGTAGGTCAGATGCTTCTCATTGTCATTGACACCGTAACTTGAAGCCGCTCCCAGGAAAAAATCTGCGTTAGCGTTGCCTGTCCCGCTCGTCGTTGTGTAGTTTAGGCCCGAAGATGGAAGTACCAGCGCTGTCGCGTACCCATTGAATGCGGTGGTGTTGACGTTTGCATCGGGAAAGATGCCCTGGCGCTGAAACTTGTAACGGAAACCGAACGCCATTTGGTGATGGCCAATATTTTTTGTCAGATTTTCGTCGATACCTTGAACAATTTGAGAGTTCTCATACGAGCGGCGGTTGGCAACATAGGTTTGGTACGTGCCGGAGAGCTGCATGCTGGTAGCCCCAAAATTGTCCGGCAGTCCCAACTGGCTCTGGAAATCGGAGTTTAGGTTTCCTCCACCGTAGATTCCCGAGGTTTCCCACTGGCCATCGAGGATAGTCTCGGAAACGAAGGAGGAAGAGAAAATATGCGAGTAACCCAGCGCTGCGGTAAAGTTGTTGGACGGTTCCAGCCGTTGTCCGAACACTCCAGCTGGGAAATTGGACCCCGCAAGACTCTCGGCCTGTAGAGGCGAAGTTGTGGTTAAGGTGGTCGATGCGGCGGTAATCTGCGTGTATCGCAGATAGGCGTGATCGGTCTCGCCGAAGGAATGATCCAGGCGGAAGGTGACCTGGGGAGTGGTTTGGATGGTTGGAACAAACCCGGTCAGATTATCCGTTACCGCGGGATTGGACGCATTCGTAGGCTGCGGGATCAGGGGGTATAGAGTTTTGGCGAATGGACTGATGCGACTCAATGGAATCTGATTCGCGGCGAATGGGGCGCGGCATTTTGTATTGCCTCCTACGACGGTACAATTATTGGATGTATTGGCGTCGTATAACTGGATAGGCGTGCTAACGCCCGAAGCCTGAAGCTCGCTGAAATCGCCGTTTTGCATTTTCAGAGTCGGCACAAAACCCAAAGCTGAAACACTCTGTCGCAATGAATAACGCTCGTATGCAAAGAAGAAGAACGTTTTGTCTGTGCCGTTGTAGATCTTCGGGATCCTGACCGGGCCGCCGACCGAAGCACCGAACTCATTGCGAATCAAATGGGGGGCCACCAGGTTTGACGGGTCAGACCTGGACTTGGCGATGCCTATATAATTATTCCGCATGGTTTCGAAGCCGGACCCATGGAGATCATTGGTACCAGATTTCGTAGTAATGATAGTTGAGGCCGGAGTCGAATACTGGGCGCTGGCGTTCGACGTTTCCAGGCGAGCCTCCCGCACAGCATCTGGATCAACGAGGGCCGCAGCTCCGCCCTGCGCAAGATTATCTGAAGGTGCGCCATCCAGGATAGCCGCCATTCCCTGAACTTCGAGCCCGCCGACGCGGCCGCTCTCATCTCCTGGCGTTGTCTCACCGGTCAAGGCCGAAAGACTACGGCCATTCATTGGCAATTGGCTAATTCTTTGATTATCGAGGACGGCACTGATGGTGGGGCTATCGTAGGTTGCAAGCTGGATCTCGTTACCTGCAACGACCACCTTCTCCGTCGCGGCACCAACGCTTAAGGCAGGATTGATGGTTGCAATTTGGGCCACTTGAAGCGAGATGCTGCTCTGGAAGGATTTCATCCCCGGTGCGCTGAAGGTCAACGTATAGTTCCCCGTAAACAGTGAGGGAATTTGATAGAAACCCACAGAATTGGTGTTCGTATCGTTCGCTCGTCCTGTTTCTGGATTAACAAGATGTACCGACGCGCCTGGAATAGCTGCGCCTGCGGAATCGGTCACTGTACCTTGAACGGAGCCGACGCCGCTTTGGGCAAGAGCACCCGAGCAGCACATCGCCATTCCTAATGCAGTGGCGATGACGAGAATGCGCACATTCCATTCGCTGAGAGTGTGCGTCAGATATCTGGCCAAGTTTCTCATTTGAAATACCTCTCCTTCCGAATATCGCTTATTAAGTTTCGCTAACGCTAACGGTACCGTTGTAGTAAATCCGAAGACGTTCACCTCGGGAGCTGGAAACCTCTCCCCGAATTGCCCCTGAATTGGTTGGGGTTCTTTGGTTACGTGAGATTCAAGCACGCCGTGTAGCCATGCTTTGGCCGGTCGCCCGGTCTCTCGCGTGTCTGTGCAGATTCGGCCCTGTTCAAGAATTCAGGCCGCGCATCTTGCTACTTCCAGCCCACTCTCTTGAGTGAACCTGATCCGCCCCTGCTCTTGTTTGCCGTTTCTGCCATCGAACGCGTTGAGCCAATCCAAGCGTCGTATTGACTTCAGATCGCTCAAGGCGCGTTTTTTGCGGACACGGAAGAATTGCTCCTCCACAACACGATAAACAAGTGAATTCACCGATAGGCTGACACACGTTCATCCTTTCCCACGGGGATAGAAGTTCTGAGCCGACCGAAGAACCCCGGAACTGTTGCCTTTTCCGGAGTTTTCTTCCGCGGCGCCCAGGGAAGAATCCTGGCAGGATCCGATCCGTGACCTCTTAAGACCCCCGAATCGGCACGTTTCGTTGTAGAATTGGCCCATATTCCTTTCCAACCGGTTATCCGTCGAGATGAATTTTGAATTGCGTCAACAAATCGAATAGAGCAGTTGTAGCGTCAGCAAGTGACGAGTGAAAAACGCATTTCAACGCGATTTTTTATCCGATAGACGCCATATTCTATCCGGATAGAGAGCCGATAATAAGGAGATTGAAGACCGTTGTCAGCAGAAGCCGTTGGAAAGTACGCACTCATCCTTGGGCCACACGACTCGCTGAGGCTTGCGCCTTGGGGGACCTAGGAATGAACAGCCCCGCCGCAAGCAGCGGGTATCTCGCGTATCCTCTTTGGACACGCCCTGAGCGGCGGGGAATTCGACCCTAAAGAGATTAAGGAATAGAACCATGACCCCGCCGCATCAGATGGAAAAAGAACTGGAAGAAGACTCGCTTGGTTCCGAATCGTGCTGGTCTCTGCTAAATCGTGTGCTTGCAAGCGCGCAGTTCCGACGCTCAACACGCCTGCGGGATTTTCTCACTTATGTCGGGCGGCGGTCCCTGAAAGAAGGCTGCGACCAAATACACGAACAAGAGATCGGCTGCAAGGTCTTTGGTCGGCCCGATGGCTATGACAGCAGTGTGGACACCATCGTTCGCGTAAATGCCACCGAACTGCGCAAGCGCGTCGAGCTCTACTTCGATTCAGAGGGCCGTCATGAAACGCTCGTCATGGAAATCCCCCGCGGAAGCTATATCCCCACCTTCCATCCCCGCCCACATGGAGCGGAGGTTCTCGCCGAACCTCCGCTCAGCCTTGATGTCCCGGTATCCGACATGGCTGCCGCCGTTCCCGAAGTTGTCAGCAATTTCAATCGATCACGCCGGCTGCTTGCCGGAACCATCCTGGCATCGTTGATCATTGTCGCCCTGGCCTGCACGAGCGTCTCGTTATGGATGCAAAATCGTGCCTTGAAGAGGTCATTTTTCCCCTGGAGGTATTCACCCTCGGTCGCCGCATTCTGGTCCGACTTCTTGGATGGAAATCGCGACACCGATGTCGTCATGTCCGATTCCTTCTTTAAGCTGGCCCAGGACATTAGCAAAAAACCAATTACGCTCAACGAATATCTAAGCGGCAGCTACGTCGATCAGCTACTTGCTCACGAAAACAACCCTGAATTGTCTGGTATTCTAAGCAGGGTTTCTACCTGGAAATCCTCCAATGGAAACCACCTCAAACTGGCGCTGCGCATCCTGGCCATGGATCCGCTTCACAAGAATATCCATATCTATTACGCTCATGATTACAGGCCTGATCTTATCCAACAAGACAACATGATCTTGCTTGGCAGCCGACTCACCAATCCATGGGATGACTTGGTCGGCAGCAGAATGAACTTCGTTCCCAAGTTCGATAGCAATGACATTACTACCATTACAAACCTTGCGCCCGGAGCTGGCGAGCAGGCGTTCTACGCTCGCACCGACACAGTAGGATACTGCCTCGTCGCCTACCTGCCCAATCCAAGCGGTAAGAATAGAGTTCTGCTTATCGAGGGCACAAGCGCTGAAGCTACTCAAGCTGGCGGAGACTTTCTTCTATCCGAAGACTGGCTGTCCAGCTTCCAGAAGATGCTGCATGTAAGCAAGCTCCCCTACTTTGAGATGCTGCTCAAGACCTCGCAGCTAACGGGCACTCCCCTCACCGCAACAGTTGAGGCCTACCGAACCTACCCGAATCTGCGCTAATTCTTTTCCGGTGACAAGCAGGGGAATCATGAAACGGGATATGTCGATTCCAGTTACATAGAATTTTTCGCTTACATGCAATTCTTAGAGCGTGTTTCAAAAATAGGTTCGGCCTCAAATCAGGTACTTGCGTTTTGGGCGGTTGAGCGGTTGAGCTTTTGCCATGAAGATGCGGCAGTATGGAAGCAGATGGATCGTACGGAGCGCGCGAAGTTCCCATGATGAATTGGACTGGCAAGGAGGCGCGGATGCAAGGCAGGTTAGATGCAACGCTCGGTAATCTGTGGCCCGGAGACAGGGTGGCATCATGGGATGCTTGTCGAAGAATGGGAGATGCCGACCGTCGCAGATCGATCTTTCTGGGCGGCTCCCATAAGGCTTGGTCCTGTGACCGGGTGATTCTGTGCTATCCCGGGCATCAGGATCGGGACCTGGGGCGCCGAACCAATCCTGTCAACATGTCCAGATCACGCGGGCGCGGCCCTAGTCCCGGACGGGCGCTGGCTTCGCAAGCAAAACGCCAAGGGCGCAACTTGCCATTCGAGCCAGTTCGCCGTCGGCGCGACTGGTAAGAACAATCGGAACCTTGGCTCCTATCACAACTCCCGCCGCCAGTGCTCCAGCCAGGTATTGAAGCTCCTTGAATAGGATATTTCCGGCTTCCAGATTGGGGACCATCAGAAGATCCACGTCTCCAGCAACTGGCGAATCGATTTTCTTGATACGTGCCGCATCGCTTGAAATGGCATTATCGAACGCGAGTGGGCCATCGACGATGGCTCCGGTAATCTGTCCGCGATGGGCCATCTTGCAAAGAGCGGCGGCATCGAGCGTAGATGGTATCGCAGGGTTAACGGACTCGACCGCCGACAGGATTGCCACCTTCGGGTTCACGACCTCAAGCGTAAGCATCATGTCGATGGCATTCTGCAAAATGTCGATCTTGGTTTCCAGGTCCGGCTGGATGTTGACGGCCGCATCGGTAACGAAAAGGGTCTTGTGATAGGACGGCACATCCAAAGCGAATACGTGGCTGATGCGCCGCCCGGTGCGCATTCCTCCTTCGCGCGAGACGGCGGCACTCATGAGTTCGTCTGTGTGCAGGGAACCCTTCATGAGCATTTGCACCTCACCTTTACGCGCCATCTCTACAGCCCGCAGGGCGGCTGTACGGCTCTCGTCGGTATCAACAATCTGGATTGTTTCCAGATCAAGCTGCATAGCTTCCGCGAGACTGCGGATCTTCGGCTCAGAACCCACAAGGACCGGAACAATCAGCTTGTCTTTGAAAGCCTTGATGGCGCCACCGAGAGATACTTCGTCACACGGCCAGACAATCGCAGTCCTGACGGCCGGTTTGGAGGTCGCTCGCGCAATCAAGCCATGGTAGCGCCGGTAGGGATCGCTCACAATGAGCTGAGGTACGGGTAGGGTAGACCAGCGCAGTTTTGTCGGGGGTGCAAGAAGCTGGGCGGTGCCGGAGAAGATTGGTTTACCGACACCATTGCTTGCCTGGCAGTCAAATTTAACGACCTTTGTCGCGTCCTCCTTGGCCGTGACTTCGACCTTGACGAGAATGCGATCTCCGACGTGGATGCGATTGTGGAACGAGAGCGAAATGTTTATGAGCGTGCATCCAGGTCCGGGAATATTCATGCTGAAAAGACCGGAGACAAGTGAGGCGCACCACATGTTGGGGCCGGTAGGAGGCACGCCTCCCGCACGCTCAATGAGTTCATCGGACTTCAGAACGGAGTGGAATCCGGAAGTCGAGGCAAAGGCCATCGCGTCTTCCGTGGTCAGCACATGCTCAGTACTGGCTGTGTCGCCAACTGAAATCTCGTCGTAGGTCTTGCTCTCAATAAATCCCAGATCCATACAATTTCCTTCCCCGCTCAGGCGTCGGCCAATGCGCAGCCAAGGCTTCATCGTAGTATTTTGAAACGCAGTCGAACGTGACTGTAGTCACGTATTCGAAGGAGATGACTCGGCGCGCTCAACACCGCCAATGAAGAAGGCTACGACCTTTGCCAGCGGAAGCACAGCCATCAGGAACGGCAACTCTTCCTGGCGGATCTTCCTTGAACTTGTCCGGCGCTCTTCGCGACGGTGAGAATCTGCTCCCCGATGGCTTTACGCATCTTCTCCGACAGCAGGTCTTTCTCTGGAAGCCGTTCCCATGCGGCAACGGTGCGATCGATGATGTCGGTGACGATCGTCCACAGAGGGCAGGCGTGCGGTGTCCGCGAATCGCCGCACCTGGTCAGTGCCGATTTCACTCAGGCTTCGACTGCCACCGAAACTGAGCGCAAGGCTGTCGTTCGGAATGTAAGGAAAAGTAGCGACGAAGTCGTAGGCTGGCGACAATACCGGCGTGCGCCGATCTGGATAGAGTAGCGACCAGTTCTTGAGGTGCATGTCGCCATTGCCGATGAGGACGGAGAAGACGAGTCGCCGGAAGAACTCGTAGGTGCCGGCCTCGCCGGTCTCGGCCCAGAGCACGGCAGCGATGTTGTCATAACTACGGTGTGATATTTGTCATCGGGATAGAGGCCGAACACCTGCGCGAAATCTTCCATGTGGACGGCTTCGCCCTTCGCACCGCAGTCGAAGCGTTGTACGGCGAGCGCCTTGCCTTCCATGGCGCCGGCATGGGCGGGCAGGCCGCGAATATCATGGATGTCGATCAGCTCTGTGTGCGGCACCTCAATGCCCACAGCACGGGCGAGCGCAACGCCGCAGCAGCAGCGCTTGACCGCATCCGTGCCGCGCCGAACGCCGCGGAGAAGATCGAACTCTGCTTCAATTGCTACCGGGTGGAGCGAACCAGCTCCCGGGCGGGTCTATCTCCCGCTGTGGACCAACGCCTTTTCACGGCGCACTGAATGATCCAGGTTAATGTCCTGTCTGCCTCATAATGCGCAACTCGTTTTTTCCGGCGACGTCCGGAATGACAACATGGAGAGCATGCGCGGATGCATCATACTTCGTTTTCAGCGGCTCTGCTGAATCAGAGAGCGTCGCATGGGCCTGAGCGGAGGGCCAGTCATAGATCACGACTTCGATCGTCTTCCACCACGGGGAGTAGGTTCCCTGGCGTCGGTCGAATTGGACGCTCACCGAGTTGGTATTGGCCTGGCAAGTGAATGTTTGACGGAGAAACTCGCCGTGCCGGTAACGGAAGGTATGGCCGTCGTCCAGGTAGAGTGAAGCGTTGCACCGCGGGCCGGGATAGACGCGCAGTTCCAGTGGGCCT
>Ga0181520_10006385_pt1 | contig 18057 bp, 15 predicted proteins | sample PEATcosm2014_Bin_29_FD_132451 | JGI IMG/M metagenome (GOLD analysis project Ga0181520, IMG submission 132451) | Peatland microbial communities from MTU Mesocosm Facility, Houghton, MI, USA - PEATcosm2014_Bin02_30_metaG | ecosystem: Environmental > Terrestrial > Soil > Wetlands > Peat | place... | reverse complement strand
GCCGGTCGAGATCTGGTTCCAGGACGAAGCGCGCATCGGCCAGAAGAACGGCGTGGTCAGGCAATGGGCGCGGCGCGGAACCCGGCCGCGCCAACCCGCCGATCAGCGCTATGAGAACGCCTACCTGTTCGGCGCCATCTGCCCCATGCGCGGAACCGGCGCGGCGCTGGCGCTGCCTTTCGTCGATACGGAAGCGATGCAACTCCACCTCGACGAGATCGCCGCCAACGTCGCCGTCGGCGCCCATGCCGTGCTGATCTTCGACCGGGCCGGCTGGCGCACCACGCCCAATCTCGTCTTCCCGCCCGCCCTCACGCCGATCTGGCTGCCGTCGCGCGCCCCCGAGCTCAACCCGGTCGAAAACGTCTGGCAGTATCTGCGCGCCAACTGGCTGTCGAACACCGTCTTCGAGACCTTCGACGACGTCATCGAAGCCGCCTGCGACGCCTGGCGCAACCTCACAGCCAGGCCCGAGGTCATCACATCAATCGGCATGCGCCGTTGGGCCCACGTCGCCGTCGGTCAGTCCCTATGACCTTTGGTATGAGCCATCGCGGCCGCCGGCGAAGCCGCCGCCGCCGCGCGACCGGCGCGGCTTGCCAAGCCAGCGCGAAAGATCGTAGGTCTCCGCGCGCAGTAGGGCGGAACGCATGAGCGAGGCGTTTATCGGCGTGGACGTCGGCACCGGCAGCGCGCGGGCCGGCGTGTTCGACGGCGAGGGGCGGCTCCTCGCCTGCGCCCGGCGTCCGATCGCCATCTGGCGCGAGGCGGGCGACATCGTCGAGCAATCCTCGGAAGACATCTGGCGGGCGGCGACCGCGGCGGCGCGCGAGGCGGTCGGCCTCTCGGCGTTGCCGGCCGAAGCCTTCGCCGGCGTCGGGTTCGACGCGACCTCGTCGCTGGTCGTCGTCGACCCGGCGGGACGCCCGTTGTCGGTGAGCCCGACCGACTCGCCTGAGCGCAACGTCGTCGTGTGGATGGATCACCGCGCCGTCGCCGACGCCGAGCGCGTCAACGCGACCGGGCACGAGGTCCTGCGCTATGTCGGCGGCCGCATCTCGCCGGAGATGCAGGTGCCCAAGCTCGCCTGGTTGGCGCGCGAGAAGCCCGCGACCTTCGCGGCGGCGGGGCATTTCTTCGACCTCTCCGACTACCTGTCGTGGCGCGCGACCGGCGTCGCGCGCCGTTCGCTGTGCGCAGCCGTCTGCAAGTTCGCCTATCTCGCGCATGAGCGGCGCTGGGCGGCCGACTTCTTCGAGGCCGTGGGTCTCGGCGCGCTGAAGGCGGACGCCTTCGCCCGCATCAGCGGCGAGATGGTCGCGCCGGGGACCCCGATCGGCGACGGGCTGACGCCGGAGGCCGCCGCGGCGATGGGGCTGCGGGCGGGCGTTCCGGTCGGCGCGGGCCTGGTCGACGCGCACGCCGGCGCGCTGGGGACGCTCGGCGCGAGCGCCGGCGGCGAGAAGGCCGATCCGCGCCGCCGCCTCGCCTTGATCCTCGGCACCTCGTCGTGCTGCATGGCGATCGCCGACGAGCCGCGCTTCATCGACGGCGTCTGGGGGCCGAGCTATTCGGCGCTGACGCCTGGCCAGTGGCTGGTCGAGGGCGGGCAATCGGCCTTCGGCGCGGCGATCGACCACGTGCTGCGCGCCCATCCCGCCTTTCCGGCGCTGGCGGCGCGCGCCGACGACGTCCACGCCGCGCTCGCTCGCGAGATCGTGGCGCGCGTCGGCGGCCTGTCGCAGGCGGCGCGTCTGGCGGAAAGCCTGCACGTGCTGCCCGACTTTCTCGGCCACCGTTCGCCCGACGCCGATCCGGCGGCGCGCGGCGCGATCGCCGGGCTCGACCTCGGCGAAAGCCTGAACGACTTGCAGGCGCTTTACGTCGCGACGCTCGCCGGCCTCGCCTACGGCCTGGCGCGGGTCGTCGCCGAACTGGAGCGCGGCGGCTTCGCCTTCGAGACGACGGTCGCCAGCGGCGGCGCCTCGCGCAGCGCGCTGGTGCGCCAGATCGTCGCCGACGCGACCGGCCAGACGGTCGCGTCTCCGGAGACGCCGGAGCCGGTGCTGCTCGGCTCGGCGATGATCGGGGCCGCGGCGAGCGGACGGCTGACGATAGCCGAGGCGATGGCGTCGATGTCGCGCCTCGGGACGACCGCGACGCCGGCGGGCGGCGAGATCGCCGCGCTGCACGCGCGCAAGCGCCGCGCCTACGAAATCCTTCGTCGCGCCGAGCGCGAAACGCGCAAGGCGATGAGCGCGCCGCCGATGTGGCCCGAGGTGGCGATCTTCGATTGCGACGGCGTGCTGGTGGACAGCGAGGTGCTGGCGCTGGCGTCGATCCGCCGCAAGCTCGAACAGGCGGGCGTGCGCCTCAGCAAGGAGGAGACGCGCGAGCGTTTCCTCGGCGTTCGCCTCGATTCGGCGCTGCGCCGGATCGAGGCGGAGCGCGGCGCGCGGTTGCCCGAAGGCTTCGCCGAGGAGGTGACGCGCGCCGTGATCGCCGATTTCGAGCGCGACCTGAAAGGCATGGAGGGCGTGCGGCGCGCGGTCGGGGGTTTGCGGGCGCGCGTCTGCGTCGCCTCGTCGAGCGCGCCGACCCGGCTGCATTTCGCGCTGCGCGTCGCCGGCTACGAGGCGCTGTTCGCGCCCAACATCTTTTCTGGGGCGCAGGTCGCGCGGGGCAAGCCGCACCCCGACCTCTTCCTCTACGCGGCGCGGGCGATGGGGGCGTCGCCCGCCGACTGCCTGGTGATCGAGGACAGCGCCGTCGGCGTGGAGGCGGCGCGGCGGGCGGGCATGAGCGTTTACGGCTTCGTCGGCGGCTCCCACTACTGGACCCCCGACCAGGCCGCGGACTTGACGGCCGCGGGCGCCGAACTGATCTTCGACGACATGCGGCTGCTGCCCGACATCGTCGCCGAGAAGGCGGCTCGCCGGGCAGCGCAGAAGGCTCGCTGACATGACGCGCAGGGGGGATCACGAGGGTTTGAGGCTCGACGAGGCGGCCCGCGCCGGCTGGCTCTATTACGTCGCCGGCAACACGCAGGACGAGATCGCGCGCAAGCTCGGCATTTCCCGCCAGGCGGCGCAAAGGCTGGTGTCGCTGGCGATCAGCGAGCGGCTGATCAAGGTGCGCCTCGACCATCCGATCGCGCGTTGCATGGAGCTCGCGGCGGCGCTTAAGCTGCGCTACGACCTGCGCTATTGCGAGGTCGCGCCGACCGACCCCGACTCGACCTCGACGACGCTCGGCATCGCGCAGGTGGCGGCGGCCGAGCTCGAGCGCTGGCTGCGCCATCCCAAGCCGCAGATCATCGGCATCGGCACGGGCCAGACGATGCGCGCCGTGGTCGGCCAGTTGCCGTCGATGGAATGCCCGCAGCACAAGCTGGTCGCCCTGGTCGGCACGACCAAGACCGACGGCTCCGCCTCGTTCTACGACGTCATCATCCGCGTCTCCGACACGGTGCGCGCGCCGCACTATCCGATGCCGCTGCCGGTCGTCGCGCGGAGCGTCGAGGAGCGCAAGGCGCTGACCAGCCTCGCCTCGGTGCGCAGCCTGTTCGAGCTGGTCGAGCGCACCGACGTCTGCTTCGTCGGCGTCGGCTCGGTCGGCGACTCGGCGCCGCTGATTCGCGACGGCATGATCACCCGCGAGGACGCCGAGGCGCTGCGGCAGGCCGGGGCGGTGGGCGAAATCATCGGCTGGGCGTTCGACGCGGCTGGCGAGGTGCTGAAAGGGGGCGTCAGCGACCGCGTCGCTTCGCCGCCGCTGAAGAAGGCGACTAACAAGCTCGTCATCGGCGCGGCGATGGGGCCGTCGCGGCGCGCCCCGCTGCGCGGCGCGCTCGCCGGACAGCTCATCTCGGGCTTGGTCACCGACGAGGAGACAGCCGAGCATTTATTGCGACGCTGAGCGCTTGCCCAAAATAAATATATTATATTTCAATACGATAGCTAGATACTTGCATAAATTTGTGCGTCGCAGCGACGATTCCGGATTGACTTTTCGCCGCCGCCAGGGCGAGTATTCGCCCGTGTTAATAGCAATTGCCCGAAGTTGGCATTGCCCCCTCGGAGGATACGCTATGAACCTTCTTGTGAAAGGCCTGCTCGGCGCCGTCGCGCTGGCGGCCTTGTCGCTTCCCGCCTACGCCGACGTGACGCTGACGATCGCCACCGTCAACAACGGCGACATGATCCGGATGCAGAAGCTGACCGACGATTTCACCGCCGCCAATCCCGACATCAAGCTCAACTGGGTCACGCTCGAGGAGAACGTGCTGCGCCAGAAGGTGACCACCGACATCGCCACCAAAGGCGGCCAGTTCGACGTGATCACCATCGGCGCCTACGAGACGCAGATCTGGGCGAAGAAGGGCTGGCTGGTGCCGCTCGACAACCTCGGCGCTGACTACGACGTCGACGATCTCCTGCCGGCGATTCGCGCCGGCCTGTCGCTCGACGGCAAGCTCTACACCGCGCCGTTCTACGGCGAGAGCTCCTTCGTCATGTACCGCACCGATCTGATGCAGAAGGCCGGCCTGACCATGCCGGAGAAGCCGACCTGGGCGTTCGTCAAGGAGGCCGCCGACAAGATGACCGACAAGGCCGCCGGCGTCTACGGCATTTGCCTGCGCGGCAAGCCGGGCTGGGGCGAGAACATGGCGTTCCTCACCGCCACCGCCAACTCGTTCGGCGCGCGCTGGTTCGACGAGAAATGGGAGCCGCAGCTCAACGCGCCGGAATGGAAGGCGACGCTCGACTATTACGTGCCGCTGATGAAGGCCGACGGCCCGCCCGGCGCTTCGTCAAACGGCTTCAACGAGAACCTCGCCTTGTTCAACGACGGCAAGTGCGGCATGTGGATCGACGCCACCGTGGCCGCCGGCTTCGTCACCGACCCGGCGCAGTCGAAGGTCGCCGACAAGGTCGGCTTCGCGCTCGCCCCGGACAACGGGCTCGGCAAGCGCGGCAATTGGCTGTGGGTGTGGTCGCTGGCGATTCCCGCCGGCTCCCACAAGGTTGCGGCGGCGGAGAAGTTCATCGCCTGGGCGACCAGCAAGCACTACACCGAGCTCGTCGCCGCGAAGGACGGCTGGGCGCGCGTTCCGCCGGGCACCCGCACCTCGCTCTACAAGAACCCCGAGTACGCGAAGGCGGCGCCGTTCGCTGCGCTGACGCTCGAGTCGATCGAGTCCGCCGACCCGCTGCATCCGACGGTGAAGCCGGTTCCTTACGTCGGCATCCAGTTCGTCGACATTCCCGAGTTCCAGGGCATCGCCACCGACGTCGGCCAGGACTTCTCCGCGGCGCTCGCGGGAACGACCACCGTCGACGAGGCGATCGCCAAGGCTCAGGCGAGCGCCGAAGCGGCGATGAAGAAAGCCGGCTACATTAAGTAGGCCGACGACCGGACGCCCCGCGGCCGTCGGCCGCGGAGCGCGCAAGGGTATCTCCTTCCCGTCCCGCCCCTCCTCGTCTGGTCGAGGAGGGGCGTAAGGGCGCCGCTAAAGACCATCGAGGGCTTGAGAGGCGAAGCCTGCGCGCTTTCGCGCGCCGGCCGCCTCGAGGCTGGAGGAACAAAAGCGATGGCGACCCGAAACACCGCCGCCGCCGGCCGCCTGCTCGTCGCCCCGTCGGTCATCCTGCTGTTCGTCTGGATGATCGTGCCGCTGGCGATGACGCTCTATTTCTCGTCGCTGCGCTACAGCCTGCTCGATCCCGACAAAATCGGCTTCGTCGCGCTGCAGAACTACGCGGCGTTCCTCAGCGATCCGAACTTCATCGCCGCGCTGGTCAACACGCTGGTTCTCGTCGGCGCGGTGCTCGCCATCAGCGTCTGCGGCGGGATTCTCGTCGCGCTGCTGATGGACCAGCCGGTGATCGGCCAGAACGCGTTGCGTCTGATGGTGATCGCGCCGTTCTTCGTCATGCCGACCGTCAGCGCGCTGGTGTGGAAGAACCTGCTGATGAACCCGGACTCGGGCCTGTTCGCCTGGATCGCCCAGTCGCTCGGCCTGTCCCCCGTCGTCTGGTTCACCAACCATCCGATGCTGTCGGTGGTCATCGTCGTCTCCTGGGAATGGCTGCCCTTCGCCAGCCTCATTCTGCTGACCGCGCTGCAGTCGCTCGACGAGGAGCAGAAGGAGGCCGCCGCGCTCGACGGCGCCGGCCCGGTCTCGTTCTTCTTCTATATCGTGCTGCCGCATATCGCGCGCGCGATCACCGTCGTCATCCTGATCGAGACGATCTTCCTGCTCAGTGTGTTCGCCGAGATCTACGTGACCACCACCGGCGGGCCGGGCGTGGCGACGACCAACATCGCCTTCCTTGTCTACAAGGAGGCGCTGCTCGACTTCGACGTCGGCGCCGCGTCGGCGGGCGGCGTCATCGCCGTCATCCTCGCCAACGTCGTGGCGATGTTCCTGATGCGCATCGTCGGCAAGAACCTGGAGGCGTGAGCGATGGCCAGGAAGCAATCGAGCGGCAAGCGGCTCGGCGTCACCCTGCTCGCCTGGGCCGTCGCCTTCGTCATCTTCTTCCCGATCCTGTGGACCTTCATCACCAGCTTCAAGAGCGAGCTCGACGCCATCGCCATGCCGCCGAAGTTCCTCTTCTTCAACTGGACGCTGGAGAACTACGCCGAGGTCCAGCAGCGCTCGAACTATCTCAAGTACGCCTCCAACTCGATCGTGCTGTCGGTCGGCGCCAACGTGGTCGGCCTCCTGTTCGCGGTTCCCGCCGCCTGGGCGATGGCGTTCGCGCCGGGCAAGCGCGCCAAAGACCTGCTGTTGTGGATGCTGTCGACCAAGATGATGCCCGGGGTCGGCGTGCTGGTGCCGATCTACCTGTTGTTCCGCGACATGGGCCTGCTCGACAGCCTGTGGGGCATTGGCTTGGTGCTGATGCTGCTCAACCTGCCGATCCTGGTCTGGATGCTCTACACCTACTTCAAGGAGATCCCGGCCGAGATCCTCGAAGCGGCGCGCGTCGACGGCGCTTCCCTTTACGACGAGATCGTCTACGTGCTGACGCCGATGGCGACGCCGGGCATCGCCTCGACCATGCTGCTGGCGATCATCCTGTCGTGGAACGAGGCGTTCTGGACGCTCAATCTCGCCACCTCCAACGCCGCGCCGCTGACCGCGTTCATCGCTTCCTACTCGGCGCCGGAAGGCTTCTTCTGGGCCAAGCTGTCGGCCGCCTCCACCCTCGCCATCGCGCCGATCCTAGTGCTCGGTTGGATCTCGCAGAAGCAGCTGGTGCGCGGCCTAACCTTCGGCGCGGTCAAGTAGACCGGCAAAACAAGAGTTCGACCATGGGCGCGATCCAACTGAAGGCGGTGCGCAAGGCGTTCGGCGCGGTCAGCGTCATCAACGACGTCGACCTCGCCATCGACGACGGCGAGTTCGCGGTGTTCGTCGGACCGTCGGGCTGCGGCAAGTCGACCTTGCTGCGCCTCATCGCCGGCCTCGAGGATCTCACCGCGGGCAAGATTCTCATCGACGGCAAGGACGTCACCAACGTCAGCCCGGCGCAGCGCGGCTTGGCGATGGTGTTCCAGTCCTACGCGCTCTACCCGCACATGAGCGTGCGCGGCAACATCGCCTTCGCGCTCAAGATGGCGAAGGAGAAGCCGGAGGTCATCGAGCGCAAGGTCAACAAGGCGGCGGCGACGCTAAACCTCGCCGACTACCTCGACCGCAAGCCGCGCCAGCTCTCCGGCGGCCAGCGCCAACGCGTCGCCATCGGCCGCGCCATCGTGCGCGAGCCGAAGGCGTTCCTGTTTGACGAGCCGCTGTCCAACCTCGACGCCGCCTTGCGGGTGCAGATGCGGGTGGAGATCGGCGAGCTGCACCACGTCCTGAAGACGACGATGGTCTACGTCACCCACGATCAGGTCGAGGCGATGACCATGGCCGACAAGATCGTCGTGCTCGACAAGGGCTCGGTGATGCAGGTCGGCGCGCCGCTCGAGCTCTACAACAAGCCCAACGGCTTGTTCGTCGCCGGCTTCATCGGCTCGCCGACGATGAACCTGATCCGCGGCGAGAGCGCCGCCAAGCGCAGCGCGGCGACCATCGGCGTCAGGCCCGAGCACGCCGACGTTTCGACGACCGAGGGCGAATGGCGCGCCAAGGTGCGGCTCGCCGAGCATCTCGGCTCCGACACCTTCGTCCACCTCGACGCCGACGGAATCGGCCCGCTCGTCCTGCGGCTGCAAGGCGAGAAGCCGCTCGCCGTCGGCCAGGAGGTCTTCGTCACGCCGCGCGAGGCGCGCCTGCATCGCTTCGACAAGGACGGGAAGCGGATCGACTGACGGCGTCGCCGGTTCGCCGCGGCGGCGCCAACTCTGGGGATGAATGCTCATGACCGTCAAGCTGTCGCGCGCCGCTCTGGCGCACCTGCCCGCTGGCGTCGGCAAGCCGAACTACCAGCGCTCCGACCTCCGCGCGGGCGTCGTTCACATCGGCGTCGGCAACTTTCACCGCGCCCACCAGGCGGTCTATCTCGACGAGCTGTTCAACGCCGGACTCGATCGCGACTGGGCGATCGTCGGCGCGGGCGTGCGCGAGGCCGACGTCACGATGCGCGCGAAGCTCGCCGAGCAGGATTGGCTGACGACGGTCGTCGAGCAGGACGCCGAGGCGACGCGAGCCCGCGTCACCGGCGCGATGATCGATTTTCTCCCGCCGTTCGATGTCGCTCAGGCGCTGGCGGCGCTGGCGCGGCCCGAGATCCGCATCGTTTCGCTGACCGTGACCGAGGGCGGCTATTACATCTCGCCGGCGACGCAGCGGTTCGACCTCGCGCATCCCGAGATCGTCGCGGATTCGCGGCGCCCGGAGAGTCCGAGAACCGCCTTCGGCCTGATCGCCGCCGCCCTCAAGCGCCGCCGCGCCGCCGGCGTCCAGCCGTTCACGGTGATGTCCTGCGACAACATTCCCGGCAACGGCCATGTCGCCGCCAACGCCGTGACCGGCCTCGCCGAGCTTTCCGACCCGGCCTTCGCCAATTGGATCCGGGCAAACGTCGCCTTTCCCAATTCGATGGTCGACCGCATCACGCCAGCCACCGGCGATCGCGAGCGCGCCGTTCTGCGCGAGACCTTCGGCGTCGAGGACAATTGGCCGGTGTTCTGCGAGGGGTTCCGCCAGTGGGTGATCGAGGACGCGTTTCCCGCCGGTCGGCCGGCGCTCGAGCGGGCGGGCGCCACCTTCGCCGCCGACGTCGCGCCCTACGAGCTGATGAAGATTCGCATCCTCAACGGCGGCCACGCCTCGATCGCCTACGCCGCCGGGCTGCTCGGCGTCCAGTTCTCGTACGAGGCGATGGCCGACCCGCAGATCGCGCGCTTCCTCGAAACGCTGACCAAGCGCGAGATCCTGCCGGCTGTGCCGCCGCCGCCCGGCGTCGATCTCGAGGCCTATCGGCGCACGGTCGCCGCGCGCTTCGCCAATCCGAAAATCGCCGACACGATCGCGCGCCTGTGCTTCGATGGCCCCAACCGCCAGCCGAAGTTCATCCTGCCGAGCGTCGCCGATCGGCTGAAGGCGGGGGCGAGCGTCGAAGGTCTGGCGCTCGTTTCGGCAATGTGGTGCCGCTACTGCTATGGCGAGACCGAAAGCGGCGAGGCCATTCCGCCCAATGATCTGAGCTGGGACCGCTTGCAGGCCGCCGCCAAGGCGGCGCGCCGCGACCCGACGGCGTTCCTCGCCATGCGCGACATTTTCGGCGAGCTCGCCGACGCGCCCGCTTACGTCGCCGCGTTCTCGACCGCGCTGACGAAACTCTGGGCGCAGGGCGTCCGCGCCGCGCTCGACGACTACGTCGCCGAGCGCTTGTGAGAGAAGGCGCCGCGCGGCCGACGCCGCCTCGTGAAAGGGCGAGGATTGCGCGGCGAGAAAGGGGTAGGACGATGGAGCTCGAAAACAAGATCGCCATCGTCACCGGCGGCGCGCGCGGCATCGGCGCGGCGATCGCCGACCGTTATGTCGCCGAGGGCGCGAACCGGGCGATGTCGGTGAACCCCTCCGCGCCGGCCAGCGTCGCCACAAGCGCCAGCAACAGAACCTCGTCGTCTCCGTCGTCAGCTCGCGATAACGCCGCGTGCCGTTGACCCTGAACGGGTTCCTGCAAGAAGTGCGACGCATCTGGTTCACCTGCCTCCGGCGGCGGAGCCAGAAGAATCGCCGCGTGGGCTGGGATTGGTTCGAGACCGTGACGTCGCGCTTTCCCTTGCCAATACCTCGGATAACTCAACCCTGGACGCCACGTGCGGCTTGATGCGGGTCACTTCCGGGAAGAGCCGGGTGCGGGAAAACCGCCTGCCCGGATCTGTGAGGGCGAAGCCGAATGGCGGAGCTACTCGACCACGATCAGCCTGCCCGGAAATTTGCCCCGGTGACGCCGATCGACGTTCCGACCCCGCGCCGCTTCCCACCACCGAGCAGAATCGCCATGACGTTTGATTCCCGGTCGGGACGAACGCTCCTTTGCGGCCGCAGAAACTATCTATCCGCGTCTGGAAGAACGGCCGCCTTTTCGGATCGCCTCCGACGAACGCCCGTCTTTGTCGCCCTTTCGCGATCGTCAACGGACAGGCCAACGCGCTGAGAGGCGTTGTCGAGGTGTCGGCGCATGGCGTCGCGGGCCGCCGCGGCGTCGCCGATCTCGATCGCCGCCAGAATGGACGTATGTTCGGCAAGCGTCGCTCTGGCCATTTTGTCGGAGTCTTGATCGCGGCCGCCGACGGCCAGGACGCTCTCCCGGATTTGCTCTGACACAAACCCCAGAAACTGGGTCATGTAGGGGTTGCCCGTCGCTTGCGCGACCGCAAGATGAAATTCGAGATCCGCCTTCAGCCACTGAACGCTGCCGTAAGGCGTCGAGGTCATCGTCTTCAGCGGGCTTTGCATGATGGCGAGGTCGTCTTGCGACCGACGCAAGGCGGCCAACGCCGCCGCCTCGACTTCGAGGATTCCCCTTAACTCGAAAAGACCTGTAAAAGCGCCGCTTTCCCGCAAGGTGTCGCGGTCAATCGTCAGCACCAGGGCGTTTGAGCTGTCGGCGACGAACGCGCCGCGGCCCTGCTTAGACCAGACACGGCCCTCGGATCGCAATTTGGCGATGGCTTCGCGCACGACATTTCTGCTGACGCCGAACGTGGTCGCCAACTCTTGCTCGGAGGGCAGTTGATCGCCGGGTTTGAGTCGGCCTTGCGCGATTTCCCGTGAGAGCGAACTCGCGACAAGCGCCGGCAGATGAGGGCCCCGGTTCAATTTGCCAAGCTTCAAAGCCATGGATCAGTTCTCCTGAGCGCGACCGGCGGGCGATACGCGACCAGAGTTCGCCACGCCCCGAGAGTCGCGCGCATTCCTCGAACGCGGTCCGGAGACTGAGGGACGTTGCGTCGATGCCTGGAGGAACCCCTTCCGCATGACCCTGCCCGGTTCCACGCTCCTCGCCAATTATAGCGCGCGGGGGTTGAAAATGGCCGCGTGGGCGATCGCGGCGGCGCGCAGTCTCTCCCGCAGCAGCCGGCGGCCCGCCTTCAATGAGCTTTTCGCCCGATACGGCGACGGCCTTGGGATGCGAAGCGGGAGGGCGCCCATGAAATCCAATCTCCAGAGGGTGGAGGCGGAAGCCAGCCGAACGTAGCGTTGGTATGTTGTCGTACAATCCTATCATCATATATAAGCCCAAACCATTTTGGGCGCAATTTCGAATTGCGCGGCGCCGGCGGGCGACCCGGCGCGGAGCGGAGACTATGGGGAAAGACTGGCCGGTTTCAGGATGGCGCATGCGATCATTCGGGTCGTGAATCTGGAGAAATCGATTAAATTCTACACCGGGCCGCTCGGAGTGAAGCTTCTCCGCAGGGAAGACTTTCCCGAAGGACGATTCACTCTGGCCTTTGTAGGATACGGGCCGGAGGCGAGCAACACCGTGATCGAACTTACACACAACTGGGACCAGAAAGAGCCTTATCAAATTGGTTCCGGCTTCGGCCACCGCGCTCTCGGTGTGACCGACATTTGCGCCGTTTGCGCCGAGCTTGCGGAGCAGGGCGTCGACATTCCGCGGAAGCCCGGACCTATGAAGCACGGCGTCACCCATGTCGCTTTCACCGAAGATCCGGATGGCTACAGGATCGAGCTCATTGGACTGGATACGACGCCGTAGCGCGACAATCGGGATGGGGAATTCTCGCCTTCATTGCCACGCCGCGCGATACGGCGCCTGCGCAGGCGGCCGTCGCTCCAACCTCGGAGGTCGATCATGACGTTGTCGCGTCAGGCTTGATCGACGTCCGCCGCCGGGCGAGAAACCGTCGCCCACGCGGTTTGTGTGAGGTCCGGGGCGCGAGCGAGCGGCTGGCGCGCCGGATCCTCGGCCCCGATTCGCGTCGATGAAGCTCGTGCGGGGAGAATCGGGCAGACCCGCGTAACGTTTGCCGGCGGACATCGAGGAACAAGCCGCGCGCGCTGGTCCTGATCAGAGCGCATTGACGGGGTAACGGACAGGTTCGCCTCTGGCGAAGCGGATGGCTTCCTCGGCGACTTTGCGCTTGAGCTCCAGGCCGGCTTCCTCGGAGTACCAAGCCATGTGCGGCGTCAGAAGGCAGCTGTCGAGGCTGCGGAGCGGGCTGTCTACGGGCAACGGTTCGCGCTCCAGCACGTCGAGCGCCGCGCCGGCGAGCGCGCCGCGACGCAGAGCGTCGGCGAGCGCGACTTCGTCGATGATCCCCCCTCGAGCGGTGTTGACGATGACCGCCGTGCGCTTCATGCGTCCCAGGACCGCCGCGTCGAACATGTTGCGGGTTTCCGCGGTCAGCGGACAATGGATGGAGACGAAGTCGGATTCGCTGACCAGGCGGTCGAATGGAACCCATTGGGCGCCTTGCATCTGCGGCGATCCGGGGCCGTAAGCGGGATCGTAGCCGATCACGCGGCAACCGAGCGGCTGCAGCTTGCGCGCCAGGGCGCTTCCGATGCGGCCAAAGCCGACAATGCCGGCGGTCAGCTCGGACATCCGGCGAATCGGGACCGCCAGCGAATAGTCCCAGGCGCCGCCCTCCGTCCGCGCGTTCATCAGCACGATCTTGCGCTCATGGGCCAGGATCAGCGCGAGCGCGTGGTTGGAGACCTCGTGGACGCCGTAATCCGGCACGTTGCAAACCTGGACGCCGAACTCGGTCGCCGCGTCGACATCGACGTTGTTGATCCCCACGCCGTACCGGACGACCTGGCGGAGCTCGGGCTTGAGCGCGGCGAACACTCTGGCGGTGAACGGCGCATACTGATTGAGGACGATGTTCGCGCCCTTGCATTGGGCGATCAGGTCGCCTTCGGTGAGGCAGCGAAGCTGCTTGAAGGTCATCCCGTTGTCGGCGAAGACCGCCTCTTCCGGCTTCATGGACTCGTGATCGCAATCGGAAACGACAATCTTCACGCTGACTTCCTTCCGCATTCTTGCTGGCTTCGCGTCAACGACCTGTTTGGTCCCTACCGCCCGAGATAGCCGCCATCGACCGGCAATACCGCGCCGTTGACGTAGTCCGAGGCGCGCGAGACGAGGAAGAGAAGCGGCCCCTTCATGTCGTCCGGCGTTCCCCAACGATGGGCGGGAATGCGCGCGGAAATCTCGGCGTTGCGACCCGGATCGGCGAGGAGCGCCGTGTTCATCTCGGTCGCCATGTAGCCGGGCGCGATCGCATTGACGTTGACGCCGCGTCCCGCCCATTCGTTGACCAGCGCCTTGGTGACTTGCACCACGCCGCCCTTGCTCGCCGCATAGGCCGGCACGGTAAAGCCGCCGAACATGCTGAGCAGCGAGGCGATGTTGACGATCTTGCCGCTGCCCTGCGCGAGCATGACGCGTCCGGCGAGCTGGCACATGGCGAAGGTCGCCGTCAGGTTCACCTCCAGCACCTCGCGCCACTCGTCGAGCGGAAACGTTTCGGATGGGTGGCGACGCTGAATGCCGGCGGCGTTGACCAGGACGTCGAGTCGGCCGCCGAACAGCCCGAGCGCCTGATCGAACGCCGCCTCGCGTTGGCCGGCGTCGGTGACGTCGGCGACGAGGCCGTGGCACGCGAGACCCTTGTCGCGATATTCGTCGGCGACCGCGAGCGCCCGATCGGAGGCGCCCAGGATGACGACCTCGGCGCCGGCGTCGAGCAGGGCTTCAGCCATTCCCCGGCCGAGGCCGCGCGTCCCGCCTGTGACGATGGCCTTGCGGGACTTGATGTCGAACAGATCCACGACTTTCACCTTGGCTAATTCCGCCGCGTCGACGCCGCCTCACTGGGTGCAATCGACGAGGACCTTGATGGTGTTGATCGCAGGGTCGGCGATCATGTCGAAAATCCCCTCCGACGTGGTCAGAGGCACGACCTGCGTCACCACATGTTCCAGATCGTCCTTGATCTGGGCGGCGTAGGAGACCGCTTGCTCGAACTCGCGCTTCGTGTAGACGCGCGAACCGACCAGAATCTGTTCCTTGAAATTGATGTCGCGCAGGTCGACGCGGTGAGGCGCCTTGTGGATGCCTGTCATGCAGATCATCCCCCCGACGCGAGCGATCTTGGTCATTTCGAGGGCGGCGCTTTCCGCTCCGCTGCACTCGAAGACGACGTCCGCGCCTTCGCCCTTGGTGGTCTCATCGACATAGTCGACCAGGCCCCCGCTCTTGCCATTAACCGTCTCGTAGCCGAGCGCGCGACACATGCCGAGCCGAGCCTCGTCGATGTCGGAAATAACGATCCGCGACGCGCCGCTGCGCCTGAGCGCGATTGCGGTCAGCACGCCGATCGGCCCTGCGCCGACGATGACGGCCGAATCGCGCATACGGAAGCGGGCCTGGTGCAGTGAGCGCACGATGACGGCGAGCGGCTCGATGAGCGCGGCGATCCGGTCCGACAACGTGTCGTCGACCTTGAATAGGACGTCTTCGTCGACCCAGGCGCGCTCGGCCATGCCGCCGTCGCCGTCGATGCCAATCAGCTTCAGCTTCTCGCAGACATGCGGCGTTCCGGTCCGGCAGGGCAGGCACACGCCGCACGACAGCAGCGGATAAGCCACGACCCGGTCTCCGGGCTTGAAGCCGCGCGCGCCGCCGCGCACCTCTTCGATCACGCCGACGAACTCGTGGCCGATGATCAGCGGCGCTTTCGCCCGCGGATGCTTGCCGGCGTGGATCGCGATGTCGGTTCCGCAGACGCCGCAATAATGCATCCGCAACTTGGCGGCGCGGTCGCGCGGCGGCGGCTCCGGAACGTCCCGCGCTTCCACTCTGGCGGGCGCCGTATAGACGAGCGCTTTCATAGCAAAACATCTCCTTGCGAGTTCATGGGCGGCCTTTGCGGGTTCGTTCGAAACGCCAATGCGGAGATGGCGATTGGGATCTTCGAAGCGCGCCTCGCCTCCCTGGCGGTCGTCGCCGCCGCTCGCTCGACCAGGAACGCGCGGCGCCCGCGCCCTTCGGCGCCGCTTCGCCCGCCACGCACGCTTCGGCTCGCGATCGGGCTCCGGCGGACTGCCGGTCGGCCTGCGCTCGTTGTCTCGATATGCGGAAGCGCCGTTTCACCCTTCACCCTCTCGCCCCCCTTGCGTCGGCTGTGCGGTCGTTATATAAGACGTCCGGTCGTAGGACAAGCCGGTATTCGTACTTTTGGCGACGGGCGGCGACCGGGGAACAAGCGGGTGGGCGAAAAGCGTTCGAGACGCGAGTGGACGCGAGTTGGGCCGATGCCGCCCGCCTTCCGGGGCGCGCGCCTCGCGCGTCCTTGGGCGACCGGGAAGGCTTGCTCCGTCGTCGCGGCGCGTCGACGAATTGGCGGAATCGCGCGCGATCTTCCGCCCGTCGGTTCTGGAGGCGGCGATCGCTATCGAATCAGCGGGCTCGCAATCTTTGTGGCTGTGATGAATTTGGGGCGCTGCGGCTCTCGAAGGCGCGGATCGACCGCCTCGAGCCTTTCAATGGCCTCGGCAAGAATCCGATAAAGTCGGATCGTTGAAGGAGGAAGCAGATGAAACGTTTAGGATTGGGCCTGCCACTGGCGGCGGGGGTTCTCGTCGCTCTTGCGGGGCAGGCCGCCTTCGCCGAAGACGGCGAGATCAAAGTCGGCGTGGTCGCCGCGGAGTCGGGATCGTTCGTTTCCGCAGGAAACACGATCGCCGCCGCGGCGAAGCTGGCGACCCAGCAGATCAACGACGCCGGCGGCATCAAGGTCGGCGGCAAAACCTATAAGTTCAAGCTGTTCATCAGGGATGACCGCACCGACGTCGACACGGCGATCGCCGCGGCGCGCGAACTCGTCAACGACGTCGGCGTTTCCGCGATCTGGGGAACGGAATCGCACGACTTCTCGGTTTCGATGGGCAAGATCACCGGGCCGGCCAAGGTGCTGCAGTTCAGCGGCAACAGCTCGCTCGGCGGCGTGCTGTCCGACGAGACAGTCGCCAAGGGCGGCTGGCTGCACTACGCGTTCCAGACCGAGCCCCAGGAATGGCAGCGCAGCACCAGCACGGCCAAGGGCGTGACGTCGCTGATCGGCCCGAAGCTCGATCATCCGATTAAGCACTCCGTCGTCTTCGTCGGCAACGACGCGACCGGCCAGTACCTCTCCGAGAACTATGTGAAAGCGTTGCAGGCCCAGGGAGAGACGGTTGATCTGGTGAAATATCCCCCGGACACGACCGATTTCGCGCCGCTGCTGACGCGCGTCAAGAGCCTCAACCCCGACGTCGTGCACTTCTGGTACAACGGCGACTCGACGCTGATCGCCTTCCCGCAAGCTCTGAAGCTCGGCGTCGCGCCGTCCTACTTCCTGTTCGGCGTCGATCCCGGAATCTATAAGGAACGCGGTCTCAAGGCGGATCAGCCGGTCACGATGAGCTGCGTGCCGGTGTGCTGGGGAGCGGCGCCGTTCTCGGCGGTCAAGGACTACTTCGAGAAGTATTTCGCCTTGGGCGCCGCCAAGGGGCCTCAGTCGTCCGTTTCGCTGCTCTACTATGACTACTTCTTCATGTACGCCAAGGCGCTGGAGGAAGTCGGGACGCTCGACGATCCCGACGCGGTCGTCGACGCCCTACTGAAGATGCAGTACCAAGGCGTGGTTTCGGCTGTGCCGCTGACCTTCAACGCCCATCACCAGGTGACCTTCGCGACCGAAGTCTGCCTGGCCGACCCCGGCTCCTCCGATAAGTTCAAGTGCGCGGTTGAACAACCGCCGGCGGCGGCGCCCACGGCCAACTGACGCGAATCCGGCCAAGCCGCAGTGGTCAATCGCGGCCGGTTCGGCGGGTAGGAGACTGGGAACCGGTTCGGACAAGAGGAGCGGGCCGCCAGAAAATCGGCGTCCTGGCGTCCCGCTCCAAACGACAACGTCGGACGGTCCAGCCCGGTTCCGGGCCGTCGCGACGACCGCGGGGCGGTCCGCGCTCGCTATCGTTGGTTTTCAAGGCGCGCCTGTCGGAGCCATAACGGAAATAATGAAATGGAAATACTGATCCAGCAGCTCGTGAATAGTCTTTCGGTCGCTAGCGTAACGATTCTGATCGGCATGGGCATTACGCTGATATTTGGGCTTGCCGGGATCGTCAATTTCGCCCATGGCGAGTTCCTCATGATCGGCGGAATCGCGACGTGGTTCTTCGTCGGCCTCGGACTTAACTTCTTCGCGGCGGTTGTCCTGGCGATGGGCGTCGTCGGGGCGCTTGGGTTCGTCGCCGAGAGGGGTCTTTTCCGCTTCACGCTCGACCGCCCGATGAACGGATTCATTATGTCGATCGGAATCAGCGTGATCCTGCAGCACGTCGTGATTCGGATCTTCAATGAATTCCAAAAGAGCATCCCCGATCCGGTGGGCGCGGTCTGGGTCGTCGGCGGCGTGCACATCATGGCGATGCGCGCTGTTGTGGTGGCGATCACCGCGGTTGTGGTGGCGATCACCTACTTCGGGATCTCGCGCAGCCGCTACGGCATGGCGTTGCGCGCCAGCGTTTCCGACCAGAGCACCGCCGAACTCATGGGGGTTCCGGTGCGG
>Ga0181520_10006384_pt1 | contig 18058 bp, 14 predicted proteins | sample PEATcosm2014_Bin_29_FD_132451 | JGI IMG/M metagenome (GOLD analysis project Ga0181520, IMG submission 132451) | Peatland microbial communities from MTU Mesocosm Facility, Houghton, MI, USA - PEATcosm2014_Bin02_30_metaG | ecosystem: Environmental > Terrestrial > Soil > Wetlands > Peat | place... | reverse complement strand
CTCGACAGCGCATAGGCTCCCGTCGAGATCAGCCTGTGATCCTGCTTGATTTCGATTCCATCGGACCACATGGCGCGAATGTTGAATTTTGCCCATATATGCCAGGCTATAGCGCAAAGAATCAAAACCGAGCCAATTGCAAAATATACCGATTGAAGCGCTGCATCCATTTTGATTTGCCCGATGCTACGAAGCCAGAAAGGAAACAACACTGCAATACAGACGATCATCTCCCGTGTCGAAAATGGGTGAGTTATTTTTTTGGCAATCTTTTGCGAGGCTGCGGCGTGCTCCAGAAACTTGAGCGCGGCTGCAATCAGCAGGATCATGCTAGTGAAGTAAATGACGCTCATTCCGGCGATGAATAAATGGGGGTTGATGGACTGATTCGCAATGCGTTGGATTAAATCATGCATGGCAGCTTTCCTTTTCCGCGCCGCGCAGGCCGGCCAGTCGCGTCTTTTCCAGATCTCCTCGATAGAACATATTGAATGTGTCGAAGGGAATCAGCCTTTTTCCGTCTGGATGCGCTATATGAATGCAGCTCTTCTTCACGCTGCGCACGTCGAAGGCCTCGGCATCGGTGAACTGAACAATCAGTACGCGAAAAAGATCTTTGTATCCCAGATCCTTGGGCAGCGACACTTTGGGCAGGCAGCAGAGCAACTCGCGGGGCAGACTGCAGAGCAGTTCGCGCAAGGTAGAAGCCTGTGCAATCGGCGAATGATTGGTCGCAAAGAGCTTGAAGAGATGCTCACGCAAACCCGCCTCCCGCTCATAGGCAATGGTGTTCTTCGCCCCGTCGATCAGCACCTCCGGCGGCACCATCCCAGTAAGCGGAATCGTCTTGCCGCCCATCTTGATCGCGTAGGCCATGGCCAGAGAATCAGGATGGCAGGGAACCGGAATCAGATCCTCCGGCTTGAAGACGTCTGTCTGTTCCAGGATGCGCCGCCGCACCTCGGTCAGAGTCAGACGGTGTTGCGTACTCTCGAAGCCGAGTACGCGCCCCGCCTGCTGCACCGGCTGAAAGGTTACTCCCCGCACCGCTGGCTGGGTCAACGCGAAATCCACAATTGCGCCCAACTCGCCGTCGTTCACGCCGCGTTCGACAGTCGCTACCAGCGTCGTTGAAATTCCCAGCCTGTTCAGCCGCTCCAGCGCCTTCTCGCGAATCCCAAGCAGATCCGCGCCGCGCAACCGCATCACCGTCTCGCGCTCAAGCGAATCAAATTGCAAATACAGCTCGAACTCCGGCATGAACCCGGCAAGGCGCTTGGCAAACTCCTCGTCCTGCGCAATTCTGATCCCGTTGGTATTCACCATCAAGTGGCGAATGGACCGCTCTTTGCACATCTCCAGCACGCGGAAGAAATCCGGATGCAGCGTCGGTTCTCCGCCGGAGATCTGCACCACGTCCGGATGCTTTTCATTACGCACAACGCAATCCAGCATGGCCTCAATCTGCGCAAGCGTCCGAAACTCGCTCCTATGCTGCCCACTGCCCGCGTAGCAAACTGGGCAGGTCAAATTGCACGCATCGCAGATCTCCACCAGCGCCAAGCAGCTATGCTGCTCGTGGTCTGGACAGAGCCCGCAGTCATACGGACACCCATACTTCACCGGCGTGTTATAGACCATCGGCTGCTCCGGCGTTTTGATAAATACTTCGCGCGCCCGCCGATAGTAATCCACATCGTCGGCCACCAAGACCTTTTGGCTCCCATGCTCCGGACACCGCTTCAGCATCCAGACCTTGCTGTCCTCAAAGACAATCTTGGCGTCCACCCGTCTGTAACAGGTCGAGCAGATCGAGATCGCCACGTCGTAGAAAAGATATGGTCGAAGCTTTTCTGTCATAAACAACTCATGGTTTTGCTACCCTTCAGTTTTTGATGGCCGGACCTACGAATCAACGTCTTTTCGCAGGTTGATCTCTGTCATTCGATTCCTCGTTGGAATTCCCGAATAGCGTCTGTGGGCCTGAACTATTGGCCGAGAAATCGCCGAACACGCTTCCGATGATACGAACAAGTAGCGTCGCGATTAAGCCGAGAAACGAGAGAACCATAATCAGCAACGATGGCAAGCTCAACCAATTTGTGTGAAACTCCGAGTCGGATGACGGCACGACCGCAGATAATCCGCACAACCCCATCCCAACCCCGAAGGCTACGGCAAGAATGGTCATAGTCTTGGCAAAAACCGATCGTTCACTCAAGGCCTTGCTCCTGTATCTTTCGGCGTCAGAACTCAAATCAGATATGGTCGGAGTTTCTCAGTCATTCGAATCCTTTTGCGTTCCAGCGCGCCCAACTTCTCATTCACGACCAGCTCATGGCTAGGCGATTAAAGTATAGGCCATGTCAATGCCCATCGAACATTCGGAAGATTAGCCTGTCGCTCAGTGCCTTATCCACGCCATCCATCAAGCCGGGGACCTTCCAGGCATCCGCTGCGTTCTCTTCAACAACATTGCGGGTAATCCAATTCTCGGCCTCCGTCTCACGCCACACCAGCGCGCCATCCGGCCTCGTCAGCGTCGCCGAATCCCTGATGAGGAATCTCATACGTCCGGTCTGTGTCAGCGCCGGCTCCACAGTCTCACTTAAAACCGTAATCGCCAGAACCGCATCCGCGCCTCCCGCTTCCTTCCCAACGTGAGCGCTGACCTTCGTCTTCCACGATTGTTCGTTGATTGCGTCGGTGATCTTCCGCGCCAGATCGGCTGAGTCCAGATGATGGGATGGGGAAGTATTCGCCACCTCGACCCGGATGCTCTGAACCCCATCAAGTCCGTTGTGAACCGGCGGAGGCGCCGGCTTATGCTGTGGCAGCGGCGGCAAAAAGCAAGCACCGCTAGCTAGAATCCCGGCGACACCGGCCAGCGTCAGCAGTTTCTTTTCAACCATTCGCTTGCTCTTTTTCTGCGTACTCTACGCGTTCCGGGACGGCTATTCGTTCTTATCGATCTTTGTATCATCCTCTTTGGCGAAAAGTCTCACCGGTTGTGACACTTTTCCTGAAAAGCTTCCCAAGATTGAAAGTGTCACAAAGGCCAGAACCGTCAACAGCAGACAGGTCAACGATAGCAAGATCCCCGCAATCACCAGCATCTGGAGACCGATGAAGAAACTGCCCCCGCGATTGCCGCCGTCAGAAAGAACAACTGTCACGCCGCAAAGCCCCAGCGAAATCCCAAAGATAATCGCCAGAACAGTAATGATCTTCGCGAATGGAATTTGATCAACCAGCCGCTCGCCCATTGTTCTCCTTGCTTACAAAGACAAAATCCAAAACGAGAAAGAGAATCCCCGCCAGGCAACTCCACTGAATCAGATTCATCCCGCCGATCAGCGGCTGGGGCTTCCAGAAGTCGATCACGATTCTCCATCCCAGGTAACTCGCCATAAAGATTCTGAACCGCGCGCCGTCCGGGAGCTTGGCTTTTCTACTAACAACTATTCCCACCAGAGTTAGAAATAGAATCTCGTAAACTTGCACAGGATGCCGCCCCACGCCGTCGCCCAGGTTCACAGCCCACGGCAGCGTGGTCGGCTTTCCATATGTGTCGTCCGCCAGACCAGCTAACAGACATCCGACGCGCCCCACCGCAATCCCCACGCACAGCGGCAACACAAACAGGTCGCCCGTCCGTCGCCGGATTCCGCTCAACTTTTTCACGGTCACTACGCCCAGCCAGCCGCCTAACAGACCCCCGACAATCGTCTTTCCTCCCGGCGAGAGCAGCAGTTCGAAAAACCTCCCACTCCTCCAGGCCTCCATCACTGTGGGCCACTGTTCGGCAATCCCAAGCAACCGGCTCCCGATCAGCGCACCCACCGCTGCGGCGGCCAGCACCGTCCAGCGCTGCGGCTCGTCTACCACGTCGCCTTGTCGCCCGCGTGACCATCGAAAGACAACGAACCCCGCCGTATACGCCAGCGTCTCCATCACTGGATGCCACGCAGGATGAGAACCAATGGGGATCATGGCGGTAGTATAGCTGTCGCAGGGGGTTTTGGACTCGAGCACACGCATGGACTGCCGCGCTTCCTATTCCTGTTAAGATTTCAGTGCATGACACCCAGCCCTGAAGATCTGGCGGCGCAGTATGCGCAGATGAGTGAGACGGAACTTATGGAACTGGCTCGCTCCTACGGTGGCCTGCTGGAAATTGCACAGGTGGCGTTGCGTTCTGAATTTGCGCGGCGCGGGCTTGAGCCGCCCCTGGTGGAAGAGCCGGAGGAATGGGAGTTCTGTCGCCTGGTGACGGTGCGGCGCTATCGGGATCTGCCGGAGGCATTCGCGGGGCGTTCGCTGCTGGAATCGGCCGGTATTTCGGCCTGGATTGCAGATGAGCATCTCGTGCGGATGGTTTGGTTCTACTCGAATCTGATAGGCGGCATGCGATTGCAGGTCGACGAACGCGACGAAGCAACTGCACGGGAGATTCTGGAGGCGGGAGTTCCAGGGACAATCACGTATGGTCAAGAGGAAGCCTACGTACAGCCGACCTGCCCAGAGTGCGGATCGGCTGAGATTACACTGGGCGGGGGGACAGAGCGCGGGCGGTCACTTGTGGCGCTCTACGTCCTGTCGATTCCAGTGCCGCCACGAGAGGCGGCCTGGCATTGCGAGGCATGTGGCGCGCAGTGGGTGGATGCAGGGAGCGGTGAGCCACTCGGATAGCTTTCCCACAATTGCCTTCAATCCTCATGCTTCGAGATGACAGTATCTCATCGGTTTCCGGTTGCAGTTGCATAGTCGCCAATGAGGAAGTTTCGCGTGAGCCGAATCACCTGGAACCAGCCAGCCTTCCAAACTTCCGCATAGGTGGTCATCCGCCCGGAACCCCAAGAATCGGCGTTTCGTCCGTCGCGTACTCATTTACATTGGGCCTCAAACTACGGCTCCGCTGGAGGCGCGTCGGGGCAGCGCGGCGCTGCAGTGAGATGGAAATTGCCGGCATGGAACACTCGACGTTTCCTAAGAACGTTGCCGTTTCCATCAAATACCTCGAACCAACCGGCGAACGATGCGGGATGATATTCAGTTTTTGGATCGCCTTTAGGCAAGGGCTGATAGCTATAAACGTCAACAAGGAACATTTGATCCAACTTTGTCAGCGTGCGGTGTATTTGGTCCGAACGACCAGATAAAACGCCTGCGGAGTCCAGGAACCTTTCCTCCTTAATCTCCCAAAGCGGTGGAACCTTGCACACAGCCAAGGGGATCACACCCCAGGTGTCGATTCGGAAAGCGGCAAGTGCGCCCCCAGCCGGAATGCTCAAGCCATCGACAGTCAGTAGAGCCCGTTGACCCTGCCCAAAACCTGAATTGGTCCCAACGAGCAGCATGAGTAGAAATGTAGCCGAAAAGTGAATATGCTTCATTGTTTGCCTGCGGAGTTGTTCGGATTCTCTCGTTGATTCTAGACCCGCCCTGGGTCGCGAGTGTATTGTCGCCGATGCGGAAGTTTGGCGGAGAGCCGGATCGCCTGAAACCAGACCACCTTCCAAACTTCCCCATTGACGGTGAATGGCAAAAAACACCGTTGCTGCGCAAAATTCTCTCACATGACTTTGGCCAGATGAAATGTTACAGAGGCGTCTGGCTCAGTTTCTATTTCCACACAAACCCTTTGGCATCCAATCATGAATCATGGTGGTCGGAGGTTGCGATGACTGATGGAGGATGATCACGATAGAACGGCGCCGCTCGGTGCCGATAGCGGTAAGGTGCATCGATAATCCCATCGGAACGATTACCGCAGGGCCCCCAGCTCGGCTGATTTGCATGCGGCCATCGGAGGTCTCGAGGCATGTTTCGCCGCCCACCGCGTACCAGGCCTCCGGGCCTGAGTGGATGTGTGAGGGCGCAATCATTCCCGGCGTGAAGTCCGCTTCCATAAATTGCGCCGAGTAGTTTTCTCCTGCAACGATCGGAAGCGGTCCAATTTCGGCAACGCGATTGCCGTGGGCCGATCTCCAGTTCTCGTCCTCGATGGTCATCAGCCACACTTTGCCAAATGATTCGATAACCGTGCCTCGCGGGCCCTTATCTGCTTGCGCCGCGGCGCGTGTTGGATACGCATCGAGATGCCAGAACACTTGTGGTTTTGTAAGTTGACCTACGGGATTGTCAGCCAGGATCCAGCACCCAATCTCTTGCGTTCGCGCACTCGCCGGCTTGCACGGATCGCCCGGAACAGCGACACCTTGCGCTACCAGTTGTGCGCATGGAAGAAGTAGCAGACAAAACAATCGCACCTGTCGAACCATCGATTTGAACCTCCAAGTGATCGGTTGCCTTCAGAGACAAATTGTATCCGGGCAACATGGATCGGTCACCGTAGAAAATGTTTCGAAAGCTCACAATCGGCCGTGTTCAAGCCGGTTCTCGGTCCGCATGAGCCAGTTCTTGACATCAGAATGCAATTTCGCAATTCTCAAAGAGCCCAGGGCGCCGTGGGATGTGCCCGGAATCGCCGGCCAGAAGAACTCATCAGGGTTCGGCCGCTGGTAATGCGCGAAAGCCAATTTTCAGATCGATTTTCGACGGTATTTGAACCATATGCACGTTGTGCTAGCCTGTTTTCCGTGACTTATGGGTTGCGGCCTGGGTCTTAACGTTAGATCCCTTGGCGCCCAATGGACAGCGAGTCGATCTTATGGTTCATCTTTTTCTCGGACGAGAGGGGTGGTGTCACTCGTGGATACGAACACCCGGATGTCCAACAAAAAGGCTGCCGGCCGAGAAGTCTTGCGAGTTTCTACGCCTCTGGAAGTTGTGGGAGACTTGCGGAATCGAGCCTTCATTGGTACCTCCGGCTGGGCATATTCGAGCTGGAAACCGGGATTCTATCCTCCAGCGATTCCTCAACGGAAGTTCCTGGAATACTACGCGACTCAGTTGAACTCCGTCGAAGTGAATTACACCTTCCGCCAGTTGCCGACCGAGAGCATGCTCACTGGTTGGCTGGCCGCGACCGGCGCCGGCTTTCGATTCTCGTTTAAAGCGCCGCAGCGGATCACTCATATCCTTCGGCTCAAGGACTGTTCAGACGCAGTCGCCGCCTTGGCGCGCGCGCTCGCGCCCGTAGTGGCTGCTGGACGGACGGGTGTGGTGCTCTTCCAGCTTCCGCCCAACTTCAAGGCCGATGTGCCTCGCCTCGAATCATTTCTTGTGGCCGCGGACACGTCCGGGTTGAGGATGGCGTTCGAATTTCGGCACAGCACATGGTTTTGTGATGAAGTGTATGCCGCATTGCAGCGTCATTCTGTCTCGCTCTGTGTGGCTGAGAGCGATGATTTAGAGACTCCGGATATTGTGACCGCTTCGTTCGGCTTCTACCGGTTCCGCAAGAGTGGATACTCTCAAGTGCGGCTCGACGCAATTGAGAATATCCTGCGCCGGCGGTCTGCAGAGGGCGATGTCTTTGCCTATTTCAAGCACGAAGAACAACCAGCCGGGGCAATCTGCGCGGTCGATACACTCCAAAGGCTTTGGCATCAATGAGCTGTCGCGATTGCGGTGAGCAGGCTGGAGGTTCGCCTCTCTCTCCTAACGACTAAAGGTTTTGTAATAAACAGCTTACGTGATTCAAGATAAAGGCCACATGATGAAGGGAGAACTGTGCTAGTCTGGCAGCGTGCCAGCGGTTTCCCTACCTGAAAAGACCAAAATTCGCCGCCACTCAGCCGTTGTGCGCGTGACCCATTGGCTCACGTTCATCGCCTTCGTTGCGCTGCTTGTTTCCGGCGGCGAGCTCGTCATCTCGCACCCGCGCTTCTACTGGGGCGAAGTGGGAAACGTGAACACTCACCCGCTGTTCGTCATCCCCATTCCGGCTTCGCGCGACACGGTCCCGACAGGCTACGGCTACGTGATGCCCGATCAGAACGGCTGGAGCCGGTACTTGCATTTCGAAGCTCCATGGGTCCTTCTGCTTGCCGGCCTTGTCTATGGAATCTACGGCCTATGGACTGGGCATTTCCGCAAAAACCTGATTCCGGCGCGGCGAGATTGGACGTGGCGCGCTTACCGGGATCGCTTCGCGAACTACATTCACCGTGAGCGAGCCGATCACGCGGAAGAAAACACCTATAACGTGCTGCAGCGGACCGCCTATCTGGTTGTGATCCTGTTGCTGTTTCCGCTCATCATCTGGACAGGGCTTGCCATGTCGCCTTCGTTCACATCCGCGTTTCCGTTGACGGCCTCGCTGCTCGGCGGCCGGCAGTCCGCGCGCACCATTCACTTCTTTGTCACGTGGCTACTTGTGCTCTTCCTCATCGTGCACGTGACGATGATTGCCCTATCGGGGTTCTGGAGCCGCATGCGAGTCATGATTACGGGTTATACGCGCGGTTCCGAGGAGGGCCAATGAATCCGATCTCACGGCGCAAGCTGATCTACGGAGGCGTTGCCGCTGCAGCGAGTATTGGAGGATTGGCCGTGGCAGATCGCCTGGCCACGCGTTACGGTCTGATTCCGCCAGATGCCGGCGGAATTTATGGACCTGGCGAGACATTGACTTATGCCTGCCAGCGGTTGCTGACCGCCCGCACACCGGCCCGCGAATTTCCGCGCAGCATGATCTCGAAGAACCCGTTTGCCAATGAAGTAGCGCCGCCCAAGGATGACTTCAAGCGATTGCAGGCCGGAGGGTTCCGAGATTGGCGGCTGGTAGTTGACGGTACAGTGGCGCGCCCGATGACACTCTCGCTCGCAGATCTGAAGACCCTGCCGATTCAGAGCCAGATCACCGAAGTCGCATGCGAAGAAGGCTGGTCCTACATCGCTGAATGGATTGGCACGCCGCTATCCGGAGTTCTGCGCGAAGCCGGTGTGTTGCCCCAGTCGCGTTATGTGGTCTATTACGCCATCGAAAAGGGCTTGTGGGAGAGCATTGACATGTCTGACGCAATGCACCCTCACACATTCCTGACCATGGGGATGAACGATGGGGATCTTCCCGTGCCGTTCGGCGGCCCGTTGCGCCTGCGCGTACCCCGCCAACTTGGTTACAAGAGCTTGAAATACCTCACGCACATCACAGTGACGGACGACATCAAGAAATTCGGCAGCGGAAAAGGTTCCGTCGACCCTGATTACGGATACTCCTGGTTCGCGGGAATTTGAACAGTGCAATGCTGAATCTCGCCGCTCTTGAATCAGTCGCCCTCAACAGCCAGAATGTCTAATCAGCGCGGGACGGCTTGCCTTTCGAAAAAGGACCGCTGCCAACCCCGGAAGCCCTGCCGCGAGAAGAAGCCAGGATGAAGGCTCTGGCACCTCGCTCACATCAATGTCCACACCTGGCTGAGCGTCAGACGCGACCTCTGCATTGTCTAAATAGAGAAAGGTTTGATATACGCCGGTTCCCGCACCAACATTAGTGTTAAAGGAGAAAGGCGGCAGCGGTGCGCCACCACCACTCAGCTTCTCTGTTGTAGTTGTGCAAACATCGCTCGAGGAACATAAGGTGAGCTGCTGTATAAATTCATATCCCCAGTCAGAAAATGGCGCAGGATTGGCGCTGTTTGCGCCGGCTCCATAGGCGTCGAGGGTGCCACCGAGCCTCATGTAATTAATCCCCCATTGAGGTGCGATGTCAAAACTGAACGTAACCGATTGAATCGATTCGGTAGGCGGAATCCCGACTGCGCTGCCATTCACCTCATATTGCCCAGTTGCCACCAATCCGATGACGCAATTGCTTGTAACCGTACATGGCCCTCCGTCAACAAATGGGAAGTTGCTGCCGAAGGTTAAAGGGTAGTAACTGATTGTGCCGGCCGTTGCGGCTGGAGTAACTACGGCTGCCAAAGCCAATACGAACAATCCAAACTTGAAATTCTTCATTTCTACCTCCTGGAGTTGCCCCTGCGGCATCTGTCTGGCGTTAATCGCCGGCAAGACAACCCGCCGGGATGTTGACTATCGCGGTCATGACGCGGATTCAAAATTGTTTTGAACAGGTTTCGGCTTTTTGCCGCGAATTGAAAACGTGATTATGGCATTTTAGAAAATATATGATTTCGTGGCTAAACTAACTCCTTTTTTATTTGCGGATTATTTGATTTTTTTTGAACCTGTCGCGGCCAGCCTTACATATCTGTGCCATGATTTCGAGTTCCCGATTTTTCACGCCTGCTGTGCATCACCTCGCGCACGCGCTTTTCGCCAAACCCCTGTGTCTTGATAGACTTCTGCAATGCAGTTTCGCGCGCTAAAGACGAAGCCCGGCAGATTCACAATCCCGATTCCCCGCACCTTCTGGTACTCAACCAGACACTGGGTCCGCGAGATGCCCAGGTCGAAACGCATCATCACTGAGGGGGGGATTTTCCTTCAGGGATTTGCCATTTATTGTCTCTGGTCGCGGTCTCTGGCATGGCCTCTCATGTGGCCGAAAGATGAGAGTGTGGTCTTTCTCATTGCGCTTATCTTCTACGCCGTTGGCTCCGCAATGATGAATGGGATGCTGACTTCAGAATTTGCTCGCAAGACCCAACTTGAAGCCGACCAGATTGCCGCACGGCAAATCCAGCAGACCCTTCAACCTGGACAGGAAAGTCTTCCGGAGTTGCCCGGCTACCAACTGGAAACTTTCTATAGGCCCTTCCGTGAGGTCGGCGGCGACTATTTTGACGTCATCGAGCTTACGGGCAAGCGAACGCTTTTCGCGGTAGCGGATGTTTCCGGGAAAGGGATGCCGGCGGCGCTGTTGGCGGCCAATATACAGGCTCTGGTCAGAAGCATTGCGAATCTTGAAGCGGATCCTCTTGCGATGGCTCGGCAGATTAACAGGCATCTGTGCCGCTATACTCCCAGCGACCGTTTTGCGACGGCTGTGTTCATCGTGTTGAGCCGTGAGACGGGAGAATTGACCTGCGTCAACGCCGGCCACAACGCCCCCATTGTCTTTGGCTCCGGGTCTGCGAAAGAGTTGGAAGCTACGGGTGTCCCGCTTGGACTATTTCCCGATGCGGCTTATGAAACTCGTAAAGCTATTCTTGATCCTGACGGCTCCCTCCTGATTTTTACTGACGGCTTCACAGATTCGATTTCCGGAGAAAATGCAGAAGAGCTTTTGCGTAATGCACTCGCTGACACTTCGGAAAGAACAATACTCATTTTGAAATCGATGGTTGACCCACGTTTCAACGAGGACGATATCACCATCTTGCTCGTGAAACGCGATGCCAACCATCGACAACCCAACCCGCACTTCGAAGCCGCATCCTGACGCAACACAGCGTTTTTTGAAAGACGCTCTACTCGGTCCCGTCTTCCGCTGCTGCCACGGGTCAACCAATCGTCAGTTGCCAAGCTTACAGGACAGTATCTCCTGATTCTTCACATAGAGATTGCACAGACCGATCATGCCGGAAGGGCACGTATAGTCACCAGCTTGACCCTCTTTGCATCCGCCACGCTTCAGTATCTGGTCAACTTGCACTGGAACGAGCGCGTTGCAACTAGCCACGGCGCCATTGTGTAGCATGGTCTCGCACAGGTTGAGCATGCCACCCTTGATTGGGCACAGATAATCGCCCAGCCGGTTCCCGTTCGGCTGGCACCCTCCGCCCGTCAATGTGCGGTCGGCCGTCACGTCTGTTTTGGGAAGCATCCCTCCCTGAACGCAAGACTGGATTCCCAGCAATGTGCGTGCCGCGACGGCACTCTGGCAGGTGTAGAAAGGCTGGAGATCCAGGCAGGTCATCACGTTTCCCTGGATTGTGCAACCCTGGCTCAGCAGTTGCTGCCTGAGCTCGCTTGTAACCCCAGCATCGTATTCAGGCCTGAAGTCGAGAACGCAGGTGGTCCCGCTGTGGCATCCAAAATCAATTCCATTGGGCGGCAGATCAACGGCAAGTTGCGGAAACCAGACGGGCCAATCCCAGTTGTCCGACCACACTCCCAAATCGACAAACAGCCGCGCATCAATCCCGGGCGTAAGCGTAAATCCGAGATTGTAGACCGGGTTGCCAAAGCTGAAGTGGCTGTCGTTCTTCCTGCTTCTGTCCACGCCAACGGAAACAGTCTGCCCTGTCGATGTAACTCTGGTCTGCCTGTTCAAGACTTCATCATTCAGCGTGTATTCCAACTTGTTCGAATGGAGGTTGATATCTATGGCCGGAAAAACCTGTCCGCCCACTGCTCCAAAATTGAGCAGGTCGCCCAACAGATCAATGCTGTCGAAAACAAACGGTGTATCGATGCCGTGGGTTCCCGGCGCCGGCGGCGTGAAATGCCCGTTTGTATAGGGCGACGGCAGCCAGCTGGTGAAGTCCACGCCGACCGAGAATCCCATACCGTTACTGCCAATTACCGGCAGGTTGAAATTGAAGCCGGCATCGGCGCCCACCTGGGCAACCAACTCCTTGCCGTCAAAAATCTGGTCGCTCTCCAGGCCAGTGGAAGCGAATTGGTCGGCTGAGCCGTTAATGGGCTCGAAGATAGCGGTCAGGCTTGCGTCGGCAGTTTGGTTGGGGTGAACTACGTTGTGGTACTTCAATTGCGTCTGGATGGGGAATCGCAGGCCAAATCCATAATTGAAACCCGCGTACAGCTTGACGCTGTAGGTTGAGGAGCAACCGACAACGCACCAATTGATCGTTGTATCGACTTCCATGCTCCATTCGTAATCATGGCCGAGCGTAAAGCCGGTCAGATAGATATATGTACCCAAATCAATATCTGTCGTCTGATCGGTTGTGTTCCTGGAGGAACCGGCGCCTCCTTGCGCATGAAAATTTGCAGGAGGCACGATTCTTAAAAGTTTAGGGTATTGCGGATTGGCCACTCCTTGATCCGGAATCGTCTCACGCAATAACTGCTCTCCTGCCGCCATCTCCTGTGTGCTTGGCGATATGCGTAGCTGACTCGAAGTATGCGCGTATTGCGATGATTCGACTTTGGGAACGAAGACTGTCTGCTCCACGTGTTGCACTGAGGAGTTGATGATATCTTCCTTGAGTTGATCATCGTTCAGGTTGCTCAGGCGCGCGACTTCGGCCGCGCCAACCTGAGCGGCCAGCGCTGCTCTCTGCGACGGGTTGGCGAAAGTTTTGCGCAGATCCGCAATGTGCTGGTTCGCATCGGCGTCAGCAAGCGCTGTCTTCTGCTTATAAGCGGCAATTGCGATTTCGCGTTTGGCCGGATCTGCAACATAGCGCGCGTTGCCTGGCATGGCGAATTCCGCCACGTGCTGGCTTGGTGATTCTCTTGTGAAGCAACTTATGCCCGCTTGCGCAATCTGGGCCTTGGCGCCGCTGTCAGCGCATTTGCCCGGCAAAACCCGAAAGGTCAGGACGTGGTGGATCACGAGGCCCTGATCGACTTCACTGATATCGCTTTCATCCTCACGCAACTCAACACTCTGCGGAATCGCGCGCAAGCGCTGAGCGATGTTGATTGTGGCCTTGGGGTTGTTGAGCATCGGGCCAAAGTCAAGCTTCGTCTCGCCAAGCATGACCTGCGGATTGGAACGGACATCACTGAGTCCGTATTGCCGCACAACGCGCAGCCGCTGCATGGTTGTGGCGTGATCGTCGCCGCGCAGAATAGTCGAGTTTGGCAGGTTGCGCTGGCCAGTTACACGGGGCTGCATAGCTCCGTATTGTGCAAACGCAAATCCTGCCGCCGCGAAAACTGCAAGATACGTTCCATGGCGCATGGCCATGCCGAGCTTCGAACTGAGGACTTTCATGCCTGACTTCTCCTTTCAAGATCGCTTTGGGCGCGAAAAGGTCTGCAGCCATAAAGCCGTATATACGGGCAGAAATCAACATTTCATGAATACGGAAAAAATGGGGACTATCGAGGCACTCTCAGATCATCGATATTAAAAAACCAGCACTCTGCTTGCCACGTGCGGGAATTATAACCTCCTGACAGAATCAGTGGGAAGAAACAAAACGGTCCTGCGTCCGTCACCCGCATCGCCCCGCATCACCAGATTGGACATAGCGCCGACTAAAGGTCCCATGAAAATCAATCACTTACCGATGAATAGCACTCGCAGCCACGCTAGCTGTGCCTTCAATGCGCCTTTTTCTGATGGCTCCGTTAGCGCGTCCGTTCCATTTCCAGAGTTGGCCATGATTATTTAAGAATCCACAAGAAAGAGCGCTTCTTGCTCCGTTCCTGCATTCCTCTGCACTATGCTTAACTACGAACTTTCCCCGCTGGAGAGACTTGAATTGAACGCAAGTAAGACTCTGCTACTGTCCTTCGTAACTGCCTTTCTGGTTATTCCAGCTTTTCCCGACACGTCAACGCGAGATACAAAGCCGGTTGGGGATGACACTCTTGAGCCACCAAAGAATCTTGGAGCCGAGTATGCGAGCCCAGGACTTGCAAGCAAGGAGTACAGGGAAGCGCTGGAACGATACCGCAAAGCGGCAGAACTGGGCGACGTCGGGGCGCAGACCATTCTCGGGAGGATCTATGCCAACGGAATGGGGGTCGCTAAGGATGATGCGAAAGCTGCGCAGTTTTATCGGGAGGCCGCGGAGCGAGGTGCCCCTGATGCACAGACTGCCCTTGGATGGATGTATCTAAACGGCAAAGGGGTGGTCCAGAACGATGCGGAAGCTGTGCAATGGTACCGCAAAGCCGCGAACCAGGGTCGCGCCCCCGCGCAGTATATGCTCGCCTGGATGCTTGAGAACGGTCGGGGAACACCTCGCGACGATTCGGAGGCCGTGAGTTGGTACCGAAAGGCAGCAGACCAAAACTTTGCTCCTGCGCAGCTTGCTCTGGGGCTCAAATATGCCAGTGGTAAAGGCGTGGCGCAAGACGACGCAGAAGCAGTCCGCTGGTATCGCATGGCATCGGAAGAGAGCTATGCGCTCGCGCAAAACGCGCTTGCCTGGATGGTTGAAAACGGCAAGGGGACAACAAAGGATGATGCGCAAGCGGTGCAATGGTATCGGAAGGCGGCGGAGCAGAACTTTGTTCCAGCGCAGTTATATCTGGGGTTGAAATATTACAACGGCAAGGGCGTGACCAAGGACGAAATCGAGGCTGCGCAGTGGTTTCGCAAAGCGGCGGAGCAGGGCAATCCTTTTGCGCAAGTAATACTTGGATTCCTGTTCGGCAGCGGCAAGGGCGTGGCCAAGGATGATGCGGAAGCTTTTGGATGGTACCGGAAAGCGGCAGAGCAGGGTTTTGCGCTCGGCCAGTCCAATCTTGGGCTGATGTACTTTAACGGCAAAGGCGTAGCAAAGGATGAGGCGGAGGCCGCGCGGTGGTTCCGCAAAGCGGCTGACCAGAATGTTGTCGATGCCCAGGCGGAACTCGGCTGGATGTACCTTTACGGACGGGGTGTGGACAAGAACGACGAAGCTTCTGCGCAGTGGTATCGCAAGGCTGCGGAGCAGGGAAACGCCGTAGCGCAATTCGAGCTTGGTTGGATGTACGTGACCGGTCGTGGCGTTACAAAGGATGATTCGGAAGCCGTTAATTGGTACCGCAAAGCTGCTGATCAGGGTAACTCGTGGGCTCAGAACAGTCTTGGATGGATGTACCAGGAAGGGCGCGGCGTGGCAAGAGACTACACCGAAGCCTTGGTCTGGTATCGCAAGTCGGCGGATCAGGGCTATATGCGCGCTGAGAACAATGTCGGAATCCTATATGACAACGGCTGGGGAGTGCCGAAGGACGCAGCGGAAGCAGTGCGCTGGTTCCGTAAATCCGCGGAGCATGGCAACCCTCACGCCATGTGTAATCTGGGGAAAATGTACGAGAGTGGTCGGAGCGTTGCCAAGGATGACAAAGAGGCTGTCGGTTGGTACCGCAAGGCGGCGGTACAGGGCGACGTTAACGGGCAGATCGACCTGGGCAATATGTATCTGAATGGCCATGGCGTTGCCAGGGATGATCAGGAAGCAGTGAACTGGTATCGCAAGGCCGTTGAACAGGGCGATGCTCTGGCGCAGAACAATCTAGGATGGGCCTATGCGAACGGCCGGGGTGTTGCCAAAGACGATTCGGAAGCAGTGAGTTTGTACCGCAAGGCGGCGGAGAAGGGCAATGCTCTCGCTGAGGTCAATTTGGGAACGATGTACGCGAATGGTCGGGGCGTTCCGAAGGACGAAGTAGAAGCCGTGAATTGGTATCGCAAAGCGGCGGAACAGGGCGACGCTGCCGCGCAGAACAGAATGGGTGCCAGTTACGAAACGGGCTTTGGGATTGCAAAGAACTTGGCGGAGGCGGCAACTTGGTATCGGAAAGCTGCGGAACAAGGTCTTCCCGAGGCACAAAGCCATCTCGGATGGATGCTTGAAAACGGCCGCAGCGTTGAAAAGGACTTAGTGGCGGCGGCGAATTGGTACCGCAAGGCGGCCGAGCAGGGCTATGCAGAGGCGCAGACGAATCTCGCAATTATGTATGCAAATGGTCAAGGCGTTACCAGGGACGATACTCAAGCCGTTTTATGGTATCGCAAGGCCGCTGAACAAGGAAACGCTTCTGGGCAGTATGGTCTCGGGCTGATGTTGGACCAAGGCCGCGGCGTAAACAAAAATCAAACGGAAGCAGTGAACTGGTACCGCAAGGCGGCAGAGCAGGGTTACGCATTCGCCCAGAACAACCTCGGAAATAGTTATAAGGAAGGTCAGGGCGTTGCCAAAGATCTGGTAGAAGCGGTGTCGTGGTTCCGAAAAGCGGCGGAACAAGGTTCACCCGAAGGACAGTACAATCTCGGAACCATGTATGGCAATGGTTTTGGGGTAACCAAGGATTACGAGCAAGCAGTGAGTTGGTATCGCAAGGCGGCGGATCAAGGGAACGCAAAAGCTCAAATCAGTGTGGGCGCATGTTATCGGAATGGCTGGGGCGTTACTCAAGACTATGCCGAAGCTTTGAGCTGGTATCTCAAGGCGGCAGCGCAGGGAAACGTTGTGGCAGAGGATAACGTAGCGGCGCTTTATTGGGACGGCAAGGGAACTGCGCAGGACTACCAGGAATCCAGACGCTGGCTTCTTAAGGCAGTGGATCAAGACGACCCCTGGGCGAAGGCGAAAATCGGAGATGCGTACCGACAGGGGTTGGGTGTTGACCAGGACTTCGCTATGGCTATCGACTGGTTTTGCGCGGCTGCGGAGGACGGCCTCGCGACTGGAATGAATTCATGCGGGTATGGGCTGTTAATCGGTGGGCCAGACGTTACGCCAGACATGGTTGAAGCTCTGAAGTGGCTGACGCTGGCGGTTGAACGCTCAGAACCTGGAGATGTTCATAACCGCGCCACCGTCAACCTCAATCGGGCGCGGGCTCAAGCAACGCATCAGCAGATCGAAGAGGCCGGACGACGAGCCGAGGAATTGCGGGCCAAATGGAGAGCGAGCGCCGTCCCGGTAAACAACACAAAGAACTGAGGAGTATCACCAATCGGGCAGGAGGGAAATGCAACGCCGACAATCCTGATGACGATACGTTCCGCGCGAACCCACCATTCGTTCCGCATCACTATGATGAAGTTAGCGCCCGCTCCCGATGCCAGCCACCGACAACCCAACCCGCGCCCTGCCCACACTCCATGAGTTCTTCTCTCCCGGCGGCATTCTCGCGCGCTCGTCTCTGCCTTATGAGTACCGCCCCGGACAGCTGCAGATGGCCAAAGCAGTCGAACGCGCCCTCGCGGAGCGCCGCCATCTCATCGTCGAGGCCGGCACAGGCACGGGAAAAACCCTCGCCTACCTGCTCCCCGCTCTCCGCACCGGCCTGCGCGTCATCGTCTCCACCGGAACCAAGGCCCTCCAGGACCAGCTCTACTTCCGCGACGTTCCCTTTCTCGAAACCCTCATCGGCGACCTGCGCGTCTGCTACATGAAGGGCCGCGCCAACTACCTCTGCCGTCACAAGTTGGTCACCCTCCGCAACCAGCCCATTCTCAGCGGATTGGAAGAGATCGATCAGTATCGCCAGATTTCCGAGTGGGAGCAGACTACGGAAACCGGCGACCGCGCCGAGATTGCTGGCCTGCCGGAATCGTCCGCTCTCTGGCAAAAGCTCGACGCCCGCACCGAAGCCTGTCTCG